>Ga0209415_10001095_pt1 | contig 51480 bp, 46 predicted proteins | sample PeaSoiSIISIP2007_FD_187696 | JGI IMG/M metagenome (GOLD analysis project Ga0209415, IMG submission 187696) | Peat soil microbial communities from Weissenstadt, Germany - SII-SIP-2007 (SPAdes) (version 2) | ecosystem: Environmental > Terrestrial > Soil > Wetlands > Peat | place: Germany... | reverse complement strand
CCCACCCGGATGCCCCGGTTGCGCTCCGCTGGTGACGATGAGCGCGCCACCGGCGTCGGGATCGCGAAGCGCCAGCTCGAAGCGCTGAAACGCTCAGCCCGACTCAGCCGCCGGGAAGTCGCTCACCGGCGACGAGCGTCTCCACGGCGTAGAGGCTCGTGGAGCTCGTCAGGAAGAGCGTCCGCTGCTCCTCGCCCCACGCGAGGTTCCCGACGGGCTCCGGCACCTCCACGACCCCGCGCATCGAGCGCCCGTCGAGGACCACCGCATCGACGACGTAACGAGCCAGGCCCAATGGGACACCCCCATCTCGGAGTGTCCAAGATGTCTCGCGACATGCCGTCCACTAGGTGATGAGACACGACACGACCCGTCCGGCGCCACGTCGAAGGCCTTGATGTGGTGGCGGGCGTGTCGTCCACGTAGAGGACCCACTCGCCGGGGGGAAGCAGAGCCCATTCGGCTGGTCGAACTCGTCCTCCGCGACCGCCAGGTCGAGGGGGCCGCCACCTGGTGGGACGCGGAACACCGGCCGGAACTTCGGATCGACGTCGCATTTGCAGCCGATGTAGTTGTTCCAGCGGCCCAAGGACGGGTCGGTGAAGTAGATGCTCCCGTCCGAGCGGACTGCGACGTCGTTCGGGCTGTTCAGGTACTTCCCGCCGTAGTGGAAGGCGACGATCTCGCGCTCGCCGTCCGGCGGAGCCGCACGAGGCAGCTGGTCACCGACTCGCAGACGAGCAGGCTCCCGTCGGGCTCGTAGGCCATGCCGTTGCCCTCGAACGTCGGTCTGGCGATCTCCTCCACGCCGCCGGCCGCGCTCCAGCGCCACCAGGAGTCCGCGGGGATGTCGCTGAAGATGAGGTGGTGCTCGGCACCGCTCCGCGCCGGGCCCTCGGTGAACAGGAAACCGTCGCCGAGCGGCGTGAGGGGCGCCCCGGGGTCGATCAGCTCGTCGAGCGCCGGCGAAGTCGACGCCTCCGTCATCTGGTTCCTCTCGGTCTCGCAGGTGGCGCCGGGGGAGTGCCTCGCCGTCAGGGGAGCGGCGACTGGGCGGGGCGCATGTCGGTCGCCGCCTCGCGGTGCAGGAAGCGCCAGCGGCCGTCCTCCCTGACGAGCGTGTCCTCGTAGTGACCGACGAGCGCGAGCTGGGGCTTCGTGTCGTCGTCGCCGAGCAGGAACACCCAGGTGACCCGTCCCGTGGCGCGGTCGCCGTCCAGATGGATGATCGGGTTCGCCACGATGTGGGCGCTCTGACGGCCGCTCCCGCGGCCGATCACCCGCTCGAGCATCGCTTGGATCTCCGCAGGTCCCTTGGCGTCCCCGATGCCGCCGTGCCACTCGCCGTCGCGCGCGAACAGCTGCGAGTAGCCGACGAAGTCCTTCTGGTCCAGGTAGTACCCGTAGTCGACGAACAGCTGCCGGATCTCCTCGAGATCCTCCAGCCGGCGCAAGCGCTGCTCGACCGTCTGGTCTGCCATGTGATCCCCTTTCCTCGGTGGCCGCCGATCGATCGGCGGTACGGCTAGTGGCAAGGCAGCGCGGCGCCGGCCACCGTGGTCTCGACGACGTAGAGGCTCGTCGAGCACGCGAGGAAGAGCGAGCGCAGCGCGAGGCCGCCCCATGCCAGGTCCCCCGCGTTCTCCGGGGTGGAGAGCACGCCGAGCGGCTCGCCGGCCGGGTCGATCTCCCACACCCCGCCGGGTCCCGTGCACCAGACGTTGCCCTGCTCGTCGCACTTCGTCCCGTCGGTGAACTTGAAGCCGTGCTCGAGTAGGTGCAGCGGCGCGTCCGGATCCACCAGCTCGCCGAGTCCACGCCGGTCGGCCTGTGCCGTCATGCCGGCGTCCCTGGCGCGCACCCCGTGACCATATGAGGCGATCGTATACGTGATCGATAGACGACAGAAGACGGTACTTCCGAGTCGACATCGCGTGCCGTCCGCCCGGCCCGGGCACGGCGTGGCCAGGGCGATCGCCCGCCGGCAGCCGAATTGCGATCCAACAGGCAGGCTCTTACGATCCGGTGGGCCCCGCTCCCGACGCGTCGGCGCCCCGCCGCTCGGCTCCAGCCGGGCGCGGCGCCGGGTGACTCAGCGCCCGGGTGGAGCGGGGGGAGCGGAGGGCAAGCCGGTGAGCGGCATCGATCTCGATTCGGTCGTGGCGATCGACGTGCACACGCACGTCAACGCGTCGGTGCACGGTTCCCCCAGGCAGTCGGAGCGCCTGGAGGCGATGGCCAGGTACTTCGGCAGCGAGACGATGGCGGCGACGCTGCCCGAGCTGGCCTCGTACTACCGCGAGCGGAACATGGCGTGCGTCGCTTTCACACTGGACTCGTCGACGGCCACCGGCGAGCCCCCGTTCGCCACGAACGAGGAGGTCGCTGAGCTCGCGGCAGAGCACGCCGACGTCGTCATCCCCTTCGCGTCGGTCGATCCGCACACCTCACGGGCCGGAGCGAAGGAGGCCCGGCGCCTGGTGGAGCAGTTCGGGTTCAAGGGGTTCAAGTTCCACCCGAGCACCCAGGCCTTCTTCCCGAACGACCGCGACGTGTACCCGATCTACGAGGTGATCGAGGAGTTCCGCCTCCCGGCGATGTTCCACAGCGGGCACACCGGCGTCGGCGCCCGCGAGCGTGGCGGCGGCGGGATCCGGCTGAAGTTCTCCAATCCGATGTTCCTCGACGACGTCGCCGTCGACTTCCCGGACATGCCGATCATCCTGGCGCACCCGTCCTTCCCCTGGCAGGACGAGGCCCTGTCGGTGGCGCTGCACAAGCCGCTCGTCTACATCGACCTGTCGGGGTGGTCTCCCAAGTACTTCCCGCCGAACCTCGTGCAGCACGCGAACACGCTGCTCAAGGAGAAGATGCTGTTCGGCTCGGACTTCCCAGCGATCACGCCCGACCGGTGGATGGCGGCGTTCGAGAAGATCGACATCCGTCCCGAGGTGCGCCCCCTGATCATGAAGGAGAACGCGGCCCGCCTGCTCAAGCTCACCGGCTGAGCAGGAGATCCGGACGCCGGAGCGGCGCCAGGGCACCGCCCTACCGTGACGCCGGCGTGCACCTTCCCGGCCGCCCGCCGCGAGGACGTGGAGAGCATTGGACGAGAACATCGCGACGCTGTGGGAGCGCATCGCCGACGCGGTCGGCGATGCGCCCGCGCTCGTCCAAGGTGAGCGTCGCCGGAGCTGGACCGAGTTCGACCGGCGGGCCGCGCAGCTCGCCGCGGCGCTCGCGGCCAAGGGCGTCGGCCCGGGGTCGCGCGTCGCGATCGACCTCTACAACTGCATCGAGTACCTCGAGGTCGTCTACGCCGCGCTGAAGCTGCGGGCGCTGCCGATCAACGTCAACTACCGCTACCGCGAGGCCGAGCTCACCTACCTGCTCGACGACTGCGACGCCCAGGCCGTCGTCTTCCACGGATCGCTCGCCGAGCGCCTCGTCGCAGTCGCTCCCGGGCTGAAGCGGCCGGTGGCGCTCATCGAGGTGCCCGCGGGCGCCGAGCTCGTGCCCGAGGCCGAGGAGTACGAGGCGCTGCTCTCGGCCCACGCTCCGGCGCCGCGTCTCGAGCGCAGCGGCCAGGACCAGCTCATCCTCTACACCGGCGGCACGACCGGCCACCCGAAGGGCGTGATCTGGGAGCACGCGGACGTCCTCGGGCCGCCGATCTCGGTCAACGCCTGGATCTCCTCCGGGCTGCCCGTCCCCGACTCCGCAGCCGGGGTCGCAGAGACCGCACGGCGCCTGTACGCCGAGGGGACCGTGCCGCGCTCGCTCCCCGCCGCGCCCCTGATGCACACCACGGCACTGTTCAAGAGCATCGGCACGCTCCTGCTCGGCGGCTGCGTCGTCTTCTGCACGTCGCGCTCGCTCGACGCCGACGAGATCCTCCGGCTCGTCGGCGAGCACCGCGTGGCCGACCTGTCGATCGTCGGCGACGCCTTCGCCCGGCCAATCCTCGACGCGCTCGAACGCGCGGAGGCCGAGGGTCACCCCTACGACATCTCCAGCCTCCGGCGGATCGCCAGCGCCGGCGTGATCTGGAGCCCCGAGGTGAAGGCGGGGATCGCGCGCTTTGGCCAGATCACCTTCACGGACATCCTCGCCTCGACCGAGGGCGGCCCGTACGCGCTGGCGGTCACCCGTCCGGGCGAGGATCCGATGCAGACGAAGCTGCAGCTCACGCCGGCCGGCCGCATCCTCGACGAGCACTGGCGCGACGTCGTGCCCGGCTCGGGCCAGGCCGGCGTGCTCGCCGCGTCGGGGTCGATGCCGAAGGGCTACCTGAACGACCCGGAGAAGACCGCCCGGACCTGGCGCGTGATCGACGGGGTGCGGCACATCATCTCAGGCGACATGGCGACGATCGCCGCCGACGGCACGGTCACCCTGCTCGGTCGGGGAAGCGAGATCGTGAACACAGGTGGCGAGAAGGTCTTCGTCGAAGAGGTCGAGCAGGTCATCCTGACGCATCCGGCCGTCGACGACGTCATCGTGGTCGGGGTTCCCGACGAGCGCTTCGGGCACCGGGTCACGGCGCTCGTCTGCCTGAAGCGCGGAGCCAGCGCGAGCGAGCGGGAGATCATCGACCACGTCGGGGCCGTCCTCGCCGACCACAAGCGGCCGCGCCAGGTCGTGTTCGTGGAGGAGGTCCAGCGCAGCCCGTCCGGCAAGGCCAACCGGACCTGGGCCAAGGGCGTCGCCACGGACCCGTCCGCTGCCGGAGGCGGCGCACTGAAGCACGAGGAACCAACAACAGGAGGAACGCAGTGAGCGGGATCTTGGAAGGCAAGGCCGCGATCGTGACGGGCTCGGGCCGCGGGATCGGCCGCGCGGCGGCCCGCCTGCTCGCCGAGCACGGGGCGTCCGTGCTCGTGACCGACATCGACGCCGAGGTGGCGAAGGCTGCCGCGGCCGAGATCGGCGATCGTGCCGTGGCGTTCGCCGGCGACCTGACCGATCCAGCCGTCCCCGGCCAGGTCGTCCAGACGGCGGTCGACGCCTTCGGGACGATCGACATCGTCGTGAACAACGCCGGCTACGCGTGGGACTCGATCTTCCACAAGATGACCGACGAGCAGTTCCTGGCGATGCTCGAGATCCACACCGTCGCGCCGTTCCGGCTGCTGCGCGCGGCCGCCCCGATCCTTCGTGAGGCGGCGAAGAAGGAGCAGGCGGAGGGGCGTGAGGTGTTCCGCAAGGTCGTCAACGTCACCTCGGTGTCAGGCACGATGGGAGGCGTCGGCCAGGCGAACTACTCGAGCGCCAAGGCCGCCGTGGTGGGCCTGACGAAGACGTTGGCGAAGGAGTGGGGACCTCTCAAGATCAACGTGAACGCCGTCGCCTTCGGCTTCGTCGAGACCCGGATGACCGCGCCGGACGACGAGGCCGAGGTGCTCGAACGCCACGGCAAGCAGATCCACATCGGGATCCCCCGCCAGAACCGCGAGCGCGCCGCCGCGGCCATGCCGATCGGCCGGCCGGCGACGCCCGAGGAGGCCGCCGGGGGGATCTTCCTCCTCTGCACGCCGTGGGCCAACTTCATCCATGGCCAGGTCGTGACCGTCTCGGGCGGCATGATGGGCGGGATGACCTCGTGAGCGTGGCCGGCACCGAAGGGAGCGAGGGCGTGGCGGCGGACCCGTTCGACGCCGGGGCGCTCGACCGGTGGTCCGAGCCGCGCACGTTCACGGTCGAGCCGGCGATGATCGCGGCGTACGCCGCGGCCACGAACGACCTCACGCCCGAGTCGAGGAGCGGGACGCTCGCCCCGCCGGTCTTCGCCATCGTCCCCGGGTGGGGATCGATCGGGGCCGGCGCGTCGATCATCGCCGAGGACCGGCGCGAGGAGATCCAGGGGCGCGTCGTCCACGGCGAGCAGTGGACGGACTACTTCCGCCCGATCCGTGCCGGCGACGAGCTCGTCGTGCGCAGCGCCGCCGTCGGCGTGCACGCGAAGTCGTCCGGCACCACCGTCGTGACGAAGATCGAGACCCGCGACGCGGCGGGCGACCCGGTGAACGACCAGTACGCGACGACCTTCTACCGGGGCGTCGCGTCGGGCGCCGACGCCGGCGAGGTGGCGCCGAGCCTCGGCGCGCTTCGGGGCAAGGAGGAGGGCCAGCTCCTCGCGACGATCACGTTCCCGATCGACGAGGACCAGCCCGCTCGTTACGCTCAGGCCTCCGGCGACCACAACCGGATCCACCTCGACGACGGGTTCGCCAGGTCGGTGGGCCTCCCGGGCATCATCGTGCACGGCATGTGCACGTTGGCCTTCGCCAGCCGGGCCGCTCGCCTCGCCCTCGCACAGCCGTCGGCGGCGGCGTTCCGGCGGCTCGGCTGCCGCTTCACCAGGCCGTTGCTGCCGGGCGACGTGCTCACGACGAACGTCTTCCTGCTGGAGGACGCGGGCGGCGTCCAGTCGGTGCGCTTCGAGTGCTCGAACGGCGCGGGCGAGGCGGTCCTCGGCGCCGGCTACGCCGAGCTCGCCACGTAGGAGCGGGGCGGCGCCGGCGGCCCGGCCGATCGCCGCGTCCTCGGCTCAGCGGCGCAGCGGGGCATCGCGCGCCGCGTCATCGAGCACGGCCGGCCGCCAGCCCCTGAGTGAGCTGACGACCGCCACCTCCTCGGCGCTCACGAGCTCGCCGAGCGTGAGGACCCGCTCGCCGATCGCGCCCTCCTCGACCAAGCGCCCGCGCTCCACGCCGGGCAGGCAGCCGACCTCGACCGGCGGGGTCCACCAGCGGCCGCCGATGCGGGCGAGGAGGTTGGCGATCGTCGTCTCGGTCGGCTCGCCACGCTCGTTCACGAGCACGACGTCGTCGGCATCGGGGTGACGCGCGGCCCGGTCGCGGTAGAGGGCCCGCCGCGTCGTCTTGTGGAACAGCCATGGCTCCGAGGAGCGCACCGGCTCGCGGTCGATCGCGAGGTGGACGGGTCCGGCCGGCGCCGCGGGCATCGGCGTGACCTCGACCGCGGCCTCGCCCGAGCGTCGCAGGGCGAGGCGGACGCGGCGCGGCCCGCCGAGCAGCGCCGTCTCGCGCTCGAGCGCCTCGGCGAGCCTCGCCTCCTCGAGGGCGAAGCCGAAGTAGCGCGCCGACGCGGCGATCCGGGCGAGGTGGCGGTCCCGGTTACGCAGGCCCGAGCCGGGGACGAACGCCATCGTCTCGAGCAGGAGGAACTCCTCCGCGGTCCGGACGAGGATCTCGGACTTCGCCACGAGCTCGGCGTGCTCGGCGGCCGGATCGGAGTCCCAGGTGATCCCGCCGCCGGTGCCGTACACGGCGTCACCGGTCTCGCGGTCGACGACGACGGTGCGAATCGGGACGTTGAAGCGGGCCCTGAAGGGGGCGCCAGGCGGTGCCACCATGCCGATGGCGCCGCAGTAGACGCCCCGCGGGCCGTCCTCGAGCGCCGCGATCAGCTCCATGGTGCGGCGCTTCGGCGCGCCGGTCACCGAGCCGCACGGGAAGAGCGCACGGAACACGTCGACGAGGCCGGTCGCACGACGCGGCGTCGCGGTGACCGTCGAGGTGAGCTGCCACACGGTCTCGTAGCGCTCGAGGTCGAACAGGGACGGGACGTCCACGCTGCCCCACTCGGCGAGCCGGCCGAGGTCGTTGCGCAACAGGTCGACGATCATGAGGTTCTCGGCCCGCTCCTTCGCCGAGGCCACGAGGGCGCGGCTTCGCGCCTCGTCCTCGGCCGGCCAGCGGCCCCGCTCCGCCGTTCCCTTCATGGGACGGGCGGTGATGCGGTCGCCCGTCCAGTCGAAGAAGAGCTCGGGCGAGGCGCTCAGCACCGAGAAGCGCCCCGTGTCGAGCTCCGCGCAGTAGGCGGCACGCTGCGCGAGGGACAGGTCGCGGTAGAGGCCCGACAGGTCGCCGGACGCCTGGGCGCGCAGGCGGACGGTCAGGTTGCACTGGTACGTGTCGCCGGCGGCGATGGCGGCGCGCACCTGCTCGACGCGGTGCGCGTACGTCGCATAGCCCGTGTCGGCGAGCCACGGGGTCACGGCGTAGCCGCGTTCCTCCTCGGCGTCGGCGGCGATGGGCGGCGCGGCCTCTGGCGGCCCGAACAGCCCGAACCAGGCGAGCGGGAGCGCTGCGAACGGCTCCCCGGGGCGAACGGCACGGGTTGCGAGCACCGGGTCGAGCCCGCTCGCCGCTTCGTAGCTCACGAAGCCGGCGGCCCAGCTCCCGAGGGCGGTCGCCCGCTCGACCTCGGCCAGGAGCTCGGGCACCTCGGCCGGGCGCTCGGCGACGAGCTCGCGGCGCGCGCCGCCGAAGACCATGGTGGTGCCGGCGCGCAGGTCGTCGAAGCGCGCCGACGGGGTGCGCGTGGCCGGTGGGCCGTCGCCGGCCAGGAGGGTTCGGACTGTCTCTGGTGCGACCACGGACCCATCCTCGCGTAGCTGTCCGGGCGCGTCGCCGGCGATCTGATGGTGCGCAACAGCCGATCGACGGTCTGGTCGCGGGTGCAGGAGTGGGACTACCTGCTCGGGATCTCGTCGGTCAAGCGGATGCAGGGCCTCTATCAGGGCACCCTCGTCGCCCAGGGGGCCTTCAGCTGCTACCGCACCGAAGCGGTGCGCCACGCCGGTGGCTGGCCCGACGCGATCGGCGAGGACATCGTGCTGACCTGGCGGCTGATGCGCGACGGCGGCCGGGTCTACTTCGAGCCGCTGGCCGTGGCCTTCACCGACACGCCGGAGCGCTTCGACGCCTTCGCCCGGCAGCGGTCCGGCTGGGCGCGGGGCATGCTGGAGGGGCTGCGCGACGTCCCGCCGTGGCAGCACCAGCGGCCGTCGCAGCGTGCGCTCGCGGGCGTGGACGTGCTGATCCCCTTCATCGACCTCGCCTACGTCGCGGCGTGGATCCCTGGGCTCGTCCTCGCGTGCTTCGGGCGCTTCTGGATCGTCGGTCCGATGACCCTCGCCGTGCTGCCCTGCACCTTCGCGATCTACGGCCTGCTCTTCCGCTACCAGCGCACCAGGGTGCTCCAACCGCTCGGGCTGACGGCGCGTCGCAACCACGTCGCCCTGGTCGCGTTCGTGGTGCTGTACCAGATGATCATGTCCACGGTATCGGTCGCGGGCTACGCCCAGCAGCTGCTCGGCCTGCGCCGCCGCTGGAAGTAACGCGGGGCGCTCGGGCACCCCCGCGCTGATCGGCCGCGTTCCCGCTCCGGCGGGAGAGGGTCGTGGCGACAGTTGACCTTCGCCTCTACGCTCTGCGACGACGCACCGCGATGCTGGTTGCGGGTTCCACGAGCCGATCGGAGCGTGAGCATGACCGACATAGCGGGGGCGTCGGGCGCGCCGGAGGAGTCGCCCGCCCCAGATCGGGATGACGCTCCGGCCGACCGCCTGAAGGTCGGCGTCCCGAGGGAGGCCGACCCGGCCGAGCGGCGGGTCGCCCTCGTGCCCGACTGGGCCGCCAAGCTCATCGCCGCCGGCCTGCAGGTGCTGGTCGAGTCCGGGGCCGGCGCCGGCTCGTGGTTCGGCGACGAGGCCTACGCCGTCGCCGGGGCGACGGTCGTGAGCGCGGACGAGCTGTACGCGGCGGCCGACGTCCTGCTCGAGGTCGGAAGGCCGGGAGAGGACTCGCTCGATCGGCTGCGGGCCGGGCAGACGGTGATCGGCATGCTCCAGCCGCTGATCGACCCCGGCTACGCGGCCGACATCGCCGGGCGCGGCGTGACGGCGGTCAGCCTCGACAACCTGCCGCGCACGCTCAGCCGCGCCCAGTCGATGGACGCGCTGAGCTCGCAGGCGAGCGTCGCCGGCTACAAGGCCGTGCTCGTGGCCGCCAACGCCTTCGGCCGCTACTTCCCGCTGCTCATGACGGCGGCGGGAACGGCGAAGCCGGCCGAGGTGCTCGTCCTCGGCGCCGGCGTCGCCGGGCTGCAGGCGATCGGCACCGCGCGTCGGCTCGGAGCGGTCGTGCGCGGCTACGACGTGCGGCCGGAGACGAAGGACCAGATCGCCTCCCTCGGGGCGCGCTTTGTCGAGCTGAAGTCGGTCGCGGCGGGGAGCGGCGAAGGGGGCTACGCCCGGGCGCTCACCGCCGAGGAGCAGCAGGCGCTGCAGGAGGAGCTGAACGGCCACATCGCCCAGCACGACGTGGTCATCACCACCGCCCAGGTCCCGGGCCGCCGGCCGCCGCTGCTCGTCACCGGGGCGGCCGTGGCGGCGATGCGGGCCGGCTCGGTGATCATCGACATGGCGGCGAGCGCGCTCGGGGGGAACGTGGAGCTGTCGCGGCCAAGTGAGACCGTCGTGACCGAGAACGGGGTCACCGTCATCGGTGCCGAGAACCTCCCCTCGACCATGCCGACCGGGGCGTCGGCCGCCTACGCGCACAACATCTGCTCCCTGCTGCTGCACATGGTCCAAGACGGGCGGCTCGTCATCGACCTGGAGGACGAGATCCAGGCCGGCGTCGTCGTCGCCCACGACGGGAAGATCGTCCACAAGCCCACGGCCGAGCTGATCGAGGCCCGAAACGCGAACGGAGGTGCCACCGGTGCCCACGGGGCTTCTCACTGACCTGACCATCTTCGTGCTGAGCCTGCTCGTCGGCTTCGAGGTGATCAGCAAGGTCCCGGCGACGCTGCACACGCCGCTCATGTCGGCCGCGAACTCGATCCACGGCGTCGTGCTCGTCGGGGCGATCCTCATCGCCAGCACCGCGCACAACACCGCGGGTTACATCCTGGCCTTCATCGCCGCGGTGTTCGCCGGGATGAACGTCGTCGGCGGCTACGCGGTGACCGACCGGATGCTGCAGATGTTCCAGCGGCGGCCCACCAAGGTGGCTCCCAGCAAGGTGGCCAACGACGGCGCCGAGGCGAAGGACGGCCAGTCGTGAGCGGCTTCGACACGGTCGTCAAGCTGATCTATGTGGGCGCCGCGGCCTGCTTCGTGCTGGGCCTGCACCTCATGAACGCGCCGCCCACCGCCGACAAGGGCAACCGCCTCTCGGCGGGCGGGATGCTCGCCGCCGTCGCGGCGACCATCGCGCTGATCGCCAACGACAGCGCGATCACCGCGACCGGCTGGGCGGTGCTCATCGTCGGCCTCCTGCTCGGGTCCGGCGCCGGGCTGTTCATGGCGCGCACCGTGAAGATGACCGCGATACCCCAGCTCGTGAGCGTGTTCAACGCCGTCGGGGGCGGGGCGGCGGCCCTCGTCGCCATCGCCGACTTCATCCGGCTCTCCGACTCCGTCGGCGCTGCGAGCATCACGCCGCGGGTGAACGTCACCTCCGCCCTCGACGTGGCGATCGGGGCCGTGACCTTCGCCGGCTCGGTCGTCGCCGCCGGCAAGCTCCAGGGGCTGATCCCGGGCCGCCCCATCGTCTTTCGCGGCGCGCGGCCCCTGAACGCCCTGCTGGCCCTGGCGATGCTCGGCGGCGGCGTCTACCTCTGCGCCGGGCCGCACGACCTCTGGGCGCTGATGCTCGTGCTCGCCGCGGCCCTCGTCTTCGGCGTGACCATGGTGCTCCCGATCGGCGGCGCCGACATGCCCGTCGTGATCTCGCTGTTGAACGCCTTCACCGGCACCGCCGTCGCGATGGCGGGCTTCGTCATCGACAGCTCGGTGCTGATCATCGCCGGCGCTCTCGTCGGCGCCTCCGGTGGGATCCTCACGAAGCTGATGGCCGACGCCATGAACCGCTCGTTGGCGAACATCATCATCGGCGGCTTCGGGACCGGCGACTCCTCGGTCGCGGTGTCGGCGGAGGGCTTGGGCCAGATCCGCGAGGTCTCGGCGGACGACGCGGCGATCCAGCTCGCCTACGCCAGCAAGGTGATCATCGTCCCCGGCTACGGCCTCGCCGCGGCGCAGGCGCAGCACGCGGTTCGCGAGCTCGCCCAGGTGCTGGAGCAGCACGGCGTGGAGGTCTCCTACGCCATCCACCCCGTCGCCGGCCGGATGCCCGGCCACATGAACGTCCTGCTGGCCGAGGCCGACGTGCCCTACACCCAGCTGATCCCGATGGAGGAGATCAACCCCGAGTTCGACCGGACCGACGTCGCCCTCGTCATCGGGGCGAACGACGTCACCAACCCGGCGGCGCGCCGCCCCGGGACGGCCATCTCCGGCATGCCGATCCTCGACGTCGACCACGCGAAGAGCGTCATCGTCATCAAGCGGTCGATGGGCCACGGCTACGCCGGGATCGACAACGAGCTCTACACCGACCCGAAGACGAGCATGTTCTTCGCCGACGCGAAGGCGGGCCTGCAGTCGCTCACCGCCGCGGTGAAGGCGCTCGTCGGGAGCGGCTGAGCGCCACCACCTCAGGCTCCGAGCTCGAGACCGCCCCGGGCGTGCGCCTCGACGAAGTGGAGCATCTCGACGTGCTTTTGCGTGTCGATCTCCATCAGCCGCACGAGCAGCTGCCAGCGGGCGGCGCCCGGCATCAGCGACAGCTTGCGCGCCAGCGAGCGCAGCTCGGTAGCGTCCTCCCGCTCGATGGAGAGCAGGTGCCGGGTGGCTTGGAGCAGCTCGGGATCGCGGGCCGTCCGCATCGACACCCCGGCCAGCGCCGTACCCTTCTCCGCCTCGCGCCGCGCCAGGGCGTCGGCGATCTCGACGAGGCTGCGGTGGTGACGCCGCTCGTCCTCGAGGATCATCTCCACCACGTAGCGCACGCTGGGCTCGGCGACGTGATCGACCAGGTCCTCATACGTCCCGACCATCTCGTGCTCGGCGACGATGTGGCCCTCCAGGTGGGCCCGAAGCTCCTCCACCAGCGGCAACCGTTGGACCGACGACGCCTTGTCCATGCCCGTCCCTCCTCTGGATCCTCGGTGCGAAGGATGCCGCCGGCGGCGGGGAGCGGCCAGTGCCGAAGGTCCCTCCGGCGCCCCCGAGCGCGCCCGCGCCCCGCCCGGTCGCCGGACGCCCGCCGATCAGCGCGGCGGTGCCGGCGCCCGCCGCTCACGGCGCGCCGAGGTGGGGGTTTTGCTGTGGCGCACACGGGCCTCGCCCGGTCAGGTGTGCGGTTTGGCTCCCCGGGGCACCGGGTAGGTGACCTTGCAGACTGACGAGGAGGCACCCAATGGCGACGAAGCGTCAGGTGCAGGCGGCCCGCCGCAACGTGCGGCTTGCATTGGCCGCCGCCCGGAGAGAGCGGCTGCTGGTGAGCATGTCGACACCGGCGTACGCGCTCGCAGGCGATGACGCCGCCGTGTCCGCGAGCAGCGGGGGATTCGGGATGCCGGCAACGCCCAGCCGGGCCGAGCTGTACGAGGAGGCCCAGCGCCAGGAGCTGCCTGGGCGTTCCCGGATGGACCGCGAGGAGCTCGCCCGAGCGCTCAGGCGGGCCTGAGCGGCACGTAGCGGAAACCCGGCGGACGAAGCTGGTCCGCTGCTAGACGCTCCGCCCGAGTGGCGTGAGCGTCCGCAGGCCCGAACCGCTGGCGTGTCGCCGCGTCCCCGCCCGGCCGGTAACGCCCAGTGGTGCGCGCGTCCCCGCGCTCGCCGGGGCGGGGCGGGCACACCCCCGGACTAGGTTGGGCCCCGGCCCCGACAGGGGGGCGACGGGCGGAGCGGGGGAAGGATGACACGGCGAGCCTGGCTGCTCTTCGCGGCCCTCGGCGTCATCTGGGGCCTGCCGTACCTGCTGATCAAGGTGTCGGTGCGGGACTTCTCCCCCCCCTTCCTCGTGCTCGTGCGCACGGGGGCCGCCGCGCTCCTCATCGTGCCGATCGCGCTCGCCAGGGGCCAGATCGCACCGGTGCTGCGCCGCTGGCGCCCGCTCGTCGCCTACACCGTCGTCGAGCTGGCCGTCCCCTGGGTGTTGCTGGCGAGCGCTGAGCAGCACCTCTCGAGCTCGCTGTCCGGTTTGCTGATCGCCGCCGTGCCGATCGTCGGCGCGGTGCTCGCCCGCACGACCGGAGCACGCGAGCGGCTCGGGAGGTCGCGTCTCGTGGGCCTGGCGCTCGGCCTCGGCGGGGTCGCGGCGCTCGTCGGGCTCGACGTGAACGGCTCCGACACCCTCTCGGTGCTCGAGATCGGCGTGGTCGTGATCGGCTACGCGCTCGGCCCGTGGATCTTCGCCCACCACCTCTCGGACCTGCCTGACCTCGGCATCGTGGCGAGCTCGCTCGCCCTGTGTGCGCTCATCTACGTCCCGGCGGTGCTCGTCGCGCCGCAGCGCTGGCCGAACGGGCGGGAGATCGCGGCGGTGGCGACGCTCGTGGTCGTCTGCACGGCGCTCGCCTTCTTGATCTTCTTCGCGCTCATCGCCCAGACCGGTCCGGCGCGCGCCACGGTCATCACCTACATCAACCCGGCGGTCGCGGTGATCCTCGGCGTCGCGTTCCTCGGCGAGAAGTTCACCGTCGGCACCGGCGTCGGCTTCGCGCTGATCCTCGCCGGCTCCTACCTGTCGACCCGCCCGTCGGTCCAGCGGGAGCTTCCGGCGCCCGCCTCCGCGGCGGGCGTGCTCGTGACCGACGAGTGGCCCGTCCCCCCGGTTGCCGAACCGTGAGGTCGTGGGCCCGCGTGCCGCCCCTCAGGCGGCCGGCACCGGGAGGGGCGCCGGCGGACCGACGTAGCGCGCGGCGGGCCGGATGAGCCGGTTGTGGGCCACCTGTTCCGCGACGTGGGCCGTCCAGCCGATCGTCCGGCTGCAGGCGAACGTCGGCGTGAACAGCTCCCGGGCGATGCCGCAGCGCTCCATCACGACCCCGGCGTAGAACTCGACGTTGGCGTGGAGCCCGCGCCCGGGCTTCAGCTCCTGGAGCACCTCGACGACGCAACGCTCGACCCGCTCGGCGAAGCTGATCAGGTCGCCGCCGAGGCCGCGGGCGACGTCGCGCAGGAACAGCGAGCGCGGATCGTCGCTCTTGTAGACGCGGTGGCCGAACCCCATGATGCGCTCGCCGCGCAGCACCGCCTCGCGGACCACCGCCTCGGTGCGCTCGGGCGTACCGATCGCGTCGAGCATCGCGAGCGCCCGGCTCGGCGCCCCGCCGTGGAGCGGCCCGGAGAGCGCGCCCAGCGCGGCGCAGATGCACGCCGCGAGGTCCGCGCCGGTGGAGGCGACGACCCGGGCGGTGAAGGTCGAGGCGTTGAGGCCGTGGTCGAGCGTGAGGATCAGGTACTGCTCGAGCGCCCGGACCTCCTCGGCCGGGGCCTCGGCGCCCGTGAGCATCCAGAGGTAGTTGCCCGCGAGGCCGAGGTCGCGCCGCGGCGCGACCGCGGGTAGGCCCTGGCGCAGCCGGTGCGCGGTGGCGAGCACCGTCGGGACGAGCGCGCAGAGCTGGAGCGACTGCTCGCGCAGCTGAGGGGCGGCCAGGTCGTGCGTCGGCCGCCAGCCGAGCTCGCTGCCGAGGAGGGACACGGCGCTGCGGAGCACGTCCAGCGCGTGGCCGTGGCGGACCACCTCCGGGAGCAGTCGGGCGAGGGCCGGGGGAAGCTCGCGCAGGGCGGCCGTGCTCGAGGCGAACTCGGCCGTCCCGCCCCGGCCGGGCAGCTCGCCGCTCGTGAGGAGGCACCAGACGTCCTCCAGGCTGCGAGTGGCCGCCAGGTCGAGCGCCGAGTAGCCGCGGTAGTGGAAGAAGCCCTCCGCGCCCCGGACGTCGCCGATCTCGGTCTCGGCGACGACGACGCCGTCCAGGCCGGCAGGCGCCACCACCGCCGGCGCACCCGTCACCGTGATCTCCCGCGCCCGGCGCATGACCGCTCCTCTCGTGGCCCCCTCGGGCCGCTCGGCCTCACCCCCATCATGCGGCGGGCGGGAGCCGGTTGTAAACGTTGATCAAGTCAATGTAATAAGCTCAGCGACGTGCCCATGCTGGACAGCGAGGAGGCAGCGCGCCGGCTCGGCGTCAAGCTGCCGACGCTCTACGCCTACGTGAGCAGGGGGCTGATCGCCTCGGAGCGCTCGACCGACGGCCGCCGGAGCCTCTTCGCCGCCGACGACGTGGAGCGGCTCGCCCGGCGGGCGCGGGGCGGCAAACAGGTCGAGACGCGCCTCGCGACGGTCACGACCTCGGTGACCCAGCTGCGCGAGGACGGCCCCGCCTATCGCGGCGTGCCGGCGACGAGCCTCGTCGCCACGGCAACCTTCGAGGAGGTGGCCGAGCTCCTCTGGGCGGCGGGCTCCGGCCCGTGGGAGGCCGACCCGAGGGTGGCGCGCCTGCTGGCCGGACCGCTCGGCGCCGCCACCTCGGCGCACGACCGGATCCGGCTCGCCGTGGTGCTCGCCTCGGCGCACGACCCGGTCCGCGCCGATCTGCGGCCCGAGGCGGTCGCACGGGCCGCCCGGCGCACCGTCGCGACGGTCGTCGACGCGCTGGCGGGACCGGCGCCCGAACCCGACTCCGCCTCCGCCGCCCGTCCGGCGCCCGGTAACCCCCAGGCGGGCACGACCGGCGGCTCGATCGCCGAGCGCCTCGCCCGGCGTCGCGCCCCGGAGGCGCCGCTGCTCCTCACGCGGGCCATCAACGCGATCCTGGTCCTCCTCGCCGACCACGAGCTCGCCACCTCCACGTTGGCGGTGCGGGTCGCCGCCTCGACCCGCGCCGACTGCTACGACGCCCTCCTCGCCGGGCTCGGCACGGTCGCCGGTCCGCTGCACGGCGCGGCGGGCGACGTCGCCCGCCGCCTGCTCGACGAGGCCGACGGGCACGGCGTCGACCGGGCCCTCGACGAGGCGCTGCGCCAGCAGGGGACGATCCCGGGCTTCGGCCATGGCGCCTACGAGCACGGGGACCCCCGCTTCGTCGCGCTCCGGCCCTTCGCCGACGCCCTCGCGAACGAGCGCCAGCGCGAGGTGCTGAGTGGCGTCGTCGACCGGGCGGCGGCGCAGGGTTTGCCTCCGCCGAACGTCGACCTCGCGATCGCGGCGGTGGCACGGGCCGCGGGGCTCGTCCCCGATGCCGCACGGACGCTCTTCACCGTGGCGCGCCTGGCCGGATGGGTCGCGCACTACCTCGAGGAGCTCCAGGAGCGCCCGCTCCGCTTCCGGGCGCGCGCCGTCTACGCCATCCGGCCGTGATAGGCAGGTTTCGCATGGAGTGACACCAGATACATGGAGGCGCCACGAGACGCGGCGGCGCCGGCGGCGCTCGGCAGGGTCGGGGGCGACGGGCGCCTCAAGTGCGACGTGACAAGAGCCATTAGTACCTCTCGTGCTACCCACGACCGAGACGACGTACGGGCGCCGCGCCGTGTCAGCCACGGTCGCCGGCGCGCGCCACGGGCTCGGCTGATCGTCGAGGCGAGGTCCCGCCATGACGCCGCCGCCGGAGCTCGCCGAGATCGAGTTCTCAGCCCCGCCGGCGCGCCGGCGCGCCCCGGTGTGGCTCTGGCCCGTCTACGGGGTGCTCGTGGCGCTGCTCGTCGCCTACGCGGTGTCGTTCGCCCTCCGCCCCCACGTCGAGTACGTGCAGGCGGTCGACGGATGGATGGTCGACGGCTTCGAGCTCGTCACCAGCGTCCTCTGCATCGCCCGGGCGTTCGTCCGGCGCTCCGGGCGTTCGGTGGCGCTGACGCTCGGCCTCGGCCTGCTCTCGTGGTGCATCGGCGACATCCTGCTGTCCATCGAGTCGATCGGCGGGGCGACGCCACCGGCGCTGTCGCCGAAGGACCTCTTCTACCTCGGCTTCTACCCGCTCACCTACGTGGCGGTCGTGCTGTTCATGCGCGGCCAGGTCCGGCGGCTGACCCCCCCGAGCTGGCTCGACGGGATCGTCGCCGGGCTCGGCGCGGCCGCGGTGTGCGCCGCCTTCGCGTTCCACAGCGTGCTGCACTGGAGCCGCCTCGGCCCCGCACCGGCCGCGGCGAACCTCGCCTACCCGATCGGCGACCTCGTGCTCCTCGCGCTCGTCGTCGGCAGCACGGCGCTCCTGCCCGGGAGGCGCAAGGCCCCGTGGCTCCTGCTCGCCAGCGCCTGCTCGGTGAACGCCATCGGCGACACCTTGAACCTCTTCCAGTCCTCGTTCGGCTCCTCGCGGGTCGGCGCGCTGCTCAACACCGTCGCGTGGCCGGTCGCCTTCGTGCTCATGTCGCTCGCGGTCTGGCTGCCCGAGCGGACCTCCGACGCGCTCGCCAGCGAGCGGCCGACCGGGTTCGTCATGCCGGGTATCGCCGCCATCTCCGGGCTCGGCATCCTCTTCGCCGGGAGCATGCGCCACGTCGGCGCCGCGGCGCTGGGGCTCGCCACCGCCACCCTGCTCGTCGCCGGCGTCCGCCTCGCGCTCTCGGTCCGGGCGCTGCGGACCCTCACCGAGGAGCGCCACCGCCAGTCGGTCACCGACGAGCTGACCGGTCTTGGCAACCGCCGCCACCTCGCGCAGGTGCTCGAGGCGCTGTCCGGTGCCGGCGGAGGCGAGTCGGGCGTGCGCAGCCTGGCCTTCCTGTTCATCGATCTCAACCACTTCAAGGAGATCAACGACTCCTTCGGCCACCCCGCAGGCGACGAGCTGCTGCGCCAGCTCGGACCGCGGCTCTCCGGGTCGCTGCGCGGGTCGGACGTCCTCGTCCGGCTGGGCGGGGACGAGTTCGCCGTCGTGCTCGCGGACGCCGACGCCGAGTACGCGAAGCTCGTCGCGCACAGGATCTCGGCGAGCCTCGCGCCGGCCTTCGTCCTCGACGTCGTGAGCGCCAGCATCAGCGCGAGCATCGGCATCGCCCTGATGCCCGTGCATGCCAGCGACTATGCGGGACTGCTGCGCTGCGCCGACGTCGCGATGTACCGCGCCAAGCTGCGGCACGTCCCCTTCGAGATCTACGACGAGCACCTCGACGACGACGGCAACCTGCTGCGGCTCGTCGAGGAGCTGCGCGTCGCCGTCGAGGAGAACCATTTCGAGCTCCACTACCAGCCGCAGCTCGACCTCCGCGACGGGCGCGTCTCCGCGGTCGAGGCCCTGCTCCGCTGGCCGCACCCGAGGCTCGGCTTCGTCCCGCCGCTGCCCTTCCTGCCGCTCGCCGAGGAAGCCGGCCTCATGCCCTCGCTGACCGCGCTCGTCCTCGACGCCGCGTTGGCGCAGTGCGCCAGATGGCGCGAGGCGGGCCAGGTGCTCGCCGTCTCGGTCAACGTCTCGGCGACGAACCTGCTCGACGACGGGTTCGCCGGGCTGATCGAGGGCTCCCTCGCCCGCCACGGCCTGCCGGCCGAGGCGCTCGTCCTCGAGATCACCGAGACCTGCATCATCTCGGACTACGAGCGCTCGCGCCGCGTCATCGAGGAGCTGCGGAACCTGGGCGTCATGATGTCGGTCGACGACTTCGGCGCCGGCTTCACCTCGCTCGCCTACCTGAGCGACCTCGCCGTCGGCGAGCTGAAGCTCGACCGCACCTTCATCACCGGCCTCGGCATCGCGGAGCGGGGCCGCGACCTCAGCCTCGTCCGCTCGACGATCGAGCTCGGCCACGCGCTCGGCCTTCGCGTCGTGGCCGAGGGCATCGAGGACCGCGCGACCCTCGAGCTGTTGACCGAGCTCGGTTGCGACATCGCCCAGGGCTACTTCATCAGCAAGCCGAGGCCCGCGCACGAGCTCGCCTTCCAGACGCGCGCGCCCGGCCTCCCGGTGACAGCGAGCTCACGGGCGGTGTCCTGACCGCACCGCCGGGCACGCCCGGGCGCGAAAGGGCCCGGGGGGCGTCAGCCGTCCCGCCCGGCGGAGGACTCGAAGCGCCGGCGGTGCAGGAGCTCGCAGACCGAGATGTCGTACTCGGCGTAGAAGCGGCTCCTGCCGAGCTCCTGGGCACGCCGGTGCTCGGGGTGGCCCCGCCAGGCGCGCTGGTGCTCGGGCGAGTCGAAGACGACGATCGTCACCCGCTCGCCGTCGTCGGCCGCGAAGGACTTCACCTCGACGAAGCCGGGCATCGCCCGCGCGAGGCGCTCCATCTCGGCGGCGGTCGGCTCGTACTCGCCGAGCGACTCCGGCCGCAGCCTCGAGCGGAAGATCGTGACGATCTGCCCCGCGCCCCCGTGGCCGCCGGCGCCGGAGATCCGGTCGCCGGCGGTGCTCGTCGCTGACAACCCCTCGCGCTCGGCCATCTCCTCGTGCTAGCAGCCCCGGCGGCCAGGCGCACCGCAGCTCGGCGGGGCGCCCCGGCTCAGGCCTCGCGCGCGAGCAGCGCGTAGAGGCGCCGGCGTGTCTCGGCGAGGATCGTCTCCGCCTCGGCCTGCTGCTCGGGCGAGCCGGCCCGTGCGATCTGACCGACCGCGGCGAAGAGCTGGATGACGGCGTCGCGGAGCCGGAACGCCGCAGGGTCGAGGTCGGCCGTGACCTCCTCCCAGGGCGCCGCGCGCTTGGAGAGCTCTGCGGCGGCGGCCCGTCCCTCGTCGGTCAGCGAGAAGCTCCGCTTGCCGCGGTCCTCCTCGTGGGTGACCATGCCCTCGTCCTCGAGCAGCTGGAGGGTCGGGTAGACCGAGCCCGGGCTCGGCCGCCAGACGCCCCCGGTCCGCTCGACCAGCTCCTGGATGATCTCGTAGCCGTGCATCGGCCGCTCGGAGAGCAGCGCCAGGATGGCGGCCCTCACGTCGCCGCGCCGCGCGCGGCCGCCGTGACCGGGCGCTCCGCGGAACGGCCCGCCGAAGGGCGGCCCGAACCACGGCCCGAAGCCGAATCGGCCGCCGTGCCTCGCGCGGCGCGGCCCTTCCTCGGAGAAGGGCTCGTCATCGTGATGGTGTCCTGATCGTGGGTGCATCGTGCGCTCCCTTCGCGCCGGCGGTCCTTCCGCCGTGTCCACGAGAAGCATATCGCGATATATCGTTAGCTGTTCGCGATGCAACGGCGGCGCGCACGGTGCACGAGGCGGGTCCCGTAGGTTGGGTGGTCGAGGTTGGCGACCGGCCGGACAGGCCGGCCCCACCCCCTGCCTCGTCGTCGCCCGAGAGGTCGTGCCATGTCCGAGATCCCCGTCCTCGTCGACTTCTGGTTCGATCCGGTCTGCCCGTGGGCCTGGATCACCTCCCGCTGGATGCTGGAGGTGGAGCAGAACCGCAACGTCAACACCCAGTGGCACGTGATGTCGCTCTCGCTCTTGAACTCCGATCGCGACGACCTCCCCGACGACTACCGCGAGCTGCTCGACGCGGCGTGGGGTCCCGTGCGGGTCTGCATCGCCGCCGAGCAGGCGAAGGGCGCGGAGGTGCTCGGCCCGCTGTACACGGCGCTCGGGATGCGGCTGCACCTCGAGCACAAGTCGCCAGAGCGCGAGACGCTCCTCGAGGCGCTCGCCGAGGTGGGGCTGCCGCCGGAGCTCGCCGACGCCGCGACCTCGACCGAGTACGACGAGGCGCTCGAGAAGTCGCACCGCGCCGGGCTGGACCTGGTCGGCTACGAGGTCGGGACGCCGGTCATCAGCACGCTCGGCTCGGCGTTCTTCGGACCCGTCGTGTCGCCGATCCCCCGCGGCGAGGCGGCCGGCCAGCTCTGGGACGGCGTCCTGCTCATCGCGGGCACGGACGGCTTCTTCGAGCTGAAGCGCAGCCGGACGCGCGGGCCGATCTTCGACTGAGCGGGCTGCCCGCCGGAGCGGGCGCGCGGCAGCTCAGGAGGCGAACGATCCGCTCCGGCGCGCCGGGCCGAGCGGCGGGCGCGCGCCGGCCTCGCCGTCGGCCGCCGGCACCCCGTCGACGAGCACGAGGTCCCGACCGCGGACGGCCGGGACGCGCGGGCCGGGGAGCACGCCTCCGGTGAGGTTCAGCGGGTCCGCCGCCGAGAGCCGGACGACGACACCCTGCGGAGGGCTCGAGGCGACGCGCCGCAGGGCGTCGAGCGCCTCGGGCAGGGCGAACTGCTCGCCGGTGACCCCGCCGACGAAGTGCCCGCCCCGGACGACGCCGCGCGCCTCGAGCCGCCGGAGCGCCCACAGCACGTCGCGCCAGGCGAGCGCGGCCGGCTCCCTCGAGACAAGGTCGCGAAAGACCACGCCCCAGCGGGCGAGGAGCTGGCGGGCGTAGGCGTCGGCCAGCTCGTCGGGGTCGAAGTCGTCGGGTGACGCCGCCTCCAGCACCGACCAGCGACCCCCGGCGAGCGCCGGCGGGATCGCGCGGCGCAGCGCCCCGGCGCCCGCCAGGCCGGCGCCGCCAGCGTGCGGGAGAGGACGGAGCGGTCGCCGGAGCCGGCCGGCGCGGGCCTCGGTGCTTCGGTAGCGGCCGGCCAGGAGGGAGCGCACGGCCTGGAAGCCGTCCGAGGTGAGCCAGCCCCGGGCCACACCGTCCCACAGCGCCTCGGCGACCGCGGTCGGCATGCGGCCGGTCGCCTGGCAGAGGTCGGCGAAGAAGAGCGCGCCGCGTCCCTGGAGCGCCTCCAGCACCTCGTCGGCCGCGCCCGGCGACGGCGCGATCGGCGCGCCGTCCCCGCGCGCCGCGGCGATGAGGAAGGCGAGGTCCTCCCGCCGCGCGATCGCGACCGGCGTGGCGCGCGACGGCGTCGCCCCGCCACGGCGCGCCGGCGCGTCGGCCGGCTCCGCCTGGCGCGGGGCGAGCCTGCCCCACACGACCTCGCCGTGGGCGCAGAGCTCGTCGAGCAGGTTGGCGCGGTACCCGGCGACGCGGGCCGGCAGGATCGCCTCCTCCCACGCCCCGACCGGGGCTTCGAAGCCCTGCAGCTGGTCGATGACGGCCGCGAGGCCGCCGATCTCGCGCACCTTCGACCCCGGGGCGACGTGCTGCCACTCCAGCAGGAACCTGACGAGGTGCTGGGCGCTCACCGGTGGGAACGAGCGGCGCTCGCGGTCGCGGGTGCGGGCGTGGATCCTGGCGGCGAGTCGCTTCGCGCACCAGCGGTCGCCGGGCACCCGCAGCACCCCACCGGTGGCCTCGATCGCGGCGAGGGCGCTCGACACCGCGCCGACCGTCACGTCGCCGACGGCGCCGGCGAGCACCTCGGCCGTGACGGGACCCGTGTGCTCCAGCTGGCCGCGCACCGCGAGCACGAGGGCGTCCTCGGCCGCGGGGGCGGGGCGCCCGGCGAGCGAGGCCGGCAGCGGATGGTCGGGGTCGAACGACACGCCTGGCCAGAGCGCCTGGACCTCCCGGCGCCGTTCGGTCGCGCACCACCGCAGCGAGGCCCCGGGACCGGACCCAGTCGCCGTCGCCGGCCCGGCGGGGGGTCGCAGCTCCGCGGTCATGGCGCGCCCCGCGCCGGCGAGCGCCTCGAAGTGGTCCCGCCAGCGCTCGTCGGGAAGGACGCCGACGAGCGAGCAGAGCAGCTCGTGGAGCTCCTCGGGGTCCCGGGGGTCCGGGACGACCTCGGCGCGCACCTCCTCGATGACCTCGGGGTCGAGCGTCGACAGGTCGTGGGCCTCGAGCGGGATGCCGCGCCGGAGCGACACCGCCCGCGTCCGGCGCTCCTCCAGGGGGGCGTCGTCCAGGAACGTGTACGGCCGGCCGTTCAGGATCTCGTGGGAGAGCACCGACGGCTCGGTCGTGTCGACGCAGCGCATCTCGACGGTGCCGTCGCGTACCGCGGCGACGAGCGCGGTCAGCCCGGCGAGGTCCATCGCCTCGGTGCAGCAGTCGTCGAGGGTCTGGCGGACGATCGGGTGGTCCGGGATCTCGATCGGCCCGGTGACGTTCTCCTGGCACGCCGCGAGCGCCGGGAAGATCGCCGCCATCAGGTCGTCGGCCTCCATCCGCTGGATCGCGGGGGGCAGGTGCCGCGAGCCGCGATAGCGGGGCGAGACGAGCGAGCGCGAGAGGTTCCAGCGCCAGCGGGAGGTGAAGATCGGCGTCGGGAGCACGGCCTGGATGAGCACGTCGCGCACGGTCGCCGGAGCGAGGTAGCGAGCCACCTCCTCCAGCGGGAAGGCGTGCTGCGGCCCGAGGGAGAGCACGACCGCGTCGTCGCTCGCCGCCGCCTGGAGCTCGAAGTCGAAGGTGCGGCAGAAGCGCTTGCGCAGCGCGAGCCCGAGGCCACGGTTGACGCGGGCGCCGTAGGGGGAGTGCAGGACGAGCTGCATCCCGCCGGTGTCGTCGAAGAAGCGCTCCAGGACGAGCCGCCGCTTGGTCGGCAGCGCCCCGAGCTCGGTGCGCGCCGCCGCGAGGTAGGCGACCGCCTCCTCGACCGGGCGCCCCTCGACCCGCGACCACCCGGTGACGGCACGCCGGGCCGCCTCCGGGCCGCCCTGGTCGAGTGCCTCCTCGACCAGCTCCCGCAGCGTCGTGACGGCGTCGGCCAGCTCGTCGGTGCGGCCGGGCGCCTCGCCGAGCCAGAACGGCAGCGTCGGGGCGGCGCCGTCGGCGTCGACCACCCGCACGGTGCCCTGCTCGACCCGGCGCACCCGCCACGACGTGCTCCCGAGCAGGAACACGTCGCCGGCCATCGCCTCGACGGCGAAGTCCTCGTGGACGGTCCCGACGAGCGCCTCGTCGGGCTCGACGACGACCCGGTAGTCGGCGAGCTCGGGGATCGCGCCGCCCGAGGTCGCGGCCGTGATCCGCGCCCCACGCCGGGGGCGCAGCCGCTCGTTCACCCGGTCCCGGTGCACGTGGGCGCCGCGCACGCCCCGCCCGGTGGTGACGCCCTCGCTGACGAGGGTGAGCACGGCCTCGAAGTCCTCGTCGCCGAGCGCGGCGTAGGGGGCGGCGTGGCGCACGAGCGAGCGCAGCTCCTGCTCGCCGATGCCGTCCTCCCCGACGGCGGCGCACTCCGCGACGACCTGCTGGGCGAGGATGTCGAGCGGCGCCACCGGCGGCACGACGCGGTCGAGCAGGCCCGAGCGGACGGCGCCGAGGAGGGCGACGCACTCGACCAGCTCGTCGCGGGTGAGCGGGTAGACGCGCCCCTTCGGGACGCCGTCGAGGCGGTGCTCGGCCCGGCCGACCCGCTGGAGGAACGTCGCGATCGAGCGCGGCGAGCCGAGCTGGCAGACGAGGTCCACCGGACCGACGTCGATGCCGAGCTCGAGCGAGGCCGTCGCCACCACGGCGCGCAGGTCGCCCGAGCGCAGCCGCGCCTCCACATTCAGTCGGCGCCCGGTCGACAGGCTCCCGTGGTGGGCGACCACCAGGTCGTCGCCCAGCTCCTCCGCGAGCTGGTGGGCGATCCGCTCGGCCATCCGCCGCGTGTTGACGAAGACGAGCGTCGTCTTGTGGCGGCCGATCTCCTCGGCGATCGAGGTGACCACCTCGCCCAGCTGCTCGGTCGTGGTCACCGCGCCGAGCTCGCTGTCGGTCAGGGTGATCGCGACGTCGAGGCGCCGACGGTGGCCGACGTCGACGACGTTGCAGCGAGGCGTGCCGTCGGGCGCTGAACGGTCCGCGCCGGCGCCGACGAGCAGCCGGGCGATGGTCTCGATCGGCCGTTGGGTCGCCGAGCAGCCGATGCGCGTCGGCCGGCGGGCCTCCGGCGCAGGCGCGGCCGCGGTCACGCAGGCATCGAGCCGCTCGAGGGTGAGGGCGAGGTGGGCGCCGCGCTTGTCGCGCGCCAGGGCGTGGATCTCGTCGAGGATCACCGTGCGCACGCCGCACAGCAGCTCGCGCCCGCGCTGGGACGTCACGAGCAGGTAGAGCGACTCCGGCGTCGTCACGACGATCTCCGGCCGGCTCCGGAGCATCGCGGCCCGCGCCGAGGCGGACGTGTCCCCGTTGCGCACCGCGACGCGCACCGCTGGCACCGCGCAGCCGAGCTCGCGTGCGATCTCGCCGATCTCAGCGAGGGGGGTCTCGAGGTTCTCGGCGACGTCGACCGTCAGCGCCCGCAGCGGCGAGACGTAGACGACGGAGGTACCGGCTCGCTCGACCGCCGCGCTGGCGGCCCGGAAGCACCGGTCGATCGCGACGAGGAAGGCGGCGAGGGTCTTGCCGGAGCCGGTCGGGGCCGCGATGAGGGTGTCCTCGCCACGCGCGATGGAGGACCAGCCGAGCGCTTGCGCCTCGGTCGGGCCTGCGGGAAAGCGCCGGCGGAACCACTCGGCGACGGCGGGGTGGAACGGCGCGAGCGGATCTGCCGGTTGCACGTGGCGAGTCTAGGCACGCCCTGTAGCAAGGCGAACAGGTGTACGGCCGGGCTCCGGGACCGGCCGGCCGGGAGGCGTCAGCCCCCGCGGTTCCAGCCCGGCCGCTCGGGGCCGCCGTCGAGCGGGTGCGGCGACCACCACCGTGCGGAGAACCGCCACGGGTGCCGCGCCCCGCCGTTCCAGCCCGGACGGACGCCGCCGGGCCGGTCCGCTCCGGTGGCTCCGGGCCAGCACTGGTCGATCGCGAGCTCGATGGCCGCGAGGACGTCGGGAGCCGGCGCCAGCCGCCCGGCGGCCTCGGGCGGCGCCGCGTCGCCGGCGCTCACAGCGGGATGTTCCCGTGCTTGCGCCTCGGCAGGTCCTCCCGCTTGGAGGCGAGCATCTCCAGCGTGCGGGCGAGCACGGGGCGGGTGTCGGCCGGGTCGATCACGTCGTCCACGTAGCCGCGCTCGGCCGCGACGTAGGGGTTCGTGAACCGCTCGGTGTACTGCGCGACGAGCTCGGCGCGCCGCTGGATCGGGTCGGGGGAGTCGGCGAGCTCGCGGCGGTGGACGATCTCGACGGCGCTCTCCGGTCCCATGACGGCCAGCTCAGCCGACGGCCAGGCGAGGGAGAAGTCCGTGCCGATCGACTTCGAGTCCATGACGAGGTAGGCGCCGCCGTAGGCCTTGCGCACGATGACCTGGATGCGCGGGACTGTCGCCTCGCAGTAGGCGTAGAGGAGCTTCGCCCCGTGGCGGATGATGCCGCCGAACTCCTGGTCGGTGCCGGGCATGAAGCCGGGCACGTCGACGAAGGTGACGAGCGGGATGTTGAAGGCGTCGCACGTGCGGACGAACCGGCCGCCCTTCTCCGAGGTGTCGATGTCGAGCACCCCGGCGAGCATCTGGGGCTGGTTGGCGACGATGCCGACGACCCGGCCGCCGATCCGGGCGAACCCGCAGGTCAGGTTCATGGCCCAGTGCTCGAAGTACTCGAAGTACTCGCCGTCGTCGACGACCGCCTTGACGAGCCGCTTCATGTCGTAGGGCTGGTTCGGGCGCGAGGGCACGAGGTCGCGCAGCTCCGGGGAGGTCCGCTCGACGGGGTCGTCGCTCGCCGCCGTCGGCGCCTCCTCCAGGTTGTTGGAGGGCAGGAACGAGAGGAGGTAGCGCACGTCGGCGAGGCAGGTCTTCTCGTCGGCGGCGACGAAGGCGGCGACGCCGGAGCGCGTCGCGTGCGTCATCGCCCCCCCGAGCTGCTCGTGGGTCACCTCCTCACCCGTCACGGTCCGCACGACGTCGGGGCCGGTGATGTACATGTGGCTCGTGCCCTGGACCATGAAGACGAAGTCGGTGAGCGCCGGGGAGTAGACGGCACCGCCGGCCGAGGGTCCGAGCACGATGCTCACCTGGGGCACGACGCCCGACGCCCGGGCGTTGCGGAAGAAGATCCCTCCGAAGCCGTGGAGGGCGACGACCCCCTCCTGGATGCGGGCCCCGCCGCCGTCGGTCAGCCCGATGAGCGGGACACCCGTCGTGACCGCGAGGTCCTGGATCTTGTGGATCTTCTCGGCGTGCGCCTCGCCGAGAGAGCCGCCGAAGACCGTGAAGTCCTGGCTGTACAGGCACACGCGCCGGCCGTCGATCGTCCCGAACCCGGTCACCACGCCGTCCGTGTACGGCCGGCTGTGGTCCAGCCCGGCACCGTGCGATCGGTGGCGCACGAGCGCGTCGATCTCCTGGAACGAGCCGGGGTCGAGGAGGTGATCGATGCGCTCGCGCGCGGTGAGCTTGCCCTTCGCGCGCTGGGCCTCCACGGCGCGGGGCGAACCGGGGCTGAGGGCCTCGGCCTTTCGGCGCTCGAGCAGCGCGAGTCGCTCGGCCATGCTGTGGCCGGACGGCGTGGTCTCGGACATGGCCGGAAGGCTACCGGCGCCGGACGGGCGCGGGCTCCGGTCGCGCCGCCGGGCGGGTCACGCCTCGACCTCGCGCCGACCCGACAGGGCGCGGCCGAGGGTCAGCTCGTCGGCGTACTCGAGGTCGCCGCCGACGGGCAGGCCACTCGCGATGCGCGTCACCGTCACCCCGAGCGGCTTCAGCAGCCTGGCGAGGTACATGGCCGTCGTGTCGCCCTCGAGGTTCGGGTTGGTGCAGAGGATCACCTCGGAGATCCCGTCCTGCTCGATGCGCCCGAGCAGCTCACGGACGCGCAGCTGCTCGGGGCCGACGCCCTCGATCGGGTTCAGGGCGCCGCCGAGTACGTGGTACCGGCCGCGGAACTCCCGCGTCCGCTCCACGGCGACGATGTCGCGCGGGTCCTCCACGACGCAGACCTGCTTCGGGTCGCGCCGGGGGTCGGCGCAGATGGCGCAGGACTCGGCGACGCCGACGTTGAAGCAGGTCGAGCAGAGCACGGTCCGCTCCTTCACCTCGACGATGGCGTTGGCGAGGCGCAGCGCGTCCTCCCGCGCCACCTTCAACAGGTGGAACGCGATCCTCTGCGCCGACTTCGGCCCGACACCGGGCAGTCGGCCGAGCTCGTCAACGAGGTCCTGGATCGGACCCTCGAACAGCGCCAGCGCCGGCTCCTAGTCGTACTCGGGATCGTCGTCCGGCTCGTCGCCGCGAAGGGCGCGCGGCACCGCCGGCTCACCTGGCTCTCCGGTCGACTCGGACGTGCCGCCCCAACGTGGCGCGTCGCTCGGCCTGGTCGCGCCGACACCACCGAGCAGGCCCTCGAGCGCGCTCGACACCGCCGTTCCCATCGCCTTGCGGCGCACGTCGGCCAGCTTTGCCGTCGCGTCGCGGATGGCGGCGAGGACGAGGTCCTCCAAGAGCTGCACGTCGCCGGGGTCGACCACGGCCGGGTCGATCTCGACCGAGGTGAAGGAGAAGTCGCCCGAGGCGCGGATCCGCACGGCACCGCCGCCCGACGTCCCCTCGACCCCGCCGGCGCCAGCTACCGCCTCCGCGTCGGCGAGACGCTGCTGCAGCTCCTGCATCTGGGCAAGGAGGTCGCCGACACCGCCTTCGTCGACCGTCACGTTCCTTGTACCTCCTCGGCACCCGGGAACGCCCGAAGCAAGCGGTCCTCGGCCCACGATAGCCCTGGTCCCGGTGGATCGAGCACGGCTCCGTCCTCGCCCGCAGCCGCGCCGAACTCGTCGAGATCTGCCTCGTCCACCTCGAGGTCGCGAGGCGGCGGGACCTCTGCGACCCGGCGTGGCGGGCGAGCGCCCCGAGCCGGGACGCCGCCGGCAGCCCGGTCCATGGCCGGCGGCGGCGGCCCGTCGGCCCGGTCCGCGGCCGGCGGAGGCTCGTCGTCGGGCCCGGTGCCCGGCCCGGGAGCGCGAGGCGCGGGAGGGGACGCGCCGGTCGATCCACCCGACCATGCGTCCTCGGTGACGAGCCGAAGGCGCACGGGGCGGCCGAAGTGGCGGGTGAGGGCCTCGACGACGTCCCCGGCCAGCGGCTCGGCGTGGACGAGGTGCGCACCGTTCGGCAGCGCCAGGACCGCATCGCCGTTCTCCGAGGCGACGAAGTGCCCCGCCTGGTAGATCGCCCGCACCTTCGGGCGCAGGCCGGTGAGCACGTGGTCGCCCCAGGCGGTGACCAGCTCGTCGCGCGTCGGCGCGTCGGCGGCGCTGCTGCCGCTCGGCGGAGCGGCACCCGACGGAGCGGCACCCCGCGAGGCGGCGGCCGGCTCGGCGAGCGGCGGCGAAGGCGATCCGCCCGGTGACGCCGTCGGCCCCGGCGGGGGTGGAGGCGCCGGCGACGGTCGTGCCGGCTGCGAACGCGGCGACGACGGCGGAGGCGGAGGCGGTGGGGGTGCCGCCCCGGGAGCGCTCCGGCCGATCCCGCGGGGCGAGTCGCCGTCCCCGGTCGGGCCGGGTCCACCACCACTGCCGCCGCCGGCGTCCATCCGGCGCTCCAGGCGATCCAGGCGCTCCAGGAGCGCTGCCGGCGAGTCGTCTGCCTCGGGGTGCGCGAGGCGGATGAGCGCTACCTCCAAGGTGATGCGCGGCTCGGGTGCGTCGCGCATGGTCACGATGGCGCTCCCGACGACCTCCATGGCGCGCACGCAGCGGGCGGTGCCGAGCCGGCTCGCCTCGGCCGCCTCGGCCGCCGAGGACGTGCCGTGGGAGAGATCGGGGGCGACGGTGGCGAGGAAGCCGGCGCGTAGGCGTTCGACGAGCTCGACCGCGAGCTGCTGGGGGTCGCGCCCCGACCGGGTCGCGCCGTCGAGCGCCACGAGTGCCGCCTCGGCGTCGCGGTCGGCGAGGGCGCGCACCACGTCGCTCAGCGCATCGCTGTCGTCCTCCACGACGCCCGCCGCCGCGACCTGGTCGAGCGCGGAGAGCGCGTCGCGCGCCGAGCCGCGGGCCCTGCGCCGGACGGCGTCGAGCGCGCCGTCGGGGAGCTGGAGCGAGGCGTCGTTCGCGACGTCCTGGAGGAGCCCCCCGAGCACGTCCTCGCCGAGAAGGTGGAACTCGTAGTGCTGGGTCCGGCTGCGGATCGTCGGGAGCACCTTCTGCTGGTCCGTCGTGGCCAGCACGAACACGACGTGCTCCGGCGGCTCCTCCAGGGTCTTCAAGAGCGCGTTCGAGGCCGCGGTCGAAAGCATGTGGACCTCGTCGACGATGTACACCTTCCATCGCCCGGGCGTCGCCAGTGACGCCCGGGCGACGAGGTCGCGCATCGCGTCCACGCCGTTGTTCGAGGCCGCGTCGAGCTCGTGGACGTCGAAGGAGGTGCCCGCGGCGATGGCGACGCAGGAGTCGCAGCGCCCGCACGGCTCGCCGTCCTCCGGCGCATCGCAGTTCATGGCTTTGGCGAGGATGCGCGCCGTGGAGGTCTTCCCGGTGCCGCGCGGGCCGCTGAACAGGTACGCGTGGGTGACGCGGTCGTCGCGCACGGCGTTGCGCAGCGCCGTCGTGACGTGGTCCTGGCCGCGGACCTCGGCGAAGCGCTGAGGCCGGAAGCGGCGGTAGAGGGACTGGTACGGGAGGTCCGCCACGATCTGGAGCCTACGACGTGCCGACGCCGCCGAGCGCAGCGGCCAGGTCGCCTGCGGCACACGGAACAGTCCGCTGAGAGCTGCTGTCTTCCGACCCTGACTCGGTTCACGGGGTCCCGTTGCGCAGAACCCGGCCGCTGCGCTCGACGGCGCCGACCGTCGACACGATAGCGTCTTGATCCTTCTGGAGGGGTGCGAGAGCGGCCGAATCGGCACGATTGGAAATCGTGTGTCGGGCAACCGACCGTGGGTTCGAATCCCACCTCCTCCGCTCACCGGGTCGTCGCACCCGCCGCGACGCCGGTCGTGGCACCGGGCCGGCCGGCCCGAGCGCGCTCAGCGAGGGCCGCCGCCCGGCCCGGTAGGGGTGGCGGTAGGGGGCATCGGTACGATGCCGGTGATGTCGTCGATCTACGCGACCACCACCACCGTCCCGCTCCCGAGCGACCTCGTGGAGGCGGCGCGTGAGGCCGTGGCCCGGGGCCACGCCGCAGACGTCCCGGCGTACGTCGCCGCCGCCCTCCAGGACAAGCTCGAGATCGACCAGCTCGGCGACCTGATCGACGCGCTCCTCACGTTCGCCGCGGGAAACGACCCGCAGCCCTCCGTCTCTGGACTCGCCGACGCCCGGACGAGCGGCGAGGGAGAGCGGTGACGACACAGGCCGTTGCGGTCGTCCGAGCCGCGGGCGGACGCGTTGGCTGACGGCCCCGGCCGGCCGGCGCAGCTGTCCGACGAGGAGGCGATGCGCCTCGCCCTCGCGGAGGCGCGGGCGGCGCCCGGCCACGCCGACGTGCCGATCGGCGCCGTCGTGCTCGCCGGCGGCGACGTCATCGCCCTCCGGCACAACGAGCGCGAGCTGACGGGGGACCCGACGGCCCACGCCGAGGTGCTCGCGCTGCGCGATGCGTCGGCGCGCCTCGGGCAGTGGCGCTTGTCCGAGTGCACCGTGGTGGTCACCCTGGAGCCCTGCGCGATGTGCGCCGGTGCCCTCGTCGCGGCCCGCGTCGGGCGCCTTGTGTTCGGTGCGCCAGACCCGAAAGCCGGCGCCTGCGGCTCCCTCTACAACCTGTGCGCCGATCCGCGGTTGAACCACGAGCTTCCGGTCTCCCCCGGCGTCCTGGCCGGCGAATGCGGCGCGCTCCTCGTCGATTTCTTCGCGGAGCGCCGTGGCGAGCCCGGTTCCGCACGGGGCCCTGCACGCTGAAGCCGCTCCGCCGATCCGCTAGCCTCGCCCGCCGGAGGGATGCGAGAGTGGCCGAATCGGGCGGTCTCGAAAACCGTTGTGCGTTCTGCGTACCGTGGGTTCGAATCCCACTCCCTCCGCCAGATCGCTCTCGACCCGCACTCGCTGGCCCGGAACGGCCGAGGGCCCCGCGCCCGGGAGTGCCCGGCACCAGCTGATCGGCGGGGGGTTCCCGCCGGAGGGCTGGCGTCACCCCCAGCCACTCGTCGAGGCGATCGACCGGAGATGCTCCTCGCCGCGAGCCCGACCGGATCGCGGCAGCGGCGCCCGGGGCCCGCGCTCGGCCCGCTGCCGGCGCCTCCTCCGGTCGGTCCCAGGCGCGGCTGCGCGGTCCCGGCCGGGGATCCCCGACTTCACGGATCCCTCTAGCTCGGCGCCAGACCGGTCGTTAGTGCACCAAGAGTGAGGGATAGCGCGCGGGCGTGCGCAGGAGGCTGTTGGGTGTTGCACGACTTGGTCGCTGAGCATGGCGACCGGCTTCGTCGTTGGAGCTCGGACTGGGGTTCGAAACTCGTCGCGTCGATGGTCGGCGCGCTCGTCCTCTACGGCGCCTGGCAGATCTTCCGCTGGGGCGGCCAGCCCGACAAGGCCGCCATCGGCGATGGCGCGTTCTGGCCGATCAACCTCGCCGGCACGGTTCTGTGCTGGCGGGTCGCACGCGACCAGGGCTTCGCACGCAAGGTGCGTCGGGCGTGGTGGTTGTTCGGGTGGGGACTCCTCTCCTATCTGCTCGGCGACGTCATCCAGTTCGTCTACGAGGTGGTGCTCCACACCAAGCCGTACCCCTCCTGGGCCGACGCCTGCTATCTCACCTTCTATCCGCTGCTGCTCGCCGGGATCTTGCAGCTGCCGCATCCCGTGCGGACGAGGCGCAACCTCGTACGGCTCGCGACCGACGCGGGGATCGTCATGCTCGGCGCGGGCAGCGTCGTGTGGTACGTGCTCCTCGGCCCGACGGCCGTCTCGGGGGCCCAGAACAACCTGCAGCTCGCGTTCTCGCTCGCCTATCCGGTCGGCGATCTCGTGCTCATCTTCGGCGTGACGACATTGGTCCTGAGGGGCGTGGACCGGGCGAGCCGGCGGCCGCTCGATCTCTTCTGCATCGGGCTGGTCTTCTTCGTCGCCGCCGATCTCGTCTACGGCCACCTCGCGCTCGAGAACGCTTACCAGGGTGGCGACCGCGTCGACGGGCTCTGGATGATCGCGATGACGATCTGGGTCGTGAGCGCCAACGCGCAGCGCCGAGCGCGCTCGCGCAGGGAGATCGCCGCGCCCGCCGACGAGGCCGTCCGGGAGCACTCCTTCCTGCCCTACGTCGCCGTCGCGGTCTCCTTCGGCCTCCTGGTCAGCTCGCTGGCCTCGGCGAACGGCTTCACGCTCGGCGTCGTCGCGCTCGTGAGCGCGGTCACCGTCCTCGTCCTCATCCGGTTGCAGTGGCTGTTCCTCGAGAACAGGAGGCAGGGCCGCTACTTCCGCGCCCTCGTCGAGAACGTCTCGGACAACATCCTCACCATCAACCGCGACCGGGTGGTCACGTACATGAGCCCCTCGATGGAACGGCTCCTCGGCCACGACGCGACGACGGCGGGCGCGAAGGCGGCCGGCCGTACGATCGTCGCGCCCGAGGAACGCCTACAGGGTTTGACCGGCGCGCTCGAAGAGCTCGGCCGACACCCTGGAGAGTCGATCTCGATCGAGCTCCAGGCCCGGACCGCGACCGGGGAGGTCCGGAGCCTGGTCGGCTGCGCCACGAACCTGCTCGAGGATCCCGCGGTGATGGGCACGGTGATCGTCATCCACGACATCACCGACCGGGTGGCGCTCGAGAATCAGCTCCGTCACCAGGCGCTGCACGACGCGCTCACCGGCCTGCCCAACCGGGCGCTCATCCACGACCGCCTCGCCCAGCTCCTCGCAGCCGCACGTCGGCGGGCGTCGTCGGTGGCCGTCCTCTTCGTCGACCTCGACAACTTCAAGGACGTGAACGACAGCCTGGGTCACGCCCTCGGCGATCAGCTCCTGCAGGCGGTCGCCGGTCGTCTCGAGACCGTGGTGCGCGGCGAGGACACCGTCGGTCGCCTCGGTGGTGACGAGTTCGTCGTCCTCGCCGAGCGAAGGCCGGGCGCCGAGACGGCGGAGCTGCTCGCGCAGCGGATCCTGGACCTGATGGACGAGCCGATCGTGCTCGACGACCTTCCGGACCACGGCCTGTTCGCGAGGGTGAGCATCGGGATCGCCGTCGGCACGAGCGAGGCGCCGGAGGAGCTGCTGCGCGACGCCGACGTCGCCCTCTACCGGGCCAAGGCGTCGGGCAAGAACTGCCTCGTCGTCTTCGAGCCCGGGATGCACCGGCTCGCCGAGGAGCGCCTGCAGCTCGAGGTCGACCTACGCGAGGCCCTGCCGAGAGGCGAGTTCTTCATCGTCTACCAGCCGATCGTCGATCTCGAGCGTCTCGTGCCCTTCGGTGTCGAGGCGTTGCTGCGCTGGCACCGTCCGTCTGAAGGCGTGGTCCTGCCGGCGCAGTTCGTGCCCCTCCTCGAGGACGGCAGGTTGATCGGACCGGTCGGACGCTGGGTGCTGCACGAGGTGTGCGCGCAGGGCGCCGAGTGGCAGCGGCAGGGCACTCCGCTGTCGATCGGCGTGAACGTCTCGGCGAGCCAGATCAACTCCGAGCGCTTCGCCCGCGACGTCACCGATGCCCTCGCCAGCTCGGGGCTCGACCCGTCGCTCCTCGTGCTCGAGATCACCGAGAGCGTCTTGATGCGCGACGCCGCGGGCGCCGTCGGGCGCATCCAGCAGCTGAAGTCGCTCGGCGTGAGGGTGGCGATCGACGACTTCGGCACGGGGTACTCGTCGTTCTCCTACCTGAGGCAGCTGCCGGTCGACGTCTTGAAGATCGACCGGTCGTTCGTGGCCGAGATGGGTGCCTCGAAGGAGGCGGCGACGCTCGTCCACATGTTGGTGAGCCTCGGCAGGGAGCTCGGCCTGGAGACCCTCGCCGAAGGGATCCAGGACGCCAGCGAGCTCGCCTCGCTGCGAGCGGAGGAGTGCGACTCGGGTCAGGGATTCTGGATCGCAGAGCCGATGGCAGCAGACCACGTCCAGGCGTTCATCGCCTCGTGGCTACGCGAACACGTCCGTGCGCCGGACACCGTTCTCGCCACGTGATCCGCCAGTGGTCGCTGACGAGCGCCCCGGCGATGGTCTCGAGCCTCTGCTGACGGCACCGAAGACCTGATCGGCGGACCAGCCCCCATCGCGCCGCACATCCATTCTTCCTCCCTGGCGCTCGCCTGCCCCTCAGGCTCCTCACACCCTCCGGTGCTGCGCTGGGTTGACCGGTCGGCATCGCGCCGGCCGGCGTCGCAGGCAACAGCGACAGAAGGAGGATACGAGTGACAAGAACCATGCGAAAAGTCGTGGCGGCCGCCGTCACCGGGGGCGGCGTCCTCGGTGTCAGCCTTGGGCTCGGGCTGAGCTCCGCGGGGGCGACGACGACCGCCCACCACACCCGGGCGGCGCATCACGCCGCCCGGCTGGCGGCGTCGTCGACCACGACGACCCCGTCCGCAACGACGACGCCCTCGTCGAGCTCGACCACGAGCCCGTCCACGTCGACGCACAAGTGCCCGAACATGGGCACGTCGTCGGGTACGGGCTCGTCGGGCACGTCGTCGACCGGCACCACGGCGTACCTCAACTAGCCGAGTGACGCCGGCTCTGCCGCCGGCGAGACGCGTCGGCGGGGTCGACGGTGCCACCAGGCGCCCTCCGTCCCACGGGCCCGGGCCCGCGGTCGGGGGGCGCCGCGGCGCGCCGACACGGGTGCGGGGGGAGCGGGCATCGACGCCCGCCGGCGAAGGGCCGGGAGAGGCCGTCGAGGCCCGTCACGTCCCGGCAGCTGACAACGTCCCGCACGCGTCGGCGCGCGGCGGGAACGGACGGCCGCGAGCTCAGCGCACGGTGGCGCCGGATCCCCCGCCGAGGGGCGGCGGCGCGCCGGCGCCCGTCTCGCCGGCGCCCGTCTCGACGGCGCGCCGGGCGTGCCCCCGCACCAGGAGTGCCTTCAAGAGGGCGAAGCGCACGAGCGCCGCCGCGGCCGTGCCGACGAGCAGCGCCGCGCCCTGGACGAGCGGGCTCGAGCCGAGCACCGCCCTCGCGCCGAAGAGCGCCGCGGTCGTGAGCACCGCCGAAGTCGCGAGGGTCGAGGCGGCCCCGAGCGCGCAGGCGCGTCGTGCGATCGGTCCGCGCCTGCGGAACGTGTAGCGGGCGTGCGCCGCGACGTTGCCCGCGGTGCAGGCGGCGAGCGAGGCCAGGTTGGCCAGCTCGTCGCCGAGCCGGTGCCGGAGCGCGAGGTACGCCGCGATGTAGGCGAGGGTGCTGAGCACGCCGACCCTGGCGAAGCGGGCGACCTCGGCGAGCTCCTCCTCGCTGTCGCGGGCGTGCAGGCCGTCGACGCGGTCACCGCGCGCGGCGAACCCGCGAAGCAGGCGCACGACGCCCTTCAGGTCGCCGACGGCGGTGTGGACGATGCGGACCCGGGTGTCCGGGTCGTCGATCCAGTCGACGGGCACCTCGTGGATGCGCAGCCCGTTGCGCTCGGCGAGCACGAGGAGCTCGGTGTCGAAGAACCACTCCTCGTCGACGATGGCCGGGAGCAGCGCGCGGGCCTCGTCGGCCCGCATCGCCTTGAACCCGCACTGCGCGTCGCTGAAGCGGTTCCGGAGGGCGAGGCGCAGGAGCAGGTTGTAGCTCCTCGAGATGAGCTCTCGCTTCGGCCCGCGCACGACCCGGGCGCCCCGGGCGAGCCGGCTGCCGATGGCGACGTCGCTGTGGCCGGACACGACCGGCGCGAGGAGCGGCAGGAGCGCGTGCAGGTCCGTCGAGAGGTCGACGTCCATGTAGGCGACGACATCGGCGTCGCTGCCGGACCACGCCGCCCGCAGCGCCCGCCCCCGGCCCTTGGCGTCGAGATGCATCGCCCGCACGCCGGGGAGCTCGGCCGCGAGCCGGCTCGCGACGGCCCAGGTGCGGTCCGTGCTGGCGTTGTCCGCGATCGTGACGACCGTGTCGAACGGGATCGAGCCGTCGAGGAACGACCGCAGCCTCCTCACGCTCGTTTCGAGGTCGCGCTCTTCGTTGTAGACGGGGACGACGACGTCGACGCTGACGCGTCGCCCACCCGCCGGCGCATCCGCGGCACCCAGTGCGCTCATGCTGACGAGGTTCGGCGCCGAAGCCGAACGCCAGCTGTGCGCGCGCCCGAGCGCAGGCGTGACTTCGGGCGCCGGCGCCGGCGGTCCCGCCTTTCGGCGTCCGCCCGGAAGCGGCCGTGGGGGCTTGCCGATCTCCCCGCCGGCTCTCAGGAAGGCCTCGCGCCACGCCCAGCCCCGTCACCCATGGTGGACCCGTTGCCGAGAGGCGGCAACGAGGACTCCTGGAAAGGCTAGGTACGGCCGGCGAGATCGCCCGCCGACGACGATGACACTGCTCTACCTCTCGATCCCCTTCATGCTCCTCGCGATCGGCATCGCGATCGTCCCGCTCGTGTGGGCGATGCGGCGCGACGTCGAGTCGGCGAGCGCGGACACGCTGCGCCCGGCGGACGTGCCCGCCACCGCGGCGCACCACGAGGCGCTGGCCTGCGCCGCCCGCCGCGACGTGGCGCGCACCTCCAGCGCGGTCGCCGCTTAGCACGCGCCTGGTCGCACGGTGGGTCGCTCCGGCCCGCCGCGCCGCCGCTTGCGCCGCCTTCCCCGATCCGGGAGGGCGGGCTCAGATCCCGACGACCGAGGTGAGATCCCGACGATGACGACCGCACTGCTCGACACGGCGCCCGACGGCGCCACCGGGGCGCGCGCCGCGAGCGCGCCTGGCGACGACGTAGCCCGCCCGGGGACGAGGTGGTGGCTCGGCGAGCCCCGCTGGTCGCGGCCCGCGCTCGGCGCGCTGGTCCTCGCGACCGCCCTCCTCTACCTCGTCGGCCTCGACCGGTCGGGGTGGGCCAACACGTTCTACGCCGCCGCGGTCCAGGCCGGTACGAAGAGCTGGAAGGCCTTCTTCTTCGGGTCGTTCGACGCGTCGAGCTTCATCACGGTCGACAAGCCGCCGGCCGCGCTCTGGGTCATGGAGCTCTCGGCCCGCATCTTCGGGCTGAGCTCGTGGAGCCTGCTCGTCCCCCAGGCGCTGGAGGGGGTGGCGTCGGTCGCGCTCGTGTACGCCGCGGTCCGCCGGTGGTTCGGCCCGCCCGCGGGGCTGCTCGCGGGAGGGGTGCTCGCCCTCACGCCGGTCGCCGCGCTGATGTTTCGCTTCAACAACCCGGACGCGCTGCTCGCGCTGCTGCTGACCGGCGCCGCCTACGCGACGCTCCGCGCCGTCGAGGACGGGCGGACGAGATGGCTCGTCCTCGTCGGCGTGCTCGTCGGCACCGGCTTCATCACGAAGATGCTCCAGGCGTTCTTCGTCGTCCCGGCGCTCGGGCTCGTGTACCTCATCGCCGGCCCGCCGCGGCTCGGCCGCCGGATCGTCCAGCTGCTCGCCGGCGGTCTGGCGCTCGCCGTCGCCTCGCTCTGGTGGGTCGTCGCGGTCGAGCTGGTGCCCGCGAGCGACCGGCCCTACGTCGGCGGCTCGCAGGACAACAACCTGTTCAACCTGATCTTCGGCTACAACGGCTTCGGCCGGCTCACCGGCAACGAGAACGGCAGCGTCGGGAGCAACTGGGGCCCGACGGGCTGGAACCGCCTGTTCCTGCCGAGCTTCGGTGGCCAGATCTCCTGGCTCATCCCGGCATCGCTGGTCTTCCTCGCGGCGGTGCTGTGGTCGACGCGCCGCGCGGCGCGCACCGACCGGACCCGGGCGGCGATCCTCCTCTGGGGCCTCTGGCTCGTCGTGAGCGGGCTGATGCTGAGCTACGCGCAGGGCATCATCCACCCCTACTACACCGTCGCCCTGGCGCCCGCGATCGGGGCGCTCGTCGCGATCGGCGCGACGCGGTGCTGGCGGGACCGGTCGCGCTGGTTCGCCCGGGCGGCATTGGCGCTCGCCACGGCCGCCACCGCCGTCTGGGCCTACGTCCTGCTCGGCAGGAACCCGGGCTGGCTCCCGGCGCTTCGCGTCGGCATCCTCGTTGCCGGACTCCTCGTCGCCGGTGCGCTCCTCGTCGGCCCCCTCCTTCGCCGGCGCATCGGGCTCGTCGCCGCGGGCGTGGCGCTCGCCGTGGCGCTCGCAGGACCGGCCGCGTACTCGCTCGACACGGTCGCGACCGCACACGGTGGAGCGATCCCCTCCGCCGGGCCCACCACCGTCGGCTCGAGCGGCTTCGGACCCGGCCGGACCGGCGTGCCCGGCTCAGTGGGAGCCCGTGGAGCCACCGGGGTCCCCTCGGCGTCGGCGGGAGGCCTCGGTCCCCCGGCGGGCACGGGCACGGGGATCGCGGGAGGCACGCGGCCGGCGGGTGGCCCGACGGGCGCCGCCGGCGGGGCGTTCCCGGGCGGCACCGGGACGGCTCGTGGCGGCATCGGCGGGGCGTCGGGCGCCGGGAACCTCCTCCAGGGCAGCACGCCGGGGAGGGCGCTCACCCGCCTGCTCGAAAAGGACGCCTCGCGCTACACCTGGGTCGCGGCCGCGGTGGGTGCCAACGACGCCGCCGGCTACCAGCTGGCGACCCGGGACCCCGTGATGGCGATCGGCGGGTTCAACGGCACCGATCCGGCGCCGTCGCTCGCCGAGTTCGAGCGGGACGTCGCGCAGGGCAAGGTCCACTACTTCATCGCGAGCGGCGGTCTCGGTGGCCCGGGCGGGGGCGACGCAGGGGGCTCGTCGAGCTCCTCCGTCTCGACGGCGAGCGCGATCACGTCCTGGGTGGAGGCGCACTTCACCTCCCGGACGGTCGACGGCATCGTGCTGTACGACCTGACCTCGGCCCGCTAGTCACGGGGCGGTGCTCCCGGGCCGCGCGGCGGACGCCCGCCCTGCGGCCCGGGAGCCGCGCCGCAACGGCTCAGCCGAGCCGGAGGTCCGAGGAACGTCGAGGCATGGCCGCTCACCGGCGCCCGGGCAGGACGGGCCCCCGGTGCCCGCGGCACGCGATCACCAGTGCTCGCGGTGCACGACCTCGTCGAAGGGGCGCCGCGCCGGCCGGGAGACCGGCGTGAGCGGCCGGTCGGCCGGGTAGCCGAGGGCGACCAGGTAGGCGCAGAAACGATCCTCCGGCACGCCGAGGATCTCCCGAGCGAGTGCCTGGTCGCCGATGGCGGCGTGGGCGCTGCCCACGCCGAGATCGGTCGCCGCCAGCATCATGCTCATCGTCGCCTGCCCGAGGTCGTAGTGGATCAGGCCGAGATGGCGCTCGTCCTCGGCCAGCGGGGCGACGAGCACGACGGTCGCCGCCGAGGCCGCGACGTGGCTGGCTCCCTGCCATACGTGCGAGAGCCGGCCGAGCTGCCCGCGATCGGTGCAGACGACGAAGTCCCACGGCTGGCGGTTGCTCGCCGACGGGGCCCGCCGCCCCGCTTCGAGGATCTTGTCGAGATCGGCCCCCGGGATCGGCCGGTCGTCGTAGCGGCGGACGTTGCGTCTCGACACGATCGCATCCCACGTCTGCATGTCGCGCGACGCTACAGGTGCGGCGCGATCGGTGGTGGCGCGCCGAACCGGTGGGACGTGCCCGGGATCAGGCGCAGCCGATGCCGGTGCTGCTCAGCGCTCCGACCGCTGGTCGTGCTCGGCCGCGAGCCCGATCGCGCCGTCGGGTCCCGGCCCCTCGCCGGCCCCGTCGCCGCCGCGCTCGCGGTCGTCGGCCTGGCCGGCGTACGCGGGCAGGCGCACCGTGAACACGGCGCCGCCGCCCGGGGCGGGCGCAGCCCGCACCGTCCCGCCGTGCGCCTCCACGATCGAGGCGGCGATGGCGAGGCCGAGCCCGGCGCCGCCGCGCGTGCGCGCCCGCGAGGGGTCGGCGCGGTAGAAGCGCTCGAAGACCCGGGCGGCCTGCTCGGCGGTGAGGCCCGGGCCGTCGTCGGCGACCTCGACGACCGCCTCGTCGCCCTCGCGCCGGACGCGCACGGTGGCCGTGGTGCCCTCGGGGGTGTGGGAGCGGACGTTGGCCAAGAAGTTGTCGATCACCTGCCGTAGCGCGACGGGGTCGCCGAGCATCTCCACGGCCTCGCTGGCCTCGAGGTGGACCGGCCAGGCCGGCCCCACCATGCGCGCGGTCTCGAGCGCGCCGGCGGCGAGGTCGACGAGCTCGAGCGGCTCGCGCGCCGGTGGCCGGCCCTCGTCGAGACGGGCGAGCAGCAGGAGATCCTGGACGAGGTGGCCCATCCGCTCGGTCTCGCCCACGATGCCGGACATGACGCGGCGGCGGTCCTCGGCGGAGAGCTCGTCGGCGCGCTCGAACAGCTGCGCGTAGGCGGAAACGGCGGCGACCGGCGTCCGCAGCTCGTGCGAGGCGTCGGCGACGAATCGCCGCATCCGCTCTTCCGAGGCGCGCAGCTGGGCCTCGGTCTCGTCGCGTTGCGCGAAGGCGCGCTCGATCCGTTCGAGCATGACGTTGAGGGCGCGGGCCACGCGACCGACCTCGGTGCGCGGGCTCTCCCCCGGGACCCGGTGGGCGAGGTCGCCCCCCGTGATGGCCTCCGCGGTGAGCTCCACGCGCCGGAGCGGCACGAGGCCGAGCCTGACGAGCCACCAGCCGATCAGCACCGCGACGAGCAGCGCACCGCCGGTCACGGCCAGCTCGATGTCGACGAGCTGGCTGAGCGTGCTCTCCGTCGAGTTGAGGGGCAGCGCGAGCACGAGCAGGTCGCCCGAGGCCAGCTTGGAGACCCGTACGCGGAACGACGGCCCGCTGCTCGTGGTCGAGCCGGTCGTGAAGTACGTCGTCGGCTCGTGGTAGGGCCCGGTCGGCACGAAGCCGGTGATCGTCTTCGGGAGCGAGGGCGCGTAGGTCTTGCCGCCGAGCTCGGCCGAGGCGGCGCACTGGTCGCTCGTCACGACCGCGCCGCTCGCGCTGCGGACCTCGACGAACGTCCCCGGACCGAGGCTCATGTGCGCCTGGTCGCAGAACGCCGCCCCGGTGGGCGGCGTCTGCTGTCCGGTCGGGCCTGGGGGCTGTGTCGAGCCGCTGCCGGGGAGCGATGCGCCGCCGTTGTTGGTCGGCCGGCCGTCGAGCGCGGCCTCGATCGGGCTGTGCGCGCTCTCGAGGGTCGTGTCGATCTGGTCGTACAGGAACGTCCGCAGCGCCGTGTAGGTGGTGACGTCGGCCGCCACGAGCGCGAGCAGGGCGACGGCGGCGACCGCGACGAGCAGCCGGGCGCGAAGCGACACCTAACGCCGTTGCTCGGGCTCGCGCAGCACGTAGCCCACGAGGCGGATCGTGTGGATGAGCGGCGGCCCGAGGGCGTCGAGCTTGCGCCGCAGGTAGCGGACGTAGGTCTCGACGATGTTCTGGTTGCCGCCGAAGTCGTAGTGCCACACGTGGTCGATGATCTGGTCCTTAGAGAGCACGCGCCTCGGGTTCAGGAGGAAGATCCTGAACAGGTTGAACTCGGTCGCGGTGAGCTTCACCGGCGTGCCGGCCCGCCACACCTCGTGGGTGTCCTCGTCCATGACGACGTCGGCGAACCGGAGCCGGTGGTCCTCCTCGTCGCCGCGCGCCCGTCGCAGCAGCGCCTTGGTCCGGGCGACGACCTCGGCGAGCGAGAACGGCTTCGCCACGTAGTCGTCGCCCCCGACGGCGAGCCCGGCGACGAGGTCGTCGACCTCGCCCTTCGCGGTCAGGAAGAGGACCGGCACCTTCACGCCGTCGGCGCGGAGCCGCCTGGTGATCTCCAACCCGTCGATGTCCGGGAGCATCACGTCGAGCACGACGAGGTCGAACTTGCCGTTCTGGGCGAGGGCCAGGGCTGCGTAGCCAGCTGACGCCGTCTCCACCTCGAAGCCTTCGTAGCGGAGCACGGTCGAGACCGAGTCAACGATCGAGGGCTCGTCGTCGACGACGAGGATCCGCTGCCTCGCGTCCGACTGGCTCATCTGCCGGCCCCAACCGTCACGATCGCCTCCGCCGCGCGCCGAGGTTTCCTCGCCGGGCCCGAGCCGCGGATCGCTCGGCCGGCTAAGCGTACCGGCCGACGCGCCGTCGGAGAGGAGTCGTCGTGGCCTGCCCTCCCGCGCCGGCAGCCGCCAGCGGCAGCGTGGCCGTTCATCGGCGGGCTAGGCCGCCGCGCGCTCGAGCGGGCGGGCGGCGAGATCCGGGACGAGGTTCTCGGCGGTCCGGCCCGGCGTGCCCGGGCGCTCGTCCCGCGCCGTCGCGACGACGAGCGGCACGAGGGCGATCGCGACGGCGAGGACCATGAGGGGGATGGTGAGTGCGAGCAGGACCATCGATGTCCGGAGGTCCTCAGCGGACCGCCGTTCCTTCCTTTCCCGTGGGTCGTGCTGCTCCGTCGCCCCGTTGGCGACGCCGTCATCCTCGGCGGGCCGTGCGAGAGCCCGTTGAGGGTCTCCTGAGAGCCAGCCGAGAGATCTGCCGACGGGCTTTCCCCGCCGCGCGCCGGCCGGTGCGCTCACAGCCCCCCGGCGCCCGGGCGGCGCCCCTCACTAGGCTCGTCGGGACACGGGCGGGGAGGCAGGAACGACATGGCAGACGTGGCAGGAGACCGCTTCGCGATCCGCGAGCTCGTCGAGAACTGGGCGGTCTGGCGCGACGCCGGCGACTGGGAGCGCTTCGCGACGGTCTGGCATGACGACGGCTGGATGATGGCCACGTGGTTCCAGGGGCCGGCCGCCGAGTTCATCCGCGTGAGCCGGGAGGGCTTCGAGCGCGGGGCGCGCATCCTGCACTTCCTCGGCGGGAGCTCGGTCGACGTGGTGGGTGATCGCGCCGTCGCGCAGACGAAGATGACGATCACCCAGCGCGCGCCGATCCACGAGGTCGTCTGCGACGTCGTGTGCACCGGCCGCTTCTACGACTTCCTCGATCGCCGCGACGGCCGGTGGGGTCTCGTCCACCGCCAGCCGATCTACGAGCAGGACCGCGTGAGCCCCGTCGACCCCTCGGCGAGCCTCACGCTCGACCCGGAGCTGCTCGGGCGCTTCCCCGTCGGCTACCGCCACCTCGCCTACCTCCAGGCCGGCCTCGGCTTCGCGGTCAAGCCCGACATGCCCGGCCTCACCGGGCCCGAGGTCGAGGCTCTCTACGAGCGGGGGTCCCGCTGGCTGGCGGGGGACTCCTGACCTTCGCCTTCGGCGCCGGTCCGGCCTCAGGGCGGCTAGGCGGTCGTAGGCCGAGGTGGGGCGCCGGGCGCTGGCGGCACCCGCTGCCGTCGCGAAGAGCTCGGTCCTCGGTGCAGCGCGCGTCGCGCCGAGTTCAACCGATCCCCTTACGGTGCGAGCAGAACCCCGTCCCGGCGGCGGTCGGCCGGGCCCTCAGCCGAGGGGAGACCCGATGTCCAGGCATCGCAGCAGGCGGGCGCTCAAGATGGCCGCCGTCCTGGCGGGATGTGCGAGTGCTCGTCCGCGCCGGACGCGCTCGGCAGCGGAAGCTCCTGCTACGTCGCCCAGGCCCACTACTACGACTAGACGTTCGAGACGTTCGTCAACCGCCCGGCGGCCGACGGCATCACTCCGGCCAACACGCTCTTCGTGATCAGCTCCGACGAGGGGGACCACGAGGCGGGGGCGAACGTCGGGCGGGCGATCCAGCCGACCCCGGCCAACTGCGACGGCGCCACGGTGAGCGGGACGGTGGTCACGCCCGACGTGGCCTGCACCTACCCGGCGGGCTCGTTCGGCGAGCTCGACGCCAACGTCACCGGCCTGCTCGCCACCGAGAAGAGCGACACGACACCGTTCTCGCTCGAGGACGACACGGCGCCCGAGTTCTACGTGAAGGGGGACCCGGGCCGGACACGACCGAGGTGCGCACACTCGAGCACGACGTGGCCGGCCCCACGGCGGACAACCCCTACTCCGGGAACACCCACGAGCTGATCGCCAACTACCTGGCGGATCCCACCGAAGAAGCCATTCTCCACATGGTCGACGCCGATCCCGCCCGCACCCCCACCTTCGCACTCTTCGCCAAGCCCGACTACTACGTCTCGACCGGCGGCACCAGCTGCACCGACACGACCGGCAGCTCGAGCAGCGACTGCGTGGAGCAGGACACCGCCTACGCCTGGGACCACGGTGACTACGCCGCCGAGATCGACACGAACTACCTCGGTCTCGTGGGGCCGGGCGTCGCCCATCTCGGGCTCGATGGCTCGCCCCCGAACGCCGGGCCGAGCTCCGCAGGCCCGCTCAGCGGACAGACCACGGTTCCCCGGAGCGGCACGACCGGTACGTGGATCGACGAGACCGACATCCGGCCGACGGTGATGTACCTCACCGGCCTGCGCGACGACTACGCGGAGGACGGGCGGGTCATCACCGAGGTCCTCAGCCAGCCCGTTCCCGGCGGTCTCGGCTCACCGCAGGTCGAGCAGCTCGGCGCCTGCTACAAGCAGCTGAACTCGAGTGTCGGCGAGTTCGGCACGGCGACACTCGAGGCGGCGACCGCCGCGATCGAGAGCACCAGCGCCGGCGACACCGTTTACGCCACGATGGACCAGAAGCTGGCCCGGCTCGACCAGCGGCGCGACGCCCTGGCCGAGCAGATCAAGGACGAGCTTTACCAAACGGAGTTCCTCGGCGGCTCGATCCACGAGCCGCAGTCCGAGACGCAGTCCTGCCGCCAGCTCATCGGCTACGCCGATCATCTGGCGGTCGCCGGCTGACGGACGCCGGCCCGGCCGTGACGCACGGCCGGGCCGGCGCCCGTCGCGGCGTTCCCTCCGTGGCACCTACGTGGCGGACAAGACCTGGCGCCCTCGAGGCGTCAAGGGCCTCGAGGCGTCAGCGACCAGCGGCGTCGAGGTCAGCCGGGAGGGGCGTGCCCGGCTCGGCGATCCCGAGGCTCGGGTCGAGGATCCTGCAGGCCGCCATGACGATCGTGTCGAGAGGCGCCCCCCCGGAGGCAGCGACCCGGAGCAGGTCGGCCCGCATCGGAGGCGCCCAGAACGAGCGGATGTGGCCCGCGGTGAGCTTGGCCGCCTCCTCGTCGCCGAGGTGACGGAGGTTGGCGGCGATCTGGTTCGCCATCCGGACCAGATCCGCGCTCGACACCCCCGCCGACCTCAGTGCCCGACGAGCACGTCGGTGGGCGTGTCCTCGTGCGTCCCGTCGCCGTTCGCACCGGCGAGCGGCTCGCGCGCATGGGCCCGGACCTCGACGGCGGTCACCTTGTACTCCGGGCAGTTCGTCGCCCAGTCGGAGTGCTCGGTGGTCACGACGTTGGCACCGGACTCGGGGAAGTGGAACGTCGTGTAGACGACGCCCTGGGGCATCCGGTCGCTGATGCGGGCACGGAGCGAGGTCTCCCCGACCCTGCTCGCCACGGTGACCCAGTTGCCGTCCGCGATGCCGCGCTCCTCGGCGTCGAAGGGGTGGATCTCAAGGAGGTCCTCGCCGTGCCAGCGCACGTTCTCGGTGCGGCGCGTCTGCGCGCCGACGTTGTACTGGCTGAGGATGCGCCCTGTCGTGAGGATCAGCGGGAAGCGGCGGTTCGTGCGCTCCTCGGTCGGCACGAAGGGCGTCGCGACGAAGTGGCCCTTGCCGCGGACGAACGAGCCGATGTGCATGATCGGCGTGCCGAGCGGCGCCTTCTCGTTGCAGGGCCACTGGACGCTGCCGACCTTGTCGAGGAGGTCGAACGACACTCCCGAGAAGGTCGGCGTCGTGGCGGCGATCTCGTCCATGATCTGCGAGGTGCTGTCGTAGTGCATCGGGTGGCCGAGCGCCGCCGACAGCTCGCAGACGACCTGCCACTCCTGCTTGCCGTTGCGCGGGCGCATCACCGGGCGCACCCGGTTGATCCGCCGCTCGGCGTTGATGAACGTCCCGTCCTTCTCCAGGAACGACGTGCCGGGGAAGAAGACGTGGGCGAAGGCGGCCGTCTCGTTCAGGAACAGGTCCTGGACGATCAGCAGGTCGAGGGCCGCCAGCGCGGCCTTCACGTGCTTGGTGTTGGGGTCCGACTGGGCGACGTCCTCGCCCTGGACGAACATGCCCCGGAAGGTCCCCTCGACGGCGGCGTCGAACATGTTCGGGATCCGAAGGCCCGGCTCGTTGTCGAGCGTCCGCCCCCAGGCCTCCTCGAAGATCGCGCGGACGGCGTCGTCGGCGACGTGGCGGTAGCCGGGGAACTCGTGGGGGAACGAGCCCATGTCGCAGGAGCCCTGGACGTTGTTCTGGCCGCGCAGCGGGTTCACGCCGACACCCTCGCGGCCGACGTTGCCGGTCGCCATCGCCAGGTTCGCCATCGACATGACCATCGTCGAGCCCTGGCTGTGCTCGGTGACGCCGAGGCCGTAGTAGATCGCCGAGTTCGGCCCCGCGGCGTAGAGGCGGGCCGCGGCCCGCAGCTCCCCGGCCGGGACGCCGGTGATCGGCGCCAGGGCCTCCGGGCTGTTCTCGGGCCGGGCGACGAACGCCGCCCAGTCGGCGAAGCTGTCGTCCTCGCAGCGCTCGGCGACGTAGGCCTCGTCGACGAGGCCCTCGGTGACGACGACGTGCGCGAAGGCGTTCATCACCGCGACGTTCGTGCCCGGTTGCAGCTGGAGGTGGTACGAGGCCTCCACGTGCGGGGTGCGCACGAGGTCGATGCGCCGCGGGTCGATCACGACCAGCTTCGCCCCATTGCGCAGCCGCCGCTTCATCCGCGAGGCGAAGACCGGGTGGGCGTCGGTCGGGTTGGCGCCGATGACGACGATGACGTCGGCCTGGTCGACCGAGCGGAAGTCCTGCGTGCCCGCCGAGGTGCCGAACGTCTGCTTCAGGCCGTAGCCGGTGGGCGAGTGGCAGACCCGCGCGCAGGTGTCGACGTTGTTGTTGCCGAACGCCGCGCGGACCATCTTCTGGACGACGAAGACCTCCTCGTCGGTGCAGCGCGAGGAGGTGATGCCGCCGATCGCGCCGACGCCGTAGCGCTCCTGGATCGCCTTCAGCCTGGTCGCCGCGTAGGTGATCGCCTCCTCCCAGGAGACCTCCCGCCACTCCTGGTCGATCGACTCGCGGATCATCGGCGAGAGGACCCGGTCCTTGTGGGTCGCGTAGCCCCAGGCGAAGCGGCCCTTCACGCACGAGTGGCCTTCGTTGGCGCCGCCGTCCTTGTAGGGGACCATCCGGACGACCTCGTCGCCGCGCAGCTCGACCTTGAACGAGCAGCCGACGCCGCAGTACGCGCAGGTCGTGAGCACGGAGCGGCGCGGGACGCCGAGGGCGATGACCGACTTCTCCTCGAGCGTCGCCGTCGGGCACGCCTGCACGCAGGCGCCGCAGGAGACGCACTCGGAGTCGAAGAAGTTCGTGCCGCTCGGCGACACCTTCGAGCCGAAGCCGCGCCCTTCGATGGTGAGGGCGAACGTGCCCTGGGTCTCCTCGCAGGCGCGCACGCAGCGCGAGCAGACGATGCACTTGGCCGGGTCGAACGTGAAGTAGGGGTTCGTCTCGTCCTTCGGCTCGTCGAGGTGGTTGTCGCCGGCGTAGCCGTAGCGGACGTCGCGCAGCCCCACGGCGCCGGCCATGTCCTGCAGCTCGCAGTCGCCGTTGGCGGCGCACGTCAGGCAGTCGAGCGGGTGGTCGGAGATGTAGAGCTCCATCACCCCGCGGCGCAGCTTCTCGAGCCGCGAGGTCTGGGTAGAGACGCGCATCCCCTCGGCGGCGGGCGTCGTGCACGAGGCGGGCGTGCCCCGCACGCCCTCGATCTCGACGAGGCAGAGCCGGCAGGAGCCGAACGCCTCCAGGCTGTCGGTCGCGCAGAGCTTCGGCACGTCGATGCCGGCGAGCGCGGCGGCGCGCATGACCGAGGTGCCGGCGGGGACGGTGACCGGCATGCCGTCGACCTCGATCGTCACGACCGTGTCCGAGCTGCGGGCCGGGGTCCCGAGATCGTGCTCCCTGAGCAGCGTCATGGCCGTCGCCTCCGATCCGCGCACCGCCTCCGCCGGGTCACGCGCGCTGACCCTGCGGGAGGTGGAAGTCGTCGATGAAGTGGGTGAGGACGCTCCGGACCGGCATCGGCGTGAGGCCGCCCATCGCGCACAGCGAGCCGTCGACCATGAGCTCGCACAGGTCCTCCAGGAGCTCAAGGTTAGCCTCAGCGTCCTGACCAGCGATAATCCGGTCGATCACCTCGACGCCGCGCACGGCGCCGACGCGGCACGGCGTGCACTTGCCGCACGACTCCTCGGCGCAGAACTCCATGGCGAAGCGCGCCTGGCGGGCCATGTCGACCGTGTCGTCGAAGACCACGACGCCGCCGTGGCCGACCATCGCCTGTGCCGCGGCGAAGGCTTCGTAATCCATCGGCAGGTCGAACGAGGACGTCGGCACGTAGGCGCCGAGCGGGCCGCCGACCTGCGCGGCGCGGACCGGCCGGCCCGAGCGGGTGCCGCCGCCGAAGTCGTTGACGAGCTCTCCGAGGGTCACCCCGAAGGCGACCTCGACGATCCCGCCGCGGGCCACGTTGCCGGCGAGCTGGAAGACCTGCGTGCCGCGCGAGCGCCCCACGCCCAGCTGCTGGTAGGCCGCGGCGCCCTCCGTGACGATCCAGGGGACCGCCGCCAGGGTGAGCACGTTGTTGACGGCGGTCGGGCGGCCGAACAGCCCGGCGTGGGCCGGGAGCGGCGGCTTGGCCCGGATGACGCCCCGGCGCCCTTCCAGGCTCTCGAGCATCGCCGTCTCCTCGCCGCAGATGTAGGCGCCGGCGCCGACCCGCAGGGTCAGGTCGAAGGCGCGCCCGCTGCCGAGGACGCTCGGGCCGAGCCAGCCCTGCAGATAGGCGATCTCGATCGCGGTCCGCATCGTCGCGATGGCGTCCGGGTACTCCGAGCGGACGTAGAGGTAGCCCTCGGTCGCCCCGACCGCGAGGGCGGCGATCGTCATCCCCTCGATGACGAGGAAGGGGTCGCCCTCCATCAGCATGCGGTCGGCGAAGGTCCCGCTGTCGCCCTCGTCGGCGTTGGCGCATACGAACTTCACGTCCGTGGTCGGCGCCGCGAGGACGGTCGACCACTTCACACCGGCGGGGAAGCCGGCCCCGCCCCGCCCGCGAAGCCCCGAGTCCGTGACGGTCTCCACGATCGCCCGGGGCTCCATCGCGAGCGCCCGCCTGAGCCCGAGGAGGCCGCCGTGCGCCTCGTAGTCGTCGGGCGAGAGCGGGTCGGTCACCCCGACGCGGGCGAAGGTCAGCCGGGTCTGGCGCGCCAGCCACGGGATCTCCTCGGTCGGGCCGAGCCGGAGCCGGTGCGGCGCACCCCCGGCCAGCCCGGCCTCGACGAGCCCGCCGACGTCGCCCGGCGACACCGGCCCGTAGGCGATGCGGCCGGCCGGCGTGTCGACCTCGACGAGGGGCTCGAGCCAGAACATGCCGCGCGAGCCGTTGCGGACGATCGTGAGCTCGATGCCGCGCTCCCCGGCGAGCCGGGCGAGGACGTCGGCGACCTCGTCGGCGCCGACCGAGCGGGCCGAGGCGTCGCGGGGGACGTAGACGGTCACCGGCGTCATCTCGCCTCCCCGGCCGCGGCGTCGAGGATCGCGTCGACGCGCTCCTCGGTGAGGCGGCCGATGAGGCGACCGTCGACCAGGGCGGAAGGGGCGAGCGCGCAGTTCCCGAGGCAGAACACCTGCTCCAGACCGATCCGGTTGTCCGGCGTGTGCTCGCCGAGCCCGATGCCGAGCCGGTTGCAGGCGTGCTCGACGAGGCGCTCCGCCCCCATCGCCTGGCACGCCTCAGCGCGGCAGAGCCGGACCACCGACGCGGGCGGCGGTCCTTCGCGGAAGTCCCGGTAGAAGGTGACGACCCCGTGGACCTCGGCGCGGGAGAGGTTCAGCGCCCGGGCGACGATCGGGACCGCCCGCTCGTCGACGTAGCCGAACTCCTCGGCCAGCGCGTGGAGGACCTCGACCAGCGGCCCGCGCTGGTCGAGGCGCGTCTCGATGAGCGCCTTCACCCGGTTCTCGGAGAAGACCGGAGCGTCCTGATCGAGCTTCGCCACCTCACGTTCCCCCGTTCGGACCAGCACGGACAAGGTTCAACCCTATCCCCTCGGGGGCGGCGTGGCCTCATCGGGCACCGCCGGCCCGAACGCCGGAATCTGCCGGATGTGCAGGTATCTCCCCCGGATCCCCACCGCGGGGGGCAAGGCGCCCCGGGCCTCGCGGCGGGTCGTCACCGTCAGGCGGCTAGTGC
>Ga0209415_10001093_pt1 | contig 51505 bp, 48 predicted proteins | sample PeaSoiSIISIP2007_FD_187696 | JGI IMG/M metagenome (GOLD analysis project Ga0209415, IMG submission 187696) | Peat soil microbial communities from Weissenstadt, Germany - SII-SIP-2007 (SPAdes) (version 2) | ecosystem: Environmental > Terrestrial > Soil > Wetlands > Peat | place: Germany... | reverse complement strand
GACCCCGCGACGCCTTCGAACCCGAGTCCCAGGCTCGACAGACCTAGATCCTAGACCGCTAGACTACCAGGGCAGCCTCGTCGGGCTATTCGTTCCACGCTATGAACCTTGCTGGGGCCCTTCGGACGGAGGTCACGCCTGCGCCCACGGTCACGCCCCGTGTTCCGGGGAGGTACGGCCGCCCGGACTGCGGGTGGAAGTGGAGATTTATCTACCGGGGGGCGGAATCCGCCCCCCGCTCGAAGGTGGCCGACGATGGTGGCAAAGACGGCCGAGGCTTGGACCGTGTCGATCTTGGCCGTGCTCGGACTCGTGATCGCATTGAACTCGCTGGGTGTCAGCGTCCCGGCGGTCCTCGGGGCGATCGTGCACGGGGCGGAGCAGTTCCTGAACCACCCGCTCTGACCCGTGCCCCCGCGTTCCGTTCGGCGCGCGCTCGGCGGGCGAGCGTCCGAGCTAGGTCGCGCGGACGGACGATCCCCTCCGGCGTGATGAATGCGGTGACGTACCGGGCGGGCGTGACGTCGAACGCGGGATTCCGGGACCGGCTGGTCGCCGGCGTGAGCCGCCGACCCGCCATTACGGCGACCTCGTCCGGGTCGCGTTCCTCCACCGGGATGCTCGCCCCGGTGGCTCGATGGGAGTCGAAGGTGCTCCAGGGAGCGGCCACGTAGAACGGCACCCGGTTCTCCCGAGCGACCACCGCCTTCTCGTAGGTGCCGATCTTGTTGGCAAAATCCCCGTTCCGTGCGATGCGGTCCGCCCCGACGACGACGGCATCGACCTGCCCGGTCGAAAGAAAATGGCCCGCGGCGTTGTCGGCGATCACCGCGTGCGGGATGTGCTCGCGGGCGAGCTCCCAGGCCGTGAGGCGCGCTCCCTGGAGGAGCGGCCGGGTCTCGTCGACCCAGACGAAGAGGTGGGCCCCCCGCTGCCGGGCCACGCGAAGGGGAGCGAGGGCGGTCCCCCATTCGACCGTCGCGAGCGCTCCGGCGTTGCAGTGCGTGAGGACCCGCCGTGCCGTCGCGAAGAGCGGCGCGCCCGCGATCCCGATCTGGTGGCACTCTTCCACGACCTTCGCCCGGTAGGCGTGGGCGGCCGCCTCGACATCCTCGCCCGAAGCCCAGGCCGAACGGACCACTTCGATCCCGACGAACAGGTCGTGGGCCGTAGGGCGGGTGGCGCCCAGCACCTTCGCGGCGCGGGCTGGAGTGTACCGCCCCTCGAGCTTCCCGAGGACCATCCCGTAGGCCGCGGCGACCCCGATGGAGGGAGCTCCGCGCACCGTCAGCGTCCTGATCGCCTCGGCGGTCGCCGCGAGCGTGCGAAGCCGCACTACCCGCGTTACCGCTGGGAGGGCCCGTTGGTCGAGGACCGAGAGAACGCCGCGAGTGTACCAGAGCGCACGGACCTGCACGAGCCCTCCTAGGCGTCGAACGTGTGCAGCAGGTCGAGCCAGTCGGTCGTCACGACCTTGGTCGTCCCGACCGCCTCCGCGAGCGGAATCCCGGTCACGACCGGGCCGCGCAGTACCGCGACCTCCCCGAATCGACCCGCAAGGGCGAGATCCACGGCCCCGGCGCCGAGGCGGGTGGCCAGGATCCGGTCGAAGAGTTCGGGAGGGCCGCCGCGCTGGATGTGGCCGATCTGGGCGCATCGGCTTTCGATCCCGGTCGCCTCCTGGATCCGGCGGGAGAGCTCGGCTCCGACCTCGCGCTCGCGCAGGAGCTCGTGCCCGAACTCGTCCTTCGCCCCCGTCGACCCGCGGGCCACCCCGAGGTCGATCCCCTCGCTGGCGACCACAAGGGCGAAGCCACGGGCCTTCGCGGCGGAGCGGACCCGGTCGAGCATCCACGCCTCATCGTACGGTTCCTCCGGGAGCAGCGTCACGTCCGCACCCGAGGCGAGGCCGGTCGCGAGCGCGACCCATCCGGCGTGGCGGCCCATGACCTCGAGAACGATCGCACGGTGGTGGCTCGCAGCCGTGTCGCGCAATCGTTCGACCGCGTCCACGGCGACCGCGACGGCCGAGTGGAACCCGAACGTCCAATCGGTGCCCGCGACGTCGTTGTCCATCGTCTTCGGCACGCCGACGACCCGGCCGCCGCGCCGGGACAGTTCCCGGGCGGCGGAGAGCGTGTCGTCCCCGCCGATGGCGATGAGGGCATCGATCCCGTCCGACCGGAGGCGGTCGACGACCTTCCGGCCGTCCTCCTCCTGGGCGAACGGGTTCGTGCGGGAGGTGCCCAGGACCGTTCCGCCCCGGCCGATCAGCGGGCGGACCTCGTCCGGGGTCAGGGAGCGGGAGAGGCCGTCCCGGACCCCCTTCCAGCCGTCCAGGTAGCCGATCGTCGGATGGCCCTTCTGGTGGGCCCGCAGCACGACGGCCCGGATCGCGGGATTGAGCCCGGGGCAGTCGCCCCCACCGGTAAGGACCCCGAACTTCACGCCGAGACCTCAAGGTATCCGCGCGGGGCGGTCGTGAGGAACTCGTAGCCGTTCTTCGTGATCACGACGTCGTCCTCGATCCGGACGCCCCCGTGGCCCTGGAGGTAGATCCCGGGCTCGACCGTGACGACCATCCCCTCCTCGAGGAGCTCGTCGGACGTGGGCCCGAGCCCCGGACCTCCGTCGTGCACCGAGAGTCCGAGCGCATGGCCGAGGCCGTGGTTGAACCGACCCTTCCACGGGGTCGCATTGACGACGTTCTCCGCGGCCTGGTGGACCTCCTTTCCGGGGAGCCCCGGGCGGAGGATGGCCAAGGCGGCCTGCTGGGCGGCCTCGACCGTGTCGTGGACCCGCTTCAGTTCGTCATCGCGAGGCCCAAAGTGGAACGAGCGAGTGATGTCGCACGCGTACCGGCGGTAGTACGCGCCGAAGTCGCAGACCATCGAGACGCCCGGCGAGAGCTTCGCGTCCCCCGCCTGGTAGTGGGGCTCGGCGCTGTGGGGGCCGAAGCCGACGATGGTCGAGAACGACCGACCGTTGGCCCCGTACTTGTTCATCCGGTACTCCATCTCGGCGGCCAGCTCCAGCTCGGTCATCCCGGTCCGGAGCAGCGAGGGGATCTCCGTGCCGACCCGGGAACCGATCTGGGCCGCGGTGCGGATCTTCTCGATCTCGGAGGCGTCCTTGATCGCCCGAGAGTGGCGAACGCCCGCCGTCGCGTCGACGAACTTCGCCGAAGGGAGGAGCTTTTCCAGGCGGAGATACGACGCGTGGGTCAGCTCCGGGAAGTTCAGCCCTACCGTCGGAGTGCCGGGGAGGATCTTGCGGACGACCGCCTCGAGGCCCTCGGGTCCGTCCCGGTTCACAATGTGGACCCGCACGTGGGGGTCGCGTTTGGCGGCGAGATGGGCCGTCTCCGCCTCGAGCGGAGAGCTCGTAATGTCGAGCGAGCCGTCCGGGTGGGCGATTGCGACGGACCCCTCGAACAGGCCGCCCGGAACTTCGAAGAGGTGGAAGAAGCTCAAGTCGAGGTGCGGGTCGGTCGCGTTCGCGAGGAGAACGGCGTCCGGCTTCGGTTCGAGATAGGCGAAGACCTGCTCCACACGCCGCTTCATGGTACCGAGGGCACCGGCCCCGCCTTTTCATGGTTTGGGGTGCGCCGTCGCACGTCCTTCCAGGAGAGGATCGGCTCGCGGGCAGCACGGACCTCGTCCACCCGTTTGACGGCCAGGTGCTGCGGGGCGGCGTGCAGGTTCTCCGGGGTATCGTTCACCGCCTGCTCGAAGGCCGACGCGAACTCGTCGAGGTCCCGTCGCGACTCGGTCTCGGGCAGCTCGATCATGATCGCCTCGTCGACGATCGCCGGGAAGTAGATGGTGGGGGCGTGGACACCTTCGTCCAGGAGGCGCTTGGCGAGGTCGAGCGTCCGGACCCCATGGGCCTTGAGGGGGGTCCCCGAAAGGAGGAACTCGTGCTTGACCAGGGTGCGGAAGGGCCGGGGAAGGGATTTTCCCAGGCGATGGCCGAGGTAGTTCGAGTTGAGCACCGAGCGCCGGGCGACGTGCTGCAGGCCGGCCTCGCCGTGGGAGATCGCGAAGGCGTAGGCCCGAAGGTCGAGCCCGAAGTTCCCGTAGGCCGACTTGATCTTCCCGATCGACTTCGGCCGGTCGTAGTCGAGCCGGAACTTGCGTCCGTTCTTCACGATCCGCGGGATGGGCAGATACGGTCCCAGCGCCTCCCCCGCGGCGAGGACGCCGGCTCCTGGGCCACCTCCTCCGTGCGGGGTCGCGAACGTCTTGTGGAGGTTCAGGTGCGCGACGTCGAACCCCATCCGCCCGGGGTGGGTGATCCCGAGGATGGCGTTGAGGTTCGCGCCGTCGTAGTACAGCATCCCGCCCGCGCCATGGACCGTCTCCGCGATCTCGAGGATCTGGGACTCGAACAGCCCCGCGGTGTTCGGGTTCGTGAGCATGAAACAGGCCGTGCGATCGTTGACCGCGGCCTTCAACGCCTCCAGGTCGACGCACCCCTCCTTGGAGGCAATCTCTCGGGTCGTGAAGCCTGCCATCGCGGCCGACGCCGGGTTCGTCCCGTGGGCCGTGTCCGGCAGGAGGACCTCGGTCCGTCGCTCGAGCTGGCCCTGGTCCCGGAAGTAGGCGCGCACCATGAGGAGCGCCGCGTATTCGCCGTGGGCGCCGGCGCCCGGCTGGAGCGAGATCTCGGGCAGCCCCGTCACTTTGGCCAGCAGTCGCTCGAGTCGCCACAGGATCTCGAGAGCGCCCTGGACGGTCGATTCGGGCTGGTTCGGGTGGAGCTCGGCGGCGCCCTTCCGCCGGGCGAGAACCTCGGATACCCGGGGGTTGTACTTCATCGTGCAGGACCCGAGCGCGTAGGGGCTCGTTTCGATCCCGAAATTCATCTGGGAGAGCCGGGTGTAGTGGCGTAGCACCTGGAGTTCCGACAGCTCGGGCCACCGGAGGCGCTCCTTTCGACGCATTCGTTCCGGCAGCCCGGCGACCGCCGGGGCCGGTTCGGGCGGAGCGATCGGCGCGAGGTCCCAGACGGCGGGTTCGTCCCAGCGCGCCTGACGGAACGTCATGCCGAACCTCCCGCGGCCGCGGCCCGAGCCGCGCGCGCGTACTTCTGGATGTCCTTCTCGGTCGCCGTGTCGGTCGCGGCGACCAGGATCCGGGCCGGAGCGGCGGGCGTTCCGGGTCGAGGATCGTGGAGCGGAACTCCCCCGAGGATGCGCCGCCGGCGGAGGCGGTCGAGGAAGGTCTCCTCGCTGGTGTGCGACAGCTCGATCGTGAACTCCCCGAGGTACGGTGCCTCGAACCTGGGGGCCTGTACCCCCTCAATGCCTCCCAGCGCACTCGCCAAGGTCCGGGCCTTCTCGGCGAGGGCGACCTGGAGGGCGGCGAGGCCGCGGGGTCCGACCACGCTCGCATAGACGACGAACGCGACCGCCATGAGTCCCTGGTTCGTGCAAATGTTCGATGTGGCCCTCGAGCGCCGGATGTGTTGCTCGCGGGTTTGGAGAGTGAGCGAATAGGCGGGGGCTCCGTCCGCGTCGACCGTGGCCCCGACGATACGGCCCGGGGTCAGGCGAAGGTGCTCCCGGCGGCACGCGAACAGGCCGAGGAGCGGACCCCCGTACGACGGTGCGATCCCGAACCCCTGTCCCTCCCCCACGACCACATCCGCGCCGTAGTTCCCGGGCGGTTCGAGGACGGTGAGGGCGAGCGGATCGGCGGAGACGACGAGCGGAACGTCGCCGAGGAGCCCCTTGAGGTCCCAGAGACCCTCGTCCACATGGCCGAAGCCGTTCGGCACGTCCGCGAGGAGGCCGAACACGTCGTGGGACCGGACCGCCGTCCGGACGAACTCGAGGTCGAGGTTGCCCGTCCGGGGGTCGAACGGGATCTCCTCCACGGTGAGGCCGGGCCCGACCGCGTAGTTCCGGAGGACGCTCTTCTCCTCCCAGGGGAGGCTCGCCGGAACCAGGAACCGGTGCCCCTCGTGGAGCCGCCGGCACAGGAGCATCGCTTCACCCGAGGCCGTCGCGCCGTCGTAGAGGGAGGCGTTAGCCGCATCCAATCCCGTGAGCTCGACCCAAAGGCTCTGGAACTCGAAGAGCGTCCGGAGCATCCCCTGGCTCGCCTCGGGTTGGTAGGGCGTGTACGACGTGTAGAACTCGCTCCGCTGGAGGATCGAATCGACCGCGGCCGGGACGTAGCGCGAGGAGATCCGACCTCCGAGGAAGTTCGAGAACTTGCTGAGCGGACGGTTCCGTTCGAGGATCTTGTCGATGTGGGCGACAACCTCGGGCTCCTCGAGACCGGCGGCGATGCCGAGCCGTCCGATCCGGGCCTTCTTAGGAACGTCGGCGAAGAGCGAGTCGACCGACGGGATCCCTAGGGCTTCGAGGAGGCCCGCCTCCTCTCCCGCCTCGTCCGGAATCCACCGAGCCACGCAGTTCCCCGGTGGCGCGCTAGGGGTGTGTCACATAAATGGATTGGGCAGGCCCGCCCGACCGGAGCGAGCGAAAGGGTATTCGGGCGCCCCGGCTGGGGCCGGCGGGGCAGGCGATGGGACGTCGACTGACGAACGCGCGGGCGCGACGGGGCTCCGAACCCCCGCCCCCTCCGTCCGTAGCGATTCTGGACACCGCCTTCCATCGGGCCTCGCTCGCGGACCCCCACGGGGCGTCGAAGGCCGAACGGGACCGGCGACGCGCCGAGCTCAAGATCGTCCGCGCCTCCGCGACGGTCGTCCGCCATCTGCGTCTCGAGACCCGCCGATTCCTCAAGCCCCCACTCACCGACTTCGACCGGGCGCTCGTCGCGGGCCGGTTCGGGCAGGGGCCGATGGACCGCTCACTCCTCCGCGTTCGGCGGGCCGAAGAGCGGATCCGCAACCTCGCGCGGGATGCCGAGCGCGAAACGCATCGTGCGACCGGTTCCGAAGAGCTGGGTGACCTGATCCGCTCGTACTATGGCCGCCTCTCGAGCCACGTCCGGGAGATCGATGGCGACCTCTCCCGGCTCCGGGAGATCGGGGACTTCCTCAGCGACCGCCCGAGACTCGACCCGGCGGCCCCGACGCTCGTCGTCGCTGGCTTTCCGAACGTCGGCAAATCCTCCCTCGTCGCCAAGCTTTCCACGGCCCGCCCGAAGGTCGCGGACTATCCGTTCACGACCCTGTCGATCGCGGTCGGGCATGCGGACCTGGGTTTCGACCGGCTTCAGGTCGTGGACACCCCCGGAGTGCTCGGGCGGAAGCGCCACGTCAACCCGGCCGAGACCGAGGCGGAGACGGCGGTGCGGCGGGCCGCGACGGTCGTGCTCTTCGTCATCGACCCGACCGGCACGTCGGGTCACACCGTGGAGGAGCAGGAGGAGCTCCTCGCGCGGTGGAAAGCCGAGTTCCCCCACCTTCCGATCATTCCGGTCGAGACGAAATGCGACCTCGCTCGCCGGTCGGTGGACCGAGTCCAGGTCTCCGCGGTCACGGGCGAGGGGATCGACGAACTCCTGACCCGGATCCGCGCCGATGTCACGCCCCGGGGCGAGCTCCCGCCGATGCAGGAAGCGCTCGTGGAGGAGATCCCCGATTTCGAGGACGAAGGTCCCGAAGAAGCGATTACCCCCCGGCCTACCCGACCCCGCCGGCGGCAGACGTAGGGACGGGCCGCATGCCGTGGAGGGCGACGCGGGTCGCTGCGGCGACCTTCGCTCCTGGCCATCTTCGGGAGGTCCGGGCCGGATCCTCCTCGGTTCTCCTCGTGCAAGTGGCTGAGGAGATCTACGCCCTGGACCCGTACTGTCCGCATGCCGGTGGCGTCCTCGCGGAGGGAACGCTCGAAGGTCCTCGCCTGGCGTGCCCCGTCCATGCGGCCGCCTTCGATGCGCGCAGCGGTGAGGTACTTGAGGACCCGTTCGGGATCACTCCCCCCGCGGGGGGCGTCGACCCGCTGACGCGCTACCCGGTGCGGATCGTGGGGGGGATGGTCGAGGTCGACCTGCCCTGACGCGGGCGTCCGTCTACGCGATCGAGAACGACGGGCCGTTGGCCGGCAGCACCACGTCCGCGATCCCGGACAGTGCATCGCGCAGGAGTTCGCGGCGGTCCCCGTGCATGAGGACCACGGTCTGCGCTCGCGTGCTCTCGGCGAATCGGACGAGGTCGGAGTGGCCCGCATGGGCCGAAAAGTCGAAGCGGCCGATCTCGCAGACGGGGCGGATCGTCGTGTCGTCCACGGTCATCGTACCTTCGTCGAGGAGCTGCCTCCCATTCGAGCCTTCGACCTGGAACCCGGTGAGGAGGATCGAGGAGTTCGGATCGCGGTAGAGCTCACCGACGTAGTAGAGGACCGGACCGCCGTCGAGCATCCCGCCGGTCGTGACGATGACCTGGCCCTCGCGCAGGGCCTTCTTCCGCTCGCTGGGGTGCTCGATCACGTGGACCCCCTCGAGGGCGTGGCGGAACCGCCGGGAATCCCGGAGATACTCCGGGGCGCTGAGGTAGATCGAGTTCACCGCGCGGGCCATTCCGTCCAGGTACGTCTCGAACCCCGTCGAGGCGAGCGCCATGAGGACCTCCTGGGCGCGACCGACGGCGAACGCCGGCACGATGGCCTTCCCGCCCCGCGCGATCGTCTCCGCGACCTTGTCCCGGAAGCGTCGTTCCGTCTCTTTTCGGTCGGGGTGCTCCTTCCCGGCGTAGGTCGATTCCATGACGAGGACATCGCACTCGACCGACTCGGCCCCCCCGACGAGGTGGGTGGGGATCGTCTGGAGGTCGCCGGTGAAGAGAACGTCCTTGGCTCCGCGGTAGAGCATCATCGACGCCCCCGGGATGTGACCGGCCGGGGTGAACTCGATCTCGATCCCGCGATGTCGGAACGTCCCGTGCCGGTCCACCGCGGTCGCCCGGGCACCGAACGATTGGATGTCGTTGGTCGTGAACGGGGCGTGGTACCCTTCCAGCCGCGCGATCTTGAGGGCGTCCCGGGTCAGCAGGCCGGCGACCGCGAGGGTGACGGGCGTCGCCACCAGCCGGGCCTTCGGGAGGCGGCTCAGGATCGGCATCATCCCCGAGTGATCCAGGTGGGCGTGGGAGAGGACCGCGACGTCGATCGACGGGGGCGCGGGCTGGGGGTAGCTGGGGGGGTCGGTCGGGGTCATGCCGTAGTCGAACAGGAGCGTCCGGCCCTGGTCGCGGAGGACCAAGCCGAGCGACCCGATCTCGGAAGCGCCCCCGAGGAACTGGAAATCCATCGGGCGCCCGAGCGGTCCTCCCACATAACATCATGCGGCCTCTCGGGTGCCGGCCCGGCCGGGAAGCCGTCTTTAGGGGGGCCGCCGGTCCCCGGGGTCGTGGCGGCCCCCCCGCTCCGACCCGAGATCGAGGTCCTCTACCGCGTGAGCGTCGCCGTCCACCGCGTCTTTCGCGACGCGGCGACCTCCCCGCACCGGGCCGACTTCGTCGCCATGGGAGCGGACGGTTCACCGACCGAGCAGATCGACCGGCTGGCCGAGTCCGAGATCTTGAAAGTACTCGACGCCGAGAAGGTCGACTGGAACCTGCTTTCGGAAGAGATCGGACCTGTCGACCGCGGTGGGTCCCGCACGCTCGTCGTCGACCCGATCGACGGAAGTCACAACGTCTTCCGCAACTTGCCCTTCTCCACCGTCTCGCTCGCCCTCGGGTCGAAGGACCTGGATGGTGTGGACCTCGGCCTCGTCCGCGACCTGCATCTCGGGACGACGTACTGGGCGGCGCGCGGGGAGGGAGCCTGGCGGGACGGTCGACCGCTCCACGTCCGTCCGTGGGTGGCGCGGGGGGAGGTGCTGTTCGTGAACCTCGGCACCCACGCGAGCGAACGGGCGATGCAGTTCGCCCGCCAAGGCCGCCGGATCCGCTCCCTCGGGTGCGCGACGCTCGAGACCCTCGCCGTGGCCGGCGGGGGGGGGGACGGGTACTTCTTCGAGAACACGCCCGAGAGCCGGAACCTTCGTGCGACGGACATCGCGGCGGTCTACCGGATTCTGACCGAGGCCGGCGGGGGGATGTGGGACGCGCATGGGAACGAGATCGGGAGCTTCCCCCTCCGTGTTGACCCGCGGACGAGCGTCCTCGCCTGGGGGGACCGCGCTTTCGCGGACGCGTTCCGCACCGGAGGGCGTTCGTGAAGATCGGTCTCCACGCCAATCCGCGCAAGCCCCGCGCCCTTGAGCTCGGCCAGCGCCTGGTCGCGCGGATCGGCGGCCGGGCGGACCTGGTCGTCAGCGACGAGGCCGTTTCGGTCGGTCCGGACCTTCCCCACCTGCCGCTTGCCGAGATGCGGCCGGACGTGGTGGTGGCGATCGGCGGCGATGGGACGTTCCTCTACACGCTGGGGCGCACGAGCGCCCCGGTCCTCCCGATCAATGCCGGCACGTTTGGCGTCCTCGCCGAGGTCGCGGCCGATCGACCCGCCGACCTGGACGCCGCGGTCGAGCGATTGCTCTCCGGATTCTACCACCTCGAGGAGCGAATGAAGCTCGGGGCGGACCTCGGGGGCCAACCCCTCCCCGACGCGACCAACGAGTTCCTCGTTCACGCGGCCCATGCCGGCAAGATGGGGATGTTCGAGGTGGCGTTCGACGACGAGGTCGTGGGCCGCATCCGAGCGGACGGGCTCATCGTGGCGACGCCGACCGGCTCGACCGCCTACTCGCTCAGTTCGTTCGGTCCCCTCGTCGATCCGGGGCTGGACGCGCTAATCCTCACGGCGATCGCCCCGTTCCGAGCCGTAGCCCGTGCGATCGTCGTCGAACCGCTCCACACCCTCCGGCTGCGGAACATCCTGCCCGGGCGGGAAGCACTCGCGGTCGCGGACGGGCAGGCCGAGTTCGCGATGCCACCGGACTCCGCGTTGACCGTCTACCGCTCGCCCCGCCGCGCGACGTTCGTTCGGTTCGGGTCGACGTTCTTCGACCGGCTCCGGGGGAAGCGCATCCTCCCGTGGAGCGAGGACCTCGGGGAAGGAGGCACGGACCCTGCCGATCTTCCGCCCCCACCGTAAGCGGGCCCCGGGGGGGGCGCGACTGGGCGACGCGCCCACCGCGATCACGCGGCGCGCGCTCGACAATGCGCTCGCGAGCGCCCGAAGCGCGTACCCCAACGAATTCGGGGGCGTGCTGCGCGCCGACCCTCCCGGGGTGATCGGCGAGCTCATGCTCGTCCCGGGGGGGACGGCCGGCCGCCGGCACGCGAACTTCCATTTGTACATGCTTCCCGCCGACCTCTCGGTCGTTGGGACGGTCCACTCGCACCCCTCGGGGGCGCTGCACCCGTCGGAGGCGGACCTCCGCCTGTTCCGGAACTGGGGGCGGCGCCACGTCATCCTTGGGGCGCCGTTCTCCCCCGGTTCGTGGAGGGCCTACGACGGGAACGGGGCCCCCACCTCGCTCCAGGTCGTGGGGGAGGGACCGCCGGGCACATCGGGAGAGCTCCGATTGCCCGAGTACCGGCCGCGGGCGATCCACCGACCCGCGCGCGAGGGACCCTTGCCCGAGTTCCCGTCCGACGAGCCGTGAGGGGCCCGGCTCACTCGCGGACCGGGATTGTCGGGATCGGGAGGCGGTCGGGGATCGAGTTCGGGTCGACCATCGGGCGCGGAGGGCGCTGCGCCGGGCTCCAGAGGCCGTTCATCCGAGCGAGCGTCTCGAGGAACGCGATGAACCCCCGGAAGCCGGCCCGATAGAGTCGCGTGTGGGAGCCCTCCCAATCGAAGAAGTCGTTGAGCATCTCCTTCGACTGCCGCACCCCGTGCGTCAGCGCGCGCTTGAAAAGCTCTTCCTGCAGCGGGGAGAGTCGGTCGCGGCGGAACCAGTCGCGGGACTTGAGGTGGCCGAGAGGGACGAAGAACATCGGGACGAGGAGGCCCTTGAAGTCCCAGAGGTCGTCGATGAGGTCGATCGTCTTCGCGACGTCGTCCTCCGTCTCCTGGGGGAGGCCCACGATGAACGTGCAGGCGGGGAAGAGCCGGTTGTCGTTCATGAGCCCGGCCGCTTGCACGACGAGCTCGGGCCACTGCGAGGCCTTGAACGGGGCGACCTTGCCGGGCATGGCCGCGGTGATCATCCGGGGGGAACCGGTCTCGACCCCGACCTCGACACCCCACCAGTCCTGCTTGTCGTCGATCAGGACTTCGGCGCACTTCTGGAGCAGTTTCGGCTTCGTCATCAGGCTCGCGATGGCGACGTGGCTCCAACCGACCTGATCGTAGTACCGCTTCGCGAGCTGGAGGAGGGGAATGAGCTTCTCCTCGTGCGGCATCACGTTCGGGCTACCGTAGAAGTAGACGTCGTCGGAGTGAAGTAGGCCCTTGCGGAAGCCGACCTTCGCGTTGACCTTCAGCTCCTCCTCGACCTTCTCGAGGGGATACCACCGGGTCGGCCGGGTCGTGACGGAGCAGAACGAGCAGCCGCGGCAGCATCCCCGGCCGATCTCGATGAGGCCGTTCACGCTCGCGAACTTGATCGAGGAGATCTGTTCGACCTTGGGGGCCTCCTTGGCTCCGAGGACAACGTGCGGCGGCAGAAACTCGTCCCGCAGCGCCTTACCCACGATGTCCCGGACGAACAGGTCCGCCTCGCCCTCGACCACCGTGTCGATCCCCCCGATCGAGTCGACGAACTCCTGGATCCAGGGCAGCTTCATCCGGGTCGCCGGCGACAGCTGCCACGCGCACGGTCCCCCGGCGATGATCTTCATCCCCTGCTTCCGCGCCTCGACGACCGCGGGCTGGCTGAGCATCCGCTTGAAGTTCACCGAGTTGAGCGGCTCCTTTCGCATCACCCCGGCGAACGTCGAGCTGGGGGGGTTGAGGCCGAAATAATCGTGGCCGGAGATGAGCATGACCTTCGCCTGCCCCGGCATGTACTTGTCGAGGTGGCTGGGGTGGACGATCCGCGCGTCGAAGCCCGCGTCCATGAGCGAGGCCTCGATCTTGCGCATCCCGTAGGGTGCCTCGCGCGGGTACCCATTCTCATCCACCGGCATCGCGGGGTAGAACAACCGCTGGTAGACCCGCTCCGGGAAGATGTAGGCCGGAGTCGTGGTCCCGAACCCCAGGAATTCCTTCCCGTGGTGATTGCTCATCATCGTCCAGTCGCAAGTGATGACGACCTCGGGCATCCCTGATTTCCTCCGTACCACACCGGGAATCGACTCCCGGGAATTCGTAGTTCGCTCGACCACGAAGCCCTCCCTCTTAAGCCCTATGAAGCGAAGGGAGCAACGAAAGCTCGACACCGGTGGCCTCCGCCCATCGCCGGTTCGCCCGTCGTCAGGCGAGGGTAGTCGACGCGCCGCCCCCCTCGGGGAAGGTCGACCCGTCGCTCGGTCGGAGAGTCGAGCGGCGGACCCGTGACGCTCTCCCGCGGAGGGGCTAGTCGAAGTCGGGGTCGTCGTCGTCCCGCGAGAGGACGCCGTCCATCGTGTCGGCGGACTCGTCCCCCCCTTCGTCGTGCTCGTCCGATTCACGGAACGCGGGATCGCGCTGGAGGAGGTGAACCCGGACGCAGTCCCGGTGGGCCGGGCTTCCGTTCCAGGAACTCGCCTCGGTAGGATTGCCGAGCGGTTCCTTACACAGGGTGCAGATCTCCGGCGGGGGACTGATCCATGCGATCCGTCGGGGGGGCGCGGTCATGACGACTCGGTGAAGGAACGGTTCGGGTCCTCCTTTACTTTTCGGCTGTCGGCCCGTGGGCCGCGGGCCTCGGTAAGCCGCCGGGCACACTTCGACCGGGGCGAGTTCTGGCCCGGTCCACCCCTGCTACGAACCGGAAACGGTGTGTCCCACTCGGGGTCTCCCCGGGGGAGCGCGCGCAAGCCGTCGGAGAGAGTGCGCCAACCCTTGCCCCCACGCCGATCCGATGGACCTGTGTATCGCCCATGGGACGAGGGCCCCCCCACGGAACTCGTTCCCGGGGCCTTCGTGCATTACCCTGCGGCCCTGGCCGCCCACCCGAGAAACCTCCAAAGGATGGACCCCGGCAAACCTGATCCGGGGCCCGACGGGGGAACTTCCAGCAATCGACTCCGTCCTAGCGCGTCTGATTGGACGCGCGGACTGCCTCCAACAGGGCGTCGATCGCGCAGGCGGCTGCCAGGGTACCCAGGGCGTCGGCGGTCGCTCCGGGTCGCTCTTCCCGGGGCGCCAGCCCGGCCGCGCCGGTCGCCGCCACGAAGAGGAGATCCCCGTCGGTCGCGCTCTGGAACGGGACGATCGCTCCCCCGAGCCCGGCGTGGGCGATGGCGCCGATCCGCTGGAGAATCGGGCGGTCGATCGCCAGGTCGATGACGATCAGCGTGAGGGTCGTCCCCTGGCCGGGGGTAGCGGTCGGCCGTTGGGGAGAAGGAGGGACCACCCGACCCCTTGCCCCTCGTGCTCCGGCGACCCATCGCCCGTTGCTCGGGTCCCGCACCGCCCCCACCGCATTCGCGGCGACCAGCGCCCCGAGGTGACCGCGACGGCCAACGGGACGCTGCGCCCAGCCGATGCCACCCCGCATCGCCGCAGCCCGACCCCGATACTTCCCCACGAGCGCCCCCGCTCCCGCCCCCACGCGTCCGGTGGCGACCGGGCCGTTCGTGGCGGACCGGGCTGCCTCGTAGCCGAGCGTGCGGTACGGAGGCAATGGGACTCGGGTCGGAGGGAGGTCGAAGAGCGCGGCCCCAGAGATCGGGGCGAGCCGGTGCGGATTACGGAAGACCCGTTGACCCCCGCCGGTCTCGAGGATCCGGTCGCGCACCCCGGCGGCGGCGTCGAGTCCGAAGAGGCTGCCGCCCGAGAAGAAGACCGCCCAGCGAGACCCGAAGGTGGCGTCGAGCGAGAGCGAGGCCAGGTCATACGTCGCCGAGGCCCCGCCGCGCACATCGACGGTCGTCGGGGTCGGTCCGTCGAAGAGGGCGACCGTCACGCCCGTCAGGGCATCGCTCGTCTGAGCGTGCCCAATGCGGAGCCCACGGACCGACACCGGGCCGGAATCGCGTCGCGCCACGTCCGCGGGACGCGTGGGGATGGAATACCCCTTCCGGTCCGTCCCCCCACGGGGAGTGACGTTTTCTAATGCCCCCGCTCCCGACCGCACGATGAGGCCCGCCGAGAAGAAAGCGCCGCTCGAACCGGACCCTCCGGCGACGTTCCGGATGGCCCGCGAGCTTCCGCTCGGGCGCCATCCCATCCTCGAGGTCTTCCCCGGGCTCGACCGGCTGCCACCGGGCCGGTCGATCCACCCGGACGCGAAAGTGCGCCGCCGCCTCTTCGCCCAGACCTTCATCGAACTCGTTGACGCGGACCTGTGGATGTACGTGGCTCCGTGGGAAGTGCCAGCGATCGCTCGCAGACGGTGGCGGCCGGTGGTGACTCCCGGGACCGATTGCATCGTCGTCGGCGCCGGCCACTTCCGCACGAGCCTTCCCCTCATCGTCTACCTCGACATCTACCACGAGCTCTGCCACATCCTCCAGCGGCACGATGGCGCCAACCTGTTCGAGCCGGGCCTGAGCTACGTTGAGCGTCCGACGGAGGTCGAGGCGTACCGTTTCGTGGTCGTGGAAGCCCGACGCCTGGGCGTCAGCGACGAGTTCATGCGTGAGTATCTTCGCGTGGAATGGATCACGCAGCGCGAGCACCGCCAACTGTTGGAAGCGCTGGACGTCCGCCCGGCGCCGAAGAAGCGGTAGGGCCCTGCCTCGGCCCGGCCCCCCGGAACCTTTCCGACGGAACTCACTCTTTATCTCGCGGTCCCCGGGATTCTCCGCCCGACCGGGAGGAGGGCGTGTCGTTCGACGTCAAGGCGCGCGCGGTCGTCCGTCCCTCCTCGAGCGACCTTTGGTTCCTCGCCTATCTTCCCCTCGCCATCTCGGACGGGATCGCCACTCCCCTGATCCCCCTGCTCGCGCTCCAGCACTTCGGCGCGTCAGCGTTTGCGGTCACGATCATCATCGCGGCGAGCGCGATGAGCCAGGTCCCGTTCACCATCCTCTGGGGAAATCTGTCCGACCGGGTCGCGCACCGGAAGTTCTTCCTCGTCGGGTCGTTCGTCGCGACCGGGGTCGCGATCATCGCGATCGCCCTCGCGCACGACCTCCTCACGTACTTCTGGCTCAACATCGTGGAGGGACTGGCCTCCGCAGCGAGCGCGCCGATCGGGACGATGCTCCTCCTTGAGACGCGGCACAAACGCTGGTGGCCCCAGGACATCGGCTTCTTCGGTCTCATCTCCGGGCTGGGGACGACGGCCGGACTCGGCATCGGGTTTGTCTGGCTGTTCGTGGTCGGTGTATCGACGCCGGTCGTCCAGGTGATGACCGCGTTGTTGCTCCTCTCGGGGGCTCTCGCCCTGGTCTCCGCGATCATCGCCTGGGCCTGGATCGAGGAGCCCACCTCCCGCATCGACCGACGAACGGTCTCCGACCTGGTCCACCTCCACCGCGGAGTGGTCGAGCGGATCCGCCAGGTCCGTCTCCGCGTGGTCGGGGTCATCGACCTCACACGGTCCACCGCGGAACGCCTCCCGGGGCGGGAGTACCTGTTCTTGGCCGCTCTGGGCGTGATGAGCGTCGGGTTCGACATCTTCTATGGGCCGTTCCCTGTATTCCTCTGGCAGAACGCGCAGTTCAGCGATGCCGGGGTGTTCATCGTCTACCTCGGGTCGGCCGCCGCGTCCACGGCCCTCTTCTTCCATTCGGGTAAGGCGGTCGACCACCACTCGCCGAAGTCGGTCTTCCTGGAGTCGCTCGGCGCCCGGGTGCTCCTGCTGCTCCTCTTCCTGTGGGGACCGCTCTACGTTCTCTTTGGCCTCGGCACCCCGGAGCTCCTCGCGTGGCTGACGTTGCTCAATGCCCTCCTCGGCGTCACGTGGGCGTTCATCAGCACGGCGAGCACCCTCTTCCTCGTCCGGCTGGTCGGCCGGTCGGCGCGAGGGCGGGCGCTCGGACTCTACAACGCCTTCGCGGGGGCCGGAGGGCTGGTCGGCGTCCTGCTCGGGGGGTACCTGTACGCAACCTACGGGGTCCACCTTGCCTACTCGATCGCTGCGCTGACGGTCATCGTCGGCGCGGCGATGCTCCTTCCCATTCCGTACCGCATCTTCCGGGTCCCCCACCTGCGGTTCCGCCGGACGCACCGGGTCGGTGGGGCGCGCGCGGCGAGCCCCGGCCCTCGCCGGGGTCGACCCCGGCCCTAAACGCGCGCCGGCGGAGGGCCGTCGTCGGGTCGTTGGCCGCGAGCCCGGTATCGGGCGAGGCACGCGGTCCGGGACGGGAGGATCATGAGCCCTTCGTCCGGGCGTCCGACCGCGAAGAAGTCCCCTCGGAGGTACGCCCGGCCGACGAGCGCGCACGTCACGCCGTCCAACTCGTCGTGGGTCAGGTCGGTCCGCTCGAGATCCCCCCGAAGCCCAACCCCCAGGAGACCGGCCCGGAGCGCCTCGATCCCGGCCTTCTTTCGCGGGATCCCGAGAAGGTCCTGGGCAGCTCCCGGGTAGCTCTCGATGGTCCGAAGACCCTTGGCCTCGAACCGCCGGCGAAGTCGCAGTCCGCGCTCGGTGAGCATCCGCATCGGTCCGAGGGTGAGGGGAAAGAAGCGGATCCCCAGACGCTGCAGCTCCCGGTCGGCTGACCGGAGATGTGGTCCGGAACGGTCGTCGATCGTGCGGCGGCCGAGGGGGAGGGAGAGAGGCGCGTCGATGCTCACGACCTCCGGTCGCGCCGTCCGGGTCGCCTCCATGATCTCCTCGTCCGTGTGGAGCGCGGCGACCCGCGCGTTCGGGCCGGGGCCAAGGAAGCAGAAGCCCGTGGTCCGTCGCGGGCTCCCCGCGAGGTCCAGTCCCACGACCCGCTCCATGGGCGGCCGACGTTCGTGGGGGGGATAAGTGCCGCGGGGAGCGCTAGCCGAACATCTCCCAGGTCAGCGTCCGGATCACGTACCCGATCGCGAGGTTTGCAAAGATCACTTCGAGCTCGGCCGGGTAGTCCTTCAGCGTGCACGAGCGGAAGCCGAGTTGCCCGGCCCCCACCTGTTCGCTCTCCCGAAAGATCGTGAAGCGGCCGGTGAGCCGTTCGTTGATGGTGAAGTTGACCCCTCCGTAGTTGAGGCCGAGCGGTCCGCGCCCCGTCGAAGTGGTCTTCACGAGGTTCCCTCCCAGCTGGATGCGGATCTCGTCGTTCTTCGCATGGTAGGAGACGGTCGAGTGCACGACGCCCGGCTCGCTGGGTCGGTACGTGAGGTACTCCGTCGAGAACAGGGCCGCGATGCGTCGGCTAAGGCCCTCGTCGTCCGCGCCGGCGGGACGCGCGGTCCACTCCTCATCGCCGACCCGGAGCTCGATGACGTTCTTCAGCACGCGGGCCGTAGCCTCGATCATCGGCGGGTACCGGCGGGAACGGGTCCGCCATCTAATAATGAACCCCCGACTCCCGCGGACGTGCCGATGGCCCGGGTACCGCCGTTACCCGAGCGCGCGATCGGGCTCGAGTTCTACGGAAGCGTCGCGCCCGGGGTCCCCGGCCGTCTGAAGTCGTCGAGCGACGCGTTCCGCGTCACCGAGATCTCGTCCTACCCGTTGCCGGACCCGGACGGCGCCTATTCGATCCTCCGGGTCGTCAGCCGGGATTGGGAGCAGCATGAGCTCGCCGACGCGATCGCGCGCCGTCTCGGGCTCGGGAGGAACGCGGTCCAGTGGGCCGGAACGAAGGACCGCCGGGCCGTGGCCGAGCGGCTTCTCTCCTACCGCGGGCCGTTGCCGGACCGCGACCTCGGATTGCCCCGCGTGGACATCGTCGAGGCCTACCGGGCGCGGGACGGACTCGTGCTGGGCCATCACTATGGGAACGCCTTCGATCTGCGCGTCGACCGGCTCGCGCGCCCGTCCGGGGAAGCCGTGGCGGCGTACCGTGCGGTCGAGGTGGAGCTCCGGGCCGCCGGAGGATTCCCGAACTTCTTTGGACCGCAGCGGTTCGGGGAGGTTCGCCCGATCACCCACGAGGTCGGACGTTGGGTCGTGCGGGGGAACCTCGCTCGGGCCGTCGACGCGTACCTCATCGACCGTCCCGCTGGAGGACTCGAGGGGACGGGGGATGCGGCCCGGGCGGCGTACGCTGCCCACCGCGACGCGGGGCGCGCGTTGCGAGAGTTTCCGTCCGAGTACCGCTTCGAGCGAACGCTGCTCGAGCATCTCGCGCGCGGACACCCTCCCGAGCGTGCGTTCCGCGCGCTGTCCCGGGACCTCCGTCTCCTCTTCGTCCACGCCTTCCAATCCTATCTGTTCAACCGATGGCTGAGCGAGCGGGTGAAGGACGGGCTGCCGCTCGCCGCACCGGTCGAGGGGGACGAGATCCTCCGGCTAGGCCGCGACGGTTCGGTGCGCAGCCAGGGGGGGGTTCCGGTCGGCGCCGACAACCTCACCGAATGCACCGAGCTGGTCGCCCGGGGCCGCGCGTTGGTCGCGGGTCCCCTGGTCGGCTTCGAGACGCCCACCTCCCCGGGCCCGGCCGGAGCGCTGGTCGACCGTCTCCTCGCGGTCGAAGGAGTCGACCGGGCGATGTTCCGTCTGCCCGCGACGCCGGAGATCGCGAGCCGCGGGGCGGCCCGCGCGGTGCTGGTCCCGATGCCTCCCCTGTGGATATCTCCCGAAGGGGACGATCAGGTCCGGTTCTTCTTCGCCCTCCCCAAGGGAGCGTACGCGACCGTGCTCCTTCGGGAGTTCCTCAAGGACGCTCCGCCGGCCTAGATCGCCGCCCTTCCAGAGGAGCCTACTAATACCCGGCGGCCGCGTCGGGCCGACGGAGTTACTTACCGGATGGCCGCCCAGTCCCCACGTCCGTTCCTCATGCCTCCCCAGAGTCCGTCGGGGCCCCGTCGGACCCCCGATCTGACCGGGGTTCCGGCGCGCGTGCCGACGGGTGTGCCCGACTTCGACTACCTCACGGGCGGGGTCCCGTCAGGGTCGGTCGTCCTTCTCTGGGGGGCCGCCGGAGCCGGCCACCAGGAGTTCGCGCTGACCTCGGCCGCGCACCTGATGCTCCACTACGACTTCCCCCGACTCCACGAGTTCTATCTCGGGAGCGCCAAGGGGCCGTTCGTCTACCCGGAGGGGGTCGTCTACGTCAGCACCAGCCGTTCGAAGAGCCAGGTCCTCGACGAGGTCCGCGGCTCCTTCGAGTCGACGTATGGAGACGTCCTCGGTCGGCACCTGACCTTCCTCGACCTCTCCCGGGAGTACTTCCAGGACACTGTGGTTCCTTCTGCGTGGGCGTCCGTGCCGAGCCCGCTCCTCGGCGCTCGCTCCCCGACGGTCGGTGCCGACAACGGCCCCCTCCGGGCGCTCGCGGACGGGATCGACCAGACGGCCGCGCACCAGCTCGTGATCCTCGACTCGCTTACCGACCTTCTCGTCCGCCGGGGCGTCGAGGCCGGCGATGTGCTCACGCTCCTGAAGGGGCTCCGTCGGCGGGCGAAGGAGTGGAATGCGATCGTCTACCTGATCCTCTCCGAGGGCGTCGCGCCGGCGGCCGTGGAACAGGCGATCATCGACTCGGTCGATGGGGTGCTCCACTTCAGCTGGACCACGAGCCCGAGTCACTCGCACCGTCAACGGACGATGCTGATCGAGAAGTTCATGCCGGTCCTCGCGCGGGTCCCGGCGGAGTACCAGGGCCGCTTTGTGATCCGCGTCGGGTCGGCCAACGGGTTGGTGACCACTCAGTATGAGCGAATCTAGCGTCCCCCGGCCGAAGGTCCCGACCGGCGTCGCCGGGCTCGACGAGATGCTGGGCGGCGGCTTCCCCGCCGGTTCCGTCGTCCTCGTCACGGGCCTTCCCGGCACCGGCAAGACCTGCTTCGGCCTCCAGTTCCTGCTCTCGGGCATCGCGCGCGGCGAGAAGGCGGTCTTCCTCTCGCTCGAGGAGGACGTGCCGCAGTTGACCGAGACCGCCCGCCAGTTCCACTGGCCGGTGGACGCGGCGATCCAGGCGGGGACGCTCAAGATCGTTCGGCTCGACCCGAAGGAGACCCATCAGAGCCTGCACCGGATCCAGGGAGAGCTCGGCAAGGAGCTCGAGGCCCTGGGGGCGACGCGGATCGTGCTCGACTCCGTCTCGTTGCTCAACATGCTGAGCGACGACGAGCCGAGCCGCCGGACCACCCTCTTCTCGCTCGCCGGCGCGTGTCGCGCGTCGGGCGCGACGACCGTCCTCACGGCGGAGGCTGATCCCCGGCATCCGGAGATCACCCGGGACGGGCTCTCCGAGTACGTCTCCGACGGGGTCGTCCTGCTCGGCTACCGCACCGGCGGCGATGGTCACCGGGTCGGCCTCTCGGTCCGCGTGCTCAAAATGCGGCGTACCGCGCACGTCCGGACGGTCCAGCCATACTCGATCGGTCCGAACGGCATCGTCGTCGACGCGAAGGCGGTCGACTTCGGGGGCCCGTAGTCCCCGCCCAACGGGGGCTCTTCGCGCGTCGCCGATCGGAGGCCGACCCTGACCCCCGAGCGCGTGCCGGCGACCGAGCCGCCCTTGCCCGAGAATCCGACCGCCCCCCCGGAGCAACGGTGGGTCGTCTACGTTGACCTGGACGCCTACTACGTCTCGTGCGAGGTCCGCGAGCGTCCGGAGCTCTCGGGCCGGGAGGTGATCGTGGGTCCTCCTCCCGCGGCGGGCCCGACGCGAGGAGTCGTGCTTTCCGCGAGTTACGAGGCCCGACGTCATGGCGTGAAGAGCGCGATGCCGGCCCAGGCTGCCGCGCGGCTCGCCCCCGAGGCGGTCTGGATCCCGCCGGATTTTCCAAAGTACGAGCGCGTCGCCGAAGAGGTCCGCGCGTTGCTGCGTCGGTTCTCGCCCGAGGTCGTTCCCCTGAGCATCGACGAAGCAGCTGTCGGGCTGGGTCCGGTCTCGGGGACGGAGGCCCGTGCGGTCGCCGAGGACATCCAACGGTCCCTCCGCCGCGAGCTCGACCTGCCCGCGTCGTTGGGGGTGGCGACCTCCCGAGTCGTGGCGAAGATAGCGACGGACCGGGCCAAGCCCGGCGGAATCCTCGTCGTGGAACCGGCGGAGGTCGCCGTGTTCCTTGAACCCCTGCCGGTGCGCGCCATTCCCGGGGTCGGTCCGAAGACCGAGGCAATCCTCGAGGCGCTCGACGTGAGAACGATCGGGGAGTTGGCCCGGCGCCGGCCCCGAGACCTCGAGCGAGCGCTGGGGTCGTTCGCCCGGGAGCTCATCTCGCTCGCGCGCGGCGCACCGATCGAGCGGCGGGAGGTCGACGCGGGACCTCGGGCTCGCTCGACGGACCGCACGTTCCCCCGAGACGTGACCTCGTGGGAGGAGGTCGCGGCCACCCTCGCCGAGATGGCCGACGAACTCGGCCGGTCGCTGGCCGGCCACGGGTACCGGTACGCGGCGGTGAGCGTGGCGTACCGATGGGAAGACTTCTCGCGCAGCCAACACGGCGGTGTCCTCCCCGGGGCCGCGGAAGGCCCCGCCCCCTTGCGGGACTCGGCACTTCGGTTCGGGCGAGAACTCTGGGACCGGCGCGCCGCCACCGGCCCCCGCGCCGTCCGCACCGTTTCGGTCCGGGCCGAGCGTCTCCTGCCCCGTTCGCGACGTCAGACCTCCCTCACCGACTTCAGCGCGGGAGCATCGCCCGTTAAGTAGGGCTCCCCGAGTGGCGGCGCGAGGAGGCATCCGTGACGTCCGGGGAAAGTTGGGAGACGAACGACGCGGAGGTCCGCGCCCTCATCGCTCCCGCCACACCCCAAGGGCTCCCCCGCCCCGCCTACGACGGTCGGTCGGTGGTCAACCTCCTTCCCTCGATCCTCCGGGCGCTCGGGCAGGAGTTCACGACGGGGCCCCCCATCGCTCCTCCGCTCGCCAAGGACCTCGACCCGTTCGAGGGGCGCCCGGCGGAGGGCCCCGTCGTCGTCCTGCAGGTGGACGGGTGCGGATGGTATCCGTTCGCCGCGTGGGCCCGCCCGGCGTCGGAGCCCCTGACCGCCGCCTGGGGCCAGATGGCTCGACCGATCACCTCCGTCTTCCCCACTACGACGGTCTCCGCTCTCACGAGCCTTTCCAACGGCGCGCCGCCGGGACGACATGGGCTGGTCGGCCCGCTCCAGTACCTCCCCCGGTTGGACCTGACCGCCGACATCCTCCGAATGTCCCGCTCGGACCGGCCCGGCGCCGAGGAGCTCGTGGGACCGGGATGGAGCCCCTCGGAGGTCACGGGGGTTCCGTCGGTGTTCCGGAGGGGGGTGCGGGGAGTCGCCCTCACCCGCCGGCAGTTCGAGGGCACCGGGTTCAACCGCGTGCTCTATGACGGCGCCGAGTTCGTAGGATACTCCACCGCCTCCGACCTCGCCCACCTGCTCGGCGAACTGCTGCGCCGTCCGCAGCCTCCGCCCCTGGTGATGGTTTACTGGGACGAGCTGGATACCGTCCATCACCTGCGAGGCCCCAGCCTCCCGCTCTTCGAGTTCGAGGCGAGTCGGATCGCCCACCTCGTCGCCCACGTCGCTGAGCGGGCCGACGCAGAGCGCCAGCGAACCACGCGCCTCTTCGTGACCTCGGACCACGGCCAGGTCCCGGTGGACCCCGCCCGCCAGATCCGGGTCGACCTCATCCCGGAGATCGCGAACGAGATGGCCCGCCCCTTGGCCGGAGACCGGCGCGCGGGCTACCTCACGGCTCGATGGGGTCGGCTCGAAGCGCTCCAATCTGCCTTGCGCCGGAACCTCCCTTCGGAGACGCGGATTCTTCCCATGGCCGAGGCCGTGGGCGCCGGATTCTATGGCCCCGCTCCGTTCCATCCCGAGCTGATCGAGCGTCTCGGCGACCTGCTCGTACTGGTCCCGATCCCCTACGGGTTGCTTACCCCGCGGCTCCGGGTCGAGTCCCGGGCCCCCGAGTTCCTTGGGAGCCACAGCGGCCTTGAGCCGGAGGAGATGCTGGTGCCGCTCCTCTCCGGCCCGCTCGCCTCCTTCCGGCGCCCGGAGCGCGGGACGAGCCCCCCGGGGCAACGGTAAAAGGTCCCGGCCCATCGAAAGCCCCGTGGGGAACCTCCGCCAACCGATCGTCTCCCTGCTCGGTCACGTCGACCACGGGAAGACCAGCCTGCTCGACCGCATCGCGGGCAGCGTGCTCGCCTCCAAGGAGCCGGGCGGCATCACTCAGCACATCGGGGCGATCGAGGTACCCGGCGCCGCGGTCCGGTCTCTGACCGCGGGGATCCTGCGCACGGACCAGTTCACGGTCCCGGGGCTGCTTTTCGTCGACACGCCCGGCCACCGGTCCTTCGAGACGATGCGTCGGCGCGGGGGCGCGCTCGCCGACCTCGCGATCCTCGTCATCGACTCTCGCGAGGGCGTGATGCCTCAGACGCGGGAGTCGGTGCAGATCCTCCGCAAGGAGAAGACTCCGTTCGCGGTGGCCATGACCAAGATCGACCTGCTGGCCGGCTGGCGCAAGGTTTCGGTCCCCGTCCCGCTCGCGGAGCAGATCGCGAAGGGCGGCCCGGATTTCGTCCGAACCCTCGACACCCGGGTGTACACGATCTCCGAAGAGCTCGGCGGCCTCGGCTTCTCCGCCGAACGGTACGACCGGGTGAGCGACTTCGCGCACAACATCGGGATCGTCCCGGTGTCGGCGAAGTCCGGCGTGGGCGTGCCCGAGCTCATCGCCCTCCTCATCGGCCTCTCCCAACGGTTCCTGAAGGACGAGCTCCAGCTCGTCGAAGAGGGTGGAGAGGCCACGATCCTCGAGCGAAGCGACCAGAAGGGGGTCGGCCCGGTCGGGAACGTCATCCTCTACGCCGGACGGCTCCGGATCGGCGACGAGTTCGTCGCCAATGGCCGGAGCGAGCCGTTCTCCGCGCGCGTCCGGGGGATCTACCGTCCGTTACCGGCCAAGGCGGGAAAGTCCCCGCGCACGCCCCGTCTCGAGTCGCTGAACGAGGTCGAGGCCGCCGCCGGGTTCTACCTCTCGGCGACCGGGATCGAGGACGCGATGCCGGGGGGCCTGCTGAAGGTGGTCCGGAGTGACGAGGAGCGGGAGCGAGTTCGGGCCGAGCTCCAGCGGGAAAGCCAGCCCGTCGCCGATCCGGCGGTCAGCGGGGTCGGGATCTTCGCCGACACCCTCGGAGGGCTGGAGGCGCTTGCGTTCGAGTGCCGCGAGAACCAGATCCCCGTCCATGAGACCGGGGTGGGTCCGGTCGGACGTCCCACGATCCTCCGGATCGCGACCGTGAAGGACCCGACCCACCGGGCCGTTCTCGCATTCGGCGTGCCGATCCTCCCCGACGCGCAGCCCGAAGGCGATGCGGGACCCGTGAAGATCCTGCGGGCGGACGTCATGTACCGCCTGCTGGAGGAGTACACGGCGTGGCGAACCGAGCGCCTGAGGGTGCTCGCGGCAGAGCGGCGGCTCGCCCTCGTGCATCCCGCGAAGCTCGAGGTGCTCTCCGGCTTTGTTTTCCGGGCCTCGAAACCTGCGATCGTGGGCGTCAAGGTCCTGGGCGGAACGCTGCGGCCGGGCTCGCGCCTGATGAAGCCGGACGGCACGGAGGTCGGGGTGTTGAAGGCGCTTCAGAAGGATGGCGACTCCGTCGCGGAAGCGGACGAGGGAACGGAGCTGGCCGCCTCGATCGACGGGGCGGTCATGGGGCGGAACTTGAAGGAGGGGGACGTCCTTCTCGTGTCGGTCCCGGAATCCGCGGCCCGGGCGTTCAAGACCCAGGCCCTGACACCGACGGAGATGGGGATCCTCGAGGAAGTGGCCCGGATCCACCGGACGTCGCAGCCGTTCTGGGGGCAGTGAGCCCTCGGGGCCTTTCGGTTACTCGGGCGGCTCGTACGACAAATCGTCGTCGGGGTCGAGATCGCCCGGGTCGAACTCAAGGTCGTCGGGATCGGGTCCGTTCCCCGACGGTGGGCGGGAATAGAGTCCGCTGCGCAGGAACAGGCCGAGGAAGATAGCGACCGCGCCGAGGCTGATGCAGGCCACCCCGCCCGCGAGGGTCGAGAGGAAGATCCAGGTTGGGACCGCGGGACTGGTCGACGCCCAGACCTCATCGAACACCGCGTTGACGGTCACCGGGGTAGGCCCGAGGTTCTGCAGGTTCAGCAGGAGGGGGAAGGCGATCGCACCGGTCGTGTTCCAGTGGCCCGACGAATTGGAAGGCCAGCTCACGAGCGCGGCCCCGTCCGGGCAGAAGATCACGCGCGCGTTCGCATTGACGAACCCACAATTCGTCGCGCGGTAGACGCTCACGTTCACGGTCGCACTCGACACCCAGTTCAACTCGAGCGTCCCCGAGGAAGTGTTCTGCAGCCAGACGACCATCGTCCGGGGTTGGCCCGGCTGCAGGTTCGGTGCCGCCAGCGGATTCACTTGGGTCAGCGACGGGGCGCCGGGCTGGAAGAAGGCGCTCAAGGTGAGGCCGGCCCCCACGACAGCGAGGACGACTCCGACGACGACTAGGCCCGTCCGCACGCTAGCGTACATGGGGGCACATAAGGAATAGTCTTGCCCCCCACACGAGACGGTGGTGGACGACCTAAATATGACCGAAAGGGTGGGTTCCGGCACCGTGACGGATACCGGGACTGTCTCGGGTACCGGGCCTGGGGCCACGAAGGGGCCGGCCTGCCCCATGTGCCACAGCACCCATCGCATCGTGGACGAGCTCCGCGCCGAGACCCACTGCGCCGAGTGCGGCCTCGTGTTCGACCAGGTCGAGATGGTCGCGACCGCGCCTCCACCGCGTGAAGCCGCGACCGCCGAAGGGAGCGGCCGAGGCATTGGTCCCTTTGCTCGCCCGGGCGGAGCGCGTCGCTCCCTCGGGTCCACCCTCTCGCTGACCCGCGACGGACAAGGCAAACGCCTCGACTGGCACCGGCGGTACGAGTTCCAGCACCTGCGCCGGGTCATGCAACGCCAAACCGCCCGGGTCGCGGACGGGCCCCTTGACCGCTCTCCCGCGCGGAGCGAGATCGCGCTCGCGGCGACCAAGATGGGCCTGCCGCAGCTCGTCCTCGCGGAGGCCGAGGAGGTCTACCGCGAATCCAAGCACCGGGGATTGTTCCGCGGCCGCAGCCTCCCCGCCAGCGTCGGGGCGGCGCTGTACGCCGCGTGCCGGCGCTACTCAATCCCGCGTACCCTTGGTGAGGTGAGCGACGCGGTCGGCGGCCGACGCTCGGAAGTGGGCCGGACGTTCAAGGTCATCCAGCGGGGAGCCGGGCTCTCGATCCCCGGCGTCACCACCAAGGCGTTCCTCGCCCGCTACGCGGAGGAGCTGGCGCTCTCGCCCCGGGTGCGGTCCCACGTCGAGGCGATGCTGGACGAGGCCCGCCAGGACGCCGAGCTCTCGGGGCTCTCCCCCCACGGGCTGGTCGCTGCGCTCATCTATCTCGCGGCCGAAAAGAACGGGGAGCACCGCTCCCGGGCCCAAGTGGCGCGTGTGACGACGGTGACCGAGGTCACGCTACGTTCCACCAGCCGGATCGTCGGGCGGATCTGGGGCGAGCCGGCGGCGCGGAAGGACGAGTCGCCTACTTCGTAGTGTAGTACCCCGCGGCCTTCTCTCGGACCTTGCGCCGGACCCAGCCCTTCGCTTGGAGCTCCTGGAGGGCGTTGAGGACCATGTTCTTGGGAAGCTTCAACGACTGGGTAATCCGTTCTGCGGTACCCATCTTTTCCTCGCTCGCATACGCCAGGTCCTTCATCGACTTGTAGACCTTCACGGCGTTCGGGCTTACTTCGTCCTCGATCCCCATCCCGGCTCCCCGACCGGTCGGAGGGTGGTCGGCTCTTAATGGTGGCGGACGCTCGCCCGAGTCCAGACGAGGCATTATGCGTCTCCCGGCTCCCCTCTCGCCCGGATGGACCTCTCGCACCGGATCGCCGCGGAGCGGATCGAAGCCCGGACCGGCCTCGGGCTGGGGCGGAGGCTCGCCCCTTCCCTCCTCCGACGGTCGAGCCCGCCGTTCGCTCCGCGGAGCGGTCCTCCGCCGGCCCCCTAACGGAGAGAATCGTGCCGCTACCGTCGGGGGGGTACGTCTGGGACGAGCGGTTCCTCGAGTACGACTTCGGCCCGGACCATCCGTTCAGCGAACGGAGCCGTCGCCTCGCGGTCCGGCTCCTCCAGCGAGTGGTCGATTCCGTCCCCGATCTGTCGGTGGGGTACCAAGAGGAGGTGTCGGTCGCACCGGTCGATTATCTCGAGGCGTTTCACGAGCCCGAGTACCTGGAGGTCGTCCGCCGGGCCGGCCGCAGCGACCACCCCGGTTTCCTCGACCAGGGAGACACGCCGTCCTTTCCCGGCTGCTACGAAGCGTCGGCCCGGATTGCGGCGGGCGCCGCGTGGGCGGTGGAGACCGCTCTCGAAACGAACCGGCCGACGTTCCATCCGGCGGGGGGTCTTCACCATGCGCACCCCGGACGTGCGAGCGGGTTCTGCATCTTCAACGACCTCGCGCTGGCGATGGTCGGGGCGGCCCGAACGGGCCGGAGGGTCGCCTACATCGACATCGACGCCCACCACGGCGACGGGGTCATGTACGGCCTCTACGAATCCGGTGACGTCCTCGACATCGATTTCCACCAGGATGGCCGCACCTTGTTTCCCGGCACCGGATTTCCCGAGGAGTCTGGCCGGGGGGACGGGGCCGGACTCAAGGTCAACGTCCCCCTCGCCCCCGGGGCGGGCGACGAGACCCTGCTTCCGTTGTTCCATCGCCTCGTCCCCCCGCTCCTGCGGTCCTACCGGCCGGACCTGATCGTGCTCCAGCACGGAGCCGACGGCCACGTGGGGGACCCGCTGACGAGCTTGGAGTACACGTCGAGGAGCTACGATGCGATCGACCGACTCGTGCTCGACCTCGGAAGGGAACTATGCCGATCCCGGGTCGTTTTTGCGGGTGGGGGGGGGTACCGGCCCGAGACGGTCGCCCGAGTCCTCGCCCGCGCCGGGATCGCAGCCCTGGGACTCGAGATGCCGAGGGGCGACGATCCGTTGCCAAAGACGTGGAGCGAGGAGTTTGAAGCGGAGTGCGGCCGTCCGGCCCCACCGACGTGGATCGACCCGTGGCCTCGGCCGGTCGCGCACTCGCCGCGTCCTTCCGACCGCGGCGAGGAAGTCATTCACCAGCTTGAAAAGGCGCTCGGCCGCTCGTTTCCCCGGGCTGGGGGAGACTAGACTAGAGGCGATCGCCCCATGTGGGGACGTCCATCAGGTCCTGGTCGCTCGCCCGGATGCCAGCGACGAGGTCCGTGGCGGTCAGTGGACCCGTACTCCCTCGAGCCAGCTTGGCCCGGACGGACGCGCGGCTGACGACGATCGCGCCGATCTCGCGAAGCTCCTCCTCGACCCATTCCGTGACGGTCCCCGCGCCTCCTTCGGCCATCCGGGGGAGGACAGAGGCGAACAGGAGATCGCGCTCGAGGAAGTACCGAAGGTACCCCCGGAGGAACAGCTCTGCCCCCGGGTCCAACGGGGGCGGGGAGGTCGGAGAAGGCACCACGCCCAAGTGGCGCTCGACTCCGCCCGACGGTCGTAGCTCGAGCGCTTCCCAGCCCCCTAACCCGGCGCCGAGACCCACCGGGCCCGCCCGGCCATCGAAGTAGATCGGGAGGAACTCGAGCCCGTCGTCGGCCGACGGCGGGTCTCCGACCGGGTAGTCGGCGGGACCGGGACGCGGCAGGTGGGTGCGGAGGAGCCCGCGCACCTCCTCCTCCTCGACCCACCGACCCTCCCGCTCGAGCGCCCGCACGAGTCGACCGCGACGTCGTCCCGCCTCCTTCAATCGCCGGGCGACGTCCGGACCGCTGCGACGCTCGACCGATGCGAGCTCCGAGTCGAATCCGACGGGCGGGGCGCGCTCGGCGTCCGGAGTGTTCTTGATGAGGCGACCGAGGTCGACCCCCGGGCACGAGAGGACGAGGCTCGCCTGGAGCCGGGTCCCTACGTGAACGTGCACCGGGAACTCTCGGCACGGATGGGGCCGTACCGCGTGGGCCGAGCACCGGAGCTCTTCGAGCAGCCCACACGCGCCGCCGTCCGGTCGGGCGCGCAGGTAGCTCGCCCCGCCCGCCTCAACAATGTCCACAGCGGGAGCGATGCGCAACAGTCCGGGTCGTTCGGACGGGTCGATCCGGGGCTCGGCAAAGCAGCAGAGACCGCACCCGGGAAGGCAGCCGTACCGAAACCCTCGGAGGAGGGCCGTGTCGAGCGATGGGGGGTTAACGGGCATCGGAGGGATCCTCCGACCCTCAGGGCCTCAGGCTCTTATCGCTCCCCGGAATGGGCGATCGCGATGGTGTTGCTCGCTCGGGACATCATGGACCCGACCATCGTCTCGGTCGAGAGCACGATGGACGCGCTCGCGTGTGCGCGCGCCCTTACGGTAGCACGCAGGGGGTATGCGGTCGTGCTCCGGCCGACCGGTGAAGTGGCCGGGATCGTGACAGAGTGGGATTTCCTGGAGAAGGTCATCGCGGCGGGCAAAGATCCGGCTCGAGTGCCGATCGCCGACATCGCGAGTCCTCTCCTTCACGCCTGCGAGCTGGACACCCCCGCCGATGAGGTCGTCGAGCTGATGGCCACGAGCGGGATCCGCCGCGTGCCGGTGCGCTCGGGGGGCCGCGTGGTGGGGATCATCACCTCGCGGGACGTGCTTGCGATGTTCCGCCAGTACGTGGACAAGCTCTCGAGCGAGATCGCCGGGTATCACTCCGACCCCAATCCGATGGGATAGGCCCTCGGAGAGCAGACTTATCTCTCCGCGCCGCCAGCCAGCGCTCAAACCCACCGCGGACGTCCTTCCCTTCCTCCGAACCCGACGCACGAGGCGGGCTCACCGATGCAGTACAAGTGGAAGGTCCTCTCCAACACCACCATCGCGACCCTCATGGCCGCGATCGACACCAACATCGTACTGATCTCGCTCCCGACCATCGGACGGGACCTCCCCGGCACCAATGCGACCACCCTCCTGTGGATCCTGCTCGGCTACTCGCTCCTCACGGCGGTCGTGCTCCTCAATTTCGGCCGTCTCTCGGACATGTTTGGCCGAGTGCGGCTCTACGTCCTGGGATTCGCCATCTTCACCGCGGGCTCGCTCCTCTGCGGGTTCTCGCAGACCGGCCTCGAGCTCGTCCTCTTCCGGCTCTTTCAGGCGGTCGGTGCCGGCTTTCTCTTCTCCAACTCCGCGGCGATCATCACGGACGCGTTCCCCCCGAACGAACGGGGCCGCGCGCTCGGGATCAATCAGGTCTCGATCGTCGTGGGGGCCGTTTCGGGCCTCGTACTGGGTGGGATCATCACCTCCACGATCGGCTGGCGCTGGATCTTCTTCGTTAACGTTCCGATCGGGATCCTCGCGACCGTTCGCGCCCGCTACGACCTGCGCGAGCTGGTCAAGCCGGCCGAACCCCCGCACATCGACTACCTCGGGAACATCGTCTTCGCGCTGGGCCTCACCCTCATCCTCCTGGGGATCACCCTCGGCGCGCTGGGCAACGTGAGCGATGTCGCGGGCCTCGCGATGGCCCTCGGAGGGGTGGCGCTGCTCGGCCTCTTCGTCTACGTCGAAGCGCACGAGGTCTCCCCGATGCTCGACCTCTCGCTGTTCCGCAACCGCGAGTTCTCGGCCAGCGCCGTCGCGATGCTCTTCAACGCCCTCGCGCGCGGCGCGTTCAGCTTCGTCCTGGTCTTCTACCTCCAGGGGCCTCCCCGATTCCTCAGCCCGCTCACCGCCGGCCTCTTCCTGATCCCCGTGTCGGCCTCCCTCGCGACGTTCGGCCCCATCAGCGGCTGGCTCTCCGACCGGTACGGACCCCGCTGGTTCCTCATCTCGGGCCTCCTCACGTCGGCGGCCGGGTTCTTGTGGCTCTCGACCATCTCCGCGGACGAGAACTTCTTCGCCCTCGCCCCGCCGCTCATCCTGGTCGGGGCGGGGATGGGATTGTTCGCCGCCCCCAACCGGGCGGCGATGATGACCGCCGTTCCCCCCCGCCGGCGGGGGGTCGCGTCCGGGATCGGTACGACGCTCATGAATTCGGGCGCGACGATCAGCCTCGGGCTGACCCTGATCGTCCTGTCCCAGGTCCTTCCGCACGCATCGATCGTGGCGATCCTGCTGGGCTCCCCCGCCCAAGAGGTCCCCGTGGGTGTCGCGTCGGGATTCCTCGAGTCGATTCACGTGGTGTTCCTGGCCTCGGCGGTCCTGCTCCTCGTGGCGCTGATCCCCTCGGTTCTCCGGCACGCTCCCCGACCGGAACTCCCTTCGCCTTCGGCGCCGGGGGACTAGGGTCTCGCCCGCGGACCCCGGTCAGCCGAATCGGCCGTTCACGTAGTTCTCGGTGAGCTTCTCCCGAGGGTCATGGAAGATCTTCTCGGTCCCGTCCATCTCGACCAGCTTGCCCAGATAGAAGAACGCGGTCAGGTCGGCCAGGCGGACCGCTTGGGCGAGGTTGTGGGTGACAATGACGACCGTGTACATCGTCTTCAGATGCTGGATCAACGTCTCGATCTTGTTCGTGGCGATCGGGTCGAGGGCGGAGCAGGGTTCGTCCATGAGCAGGACCTCCGGCCGGACGGCGAGCGCCCGCGCGATGCAAAGGCGCTGCTGCTGACCTCCGGAAAGGCTCGTCCCCGGCGCGTCGAGGTTGTCCTTCACCTCGTCCCAGAGACCGGCGAGCTCGAGCGCCTCGACCACGCCCTGGTCGAGCTCCTGGCGACGACGCACCCCGAGCAGGCGCAGCCCCGCGGCGACGTTCTCGAAGACCGACATGTTGGGGAACGGGGTCGGCCGCTGGAAGACCATCCCCACGCGGAACCGGACGCTGACGACGTCCTTCTGGGCGAGGTCCTCCCCGTCGAGGCGGATCGTCCCCGACACGCGGGCCCCGGGGGTCTCCTCGTGGAGGCGGTTGAGGCAGCGCAGGAAGGTAGATTTCCCGCAGCCCGACGGCCCGATGATCGCGGTCACGGCCCCGTCCGGGATCTCGACCGCGATGTCGTAGAGGGCCTGCCGGCGGCCGTACCACGCACTGAGATCGACCGTCGCAATCTTCGTCGCCACGGTCCTACACTCCCTCCGCCGCGTCGGTCGGGGAAGGCACCGCGAGGCGCGCGACCAAGCTGATGGCGAGCATGATCACCAGGAGGACCAGCGCGGCCCCCCACGCGTCCGTCCGGAGGTTCGAGTAGGACGATCCGAAGTTCACAAAGATGAACGGGGTGATCGCCGCCGTCTGGGTGGTCAGGCTCGTGAACCAGAAGCTGCTCCCACCGGCCGTCAGGAGGAGCGTCGCGGTGTCGCCCATGGCGCGGGAGGCCGCGAGAAGGATCCCGGTGACGAGGGCACTCCGCGCGCTCCCGAGGACGACGCGGAGGCTCACCCGGTGCCGAGGGAATCCGAGGGCGAGCGCGGCTTCCCGCACGGAGTTGGGCACCGAGCGGAGGGCCTCCTCCGAGGCCCGAGTGACGATCGGCACCATGAGGACTCCCAGAGCCACTCCGCCCGACAGGGCGCTCAACGCGGCGTCATGGTCCAGGTAGATGAAGAGGACGAACACGAAGACGCCGAGGATGATGGTCGGGATCCCGGTCATGACGTCGGCGAGGAAGCTCACGACCCGCCCGAACCGGTTCCGACCGTACTCGGCGAGGTAGATGCCCGCGAGGAGCCCGAGCGGGATCGCGATCAGGGCACCGATCCCGAGCATGATGAACGTCCCCTGGATCGCGGGACCGATCCCTCCGAGCGGACAGGCCGTGGAGGCGTTCGGGTTGCACCCCAACGGCGGAACGGAGGTGTAGAACGACGGCCGAACGACCGCGGGACCTCCGAGCTTCGCGGCGGTGAGCACCACGCTGACGAGGGGCGCGAGTGCGATGACGACGCAGGCGGCGGTCAGGGCCACCATCCCCCACTGAACGGCGCGGCGACGCGTGATCCGGGCCTTGACGCCGCCCGCGATCCGCTGTCTCCACGGAGGCGATTGGCTCAACGCCCAGGGGTCTCGAGGGGCGCCCGTCGCCGCGAGGGCCTGATGGGCGCGCCCGAGAGGTCGTGAACGCCGCGGGGCATCCCGTTCCGCCTGCGGATTGAACCGCCAGAGGAGACCTCGGGCCCCCACGTTGACCACGACCGTGATGGCCAGGAGGAGGAGCGCGAGCTCGAGCAGCGACTGGTACGCTAGGCTCCCCGGGGAGACCTCGCTGAAGTTGGTGACGATAACGGTCGCGAGCGTCGACCCGGGGGAGAAGATCGTCCCGGGGAGGATGTAGACGTTCCCGATGACCATCGTCACCGCGATCGTCTCGCCGATCGCACGCCCCAGCCCGAGCATGATCCCCGCGACGATCCCGGTCCGGGCGGGACCCAGGACGGCCATCCGGGTCGCTTCCCAGCGCGTCGCACCCAAGCTCTGGGCCGATTCCCGGTAGATGCGGGGCACCGCGAGCATCGACTCGCGCGAGATCGCCGCGATCGTCGGAATGATCATGACCGTGAGGACGATCGTGGCCGTGAAGATGTCGTACCCGAGGGAGGTGGAGGCGGGGAACGGGAAGCGGCCCCCGGAGAGCGAACTGAGTCCCGGCTCAACCGTCGAGCTCATGATCGGGACCAACACGAAGAAGGCCCAGAACCCGTAGACGACCGACGGGATCGCGGCCGAAAGGTCGACGATGTACGTGAGGGGCCGTCGCAGCCAGGCGGGGGCGATCTGGGAGAGGAAGATCGCGACTCCGAGAGCGACGGGAACCGCGAGGAGCAGAGCGAAGAGGCTGGTCACGACCGTGCCGACGACCGCGGGGGCGGCCCCGTAGATGTCGTGAACGGCGTCCCAGTCGGTCCCGAAAAGGAACCCCGGCCCGAAGTGAAGGATCGACGGCCAGGCGGTCTCGAGAAGGAAGGCGGTGAGGAGGCTTAGCAGGGCGAGAACGGCGAGCGCGGCGAGCGCCGTCGTCCCGTGGAAGAAGAGACCCAGGGCCCGCAGGTAGCGAATCCGCCGTGTAAGCGGAGCCCCCCGAGGGAGCCCCGCCGCGGGTTGCGACGTCGGTGGTACGTTCGGCCCCTCCTCAGCACGAAGGGATCGACGCTCCGTTATAATTCATGGTTCCGACCCCCGTCGCATCGTTCGCCAGGATGGAAGGTGGGAGCCCCGCGTAGTAGAGGTTGTGGCCGGACACGTACGACTGGCCCTCCGTCGCCGAGATCACCCAAGTGATCCACTGGACCAGGACCTCGGACTTCACGAGCCCCGGTCCAAAGCCATGCTGGGTCGCCTGGTAGACGTACATGTAGATGAATGTGGCCAGCGGATAGTCGCCCGTCCCATTCGCATTCACCATGCTCACGTTGTACCAGTTGGCGGAGGACGCGGGGATGTGAGTGGTCGACGCCTTGTCCGCGAGGGCGCTCGCGGTATTGGCCAGGGTCGGCACGACGAACGTGTGCGCAGGGTTCTCGATCGCCGCGTATCCCAGCGTGTGCGTGTTCAGGGTAAGGACGTCCGTGAGGTCGCTGTAGCCGATCGTGTTGGCCGTGCTGTTGACCACCGAGAGGAGGGCCGAATTGGACGATTGGGCGGTCTGGGAAACGTTGGTCGGGAACCGGACCGAGAGCCCCTTCCCCACCAGAGACGCCCAGGTCGGGCTGTCCTGGGACAGGAAGTCGGTGAAAACGTACGTCGTCCCCGCCGAGCCCGCTCGGTCCACGGTCTTGATCGTCGCGTTGGGGAAGCTCACTCCCGGGTTGATCGCCTGGATGGCGGGGTCGTTCCAGTTCGTGATGCTGCCGAGCCAGATCTCCGCGAGGATAGGTCCGGTCAAGTTGAGGTGGGTCGTCGTCGGCAAGTTCGCCAGGTCGTAGACGATCGTGATTGCGCTACCGGTCACGGGCAGGGTGAGCGCGGGTGACGGAAGGGCGGTCGTCTGTGCCGCCGAGAGCGGACTGTCCGAGAGTCCGAAATCGATGCTCACCGATGTGAAGTGGGTGATCCCCGTTCCGGAACCGGCGCCGGGGTAGTTGACCTGGTTGTTGGTTTGGCTCGCGTAGGCCGAGGCCCAAGTGAGGACGAGGGGGGTCGCGATCTGGGCTCCGTCGCCCTGCAGAGTGATAGGTCCGCACCCGCCCGAGGACGGTTTGGGCCCGATCCAGTGTTCCGCATAGGCCAGGCCGAGCCCTCCGGCCACGATCACCACGACGACGAGGACAACGACGATGCCGAGGGAGCTCGACCTGCGCTTGACGATGACTCCGGGACTCGCGGACGAGCCCGAGGGGGCCGAAGGGTCGGTGGCCCCGGGAGAGGGCCCACTCATCGGCCGCCCCCCACCAGGGTATCGAGGTTTTCATTAGACGGTCGCAAGACCTGGACGAGTAGTGTCGCGTCGGTCATGGCGGCGGGTCGAGAGGGGGGGGTAACTTATCGGCATGGAAAGGCGCAAATCCGCCCAGGGGTTGCGCCGTTTTCGTATATTCTGGTACCTGATGCCCGCAGAAAACGAGAGCACCCATCAGGCGGAGCGGTGGTTTCTCGCCTCAGGGAGCCCAGGGCGCGATGCGCGGCGCGAGGCGGGCCCGTCGGGGGAGAGGGAAATGCCGGCGCTGTCGGGGCGGCGGCCGGGGGCGATGACTCTCATCCGCGCTTTCCTCTCCGACGAGGAGCCGGCGGGCCGTGGCCAAGAGATATCCCAACGTGTTCATTCGAGAGCTGAGGTCGGCGGGAGGATGGCAGGGAACGGTTCGGTCGAGCGAGAGGGGTTTGTCGTCTGGATCGAGGGCCTCTCCGGTTCGGGCAAGACCACCCTCTCCCAGGCAGCGGCCCAACACTTGCGGACCAACGGATGGAAAGCGGAGGTTCTCGACGGCGATGAGGTCCGACGAATGGTCTTCCCCGAGCTCGGGTGGACGCGGAAGGACCGGGAGACGCACGCGCGCCGCGTCAGCTACGTGGCCCGCCTCCTCGCCCAGAATGGGGTGGCTGTGCTGGTCGCGATGATCACGCCGTACGAAACCTCCCGCCAGGCCGCGCGCTCGGTGGAGGGTGCCCGATTCACCGAGGTGTGGTTGAAATGCCCGATCGAGGTCTGCCAGCAGCGGGACCCGAAAGGGATCTACCGCCGTACGACGCAGGGTTCGGTCACTCATATGACCGGGGTGGACGATCCGTTCGAGGAACCTCTCAATCCGGACCTGACGGTCGACACGTCCAGTGATCCGCTCCCGGTATCTCTCCAACGGATCCTCGACCACCTGCGGGCCCGGGGGTTCATCGAGTCGATCCCCGGACCGGTTCGCGAGACTCGGTCGGTCGCGTGGGGCCGAACCTAATCCGACCCCGCCGGTGGTGGTCGGGCCGCGGGCGAACTCCCTGACCCTTGCTTTGTGCGCGCCAGGATGTGGTCCCGGGCCTCCGCGTCGAGGGGCCCATTCCGCGTTCGGAGCGATTCGGCCACCGCCAGACGGTGGGCAGCGGGTCGGTTCCCCCCGAACTTGAACTTCGCCCGCACGTCCCGGACCGTGAGCCGCAAGCCCCGGATTGCCCCGAACTGGTGTCCGTACGGGTTGTCGCCGGCCACGACCGGCGCATGGCGTCCCTCAGGCTGGAAGTGCTCCAGGAGGTCGGTCAACAGGCGCGCGAGTTGGACCGGTTCGTCGATCACCTCGGCGTCGCACGTGAGCTGGACCGTGGCGTAGTAGGACGTGGGAACTCCCCACTCCTCGGGGGCCTCTTCTCCCGCGTTCCAGTAGCTCGGGATGTAGGTGTAATCGGCGATGACCGAGAGCATCGCCACCGGCCATTCGGCCAAGGCGCCCCAGACCGGATTGTCCCGGACGAAGTGGAGCACCACCGTCTCCTTCCCGTCGAACGCGAAGTGGCTGGGGCTCACGACCGGCAGGCCGCGACCTCGGCCGGGGGCGATGAGGGTCCCGAAGTCGCGGTCGTGCAGCAGGTCCCGCCATTCCTCGTCGGTCAGGGCACGGTCGGAGGGTCGGATGATCATCGTTCTACCTCGGTGGCCGTGGCGGTCCCCGTCGCGACGTAGCCTATCTCCGAGCCCCACCCGGTGCGGAGCGCTGACGGTCCAAGAGATTCACAGGCCCCGAGCATCCTCTCGTGTGGGCCCCCGTCACTCGACACGGAGGTACCGACGCGCGACCAGAGTGCCCGACAGCATCATCACCCCGGCGAAGATCCCGACGTAGCCGAGATAGAGCCAGTTGGCTGTCCCGTTCACGACGACTCCGCGGCCGAACAGGGCGGCGTAGGTGACCGGATTCCAGTTGGCGATCGTCGCCATCCAGCTCGGAAAGTTCGCCGCCGGGAAGAGGGCCCCACTCGCGAACATGAGCGGCATCATGAGGAAGTTCGAGATGACGCCCGGGGTCTGCCAATCGGTACTGGAGGCGGTCACCGCGAGGAACAGGCAGGAGAAACCGAGGGCAAGGAAGACGAGGCTGAGGAGCCAACCGGCCCACATGAGCGGGTCCCCCTCGAGGTGGACCCCGAACGCCAGGGCCGCGACGATCATCACCGGGATTTGCACGAGGCCCCGGGTCGCTGAACCGAGCGCTTTGCTGAGGTAGACCGTCGTCTTGCTCGTCGGCGTTAGCAGAATCCGCTTCATGTAACCAAAGCGCTTGTCCTGGATCGTGCTCATCGCGCCGAACATACCGACCGTGAGCATCGATGTCGAGAGCACTCCGGGAAGCAGGAACTGGAGGTAGCTCTGAATGTGGATGTGCAACAGCGCTTCGAGGTTCGGGAGGGGCACGTTGGCGAAGCTCGACCCGAAGAAGGCGAGCCACATGAACGGCTGCACGACGGTGATGACGAGGACCCACGGGTTGCGGAAGGTGCGCAAGAGCTCCCGTGCGTACAGGCCCGCGAACTGGCTCCCCTGAGGGACCCCGCGGACGACCGCGGGGACCGCGGGGAAAGAGCTCTTCGGCGTGAAAAGGGCGGGCCGCTCGGTTTCGTTGCTCATTGTCTCGCCCTTCGAACGGTGGCGTAGAACTTGCGATAGTCGCGGCCCTCGGTCCCGGCCTGGTCGATCCGCTTTCCCGTGAGGTCCATGTACGCGGACTCGAGGCTTGGCTTCTCGACGTTGATTCGACCGATCAGGTCCGGCGTCAATGTATCGAACAGGCGGGGCAAGACCTCCTCGGCCCGAGTGACCCTAAGGACCCAAGTCGTTCCCTGGAGGCGGACCTCCTGGACCCCCGGGACCGCGCGCAATCGCCCTTCGTCGACCGCCTCCCGGGTCTCGATCTCGATGAAATCGGCCCGTACCTTGGCCTTCAGGTCGGCGGGAGATCCCAGGGCCACGATCCGACCTTGGTCGATGATCCCGACCAAGCTGCAGAGTGCATCCGCCTCCTCGATGTAGTGGCTCGTGAGGAAGATGGTGATCCCGTACTCCCGGTTGACGCCCGTGATGAGTTCCCAGAGCATTCGACGGGTCGCCGGGTCCAGTCCGATGGTCGGCTCGTCCATGAAGATGACCTGGGGCTCGTGGAGGAGCGCCAGAGCGATCTCGAGCTTCTTCCGCATCCCCGTCGAGAACGTCGAGACCTTGTCCTTCTGGCGATCCTCGAGCGAGAAATAGGCGAGGAGTTCCTTCGCGCGGCCCTGCCAACCGGAGAGGCGTTGGAATTTCGCCTGCAACCAAAGGTTCTCCCACGCCGAGAAGTCATCGTCCAGGATGACCTCGGCGGCGACCCAGCCGATCCGCTGTTTGACCTGCATCGGGTGGCGACGCACGTCGTATCCAGCGACCCTCGCCTCCCCGCTCGTCAGGTCCGAAAGCCCCGTCAAGACCTTGATGACGGTGGTCTTGCCGGCCCCATTCGGGCCGAGAAGGCCGAAGATCGTTCCGGCGGGCACTTCGAGATGGATGTGATCGACGGCGGTGAGCGATCCGTAGACCTTGGTGAGGCCGTCAGCCTCGATCGCGAGGTCGGTCACGGATCACCGTCCAGGGGCCGCGAGGGCGGCCGCGGTGCGCGAAGAGGGCCCCCCGATCCGGGTCGCGGACTGGAGGAGCTCGGCGACGACCTGGTCCCGCAAGGGACCCGACGGGGTGCGGGCCAGGTGGGCCTCGATCGCCTCGACGATACGGCGGAGACGGAGGAACAGGAAACTGCCGACGTCCTCCGCGCCCATCACCTCGGCCCAGAGGAGACCCAGGTCGGGCTTGGATCGCAGAAATTGCTCTCGTCCGGAACGGATCCGCGCGAGGAGGGCTCGACCGGACGGAGTGATAGCATACTCGTTCCGGCGCCCCACGACCTTTGCCCGGACGAACCCCGCCTTTGCGAGGCTCCGGAGGGTGGGGTAGACCGCTCCCGGCCCCGGCCGCCAAGCGCCTTCCGTCCGTTGGGCGATGCGTTCGGAGATCCGATAGCCATGGATCGGGCCCTCCCGCTCCATCAACGTCAAGGCGAACAGGCTCACGAGGCGCCGGCGAAAGTGGTCCTCCGTTCCCGGCGTTGGCACCATTCCAGAACGCATCGCAACTGATTATTTAGCTGTGTCACTGGTGATGTAGTAGCTCTCCCGGGGAGGGTCCGAAGGGGCGCCGACACGGGGAGGACACCTAATACTCGCCCCTCAGGCGATCCTTCGCGCTCCGGTTGATCATCGGCCCGCTGAGCAGGGCGGAGTTGCTCATCGACGCGACACTCCCGTCGTCCAGCCGAAGCCAGACCGTCACGAGACCGATCTGGACCACCCGGCCCGTGACCCCGCTGAGGGTGATCGTGTCGTTCATCCTCAGCATCCTCCCCTGAAGGAGAATGAACCCGGCGATGATGTTCCCGAGCGTGGTCTGAAGGGCCAGGGTCGCCGCGAGGCCGATGAGCGCCGAGAAGGTCAACCCAAGGCCCAGCCCTTCGGGTCCGATCAGGATGAACGCCGCGGCGCCGGAAATGGCGAGGGCCACGAGGGTGATCCCGATACGGACCCCCCGGATCGACTGGGGGGTGGCCCCCCGGTTCAACAGCCGAGCCGCGGCCGAACGGGCGCCGAGCAGGCCAACGATCATGATGACGCCCGCCGCGGCGGCGACCTCGATCTCAGGAAGGTACGGGAACACAGTCTGCCGACCTGGATGGCCGACCGCGCACCGCATCGAGGTCTAAATAGGCGACCGACGAGGTTCCCCCGACGGGTGCCATCGGGACGGCCCGCCCGGGCGACCGCTGCGGGGGCCCCGCTCGGCGCCCCCCGAGTTCGTCCCGACGAGCGGGATGTCGGAGGCCACGGTCCAATGCTCACAACCTCCTTACGGAAGCCGCTCCCTTGGGGTGCGGCCATGTCCGGCCGGCAATTCTACCTTCGAGCTCGGGTCAGCACAGAAAGCCCCGACGCAGTCCACGTCATCCTCACACAGTGGATGGGCGGTGGGACCGTGCGTCGAACCGAAGAACCCACCGAATTCGTTCTGGAAGGAACCTTGGAAGGTGCCAGCGCGAAGGATCTGAATCGGGCCCTGCTTTCCGCTCTACGTCGCGTCGAGAAGAAGACAAGGCTGAGGTCGGAATGGACCTGCGAAGGAACGACCGAGCGCTTCTTTGATTATGTGCCCAAGCGCCAGCGGCGTGCTGCGTAGGCACCGGCCCCCAAAGAGGGAGAACGCTTCTCGTAGGGCCGGCGCAGGGGGAATCGTCTTGCGAGATCCGTTCGGCTACAGCGGGCCGTTCCCCACCGATCACGGAGCGTAGGTCGCTGGCCGCGGGGGTCTTTCGGGCAAGGCGTCGCTCAGAGTTTTAACCTCTAAACGGGGTTTGCGTTCATCATGCAGCCCAAGAGGGTCGTCCTGATCGGCGCCGCGGGCCGCGACTTCCACAACTTCAACACGCTCTTCCGGGGGCACCCCGAGTATCACGTGGTCGCCTTTACCGCGGCCCAGATCCCGAACATCGCGGGCCGCTCGTACCCTTCCGGGCTCGCGGGACCGGGCTACCCAAAGGGAATTCCGATCGTGCCGGAGAAGGAGCTGGCCGACCTCATCCGGCGCGAAAAGATCGACCTCGCGGTCCTCTCGTACTCGGACCTCCCGCACGTCGAGGTCATGCACAAGGCATCGATCGCTCAGGCCGCGGGCGCGAGCTTCCTCCTGCCGGGACCCCACGAGACCATGGTCCCGTCGACCAAGCCGGTGATCTCCATCTGCGCGGTCCGAACCGGGGCCGGGAAGAGCCCGCTCACGAGATTCGTCTCCCGGTACCTTCGGGACCAGGGGCGGCGCGTGGCCATCGTCCGCCACCCGATGCCGTATGGGGACCTCGAGGCCCAAGCTGTTCAGCGCTTCGCCTCGATGGAGGACCTCGACCGAGCCCAGTGCACGATCGAGGAGCGAGAAGAATACGAACCCCACCTCCGCGAGGGGGCGGTGGTCTTCGCAGGCGTGGACTACGAGCCGATCCTCCGGGCGGCCGAGAGGGAGGCCGACATCGTGCTCTGGGATGGGGGGAACAACGACATCCCGTTCTACGTCCCCGACCTGCAGTTCGTCGTCGCCGACCCCCACCGCGCCGGCCACGAGCTGAGCTATTACCCTGGGGAGACGAACTTCCGGATGGCGGACGTGATCGTGGTCAGTAAGACCGACTCGGCCAAGCCCGCGGAAGTCCGTTCCGTCGAGGAGAACGCCGCCCGGGCCAACCCCCGGGCCAAGGTGGTTCGGGGAGCGCTCAAGGTGAGCGTCCTGGACGGGGAGGGCCTTCGTGGACGTCGAGTCCTCGTCGTCGAAGACGGTCCGACGCTCACCCACGGCGGGATGGCGTTCGGAGCCGCGACCCTTGCGGCCGAGGCCCACGGGGCGACGATCGTCGACGCGAAGTTGACCGCCGTCGGCAGCCTCGCGCGGATGTACGTGGAGTTCCCCCACCTCCACCGGGTCCTGCCCGCCATGGGCTATAGCCCGGAACAGATCTCGGAGCTCGAGGAGACGATCCGCCGCTCGGACGCCGAGATCGTTCTGGACGGAAGCCCAGTAGACCTCGGGCGGCTCGTCCATGTCCCGCAGCCGATCCTCAACGTGGGCTACGATTTCGAGGACCTCGGGCACGGAGTCACCGACGCCCTCGAAAAGTTCCTCTCGGCCCATCCGACCTAGGGTGGGCCGGGATCCTACGGGCCCCCGGGCCCAGCCCGATCAAGGTCGGGCCGCGTCCCCCTCGACGAGGGCCGCGGACGTTCGAACGGTCGGCCGGAACCGGTTCCGGTTCGGCACCGGGTGCCGGCGGGGCGATCGGAGGTTCTCCTAATCATCCTCGATTGAGACCCGAGCCGCCCCGCCCCGCCTTTCTCCGGAGGCGTCCATACGATCCGCCGGCTGAGGTGCGAACCACGGTCGGGCCCTAGGCGGGAAGGGCACTGACACGGGATTCTACCAATCGATGCAAATCCTGCGCGCTAGGCTAGGTATAGATACCGAATTTTCAGGTCCCCGCCGAGCCAATCTGCATGATCCCGATGAGTAGTATCTGGCTCGCGCTCCTCGCCTTCGGGGCCGCGGTCGTCAACGGCGCCGTAGGGTATGGGTTCTCCTCCACGGTCACGCCGATCGCGATCCTCTGGTACTCGAACAAGGTTCTCAACCCTGCCCTGGTCATCGTGGAGGTGGTCGTCAATGTCGCGCTCCTGACCCGCGAACGCAAGCACATCGCGGCGACCTGGTCGAGGGCCCGCCCCGTGGTCACCACGCTCCTGCCGGGAGTCATCCTCGGAACGATCGGGCTCGCGTTTCTCGCGGTCAACGACGTGAAGGTGGTGGTCTACGTCGTCCTACTCCCCCTCGTCGGCCTGCAGCTCTGGGGGTTCTCTCATCCGTTCAAGAACGAGCGGCGCAGCGGCGCCGCCGTTGGCCCCGGGATCGGGTTCCTCTACTCCCTCACGACCATCTCCGGCCCCCCGCTCGCTCTCTTCCTTCGGAACCAGGGGATGTCCAAGAACGAGTTCCGGTGCACGATCGCCCAGATCCGGGTCGCCGAGTCCTCCCTTACGCTCGGAACCTACCTTGCGTTCGACTCGCTCCTCGGGACGAACCTGATCTCGCTACCGGCGATCAGCCTGCTCCCGTACCTGTTCATCCCCGTGCTCATCGGCGTCCCGTTGGGAACGATCCTGCTCAGCGCCGTCTCCCCCGAGTTCTTCCGACGCTTCGTAATGACCGTGGATGGCGTGATTGTCTCCTATGGGCTCTCGCGCGTGGCGATTGCGCTCGGGTGGATCACGACGAACCAGGGGAACGTCTTCCTCGGCGTGCTCCTCCTCCTCGTCGCGATCCTCGCCGCGATCTCCCTGAATCGAGCCGCCAAAGGCCAGTTCGCCCCGGGCTCGCCGGCGCCGGCGCTGGCTTCGACAGGATCGGCAGGTGGCGGCTCCACCGCGTCGGTGGACGGGGCCCGGTCGTCGGGCGAGTCCTGGTAGCGGTCGAGTCCTCCATGGGGGGAGATCCCGCAGGACGTGGGGAACCTCGAGGCCATCGTGACCTGCCCGTGATCCCCTAACGCTAACCGAACGCCGGCGGCCGAGGAGACCAATGCCCTCGCTCGGCGATCGGTCGGGAGAACAGAATCTCGAACAGACCCTTGGGAAGCGAGATCCGGGCCGCAGACAAGGGAGGTCGCCCGCGGACGGCCCTGGGAAGGGCCGGGGCTCTGCGACCGCGACTCGTCCGCGGTAAATGGGCCCCCGGGAGACGATCGCCCCTTAGGCGTCCCATCGGCAGGAACTGCCGGTGAGGTCAGACCCTCAGCGACGGGAGGGCGCGAGCGGGCCGGATTCGGGGCCCAGGTCACTGAGAAGGGGGCGGGCGCCTTGGAAGGTGTCCGCCCTGCCCCCCTTATCTGCCCTCGGTGTCTCGCCGAATCTCCACGGGTGAGGAACCCAACGGCGCTCCTCGCTTCGGGGTGATAAAGTGAAGAAGATCAAGCAGAGCTATCCGCGCCGCCGCGAAATGTTGGCCACCCCCTTCGAGCCCTTGTCGGATGACGAGTTTCGGCAGCTCGTTTCGAGCGGGTCGGCGATCCCAAGCCAGCAGGGCTCTGACCTGTTCGTTGCCAAATGGCGAGACGGACCCGGCATCGACCCAGAGGAGTTCTTGGCGGCCCTGCGTTCGCAAGGCTCCACCTTGGTCGCCCGGAGGTTCAAGACGGACGTCAACATCCGTGTGATCCGACGTCCGCGCCCGGAAGCCCGGGGTACGCCGCCCGCGAACGCCCCGCGCATCGCCCATTAGCTTCGGGGGATTCGGACCGACTGCCCTCCCTCGGGGATCCGTAGGTTAAACCCCTCCGAACCCTGCGCGAGGCAGTGGCGCCCGAGACCGTCCTCGTCGTTGGTTCGACCGGCCTCGTCGGCCGGGCGGCCACGCGGGCCCTCGCGATGCGCGGCCACACCGTTCGGGCGCTCATCCGGCGGCCGGAGGCGGCGAGGCAGTTTCCGGGCCAGCGCGTTTCCCCGTTCGTGGGAGACCTTTCTGGCCGGGGGGACTGGAAAGCGGTGATGGAGGGGATCACGGCCGTCGTGGACGCCACCCAGGTCCGATTCGCCGGCCGACTGACCTTGGGCAAGGCCGATCGGGGGGCCCAGGAGCGCCGCAGCATGGTGGCTTTCCTCCTTTCCAAAGTGCGCGCCCAATCGACCTCCCTCCACAGCTACGTCGCCCTGAGCGGCCTCGAAGACTACGCACCGACCGGTGACGCGTGGTTCGACGAATCCACGCCACCCGCCCCGGAGCCGGCCGGCTATTCGCACCTCAGCGTCCACTCCCGCGCGCTGCTCGCCGAGGCGCACCGAGAGTGGGGGCTTCCGCTCGTCACCCTGCGGATGGGACTCATCTACGGGCGATCCGGCTGGTTCCCCGGGGTCGCTGACCGGATTCGTGAGGGGCGTGGGGTCCTGATCGGCCCCGGAACCAACTACTCATCGTTGGTGTCAGCGAGGGATGTCGGGGAAGGGATCCGGGCAGCCGTGGAGCGGGCCCCCCAAGGAGAGGAGTTCCTGGTGGTCGACGACGAGCCACTGACTCAGTCCGCATGGCAAGCGAGCCTGGCGGCGGCGCTGGGACGCCCGCCGGTCCGGCGGACCATCCCAATCTGGCTTGCGTCCCTTGCGGTGGGACGCGTGAATGCGGAAACGTTCGCGAGCTCTCGGCGAGCGCGCAACCAGCGAGCGAAAGACCGACTTGGCCTACAGCTCGTGTTTCCCACGGTCCGGGAAGGGTTTCCGGCGGCGCTCGCGAGCTCCGCGTTCGTGAACACATTGTAGAGCTCGGACGGGAGGGAGATCGGCCCCGAACGGATTCGACCGTTGTTACCTCCCAATGTGGGTTCACGTCTCCGTGCGCGAATAGCGGTCCATGGAGTCACCTCGATCGGATTCGATGCTTCGTGGGCGCGCTCGGTTGAGGGCGGACAGATCGGCGACCCCCCGTCGGGGGCCCCTCGTGACGCGGGTCCTCACGGCTCGAATTTCTCCCCCTTTATATTCTGCGGAACGGTGAGCCGGAGCGAGGCGGGATCCCTCTGGCCCGCGACGGGACCAGAGCCGGTTCCGAGTCGGGGTGTCCAGGACCGCGAAGCGAGCGGCGCCATCTCGCCGCCCTGCCCTACGGTCGGATCCGAGCCCGCAGACGAGATTCCGGGAGCTCCGTAGGTCGGCCGACTTGCCCACGCCCGCGCGGCTCTTCCTTGCGACGCTTCGGATCCGAATTCCGAAACGGCTATGGACCGGCCCCTTCTCTTCCTCCCACCCGAATGTCCGACTCGAGATCCTGAACCGGGTCGAGTCGGGCCCGGAGCGTTCGGTCTCCGACTACTGGATCAGCGGCTCGCCGCCCGGGGTCTGGGCGGCCGAGATCGCGAAGTTCCCGGACGTCGTTCACGTCGACAGTCTCGCCGAGGTGGGGGACGGGTCTCTCTATCGGATCACGTACAAGAATCCCCCCATCGTCAGCCTCTACCGGCGGCTCCGGCTGCCGCTTCAGTTTCCGCTCCGCCTCCAGGCCGGCTTCATCGTCTGGGAGATCGTCGCGCGCCGGAGCGAATACGACCAGATCATGGAGCACGTGCGCGACGCGGACCCCGACTTCTCGATCGTCTCCATTCGTCGGCGCCCGCTGCGGAATCACCTACCCTTGCTGACGGAGCCGCAACATCAGCTCCTCAATGAAGCGATGGCCGCCGGCTACTTCGCCGTACCCCGCGGGATCACCCTGACGGAGCTGGCCCGGAAGCTCGACCGGAGCAAGTCGGGTCTGTCCGAGTCGATCGCCCTGATTGAAAAGAAGCTCTTCGAATCCGCGCTTGGCCCGAACTCCGCTCTGGCCTAGCGCTCGTCCGGAGGAGGCCCTTCGGCCGCGCTCGGGAGCGATCCGGAAGGCGGAGGGAACTCCCGTGCCGTTCCTCGGGTCCTCGCGGGGCACCGAACCCGTTCGGTCGGCCGAAGGAGTTCGGGCGCCTTTCATCCTCAGTTCCGGGGGTCGTGGAGTGGGAACAGGCCCCGGTCATCCAGATGACGGACGTACGTGCGGACGGCCCGATCCCGTATCGAGGGGTCTCTCTCCTGATTTTCGGCGGGGGGGAGAGCCCGATGGCCGTCTTCGCCTCCGTGCTGGCACGAGAGCGGCTCGGTGCCTTCGGCTGGCTCGACTGCTCGGCCCAATCCGCGGCGCTCGACCCTGTGACCCGCGATGCACTGGGTGAGAGCCTGCCCACCGGCCTCAGCTCCCCCATCGGTCAGGAAGAGCTCATTCCCCCTCGCGACGGGGAACACCTCCTCCGCCAGTGGCTGATCGACGACGCGGTCTCGACCGAGGTCGTTACGCGGGTCGGTGCCTACCTCCGACTCCCCTCCCTGCTTCAGCGGCTGGTCTCGCGGGTCGCGGCCGCCGACGGGCGCGCGGTCGTTCTTCTCTGGAACGTCGACGCTCTCCCTCGGTCGGCCTTGGAGCTGGCTTTGGGCTCGGCTGACGTCCACGAGATCCTCCGAGGAGAGGGCGTTTCGCTGATCGCCGCGTTCCGGGGGGAGCCGTCCGGCCCACTTCGCGCGCCCTTCGATCGCGTCTACCGTATCGAAAGTACGCCGGGCGAATCGTGGCAGGCAGCCCGTGTCACGCAGGAACAGGGCGAACCGGGAGATGGATTCTCCGCCGGAACTGTTCTCGGTCGGAGGCTGGCAGTGGACGGCTCTATCGAGCCTCCGTCCGACTTGAACGGGCCGATCCCGGGCCACCGGTTGCGATGAACTTGACGGCTGCAGACCGAGGTCCAGTCGGTTGCGGGTTCGAGCTTGCCTGGCGAAACGTGGGGGTTGCCCGGACCATCGAGCTACGGACGGGCAGCTTCCAGATCGCTGAGGTTCTGGACGGCTTGTACCCCGAACAGGCGGGGACTCCGCCGAAGAACGCCCGCAGGTCGATCAGGTCGGGCGAGAACTGACTCCCGGCAACCGCCCATCCTGGACGATGGCCCGACGAGGAGAGTTACCTCAATCACCTTGGGGGGACGGTGGGTTCGGGAGATGGGGGATGCCCCCGTTCGAACCGTGGCCCCGATCGGATTCGCCTGCTATCACATCACAAAGGGATACCTTCTCCGAGAAACGCCCGGACCGCGATGGACGCATCCGAGGCCGAGGCGGACGTCCAGGGTGACTACCGGCTCACGTTCGGAAGCGCCGATGCCGTAGGACAAACACGGCGGCCACCACCGCTCCAAGAATCACTGGGCCCGCCCCCAGCGCGATCCAGGCACCGTTCGGACCTAAGCTCGGGCCGGGCACCGGTGCGGTCACAGAGAAATTGACGTTCACTGCCCGCGGTCCGCCGACAATCATGACTGACCCCCGGGCCGGGGACGGAGAGAAGGCAGCGGTGGTCGAGATTTGGAAATCGAGTGTACCGTTCGGACCGTAGGTTGTGATTTGGGTGCCGCTGGAGGCCCGTCCTACGGCCACGGGATACTCGGTCCCATTCGGGATGTCGTACGCCCCGACAGTCCAAGGGGTCCCCGAGGGTAGGCCCGCCTCCGTGAACGTCACCGCGTAGGTCGCAGGTGGGCGGAGAATCGACACCGTTCCCGCACCGAAGTTGGAGACGTACGCGAGGCCCGTTGCGCCGTCGTACGTGACCCCCCATGCCTCCTTCCCGACCTCGATAGGGTTGAGTGCGACGTTCATGGTACCAGGGACCACGTCGACGTCATCCGAGAAGAAGTTCGCGACAAGTACGTCCCCGTTCGCGGTGTCCACCCCGACAGCCACGGGATCGTCTCCCTGGTTGCCGGTCGTATGAATGTCGATCCATGCCTCGAGTGAATTCGTCGAGCCGTTGATCACTGCCAAAGTGTCGTTCTGGACCTGGGGAACATAGATGTCGCCGTTCGTGGGGTCGAAGGCCACTCCCTGCGATGAGCCACCCACCGGGACGGTTGCGACGACCGAGTTGTTCGCGCCGTCGATCACCGAGAGCGCGGAGCCGGTAACGTAGAGATCCCCGCTGCTACCTGAGAATGCGATCGCCTCAGGTGATCCGTGAACGGGAATGTTCGAGATGACCTGAAGAGTCGAACCGTCAATCACGCTAACGTTGTCAGTGTCCGAGTTGGCCACGTAGACATTTCCGTTGTCCGGATCGAAGGCGACCGCGACGGGGCCCTCACCCACAGGAATATCGGTCACCACGGTGTTGGCCGCTCCCGAGACGACCGCGACCGCGTTTAGTCCTTCGACGGCTACGTAAAGCTCGTTGGTGATCGGGTCGCACGCCACGGCGATTGCAAAGGGGCCGACATTTACGTTTGCGATCACCGAGTTGGAGGCTGCGGAGATGACCGTAAGATTGGACGCCCCCTGGTCCGCCACGTACACGTCTCCGTTGGCGGAGTCCCACTCGAGGCCACTCGGTCCGCCCTGATACGAGCACGTCTCGTTACCCGAGATAGGAACGTTCGTACTGATGCACAGCGTTTCCACCACTGCACCGCTCGCCGCTGGGATGACAGCCCCTGCGGGCACCCGAGGATTGCCCGCAGGGTTATCGAAAGCGGCCGCCGATGGGCCAGTCCCACCGTGGACCGGGGACGTGGCTCCGCCGTTCGACGCCAGTACCAGAATCACGAGCCCGCTCAGAACGAGGACCGCGCGAGCTTTTCGGAAGGGACCCGATGGACTGCCCGGGATCATCGCTCGCGCCATATGCACCTTCTCCCCGCCTTCGTCCAACCTCTCGTGGAGGGCTCAAAGCCGAGACATTCATTACTCTTTCAAGGGCGAGACTGACTGTCCACGTGAGGGCTTGAGGAGCGGCCACCCCGGCCCATCCCCTATCTCAAACGACGGGGGGCATGCGGTGGGCCGAACGAGGGAGACCTAGCCCCGAGCGGATTCGCCTGCTGTTACATTACAAAGGGGATACACCACCCTCTGAAGGGCTGAAGGCCGCGGCGATATCCTGACGACCCCCTGCGCCCGATCCTGAAGGGGCTCTGAATCATCGCCAGCAGCGCGACTGGCGCGGGCAAATGGGCCCCGCCCCGTCAGAGGTCTGGAGGGGGGGTTACAGAAGCCCCTCAGCAGCAAAGGGTCGGCTCACCGGAAGTGGAGTCCGCTCTATCCATAACCTGCACGACTTCTATGTCCCACACGCGACCGACTGGTACCTAAGAAACCGCCCGCCTGTCAGCCCGGTCGAGACCTGCTTCGAAGGCGGGGGGCCGCGATTCCCGCCATCGGGGACCCCCGGTGAGTTTCCCTCGCCGCGGTGGTCCAACTTACGAATTCGATCAAGGCCCCGTCAGGATCCCTCACGAAAGTCAAACGAACATCCCTGTCCTCAAACACGAGGAGCCGCCGCGCGCCCATCCGGCGCAGTCGGGGGAGCAGGCGTCCTACGTCGGGCAGACTGAAGATGAGGGAGTTCTCCACTCTGCTTCGATCGCGGAAAGGCCGGTACAGCGGAGAACGACGCGAAAGGTGAAACAATTCCAGGAGTTGACCGGTCCTTCGGTCCCGGAGCCATACGACGTCGGTACCATTTTGCATACGGGCTTTAGCGACGGGTCGGAGACCTAGAACTCGATAGAATCGAGTAGCCCGGGCCAAGTTGCGGACCCGAATATCGCAGCAGATGAAACGCGGGTTGGCCTTCACTATCAGATCCCGACATCCTCGGCCGGCTTAAGTGGCCGGTTAAGGCTTGAACTTACCTTCATGGCAGTGAAACGTCGCTCAGTCTGGATACTGAGCTGATCCCGTAGCGCGAGGGGGTAGGTGCTTCAGGAGAGTTCGGGTCTTACAGAAACCGACCCCTTTCAGGACAGCCGTTTGTGTAAGGTATTCCTGAGGAAACTCCTGCGGGAAGACGAGTGAAGTGATCTAGCCCCGAGCGGATTCGAACCGCTCCGACAGAGATTTTGCCGTTTTCGCCCATTCGACTGACCCTCGGGCTAGGCTGTCGTTCGAGCGGGGAACACTCGGTTCAGAA
>Ga0209415_10001092_pt1 | contig 51517 bp, 44 predicted proteins | sample PeaSoiSIISIP2007_FD_187696 | JGI IMG/M metagenome (GOLD analysis project Ga0209415, IMG submission 187696) | Peat soil microbial communities from Weissenstadt, Germany - SII-SIP-2007 (SPAdes) (version 2) | ecosystem: Environmental > Terrestrial > Soil > Wetlands > Peat | place: Germany... | reverse complement strand
GAAGCCGTTCCTGGAGGTCGGCCTCGCGGAATTTCCAGTGCTTGCTGGGGTCGTCGAGCCGTTCCTGCAATCTCCGGCGCTGCTCGCTCCGGCTAATGTGAAGGAAGAACTTGAGAATGGTCGTCCCTTCCTCGGTCAGCATCCGCTCAAAATCGTTGATCTCCCGATATCGCCGTTCCCAGACGGCTTTGGTGATGAGGCCGTGAACCCGAGGGACAAGGACGTCTTCGTAATGACTCCGATTGAAGAGAACCATCTCACCCAGCGCCGGGAGCTGGGCGTGGACCCGCCACAGATAGTCGTGGTCGAGCTCTTCCACCGAAGGTGCCTTGAACGACATGACGCGCACGCCCTGAGGATTGACTCCCTCGAACACTCGTCGAATGGTCCCGTCCTTTCCGGCAGAGTCGATCCCTTGAAGGACCACGAGCACCGAGTGTTCGTGCCCGGCGTACAGCAGCTCCTGCAACTTCGCGAGTCGTGCGGTCAGCTTCTCGAGCTCCTTGCGGCTGTCGGCTTTGGCGCCGTCGAACCCTGACGTGTCCGCGGGGTCCATGCGGCCGAGTCGGACTCGCTCTCCCGGCCGGACCATGTATCTCTTCAACGATTCACCGGACCTCGTGCGAAATCCCCACCCGGAAGGATGCAGCGCAGCGCGGACAAGAGAATAGCGGCGTCGCTGCCCGGGCCTGATGGGTTCGAGGAAGGCCCGCGCTCGGCGTAGACGCCCGGCGCATCTCTCTTTTCTCCCTCCGCGGCTTCTGAACTGGGATGGCCGAGTCGGAGCGATGCGAGCTGCACGAGGTCGCCGTCTTCGGCGGGCGCCCCGAGGCCGAGGAGCTCGTCCGTCTGGCGCGCAGCCCAATCGGAGACGAGTGTCAGATCTGTTCCGTCTGTCGATCCGCGCGAGAATTCGTGGAGCGACGATTGGCGGAGGAAGCCGGACACGTCCTCCCTCCGGACCAGAACGGCGACGCGGCCTGGCGGAAGTTGCAGACGGCGATTGCGAACGCCAAACTCTCCGTCCACCGAGCGACCTAGACCCCGGCCCGGAAGGAACGCAGTCCGATCGGGGGGGCCTTTTGCTCTCCCCTCTCGCTCGCGGGGTTCCGAAATCGGTCCGGGCGGTCCAAACGTATTTTACACCGCGTACGCTCCGCGTCAATGTGACATTTCACATCGGGCGTTTGCCCCCTCGGAGCGTCATCACCCTCTCGTCGGCGATCGTGGTACTCTTCGTTCTCAGCGCGGTCTCCCAAGCGAGCTCGCTCCGAGCGCCCTCCTCGCCCGGGCTCGCCTCGGTCGAGCTTCACTCCTTCACCAACACGACGAACACCCTGGTCGCGACGGTCGACGTGCCCGGGGGACCCACGAGCCTCTCCGCCACGTTCGACCCAACGAACGGGTACGTTTACTTCGGGTCGAACGGGACCAATCTCACCGCGATCAACGGCGCAACGAATCAGGTGACCGACCAGCTCTATTTGGGGCCGTACGCGAGTCCGGCGACGCCGAATTACGTCGGGGGGACCGTCAATGACCTCTACGCCCCGGTGATCTCGACGGACCCGCCGCCCGACAACGTGACCGTGGTCTCGGGGGCTACGAACCACGTCGTGAAGTACCTTTCGACGGGGCACAACTCCTACCCGGTAACCGGTGTCCTGGACCCCGCGAACGGATACCTGTATGTGCCCGCGATGGGGGCCACGCTGCAATCGCACGTCACCGTGATTGACACCGCGACCAACACCGTCGTGGCGACGATCCCCGTAGGCGCCTTCCCCACTACGCCCGCTTACGACCCTACGAGCGGCGACATCTACGTGCCCAACACTTTTTCTTCGAACAATCTCAGCGTCATCGATGCGGCCACGAACAAGGTCGTGGCATCCATCCCGATCACTTTCCCCACTAGCGGAACGATCGCGGTGGAGGATTTCCTCTCCGAGTCTCCGGTCTACGACCCTGTGACTCAGGCAATCTACCAGCCCGACACGGGCAACGTAACGCTGACCGAGATCAAGGGCACGGCGTTCGTAAAGAATTTCACGGTCGGACCCGGCCCGCAAACACCGGCGGTCGACCCGGTGAATGGCAATCTATGGGTTCCGATCGCGTTCACTAGTTTGACGACGGGCGCCCTGAACTACTCGGTCTCGATCGTCAACGTCGCCTCGAACACAGTGACCAACATTACCGTGGGAGAGAGCCCCGAGACTCCCGTCTACGACCCCGTGAACAACGAAATGTACATCGCGTGCCTGGCTCCGCACAGCGACTACGGGCTGGTCACGATCGTCAACGCCACTACCGACCGGGTGGTCGCCAACGTCACCCTTGGATTATCCCCAGAGGTTCCCGCCTTCGATACCACGAACGACGAAATGTACTTCCCCAATTTTGACAGCAACAACGTGAGCGTGGTCGCCGCGGGAGTCTATACCGGAAGCGGGTCGGGTGGCTCTGGAAGCTCGGGCGGGGGCAGCGGCGCGACCCCGGCCTTCCTCGGGCTCCCGGGCGATGACGGTTACTTCCTGCTTGGAAGCGTCGCCGCGGCCGTCGTGGCGGCCGTGGGTGGAGTGTTGTATGTTCGTGCCCACCACGCGCCCAAGGGACCGGGCGGTTCGGGCTCGGTGCCGCCGCCCGGAGCCTGGACTCCTCCGCCTCCGCCCCCCCCGCCCCCACCCCCGCCGTAGTACTCTCGGTCCCACATTCGGCGAAGCGCGGCGACCGCCGGCAGCCGGGCGTACGATTTTGTCCTCGGCATCGGAGGAGGCGGACCCGCCGATTGGAAGGACGCCGTCCTGCACTGTTTCATCGGAGACTCGCACGGGCTGGTCCGCGCCGGCAAGCGACTGAAATTGGGGGAGCTGGCTCCCATCGCCGACGTGCTCGGCCCGATGGGGCTGTCCCCGACCTACGCTCTCGTCGACCCGGGCGTGCCTCGGTCCGCTCTCGCGTCCGCGTCGGTCGGTCGATCCTTGGGAATGTAGTCGTTCAGCGTCGGCCGCGTGAGCAAGGCGTACCAGGGGGCGAGCACGTCGACGAGCGCTCCCACCAGCCCGTTGGCAACGAACCGAAGCGCGGACACCTTCCGGCTGAGGTACTGGGAATGCAATCGGTAGCCTTCGACATATGCCAAGATCATCGACACCCAGACGAAACCGGTGAACACACTCGTGGCGACGAGCAAGGGACCATACCGCAGCTCGATGCTCGCGATCAACAGGATGACGGATGGGAGCGCCGAGAACCACGACAATCCCGAATAGGCCACGGTAAGCCGCCGACGGAGAGGTAGCTCGTGGCAATGCAGGACGGCGAAGATCACCCCGTGCATCCATCGACGCCGCTGGCGTAACTGGTCGCGAAGCGAGAACGCGCCTTTCTCGTAGGCGAAACCCTTCAGGACCCCGAAGACCGAACCGTACCGCGCGCGAACGCGAATCTCGAACATCAGGTCCTCGGAGGGGGCATACCCTCGGGAGTCCCAGCCCACCGAATCCTCGACGTCCGCCCGGACCACGAAGTGCGACCCATGGAACCCCGCGGTCGGGTTCCCGGGCATCGTCATCGAATCGAGGACGCGCAGGTCGTCGTAAGACCGGGTAAGTTCTTGGATATGACTCGGCGTGCCCGTCCAGTCGATGGGGTAGAGGATGATCCCCGCGCCCAGCAGCGCTCGGCCGTCCCGGACAAAATCGGAGATTCCCGTAAGTGTGTCCTGACCGACACACGTTTCCTCGTCCTGGTGGTAGACCCAGACCGACGGGAGGGACAAACCCAGCCGCTGACGAAGGTCGGAGGCGTACTGAAGGGCCCGTGCCTTTCCCTTCGTCTCGAGCGGGGTCCGGTAATCCTCCGGCACCACGACGATCCGCGCTCCGGCTTGCTCGAGACTTTCGTAAAGGGCCGGCGCGCTCCAGTATCCTTCGGGTTCCACGACGAGCCAGAGCAGGTACCGGAATCCGAGTCTCGGCGTATTCCGAAGCCAATGGAGGACCGAGCGCGCGGTCGCGTCGAGCGCGCGACCGTTCTTGCCGATGGCGGTGACCTGGAACAGAACCGTCGGCGGCTTCACTTCTACTCCGTGAGCTCAAGGCGATTCCGTCGGAGGACCCGTTGGGTTCCTCGGAACGCCGCGACAAAGAACGGAACCGGTATCATCCAGACCAATGGCAGAACGGCGAGCCAGAGCACCGGTACGGGTTCGCGGGCTTGCAGGGTGAGGAAGAGAAGGATCGAGCTGATGCAGGAGGCCGCGACGACGGTTCCCCAACCCAAAGCGCGCTGGCGTGCATGCAGGTCCCCGACGGTTTGATTGTACCGTGACAGCGTGAAGTCCTCGAACGACCCCGAGATCGTCGGCGGGTCCACGGGCGTGGAAATCTCCGTAGGGATTCCGGTCGAGCTCAAGGGTCGGGGACCCGGCAAGTCAAGAGACGAGGCCCGGCCAGATACCCCCTCGGCGTCCCGTTCCTCCGACCGTTCGGAACGAAGGAATCCGATCTCTGCCGAAGCCCGGTCGACTTCTCGGTCGATCGTGGCGAGGGCGTTGCGAAGTCCCTGCAGGCTCCGTCCGACGCCTCGGGATTGGGTGACGAGCTCGGAAACAGCGGAGCGGGCGATGGTCAGCCGTTCCTCGAGGTACGGACTCGGTTCGCCCAGGCTCTCAGGACCGTTCGGCAGGAGCACCCGATCTCCGACGGACGGAGGTGCCGTTCCCGGCCCTTCTGGATTCTTCGAGGTAGGGGTACGGGGAGAAAGCTCTTCGTAGAGCCGGTCGAGCTCGCGAAGAAAGTAAGTGTCCTCATCCTCGATCTCCTCGAACTCCATCGGGGTGACCCGGCGTCCGGAGTCCGATTCAAGGTCCGTGGAGAATACCGTCCGATCTTTCGGTTCGGGATCCTCCACGGGCAAGGGTCGGTCGTCACTCTCTTCGCGGCTCGTGCGGGTCGGCCCGGAAGGGCGAATCTCCTTCTTTTCACGTCCGGGAGGCGCTTGACCGGGCGACGAATCCTTGCGACGGGGCAACGTACGTCGCTCGATGTTTGACCTTTAATGCTATTCTTTCGAGACGCAACCCCGTTCGGTCGATTCGATTAGCTCACCGTACAGAGCGCCAAGCGGTTCGGGGGCACCGGCCGGGAGGCCTGGTGCATGGCAGCCGGCGGAACCGAGGGATCCGAATCCCGCGAGGTCGCTGAGGTAATGAATACCAACGCTTCCCCGCTTCATCTCCGCGACCGAGAATCCCTCTCCCCGCACGGCCTCGCTCGGCCCGCTTTCTTTCACTCTCTCGGCCGAGGAGCTGGCCCAGCGGGGGGCCGAAAACCTCGGGGCCGAACGGTCCCGCCTTTCGGATCTTGCTGCACGTCCCGGTCCTCCGACCGTGGAAAACTTCCTCGAACCGCTGAACCGTATCCTGGTCGCGGTCCGGGACATCGGCGCCCACGGTGGGCTGATGTTTCAAGCCCATCCGAGCGCGGAGACGCGACAAGCCGGCCGAGAGCTGTCCGAAGCTGCGGACCGGTTCTTCAACGAGTTCCGTGTCAACGAGGCCATCTACCGCGCCGTCCAATCGATCGACCTGGTCGGAGCGGACCGCGAGACCATCGTCGGGGTCGAAAAGCTGCTTCGCGACATGCGTCGAGCCGGAGTCGAGCTCGTTCCTGTCCGAAGGAAGCAGGTCGTGGAATTGGCCAACCAAATCGACCGCGATTCAAACGAGTTCGCGGCGAACATCGCTTCCTCGAACCGCGCGGTCGCGGCGGAAAGCAGCGACGCGCTGCGCGGTCTCCCTCCCGATTTTCTCTCCTCGCATTCCCCCGGGGCGGACGGGAGAATTCGAATCTCCACGAAGTATCCGGACCTCTTTCCGGTGATGTCGTACGCCGCGGACCCGGAGCTTCGCCGCAGGCTCCTCCACGAGTTCCTGAACGTTGCGTTTCCCGAGAACCTTCCCGTGCTCGACCAGCTCCTCGGTGACCGCCGCGAGTTCGTCCGCTTGTTGGGATACGCCGACTATGCCCAGTACGCGGTCGAGGACAAGATGACGGGGCGACCTCAGGTCGTGGCGGAATTCCTCGACCGGATCGCCCAGCTGCTCGACGCACCGGCCAAGGTCGACCTCGCCCGCCTTCTCGCGCGAAAACGCAAGGACCTCCCCGGAGCGGACGAGCTTGAGGATTGGGACGGCCGTCTGTGGCCGGGCGGGTACTACGCCACCAAGATCCGCGAAGAGGAGTACGGCGTCGACATGCGTCGGGTTCGCGAATATCTCCCGTACCCCGCCGTGCGCGATGGTCTCTTCGACCTCTGTCGCGAGCTCTTCGGTCTCACGTTCCGACCGCACACCGAGACGCCCCTCTGGCACCCGAGCGTGGAGGCCTACGACGTGGAACGGAACGGGGTCCCGATCGGGCGCTGCTACTTCGACTTCGTGCCGAGGCCCGGCAAATTCAACCACGCGGCGCAGTTCGACGTTCGAACCGGCGTCATCGGAAGTGGGTTGCCGCAAGGAGCGCTGCTCTGCAATTTCCTGAGCGAGCAGGCGCCCCGCGAACACGTGCGGATGGAATACCGCGATGTCGTGACGTTCTTCCACGAGTTCGGGCATCTGCTCCACCACCTTCTTTCCGGAGACGGTCGGTGGCTCTACACCACCATGGGCTTCGCCGAGTGGGACTTCATCGAGGCACCCTCCCAACTATTCGAGGAGTGGGCGAGGGACCCGGCCACGCTCGCTCGGTTCGCCCGGAACCCGGACACGGGCGAGACGATGCCCGCCGACCTCGTCGCTCGGCTGAAGAAGTCAGAGGCGGTCGGACGGGCCTACGGCGTCCTCCGCCAGGTCTTCCTCGCGACCCTTTCCCTCGAGATTTACCTGCGCGACCCGAAGGGACTGGATACCTCCCGGCTGTTCCGGGAGGTCTATGAGAAGCGGTTGGGCGTGCCGTACAACCCCGAATACCACTGGATCACAAGTTTTGGCCACCTGACCGGCTACTCGGCGATCTACTACACGTACCTCTGGTCGGCGGTCATCGCACGGGACCTCCTGACCCCGTTCGAGGCGAAGGGTTCCCTCACCGACCGAGCCACGGCCGAACGTTACGTGACCGAAGTGCTCGCTCCGGGGGGAAGCCGGCCGGCCGCCGAACTCGTTCGGCGCTTCCTCGGCCGGGATTACACCTTCGACGCCTACGAGCGCTGGGTCCTCGCCGGCACGACGTCGTCATGAGCGAGAAGGCGGGTTTTCGCTAGCCCCCGATCGAGCGGCCTACTTCGGAGGGGCGGCGACGCCGACGGGGTGGCGCGCGAGATAGCTCCGACCGAGAGCCCAGCCGATCACGGCTCCGAGCACGCCGCCGATGACGGCGCCGATGATCAGGTACTCCAGGGACGGGACGAGGTCACTCAGGGCGATGACCGCGACCTGTTGGAGGAAGATCACGATCACGATGCCCAATACAACGCCGCACGAGGCGCCGTGGGACGTCGCGCTCACGAGACACCTCCCGCCGGAGGAGGAGTTTCAGTCGGGGGAGGAGTTTCCGTCGGGGTATCGGGCGGAGTTTCCGGAGGAGCTTCTGCCGGAGCCTCCGCCGCCTTCGCAGGAGTTTGCGGGGCGGCGCCGGAGGGCGGAGGAGTCTCGGGGGGCGCAGCGGGCTTACGACCGAGGGCGGCGTAGCGACCCGAGCGGACGAGCGCGTAGACCTCATACACTACCAGGAGCAGAAGAACGATCGGGATGACCGCGAGGAAGCCGAGCGGGGCATTGCCGGTTACGTAGAAGTCCTCGCTCCACATCGTGGTACCGTTCGGGGCGATCACGCTGGCGGTGAGTTTGTAGACGCCTTCGAGAACGTAACCGATCGAGAGGGGGGTCCAGTTCAGGGGCCAACTCCCGCTCGTCTGAGCTACGCTCAGGCTGACATCCCGGGTTGCCACCGCGAATCCGAAGTAGAACATCTGAAGTCGAGCATCGTTGATACCCGGCGCGGGAACGTTCGACCACTTGTAGAGCAGATTCGCCGATTGAGAGAAGTCGATGGAGAGGGCCGACGAAATGGTACCGAGCGTGGAAATATCCACGCCATTCCACGTCACATCCCCGGTAATCCCGGCCGCCGGTTGGACGGCCGCGGAACGCGACGCGGAGGACGCAATCGTGGAAGCGGGAAGGTTCAGAAGGAGGCCCATCAGGGCGAACGCGAGAACCACGATGGCGAAGCTCCCCCGGGCCCGGCGCGGTCGGGACAGACGCATGGGCTGCGCACGGAGCCTCGGGCATATGAACTCATGGTTAGTAACTTGCCGAGGTCAAGAAGCGCGACCCGGACGGAACTAGCTCGAAGCTTGCGACCCGCCGAACGTGGACTGGAAACGTTCGAGGTCTTCCGCCTTCATCAGCCCCGGAGCTAGGTAGAGCCACACTCGAGCGTCGTTTTCTCGTGCTAATCGGTCGAACTGAACGAGTCCGTTGAGGACCGCGTCGGCGCCGTGCAGCCGAACCAGGTACTCGATACCCTCGAGGAAGAACGCTGTCACGCGCTCCTCGAGGAGCTTCTGGCTCAGGAACGTCCAAGCTCCTTCGAGGTCCGAGGGGCGCAGCGCAGGTCCGCGGCCGATATTCGTCAGCCAGAACACTTCGATGGGGCGGGACCCGACTCGCGTGCGGATCCTCTCGGGCGACTCTCGGACCACGCATACTCCGCGATGGCCGGCCGACGCGGCCTCGAGGATTCCGCTGAGCGATGCGACCAGCGAGTCGCCCGCCGCAAGCTCGACCCCTGAGGGGGGAGGCGGTGGCTCGGGCGCGACCGGAGCGAGAACCGGCGCAGGCACAGCCACACTGATGGGAGGTATCGGCGCAGGAGGCTCGACCGGCGAAAGAGGGAGGACCACCGGCGGAATCGTCCCCACGTCGGTGGGGGCGGCGGGCGGAATCGTTTCAGGGACGGATGTGCTTTCGAGATCCGGTTCCGGGCCTGCCGGAGCCGGGGGGGTTTCCTCGTTCCCGCGAGGCGCCTCCTCCGGTGCCTCGATGACCGGTTCATTCATGGAGGTCTCGAGACTCGAAGGACTCTGCTCCTCGATAGGAGGGGGGGTTTCGAGAAGAGGAGGGGGCTCGGCAGATTCGGCCGGAATCAGTTCTGCCGGAACAGTTTCGGGCGGTTCCACTGGTTCGGCCGGGAGGAGAGGTGTCTCCGCGACTCCGATAGCTTCCGTTGGGTGCGGTTCGGGCACCGTCGTTTCGGTCGGGGTGGCGACTTCTTCCTCGGGAAGATTCCTCGTTTCCGGAAGCGAAGAAGGCTCGGCGGATTCGGGCGTAGAACGCGCGGTTTCCTCGGAGGCGATTTGGTCCACCGAACCGGGTTCTGCTTCCCCCTCGGCCGGCGAGGGGGGCTCGGGAACCAATTCCGGTTCCGTCGGAACGATGGCGGCCTCGGGGCTCGGCGCCATTTCCTCGGACGGGCCCAGTGTGGGCGGCGTCTCGGGAGGACCGGCTTCCTCGGGTGCAGGGAGTTCGGACATCGCCGAGGGAACCTCGGTCGGAAACGGGGCTTCCTCGACCGGAGTCGACTCGAGAACGGGAGTCGCCACTTCAGCCTCGGCCCCCTCGTCCGGGACCTCGCCGTGTTCCGGGACAGCCGTGGGTTCGGGGGGCGTTGGGACCTCCGACGGCGGGGTACTCACAGGTAGAACCGACGGTTCGACCGTAGGGCTCTCGACCACCGGAACGGAACCGGGTCCCGGCTCCGCAGTCACGGCCGGCTGGGAGACGGTGAAAGTATCGGAATCGATGGGGGGGGTTGGCTCGAGCTCCGTTTCGGCCCTCGCCGCAACGGCCGGCTCGGCTTTCATTTCGCCCGCGTCGATGGTCTCGGCGGTTTCCGGTGCTGCCTTCGGTGCGGTTTCCGCCTCGGGCCGGGCGGAGAGCTCCGGGGGAGGAGAGGCCGGCGGCACGGCGCGGGTAGGACTCGCTGTGGACGGAGGGAGTGACGGTGGCCGCCGTTCTTCGACCGCGACCAAGGCGCGGGTCGCAGCGAGGTCGACGGCACGGGGGGAGGCGGTCGCGCTTCGTGGGATCACTCGCAGTCGATGGGGAGGAGCTTGGCCTCCGAGCTTCGTGAAGACCAGTTCAGCGACCGGGCCTCCGAAACCGGGCAACGTAGCCACAGTCTCGAACGGGGAGCGGCGAAGGTCCTCGACGCTGTGGACTCCACGCTCCCAAGCGAGCGATACCTTCGAGGGTCCGAGGAGGGGAAGTCCGATGATGTCGTCCAGCTCTTGCCCGAGCGCCCGGACGTCCTCCTCGTGGGCCACGAACTTCTCGTCCGCATAATCGACCTCCTCCGTCGGGGCGGCGACCGTCGGCCAGGACACCCGCTCCATTCGCACTCCCGTTCGAGGCCGTTTGGCTCGGGGGCGACGGGCCGGAAGGTTCGGAACGTGGACCCACCATGCGTCCCCCGTTCGGGTCCTCCCGGTCATCGCGTTGGGGGGCGTCGCTTCCTCCGACCGAGGCACCACGCGCAATTCGCGCAGGCCGAGGTAGCCGGCGATCGTTTCGGCCGCAGCACGAAGTTCCGTGGCGAGCGGGTCCTTGGCTGTCACGACGGCGATCCGGTCCGTGGCCGGGGGTGCGGCACGCAACCCGCGCTCGATTCGACGGACCAGCCAGTAGGCGTCGGTCGAGAGGGGCGGAATCGCGCGCTTCGCCACCGCGGCCGCCGTAGGAAGCTCGACGTACATCTCCCCGAGCGACCAGGGCGACGGAACGACCCGGTCGGGAAGGGTGTCGGAGAAGGTTACCATGTTGGGGAACACGCGACGGGGAAGTCCGTTGATCACGACGGTGAGTTCCTCCTGTCCCACGGCGGTCTCCCGCCGCCGTGGGGGCATATGTTGGAGAAGGTGGACGATCTGGGAGGCCTGAGTCGGGTAGGCTTTCTGGATCTCCGATTCGACCGGATGTAGTGTGCGGTGGCGTCCGGTCCAGGGTTCGCGAGGGGACGCGATTTCGAGGCGTTGGACCCGAGCGAGTCGGGCGAGAGTCTCCTTCTCCCCACGAAGCCGATCGCCGACGTCATCGGCCGGGGCCACGAGGACGACGAGCGGCAACGGGGTCGTTCGGGACACACCGACCGACCGGCGGAAACGGTCCACGGCCCGCGATACGGTGGACCAACGGTCCCAGGCGGCGACCAAGTCATCGTTGAGGAGGGTCCGGTCGAGACCGGCCATCGGCTGGTCGAAGATGCTCGACCGCTCGGAGGAAAGCGCGCGATGGATCCCCTCCGAGGTGAAAGGAAGGATCGGCGCAAGCACGGCGGAGAGACCTCGGGTCAGATGTGCCAAGGTCCTCAGGGCGCCGCGCTTGGTCGTCGGAGTCCCCGCGAGGGCCAGCCGCGGCTGGACCAGCTCGCGGTATTCGACGAGGTCGTTGTCGAGAAAGCGGCTCACGCGCCGATACGCGAGCGCGGGCGCCCAGTTGTCGTAGTGGGCGAGCGTCAGGGTCCTGGTGCGTTCCCAGCGGGCCACGATCGCCCGGTCTTCCACTTCGAGCTCTCCCAGGAATCCACTGATCGGTCGGGCGAAGGTGGCGAGCATCGCAGGGTCGCACTTCGCGGCGACCTCGCGGGACACCGTCCACCATCGTCGGATCCGGTCGGCTTCCTGGCGGCAACGGTCTCCGAAAGGTCCCCCGGTAGGGTCCGCCACTCCGCTGCGGACGAGGGCGGCCCGGACCGCGTCGGCCCCGAAGTTGCCGACCAGGTCGGGAGCGTCCGCCGCCGCGACCGTGGGGATCACCGTGAGATTGACCTCGCCGACGAAATCCGGAATCCCGCAGAGCGCGGCGAGATGATTCACGACTGCCGGCAGCCGCCGGCGACGGCCGACGTAAAGATGCACCGTGTCGCCATCGGGGGTCGGGTCGAACCGGGCCCAGGCGGCGAACGCGGCACCGCTGGAGGGCAGTAACAATCGTCGGACCACTCGTCGCGGTCCACCGCACGGGCATTGGGCGGGACCGTCGGGTGCGTCGAGCCGCTCGCACCGGGTGCACTCGAGCAACGCGAGCGAACCCGGTCCGTCATTCGGGGAGGCCTCGCTCACGGGCCACGGAGCGACCTCGGTCTCGGCGGGCAGGGATTCTTGAGGGAGTAGTCGCGAGAACATCGCTCGACGTTCCGCCGGCAGGTGCGACGGTTCGAGGCACCACGCACGACCGGGTGTCCAGAGCAGGGCGGTCCCGCACACCCCGCAGTACGGAACGCCTCGCTTCACTCGGAGCCGGGCGAGCAGCGCCCCCGCCTCCGAAAGGTCACGGAGGACGAACTCGTTCGCCGTTTCGAGGTCGAGGCCCGCGTACTTGTGCATCAAGGTGAAATCGAGCTTCCCCTTCGGTGTGACAAGGGGCCAACCGGCGACGCCGAAGCGGGCGGCGATCCGTGCGTCCGTCGGGCCATGTCCGGGAACGAGGGGAACGATCCCGGTGCCGCTCTCGCTGACATCCGTGGCGGTTAGGACGGTGCCGGCCGGCGCGCTCAGGTCGCCTCCCATCGGGAATTCGTGGCGCAGCGGATAGAGGTACGGAGTACCCTGGAATTCTTTGCCGGGTCGTTCCTCAAGGACCTCGAGCGTGGCTTCCGGTATCCAGGCGCGAAGGCGATGGAGCGAGGGCGCCGAAGTGAGGACGACCTCGTGTTCGTCTCGGCGCCGGTAGTCCGCTACGACGTAGCGGGTCTCGGGATTCACGAGAATGGCGCTCGTTCCCAACAGCTTCCACGGCACGTCCACCCAGACGAGGGCGTTGACGTCCCGATCTCCGATACGGACCGGGAATCGCACGAGAAAGGTGTCCGCTTCTTGCTGGTCGTAGACAATGCGTTCCGGACTTCGCGGGGACCCGCAGGAAGGGCAGACTCGAAAAGAGTCGTCCCGAGTGACCAGGATTCCCTTCGCTGCGAGACGTCCGACGATCGCCTGCACGCCCGCCGTTCGATCTTCCGAGTCCCACGGGATTTGCCCGTTCCCACCGGTCCAGACCCCGAGGGCGGTGAGGAGCCCGGGAACGCCCGTCGGTCCGGCCGGAACGGATCCGGTCGCTTGTCGGAGCGTTCCGACGGCCCGCCGACCCGCGAGCGCGAGGTAGCGGGCATCGACATCGGCGGCGACGGCCCGATGGGCGATCAGCGAGGCAAAGTCTCCTTGCGTCCAGGCGCCCTCGAACTGCCGGACCGTCGGTCCGGTCGGGGGTCCGAGCACCCCGCCCGGTGGGGGAAGACGCCGCCCCCTCCAAAGCGAAAGGCCTTCGGCCTCGATCGAGTGAGCGTTGTAATCGGGAGCGACCGGGTCCATAATGAACAGGAGTTCCGAATAGGAACCATGATGGCCGGCGCGAATAAACCCTCGTCTGGAAAACCTCCGTGGCTTCGACGGTTCCTACCGGGGTAACTCTTATCCTGTCGCAAATATGCCCGCCTGCCGGAGAACCACATTATGGCCTGGACGCAACAGGAAGTCCGTGAGCTCAAAGAGGGCCGCTATCTCCTCATCGACGAAGAGCCCTGCCGTATCCTGAGCATCCAGACCTCGAAACCGGGGAAGCACGGGGAAGCCAAGGCACGAATCGACGCGGTCGGAATCTTCGACGGCTCGAAGCGGAGTGTCGTCTATCCCGTGAAGCACAAGGTACAGGTTCCGCTCATCGGGAAGAAGCAGGCCCAGGTTCTCTCAATGACGGACGCCGAGATCCAGCTCATGGACCTCGAGACGTACGAGACGTTCAGCCTGCCGCTCGACGCCGAGACGAAAGCCAAGGTCGCCCCCGGTGCCGAAGTCCAGTACCTGGATGCGATGGGGAAACGCCAGATTACCCGGACCTAGAGCAAGCGCGCCGGGGTCGCCGAGGAGAAGCGCCCGCTCCTCGCTTCATTAATAAAGGGGACCGGGCATGAAACGGATGTCCGAACGGCGCGAAAGCGACTATCGGACCGGCTGAGTTTAGGGGGGTGGTCGCACGACGGGTCCGGGCGGATTGGGGTCCGTCTCTTCTTCCCGTCTCACTCGAATCCTCCAGGAGAAGGCCGAGGCGCTCAAGAAACAGCGTCAATCGGCCGAAGCGACCCTCAAAGAGATCGACGACCGGGTGGCCAGCTTGGAACAGCTCGGGATCACCCCGTCGGAGGTGCCCGAGCGTCAGCAGGCGCTCCGGGAGCTCGCCCGGCGGGCGGATTGGAACGGGGTGGAGAGCCAGGCGAAGGCCCTCACCGATTATCTGTCGAAGACAGTTCCCGCCACGATCCAGGAACGCCGAGCGCGGACCGCCGAGTCGATTCGACGGTTTTCCGGTTTAGGATTGGTCGTCCCGGCCGATCTCGTGACGGAGCTCGACGCCCTATCCCATCCTCCCGAAGGCGAAGAGTGGGCCGAAACCGTCGGCCGCCTCGCCCGCGTGGAGGCCACCCTCCACGAGAGCGAGATGGCCCACGTCAACAAGGTCCGGGAGCGGGCGCTCGCGGTCGCCACGTGGGCTGGCCTCAAGGGTTCTCGTCTCACCGATTTCGAAAAACGTCTGGACGACGCCCTACTGCCGGTCAAAGAAGACCGCCTCGCGGAGGCGTTCGAGGGGGTCGACCGACTCCTACGAGCCGGACTTCCGGAATCCGCCGAACGTCGCCAAAAGGTCCGGGACGACGCGACCCGTTTGGTCACGGCGGCCAAGGAGTTCGGAGCTCCGACCTCCCGGCTCGAAGCGGCGCTCGACGCGGGGACCGATGCGACCCCCGACCGATGGCCCGAGGTCGTCCCCGCCACCGAAGCCGCGAGTCACGAGGTCGGCGAAGCGCTGCGCGAGCGCTGCGTCCAGATCCTGGAGGCGCTGCGGACGTCCCTCGATTCGACGGGCGAGTACGGAGTCGACCCCACGTCCGCACGAATGGCGGTCGAGGACGCGCTCGCGCGGATCCGAACGTCGGCTCCTCTCGAGATCGGCCCGATCTTTCTCGAAGCCCGGCGCGCCGCCGAAGAACCCATCGTGACCGTGGTCGCGGGCCTGCTGGATGAGGCCCGACCCCGGATCGCCGACGCACGACGACTGGGCCGCGACCCGAGCGAGGTGTTCGCTGCCATGAACCGGGCCCGAGAGGCCCTCCGTCTCAAGATTTACTCGGAAGCGTTCGCCGCAAGCCAAGAAGCGCTCGACAAGGTAAGCCGTCTCACCGAAGAGCTGGACACGGCTCGGGACGAGCTACAGTCGCTTGAAGAGATGGCGGCCCGATTCCGCAAGACCGGCTTTTCGATCGAGCCGTTCGACCCAGCCCTAATTCGAATCCGCGCGTCCCTCGACCGGGCGGAGGTCGCCCCCGCCCGCGAGGTCCTCAAGGAGACGGTCGTCCACCTCGGGCGAGAGGCGCTCCAATTCTTTGTCCAGCGCTGGGCGAACCTCGACAAGGCTCGAGAGTACGCCCGAGAGCGTCAGTTCCTCTCGCCCGACGCAGACCGTGACATGAACGAAGCTCGCGAGCTCCTCGACAAGGGCGAACTCGCCGAGAGCGCCGAGCGGATCTCCCGCGCCGAGACCGAGCTCCGACGCGCCGCGGGACCGTACGTGGCGCGCCGGGTCGAGGAGATGGAGCAGGGACTCTCGGACATCCCGGACGAGGCCCTCGTCTCTCCGGTGCGCCGGTTGCTCGCCGACGCCGACGTGACGCTTCGGGTGAAGCAGGACCTGATCGCCTCGGTCGAGAGCCTCCGAAGGGCGGAGCGGGAATTCGGGGCCGTTGTCGCCTCGCATGCTTCGGCGCTCGTAGAGATCCTCGAGGCCGAGCGGGCCGTGCTCGAGAGCATGGGAGGGCCGAGCGACGAGATCCAGCGCCAGATCGACGAGGTCCAGCAGATCTTCAACATGGGAGATTTCGTCAAGGCCTCGCGCGCGTCCCAGGAGATCCGGACGCGGGCTCAGCAGCAGCAACTCCTCCGCAGCGAGGAGGCGGTTTCGCATGCCAAGCTCTCGCTGGTGGAGCTCGAGACGATGGGGTTCGACCTCGCGAAGTTCCGGACCCAGCTCGACGAGGCGCAGACCGCGGCGCGGGCGTCGAGATTCGCCGACGCTTACCGGCTCGCGACGAAGCTCGAGGAGTCCGCGCTCCGGGCCCGGGCGGCGGGACAAGCAATCCTCGAGGGGATCGCGCGGGCCCAAGAATCCCTCGGCCACCTCCGGGAAGGGGGGGTCGACCCGAACCCGTACTACGAGCCGCTCCGCAACGCTCGCCTCGCGTTCCAGAGCCTCGATTTCGACCGTGCGCGCGCCACCCTGGAGGAGGTGGAGCGGAAGCTCGGAGACGAGGCCGCGCGCGGAGAGACGACCCATCTTCTCGGAGAGGTCGAGCATCTCGTCGAGGACGGCCGCCGTCTGTCCTCCCCGATGGAACCGTTCCAGGCCCGCTGGGAGCAGTTGAGGACCGAGCAGGCCACGGCCCCTCCGGAGGCGACCCGGACCGGGGCCCGCCTCCTGCACGACGACCTCATCGCGATCCTGCGGCCCGTGCTGGACGAGAATTTGCGGACGCTCGAGCGCGACCTCGACATCGCGAGGTCCGCCGGCGTCGACCTAGATAAGATCCTTCTCCCGCTCGGCGAGGCTCGCCGGCGGATCGCGCTGCCCGTACCGATCGGGGCGGCCGCACTCCTGGACGCGGCGCGCGCCGAATTCGTTTCCACGCGCGGGTTCGTCGAGCACGCCGAACGTGTCGCGAAACGGGCCCGCGAGGCGCTCGCCGAAGCCGACCTCCTGCACGTGCACACGGCTCCGTTGCGCGAGCAGATGGAACGCATCGAGAAACTGCTCGCGGAACGCCAGTACGCCCGGGTCGTCGAGCTCGGTGGCCCGCTCGAACGAGAGTTGATCCAGGCGACCTACCAGCATGTCTCGAAGACCCTCGCGGGGTTCCAGGCGACGGTGACGCGCCTTCGCAAGGAAGGGATCGACACCTCCCTCGCGGAGAACCTCCTCCACCGGGCCCGGATGGCGCTCGACGAGGGCCGGCCGGTCGAGGCGCTTCAGCTCGCGGGTCAGAGCGAGGGAGAGCTCGAGCGCGCCGACCTCCAACGACGGATCGCCGAAGGGTCGATCGTCGCCGCCGAGGCCGCGATTGCCCGGGCCACGCAGGAAGGTGTCATCTCCCCGGTCGCGGCCGAGGAGCTCGCCTCGGCCAAACTCGCTTTCCAGGGTCACGAGTATCCTCCGGTCCTCGAGCATGCCCTCCTTGCCTCGGACGCCCTCGGAATCGCCCGCGAGGGACACCGACGAGCGAAGGACGCCATCGGCTCCGCCGAGCGGCAACTTCGGGAGGCCTCCGAAGTAGGGGCCGAGACGGATTCTGCCAAGGTCCGGCTCGAACAGGCTCGTCACCACCTCGAGAGTGGGCTCTATCCCGACGCTACCCGGGCCGGACGCGAGTCGGTCGAAGAGGCCCGCTGGGCCATCGAGCGACTGTTTGCCGGGCCACTGGGCGAGCTGCGCCGACAAGTCGAGTCGACCCGCCGCGAGGGCCTCGCCGCCGAGGTTGACCCGATCGAGGCGATCCTCGGGGAGGCCGAAACGGCGCTACGAGCCCGCGAATGGGCGCGCGTCAAGGAGGCGATCGCCCGGGGCGAGACCGCGAGCGTCCGGATTTTCGATGCTGTCGTGGACGGCCGCTGGCGCGAGGCGGAAGCCGAGTATCTTCGGGCGTCCGACGTGCCGCCCGCCGAGGTGGACCGCCGGGCGGAGGTCCGAACTCAGCTTACGGCACTTCGCAGCCGCCACGATTTTGGCACCGCGCTGGGTCTCGTTCGCTCGGAGCTCGACCTCGCCCGTCAACGCCGGAGGGAGGAGATCGAGCGTCAGATGGCCGAGTTCAAAGATCGGCTCTGGGTCGGGGAACGTCTCGCTCTCGACACGACTCCGGTCATGCAGACGTTCAGCGAGGCGCGGGTGGCCCTGGACGCCGGTCGACCGGACGAGGCCGAGGCGCTCCTCGCCCGCGCTACGAGCGCCCTCGAACCCACGGTTCGCGAACCGTACACTCGGCGCTGGCGCGAGCTGCAGACGGAAATGAACTTCGCCCAGGAGGGCCTTCACGTGAGGGTCGGTCCGCTCCGGGACCGGCTGCAACAGGTCGAACAACTCGACCGTTCGGGCCAGATCCTCGATGCGGCTCGGCTCCTGCTCAAGATCGAAGAGGAGCTCAACCTCCGCAAGTCGCTCCATCGGGAGCTCATGAACCTCCACTACCTCATCGACGCCGCCCTGACTCGGGCCCACGAGCTACGCGTGGACACCTCCGACGCGCGTGCACTTCTCGCGGAGTCCCTGCGACTCCGGGAGACCGACTACACCGCCGCCCTCGAGAAGGCGCGCGAGGCGCTGCGAAAGCTCCAAAGCGACGGGATCGGTTCGACCGAGGGAGTGAGTCCGGCTGCCGCGCCGGCGGCGAACCCGTTCTGGCCCTTCCGGCGGCCCCCGTCCGAGCCGTAGCGGCTTAGGTGGACGAAAGATATCCCGAACCCGATCCGGGAGGAGGGATACCCGGAAGTCCGCGAGGAGGTCCCAGCGGTAGGCGGTCGTACTCGACCGAGTGCTTGATTCCCCGGCGCCGAAGCAAGGTCGAAACCTGTTCCGTGATCTGGACGACCTCCTGACACCGGGCCGGTTTCGCGAAGTAGAACTCGGCTCGCTTTTCGTCAGCGATTGGGAAGATCAGACGCAGCCCAAAGGCGTCCTGGCGATTGTACCCGACCGGTTTTCGATTTCCTTTCAGGTCCCGCAGGTTCTCGTCGAGGAGAACCTCCGGAAGGAGGGGGTCGGATTCCTTGACGAACGGTCGATTCATCTCAACGACTCGCTTGTGGATCTCGGGGTAGACTCGCACGAGGTCGTGGTACGACCTCTTGGGGTCCAGAAGGATATGTCCGCTGCGGGCCTTGACCGGTGGGGTCACAACCGGGAATCGTGGTCCGGGTCTTAGGTGCTTCGGAACCCTCCCCCTCAGGGTTATCCCCCTTCGGAAGGTCCGCCGTGCCATGTCCGCGACCCCGCTCCCCTCCCAGACTCCCGCGTGGGCTCCCCCGACCGATTTCCCTCTTGTGACCACTCCCTACGTCCCCGGCTATCGAGTGACCCGGGTAATTGGACTCACGTACGGTCTCATTGTCCGATCGCGTGGATTGGGACGGAACATTGTGGCGGGCTTTCGAGCTCTCGGCGGCGGAGAGATCACCGAGTACACTCAGCTTCTCGAGCAGTCCCGGCACGAGGCGATTGTCCGGCTTCAGGATCACGCGAAGCGGCTCGGCGCCAATGCCGTGCTGTCGATTGCGTTCGACACCTCCGAGATGAGCGAGATCATGACCGAAATCATGGCCTACGGCACCGCGGTGGTAGTGGAGCCCGATCCCACGCCCGCGCAGCCCGTCGCTCTGCGGTGAGCGTCCCCGGCGTCGAAAGGCTCAAAGAGGCCTCCCGCTACCGGCCCGTGGCGCTCCCGTAGTCTAGTGGTCAAGGATAGAGGCCTCTCGAGCCTCTGACGCGGGTTCAAATCCGGCCGGCGTCGCCCGGCCGGGGAAACTCCCGCCGGGAGCACCATCTGGGAGACGGAAACCCGTGGGCCCTCTCAGGACTGTAGGTTCTTATCTGTGGGTTGCAGTTCCACCTAATCGTGGCGAGTCCGTCTTCGGGGGCGGAACTTTTCCCGGGCGGATTCGACAAACCGTCCTCGGTCTTCATCTCCGGGACCAGCCGAACGTTGCTGAAGTGGTTCGCGTTCTCCGCGCTCGCCCCGTACGCCTCTCGAGTTTACTGGACCGACGTTCGACTGCCCGGAGAGATTCTCGACCCTCTCGACCCGATGAGCCTTCATGCCATTCCCGAGGAGTCCGTGTACGTCCTCCACCCGCAGGATCTTCAGCCGGACGACAGGGGAGCCCGTCAGGCGGAAGCCGCCGCGGCGACCATGCTGCAATCGGACGACAGCACCGGTTCGATCCAAGGCCTCGTAGAATTCCTTCGAATGCCGCCCCATGCCCAGAATCTGATCTCCTCCACGGGTCGCGTCGACGCACCTTCGATCCTGGTGACCGCGAACTCGCAGCGCATCGCTTCGGCGTACTCGCAAGATCGCATCGCTCCGCTCATGCGCGCGATGTTGGAGTCCGGAACGTGTCAGGTCGCCCTGTGGGCCGAAGCCCCTACTACCCTCATCTCGATTTTCGACGTGATCCTCCACGTGGAGGGACTCGACCCAACGGACTGGCGCAACGCGACGGTCCGATGCGAGAAGGGGATTTCCACAGGTCCCTTGGCATCGGGAAACCCCCGCCGCTTTTCGGAACTCGCTGCCATCGCCGCGATTCTGGAGAAGTCCATCCCAGCCCCCCCAACGGGACGGCGTTGATCTGACCGGCCGCGACCCTCGCCGAGATTAGGGCGACCGAAAACGCGCGACAATCCATCTCCGCAAGCTGGACTCGCGGAGATGGACGGAGTCGTTTAGCTCCCGAGGCTGCGGGGACCTCCTCGCGGCCCTCAGGAATTGTGTTTCTGCGGACTCGAGGGCCCTTGGCCTACTTGGGATCGTCCGCTGACGGTTCGGTCCACTCTCTCAAGGTGGTCCGTCGAATTCCGGCCGCCCGTGCCAGTGTGTTCTTCGTTCCTTCCTTGGCAAGGTGGGGCGCATCGGCCAGGTCGATCTTCACGTCCTGGCCGATTCCTCCCAACGCTTCTCGCATCTCGTGAAGGTGGTCTCGAAACCGCGGTCGGTCAGCCTCGTCGGTCATGGGTCTGGTTCGGAGAGTCTGAACTCCTGGTCCAAAAGCCTTGAGGCGGACAGGAATCCGGTCGGTCACGCCGGAATCCGCCCACGGCTGGGTCCTGCGGGGCTTCCCGATTCTTCCTCCGAGTCCTTCCACCGGCCCAAGTCGTGTTTCCGGCGGGAGCCATGGTATTGTCCTTCGAAGTAGTATTCCCGGCCGTGGGCGTCGAGGTGGTGGTCATGATTTCCGCCCTCGACCCCGTGGCGACGGCGGTCGCCGAACGTTGGGGTACTCTCGATGCGTTCGGTGCGCAAGTTGACGGTGCCCCGATCCGACGGCTGAACGATCGCACTGCGGTCGTGCGACGACCCGGAGCCCACACCCACGACGAGGATGTGGACCTTCGGCTCCCCGAATCGATTCGCGAGTCCCGGCCGACCCTGGTGTTCCCTTCGATCCATCGAAGCGAGCGCAACGTGCCTTGTCTCACGGTCCATCCCCTCGGCAATCCGGGGTTGCGAGCCGAGGTGGGGGGTCGCCCCCGCAGCCTCGTCCCCACCGACCCGAGACGAATGGTTCATGCCCTTCGTCTTCTGGACGAAGAGGGTTCTCCTCTCGGCCTGAAGGCGACCTATGAGGCGACCCACCACGGTCCCGCCGTTGGCCTTCCGGCGTTCTTCATCGAAATCGGTTACGGAGAGCTACCCCACCCGCCCCCGGAAGCGGTCCGCGCTCTAGCCGACGTGATTTCCCATGTCGAAACGGTTCCCGGCGACCGAGTCGCGCTCGGAGTCGGCGGCGGTCACTACGTGCCCCACTTTACGGACCTCGCTCTCCGCCGCCGATGGGCCTTCGGACACTTGCTCTCGCGTCACGCACTACCGGAGTTGACCCGAGCCACCGCCGAAGAGGCGTTCGCCACGACACCGGGGGCCGAAGGAGTGGTCTACGCCCGAGCCGAGGACACGGGGCATCCCGTGTTCACCGGGGTAGGCCCTCGGCTCCGGGAGCAGGATGCTCCCGACCGACCGCGGGGAGCGAGTCGTTCCGCTACCGGCGGCGGTCGTTCGGTTTCTGGAACATGATCGCGCCGGACCGATAGACCGCCTTGCCCAGCCGGAGCGACTGTGTCGAGGCCACACTCGGAGAGCGTTCGGCGAGCATCAGACTCTCGACGATTTGGCGGAAGAGCGCACTTTGATTGATCTCGGGGTGTCGGTCGAGGAACTCGCTCTCCTCGGGAGTGATCGTGATGTTCTTCCTCATCATGCCGTGGGGCATCGCTTCGATCTTTCCGCGGTCAGCCATGCCCCTCGGAATCGGTTACACGTATAAGTGCGTATTGGTAAACAGGACCTCCGCGGCGGCACGACCCTCCGTGGGTCGCCTCAGCGTTACGAGCCGCCCAGGGGACCGGCGAGTACCGTCACGGCGTGCCGCGGGTCCATCGCGCGCTCGACGGCCGCGCGGACCTCTCGAGGCCGAACCTTCCGGAGCTGGGCCGGCCAGTGGGAGAGGTAGTCGCCCGGAAGGCGTTGGTAGGCGACCTCCACCGCGAGTTCGTGAGCATCGGACGTGGATTCGAGGGCCAGTGGGATCTCACCGATAGCGCTCTCCCGGACCTGGCGAAGTTCCGACGCGCCGACGTCGCGAATCCGCATTTGGTCGAGTTCTTTGGCAAGCATCGGCACGACCTTGGTCCAGCGCTCACCGCCGGTCCCGGCTCCCACCGCCCAATACCCACCGAAGCGCATGGCTTCGAGCTCGCTCGAAGCGTGATAGACGAGCCCACCGCGTTCCCGAACGCGCTGGAACAGGCGGCTGAGCTGGGCTCGCCCACCGAGGACCTCGTTCGCGAGGAATGCCGCGGAGTATGCAGGGTCGGAGCGAGCAATCGAGTCGCCCCCGATGCGGATCTCGACCTGCGACCGACCCGGTAGTTCGATCTTGAGCGTTCGGGCCGAACCAGCCCGGACGGGAGGCCAGCGAAGTTTCGGAGGCCGCCTCTCGGCGAAGTCCGAGAAGTGCTCCCGGACGGTGGCCTCAACGTCGGGCAGGCGAGCGGACGAAGTGACTACGAGGACCGCGTCACCGCTGGTGTAGTGATCCCGGTGGAACCGACGAATTTTCTCGGGAGTGAGACAAGCCACCGAACGCACGTCGCCGAGCCCGCTCGAACGGTAGGGATGCCCTTCGGGGTAGGTCGCGCGGAGCAGTTCCCGGTCCGCCCGACTCGCCGGCTGGGCGAGCTCGCGCAACTGACGCTCGGCGACCTGCCTTCGCACCCGGATGAGGTCCTCGGCTGCGAATCGAGGTCGGAGCACGACGTCGGCGAGCAGGCCGACCAGCTTTCTCCAGTCCGCGGCCGGACCCCAGATCGTCACCTCGGCCGATTCCGGGGCGCACTCGGTCGTGAGCGTGGCGCCCGCTCGGTCGAGGAGTCGAGCGAGACCTCTTCGGTCGTATCGACCGGCGCCGCTCGCGAGCAGATGGTTGGCGACCCGGGCCGTCCCGCCCTCGGACGCGGGATCGAATCCCCACCCCGCAGGGCCGACGTAGGTCGCCGAGAAGCTGGCGGCCCCGGCCGGGGCGGGCTGCCGGGCGGTCGTCAACCCGTCGATCGGTTGCCCGTACTCGACTTCCAACGGGTTGCTCGGCTCACGCATCGGCCGCCTCCTCCGTGGGCTCGTAGCGGACCAGGACTTGAGAATCCGTCCGGAAGATCGCCCGAGCTTGATCTCTCACCGCACGAGGCGAGACCCGCAGGAGAGAACGGTAGAGTTCGTCCTCGAGCGCGACCGATCGCAACGTCGCGAAATAACCGAGCCGGAACCCCGTGGTCGTAGCCCCCTCGTACGCGAGGGCCGCCCCGCGCCGGATCCGGGTGCGAACGTCCGACATTTCTTTCAAGGTCGGTCCGTCTCGGCTGAGTCGTCCGATCACCCGGTTCAACGCTTGCTCGAGACGGTCGAGGGAGACCCCGGGAGCGGCCTGCGCCTGGACCGTGAAGAGGCTCGGATAGAAACGAGGATTCCAACCACTGGTCGCCCGAACTGCGAGTCCCGTGTCCACGAGCGCCCGATACAACCGGGCGGTGGGATGCTCGCGTCGCCCTCGCCACCCCATCCCGGCGGAGAATAAGCGGCTCTCTCCTCCCAGGATCGTATCCAGGACTATTGTCGCCGGGGTGGCGGGGTCGGTCAGGGCCGGAGAGCGCCACCCGACCTGGAGGTAGGGCGTCGTCCCAGGTCCGTGGAGGGTGGACCGACGGACTCCGACTGCCGGCGGTTCGACCTCGCGGACCTCGACGTCGTCCCCCCACGCGGGGAGCTTCGAGAATCGGCGTCGCACTTCGGCCTCGGTCGCGCGTGGGTTGAAACCTCCGACCACCACGAGGACCGCGTTCCTCGGGCCGTAGAATCGCCGGTAGTACGCCCGAAGTTGGTCTGCGGTCATCTGCTCAATGTCCCGGCGGCGGCCGAGGGCATCCCATCGATAGGGGTGAATCCGGAACGCGAGCTGGAAGAGCTCCTCCTCGACTCGGAACTCGGGCCAGTTCTCGTTCCCTTCGCGTTCGGAGTGGATCACCGTCCGCTCCCGGGCGACCTCTTCGTCGGAGATCTCAGCTCGAGTCATTCGGTCCGCCTCAATGTCGAGCGGGACAGAAAGATGGTCGCGCGGCACCGTCGTGAAATATGCCGTAAAATCGGTGTCCGTGAAGGCGTTGAGTTCTCCGCCGACCTTCAGGACGGCTCGGTCGATCTCGCCTTTGGCGTACCGGGGAGACCCTTCGAAGAGCATGTGTTCGACCCAGTGCGAGGCCCCCGTAATTCCGGGCCATTCGTTCTTCGAGCCGACTCGATACCAGACCCAGACGCTCGCCGTAGGACTCGCACCGTCCGGCGCCAAGAGCACCCGAAGGCCGTTCGCGAGCCTCAGCGAACGAACCTTGGGTCGGTGGACCCCCGATCGAGGCATCGAACTGGCGCCAGCGCTCGTTGCATATAACGCGCGTCCGGGTCCGGCCGAGGGTCGAGACCGTCGAATCCCCCTCCGGCACAACCGTTAAGCGAGCGTCCCGACCATCGGCCGGCGTGCATCCGGCGCTCCGGCTGGTGCGCGTGGGCAACCTCGGCGTCTCGTTCGTGGGAACGCTCGTCGGGGGGCTCGTCGCACGAGGGGCGGGCATCTCCGTCCCAGTCACCCTCTGGTGGTTCCTCGTACTGGCGGGTCTTTCTACCTCTCTCGTCACCGCGGGCGGGAACGTGCTCAACGACCTTCTGGACCTCGAGGGGGACCGGACCAACCACCCCGATCGACCGCTCGTGACCGGCGAGGTCTCGGTGAGGGCGGCTCGCGGCCTTGCGGTGACGCTCTTCGTCCTCGGGGCTCTGGTCGTGATCCCCGTCGTCCTCGCGCAGCCTTTGGTCGGGCTGATCCTGGTCGTCGCCGTCGCGTCGCTGTTGGGATACGAGTTCCGTTTCAAGTCGGCCGGTTTCGTCGGGAATATCGTGGTGGCGTTCCTCACGGGGGTTGTCTTCCTCTACGGGGCAGCGGCCGCGGGCAATGTTCTCGTGCTTGTTCCCTTCGCCGCCATGGCTTTCCTGGCGACCCTCAGCCGCGAGGTGATCAAGGACATGGAGGACGTCGCGGGCGACGTCGGCAGGACCACCCTGCCCAAGACCTATGGCCTCGGAGCGGCCGCGGCCGTCGCTCGAAGCGCGATCGTGGGCGGGGTCGCGTTGAGTCTCGTTCCCCTCCTGTGGTTCGTGAGTCTCGGCTCGGGGGTCGGGATTATCTACGTCGTTCTGGTCGGGATTGCGGACGCGATCTTCGGGGTCTCGGTTTGGCATCTCCCCGACCGGCTGCACTACGAACAAACGATGAGCAAAGTGGCGATGACGGTGGCGCTGTTCGCGTTCCTGGCGGTGGCATTCCGGTGATGGGCCGTCCGCCCCTGGGACGGGTCGAGCAGTATCTGCTCGAGCACTTGGCCGGCGGCCCGCTTCACTTTACCCTTATCGACCCGGACAAGTCCCGCGGGGAGAGGGCGGCGACCGTGGCCCGAGGCGCTGCCGCGCTCGGAAGCCATGCGATTCTTCTGGGGGGCTCGACCGGGATCTCGCGAGAAGTCATGAGTGACGCCGCCCGAGCGATCAAGAAGGCGGTCAAGATTCCCGCGATCATTTTCCCCGAAGGCCCGGGCTCGCTGACCCCCGACGCCGACGCGGTCCTCTTCATGAGCCTCCTCAATTCGCGCAATCTCGACCTGGTGATCCGGACGCACGCGCGTTCGGCCGCGACCGTTCGGGAAATGAGTCTTGAGGCGATACCGATGGGCTATCTCGTCGTAGCCCCGGGGATGCGAGTCGGAGAGGTCGGGGCCGTGGACCCGGTTCCGCGCGATGACCTGCTCGGCGCAACGGGATACGCGCTCGCCGCCGAGCTCCTCGGAATGCGGTTCGTCTACCTCGAAGCCGGCTCGGGTGCTCCCGCCCCGGTGCCGGGCGGGATGGTCCGAGCCGTTCGGGAGGCGCTGGGGATTCCGCTCATCGTCGGCGGCGGCATCCGTTCTGGTTCGGAAGCAAAATCCCTCCTCGAAGCCGGTGCCAACGTCCTCGTCACGGGAACGATCACCGAAGAGGAAGGTCTGGGCGCCGCGTTCCGGGGGATCCTGGGGGAGGTGCGTCACGCCCGCGGCGACTAACGAGCCCGTGGAGTCGGACAACAGCTACCGCCAGGTGCGTCGGGGTCACGTGCTACTCCGCGCTCCGTCCCCTCCCGTGACCTACGGGTTGATCCTGGTCGCGAGCGCCGCGCTCGCCGCGCTCTTGTGGCTGCCCGATGTCCCGCGGTTCGCGGAGGGGTTCCTCCTCGTCGGGGTCCTGCCGGCGCTCATTGCCTCGGCGGTCACCACTCCGCTGTGCGCCGCCCTCGGCGGAAAGTTCGAATTTCACCGGAGCGTCTTCCTGGCGCTCACGGTCCTCCTGGTTCTCTTGCCGCTCGCGGGACTCTGGCGCCTCGCGCTCGCCATCGACCCTTCCGTGGTCCCCGGTCTCACCTACCTCGGAATCTTCCTCGCCGGTCCCGCTCTCTGGTTCCGCCACGCAAGTCTGTACGGAGTCTCCCGCCCAAACCACGCGCGCATGCTCGTCCCGTCGCTGCTTCAACCGGTCCTCTACCTCGCCGGGTTCTTCGTCCTCGTATCTCCGACGCTGACTTTGGTCGGCGAGGCCGCCGCGTTCCTCGTCCTCGGTTTCGTTCTCGCGGTCGCGCTCATCCGTGCGTCGGACCGCCCGATCCGCAGGGAGTTCGGGAGCTCGGGCGTGTCGCTGATCCGCCCTCTGCTCGACCACGTGGGCCGGCGCGACGCGGAAGCCACCCGGGCGCTGGAGGCATTCTTTCTCAAGGACGCCATCCCGGGCGATGTCACCGCTCGGATTCTCGCGTTCTCGCGCGGCGGCTCCGTGAAAGCGACCGTGGCCCTGCCCACCGTCCACCCTGGCCCGTTTGCGGCTCTCGGGGCGAGCGACCTACCGCGAAAGCTTTCGGAGAAGCTGGGCCCGTCCGCCGGCACCGTCTTCGTACCCCATACTCCCTGCGACCACGACCTCGACCTTCCCTCGGACGAGGAGGTCGACCGGGTGGCCGCCGCCACGCGCGAGCTGCTCACACCCCTCTCGCCGCCCGGCACGGCGAGAGCGAGCCCGCTCGTTTCGCCCTATCCGGGAAGCTTCGCCCGCGCGCAGCTCCTCGGGGACGTCGTCCTGGTCCTCGTGACGCAAGCTCCCGAGCCGACCGACGATATCGCCTTCAGCGTCGCCGACCGCATCGTGCGGGAAGTAGCGCGAGAAGGGGGGCCCCACGTGCTTCTCGTGGATGCCCACAATTCCTACGTGGAAGGAAAAGGGGACATCCTGTACGGGACGGCGGCGGCCGAGAAGCTCATCGCCGATACGAAGGCCGCGATCCGGTCGGCCGTCGCCGCGTCGCGCGAGGGGACGGTCGAAGCCGGGACCGCTGTCCGGCAAGGATACTCCATTGGACGAGATGGGATCGGACCGGAAGGTATCCGGGCGCTCGTCATCCGGGCGGGGGGAAAAACGACCGGGTACGTTCTGGTGGACGGCAACAACCTCATCGTGGGAGACCGGGACCCGATCGTCCGCGCTCTGCTCGAACGGGTCGATGCGGCCGAGGTGCTGACCACCGACAACCATGTCGTCCACGAGGTGGACGGCGGCATCAATCCGCTCGGAGAACGCTACGCGGTATCGGCGCTCGCCCGAGAATCGCGCGCGACGCTCGAGAAGGCCTATGAGGACCTCGGTCCGGTGTCCGTGCACTTCGGGGAAAAGAATGTCCTCGGGGTCAAGGTCCTCGGGCCCGGCTACACCGCACGCCTTTTGACCTCCCTCGGGGACACCCTCTCGATGTTCACGTACATGTTCGTCTCCACGCTCCTCCTCCTAGTCACGAGCTCCCTCGTCATCCTGCTCGCGCTGCGGTGAAGACCTCGTGTCCGCTCCCTCCGCCGGTTCGGTTCCTCCCGCGGCGAGTGTTGCGATCGGTGGGGAGGAGAACCTGCGTCTCCTGACGCAGTTGGTTTCGATCGCGCCCACGAATCTCGAGGACATCGGTCATGGTCAGTGGGAGAAGCCGAACTACCTACGGGCGGCGGACGCCATCGCCCGGGCCGCTCGCGCCGCGGGACTCTCCACCCGGATCTATGACCCGACGGTCGTCGGCGACGTCAAGGGCGATTGGCACGGGGCACCGAGACCGAATGTCATTGCCGAGCTGGACGTCGGGGCCTCCGAGACCGTACTGATCCTCGCGCACCTCGATGTCGTCCCCGTGCCCGCCGAACAGCTCGGCCGCTGGAAGAGTCCCCCGCACACGCTCACCCTCCGTTCGGACGGACGGCTCTACGGTCGAGGAGCCAGCGACGACCTCGGAAGCGGCGTGGTCGCCTCCATCGCTGCCCTTCGAAAGCTTTCGGAGGAGACCGACCTCCGCCGGAACGTCCGCTTGATCGTCTGCTGCGACGAGGAGACGGGAGGCGAAGGGGGCGTTGAGGCGATCAAGGCGCACGATGCCTTGCTTCCTCCGAACGACCCCGAGCGCATCTTGCGGGGCGACGTGGCCTTGATCCCCGACGGGAGCCCCGAGGCGACCGCCGGTTCGAGCGGGGTCGCGTTTCTGGAAGCCTCGTTCCAGGGCCCGGTCTCTCTCACCGAGGGCCTCGCGTACGGACAGGCGCTCGTCGACCTCCACGAGGTCGCGCGCACCTGGCGCTCGGTCTACGCCTCCCCCGACTGGCCCGACCGCCACGCCCCCGAGCCGGTCATCACGGGAAGGGCGAGCGTCACCCGATTCGACTTGGTCAACGTGGCCGCGGACGGGCACGCGGTCCGTCTCGTCGGAGCGCATGCGGAAACCGATGCCGCAAACCAGTCGGCGGCGGCGGTCACTCTTCTGTTCCAGGGTGACGCGAAGCTACTCGGCGCGCTTCCGGCGGCGCTCGCGCCTTTCGTCGGTCCCCCGTTCCGCCTCCAACCGGCCGGCGCCACATCTCTCACGATTCCTTCCGAAACCCTCGGTCTTCAAGTCGTCGGCGAGGCGACTCACGGTGGCTATCCCCACCGCGGCCACAATCCCGTGCCGCCGACGTTGCGTCTCTTGCGCGCCGCGGTCGACCGGAAGCTTCTCGACGGCCGTGCGATCGGCTCCGCTACCTTCACCGTCGACCTTCGCCTTATTCCCGAAATGGAACTTCAGGACGGGGTCGATGCGGCCCTGCGATACGTCCGCGCCTACGCCCAGAACCACTCGCCGACCGCCCGCATCGTCGCGCCGCCCGAACGGTGCCGGGCCGGCTACTACCTACCGGTCGACCACCCCGCGGTCCTTCGGCTCGAGCGGATTCTCCACGATACGATGGGCGCAAGCGGAGTCCGCGGCGAGTACGGGGGGACCGACGCAAGCGCCCTCCGAGATCTCACCACCCCGAAAGGAGACCCGCTGCCCGCCCTCGTCTTCGGCAGCATGGACCCGAACGCCCATATCCACGACGCTGAGGAGAGCGCGGACCCCAAGATGATCGCCGGGGTAGCGACCACCATAGCCCGGTACATCCGGGAACCGTAGGCCGGGGAAGCGAGCGTGCTGGACGCGTGGCTCTCCTCCCTCCTCGCGGTCCTCTGGGTCCTCACGCCGTGTTACATCGCGAGCGCCCTCGCGACGCTTCCGCGAGGTCGCGGGCCGCCGATGGACTTCGGCAAGATGTGGGCCCGCGACGGTCGACGCATCCTCGGTTCGTCGAAGACCTGGTCGGGGTTCCTCTTCGGGGGGTTCGTCGCGATGCCCTTCGGGCTGATCGAGGCCGGCCTGATCCTCGCCGCCCCCCCGCCCTGGCAACTCGTTCCCGTGTTCGCGCCGACCCTGCTCGAAGCCGTGCCGGTGGTCGCCCTCCTCACCTTCGGAGCGATGTCGGGCGACGCCCTCGGCTCGTTCATCAAACGACGCATCGGTCGCGAGAGCGGCGCTCGGACCCTCCTGCTCGATCAGCTTCCGTTCGTCCTCGTGCCGATCGGAGCGGGTTTCCTTCTCGACCCGGGACTCTTCGTTCCGGTGTTCTTCAACGCGTGGGGGCTGCTGTGGTTGCTGTTCTTCACGCTCGGCCTGCACACGCTTTTCAACTGGATTGGCTACAAGGCCGGTTTGAAGAAGGTGCCCTGGTGAACGCAGCGGTGGCCGACGCCGAGCCGCCCAGCCACACTGAGATCGTTCGGGCACTCCTGGACGCGGGGGCCGTTCGATTCGGAGAGTTCACCCTGGCCTCCGGAGAGAAGAGCGACGTCTACATCGACGTGAAGCGGGCGTGGACCGACCCCCAACGCCTCGACCTGCTCGCTCGAGCGCTCGCCTCGCACGTCGGCTCGACCGACCGCCTGGCAGGGATGGAACTGGGAGCGGTTCCGCTCGTCGTAGCGACCGCGTTGCGGACCGGACACCCCTACGCGGTCCTACGTAAGGCGACGAAGGAGCACGGCACGCGACAGGCGTTCGAGGGGGACATCTCCCCGGGGACGAGGGTCCTCCTGATCGAGGACGTGACGACGACCGGCGGGAGCACCCTGCGGTCGATCGAGATCGTGCGGGAGGCCGGGGGCGTGGTCGACCGGGTGCTCGTGGTGGTCGACCGGGAAGCCGGCGCCGCTGCGCGACTTGCCGCCGCGGGGGTCCGGGTCGAACCGCTGGTGACCCTGTCGGAGCTCCGCGGGGCTCGTCCGTGAGCGGAGCCCTTCAGTCGGACGGGACGGTCCGCTTCTCGGACCCGTCCGAAGCGGGACAAGTGTACGGAAAGGGGTTCTTCGGGACACCCGGTCCCGAGGGAGGTCTTAGCCTCGACCGGTACGAGGCGGTCTATCTCTCGGAAATGGGACGGGTGGAGGTTCGCGGCCCGGGGGGCCGGACGGTCGCGTGGCCCACCGTCTTCCGAAGGGCGGTACGAGCCGACTCAGGGTTCGCCGTCCGGTATCTTGTCTACCGCGATCTGCGGCAGCGCGGCTACGTGGTGCGCGCGAGCCCGCCGCCGATCGCGTTCACGGTCCTTCCTCGAGGCGGGACGCTGCACAAGACCCCGTCTCGATATTGGGTCGAGGCGATCAGCGAGCGCGTGCCGTTCGACCTCGCACGTCTCTTCGACCTGGCCGAGCGGGCGCAGAGCGCAAAGAAGCTCCTCCTGCTCGGCCTGGTCGACGAAGAATCCGACCTCACGTACTATCGGGTGCGACGGCCGACGCCCACGGGTTCGCTCCCGTCCCGAACCTTGTCGGTGCCCGCGGAGGGATGGCTCTCGGAGGACCGAGTGACGGTCCACGGGTCGGAGATCGCCACCGAGCTCGGAAAGGAGCTCGCCTACGGAAGCCGGGTGGGGAGCCGTCTCGAGCTGAGCCTCCTCGAAGCCGCATACTTGTGTTCGGTGCGCCAGCTGACCCTCCGGGACTCGAAGAGCGGACGGTCGGTGTCGCTCGAACGGCTCGAGCGGAAAGCCCGTCGGCTTGACCCTCTGTTCTTCGAACGGCTCGCCGCTTATCGGGAATTGCGCGGCCGGGCCCTCGTGGTGAAAACGGGGTTCAAGTACGGAGCCCACTTCCGCGCGTATCCTCGGAACCCGGAACACTCCCACGCCCGGTATCTGGTCCAGGCCGCTCCTTCGACGCACGTCGCATCCTGGCCGGAAGTGGCGGGGGGAGTGCGCGTAGCCCAGGGAGTACGAAAGGAATTCCTCGTCGCCGGGGTTCGCCCCGACGCGCAGGTCCGTTTCCTCTCCCTCGAGCGCGTGCGACCCTGACCCGGTTCGTTCGAGAAAATTCGGCAGGTCGCGGGGCATCGGACGAACGGCTAGCGTGGCGGGGAGGCGGACGCGATCGAACGGATCCATCGGCTCAACGCCGCCGAGGAGGGCCGACGCTGGAGCAGCTCCTCCAGCGCGGTTCCCACCACGACGCCGTCCGCCCCGGTGGAAAGGGCCCGCCCCGCCGAGGCCCGGTCCCGTACTCCGAACCCGATCAACACAGGAAGCTCCGGCGCGCTCGCGTGGGCCGCCCGGACGATCGGGGAAAGGTCGACCGAAGGGTCCCGCGTCGCCGCGCCCGTTGTTCCGTAGCGAGAAACAAGATACAGGAAGCCCCGGCTCGCTCGCGCCAAGCGACGCGTCCGTGCGGGGGGACTTCCGGGGGCGGCCATCAGGACGAGTGCGACGCCGCGGGCCCGGGCGGCCGTTCTCCAGGGACGCGATTCTTCGAACGAAAGGTCCGGGACGATAAGCCCGGAGACGCCGGCGCTCGACAATTGCTCGATCCCGGTATCGAGTCCCTCTTGCCACACGGGGTTCGCGTAGGTCATCACGGCGGTCGGGAGGATCTCGCGCGCGACCCGGGCGGCCGCCAAGAGGTCGTGCCAGTGAGTTCCGTGGTCGAGAGCTCGGCCCGAGGCGGCCTCAAGGATGGGCCCGTCGGCGATCGGGTCGGAGAACGGGAACCCAAGTTCGAGGGCGGACGCACCCCCGGCCTTGAGGGCCCGGACGTTGGCCCGAAGGTGCCCGAGTCGAGGGCGGTCGACCATGAGGTACGGAACGACGATGGGAGCGCCGCTCTCCTGAGCCGCCCGAAGCGCCTCAGTGAGCGGCACGAAGCACCACCTCGAGGTCCTTGTCGCCGCGGCCCGAGAGCGTCACCACGATCTTCTGCCGGCGAGGACGCTTTCGCGATTCCTGCACCGCTGCGAAAATCGCGTGCGAGGGTTCGAGCGCGGGTAGGATACCTTCGTCCTGCGCGAGCCAGTGGAACGCCCGGAGGGCGGCTTGGTCGGAGACGCTGATGTACCGGACTCGACCCGAGTCCCTCAAGAACGAATGCTCGGGCCCGACACCGGCGTAGTCGAGGCCGGCCGAGATGCTCTCGGTGTCGGCCACCTGGCCATCGCGGTCCTGAAGCAGGTAGGAGAACGAGCCGTGCAGAATCCCGGGGCGTCCGCGGGTCAGTGAGGCGGCCCCGTGGGAGCCCCGCGGACCGCCGGCCTCGACCCCGAGTAGTTGCACGCGGGTCCGCAGCAAGGGATGAAAAGTTCCGATGGCATTCGACCCGCCCCCGACGCAGGCGATACACAGGTCGGGAAGTCGGCCGAAAGCCCGGAGGGACTGGCTGCGGATCTCCCGCCCGATCACGCTCTGAAAATCGGCCACGATCGACGGAAAGGGATGCGGCCCTACGGCTGACCCGAGCAAGTAGTGCGTCGTGCGGACGTTCGCGATCCAGTCCCGAAGCGCGGCGTTGATCGCATCCTTGAGCGTTCGACTGCCCGACTCGACCGGAACCACCCGGGCGCCGAGCAGGCGCATCCGGTCGACATTCGGCCGCTGACGCGCCATGTCCACCGATCCCATGTAGACCGTGGTGTCGAGCCCGAGGGCGGCACCGATCATCGCGGTCGCGACGCCGTGCTGCCCGGCCCCCGTCTCGGCGATCAGCCGAGGCTTTCCCATCCGGACCGCGAGGAGACCCTGACCGAGCACGTTGTTGAACTTGTGGGCCCCGCCGTGAACAAGGTCTTCTCGCTTCAGCCAGATCTCGGCCCCGCCGGCACGGTGGGAGAGGTTCCGAGCAGAGTAGAGCGGTGTCGGTCGTCCCCCCAAGGTTTCGGAAAGCCGCTTCAGCTCCGAACGGAAGGCGGGGTCGTGCCGGGCCGACTTCCAGGTCGCCTCGAGTTCCGCGAGGGCGGGTACCAGTGTCTCGGGGACGTAGGCCCCCCCGTACGGACCGAAGCGCCTAGGCATGCCCCGCTTCGAACGCCTCCACCGCGCGCAGGAATGCCTGCATCTTCGCCGGGTCCTTCACGCCAGGAGAGCTTTCGATCCCGGACGATACATCGACTCCCCACGGTCGGATCGAACCGAGCGCGTCGGCCACGTTTTCGGGCGAGAGACCGCCGGCGAGCACGAATTTACGCCCGGGGTGAGTGTCTACGATGCGGGCGCAGACTTCCCAATCCGGCCGGACCCCGCTGCCGCCCGGCAAGGGTTGACCGGCGGCATCGAGGTGAATTCGCGGGTAATCCTCCGCCGGGGGAATCGGGGGATCCTCCGCACCGGCGGCGTTCGGCAACACGGGCACGGAAGGAACGAGGTGGTGAACCTCGAGGAACTCGAGTCCGGCCGGGATCTTTCCGTAGACTTGGACGCGGTCCACGCCTACTTCATCGAACAAGCGGTGGATGAGTTCCGACGTGGGGTCGACCACGACCGCCCACGCCTCGGCCTCGGCCGGCACGTGACCGACGAGGTCGAGGGCAAGTTCGGGCGAGATGTTCCGCGGGGAAGCGGGCACGTCGATAACGAACCCCGCGGCACCCCCCGAAGGAACTTGCTTCACGACTGCCGGGTCCTTGAGACCGCAGAATTTCACGAACGTCTTCATCGATGCTCCCCGGCGGGAGGGCGACGCAGCGAGGCGAGGAATTGCGCCGGGTCCGGCGCGCGCGCTACCGCGCTTCCTACGAGGATCCCGTCGACGCCCTCGTCCCAGAATCGTTGGGCGTCCGAGGGGTGGGCGACCCCGCTCAATCCGAGGAGGGGCCGGAGTCCGAGACCGACCGCTTCGCGAATCGTCGCGTCGGCGGTCTCCCGGTCGATGGCCAACGTGTCCAGATTGCGGGTGTTAACGCCGTACACGTCCGCCGCCACGCCCGCGACACGACTTAGCTCTGTCCGAGCGTGGAATTCGAGGACGACCTCGAGCCCGCGGTCATGGGCCGCATTTGCGAGGGAAGATAGCGACTCGACGGCGTGCCCCTCGGTCTCAAGACGGGCGATGAGGAGCAGCGCGCTCGCGCCGCTCCGGGCGGCGGCGTCCACCTGCCGGCGGTCCACGATGAAATCCTTGTAGAGCACGGGCCGGTCGGTGGACCCGGCAACTTCGGCGACATCGCTCGGCGAGCCGTCGAACCGCGGTATCGTCGCGAGGCAGGAGTACGCGGTCGGTTTGGCCGGCTTCGCGGATTCTACGAATTCCCTCACTGAGCGCGGGGGGAGCGTGGGGTGGGGATAGCCCGGAGAAACGCGCTTGTATTCCACCACCAACGCTCCCCGGCCGCGGTCGTTTTCGATCGCCCGACGCAAGGAAGGCCGAGGGCCCGGCGGTTCCTTTAGGAGGCCGTCGCCGTATGCAGGGCCGTCGATCGATCGGTGGGTCTCACGGACGATCTCCTCCAGGAATCCCATCGCTAGGCTCCACGGAGTCGGCGGAATCGAGCGGCGACGTCGGTCATCCGGGCCAGAATCGTCTCCGCGTCGCCGGAGTCAAGGGCCGCTCGCGATCGCTCCACTCCCTCGCTCAGGCGCCGAACCGCTCCCGCGACCCAGAGCGCCGCCCCGGCCGTTAGAAGAACCGAACCGCGTCGGGCTCCGCCGCCGCCCGCGAGGATCCGTCGGGCCTCCTCCGCGGCGTCGTCCGGAGGAAGCGGTCCCCAGCTCCCCCGGCGGTCCTCGGGAGGGAGAAGGTCTTTCGCGAAAATGGTGCGACGCGTAAGTCGACCGTCGCTCAGGACCACCGCCTCGGTTTCCCGCTTCGGGGAGAATTCGTCGCATCCTTCCGCCGACGTTACGGCCATCGCGCGTCGGCGGCCGAGTCGTTTCATGACCTCGGCCGTGCGGACCGCGGTCGGAAGGTCGGCCACGCCGACCACCTGGAAGGGGACGTGGGCCGGATTCGACAGCGGCCCCAGTTGATTGAAGACGGTAGGAATTCCCAGCGCCCGGCGTGCGGCCCCGGCGGCGCGAGTGGCCGGATGGAAGAGCGGAGCATGTAGGAAGGCGAGTCGCATCTTCCGGTACGTCGCCCGCGCGAACGGAATGCTCTCGACCACGGGCAGCCCGAGGGCCTCGAGGAGGTCGCTCGACCCGCACGGCCCCCGAGCGCTCCGGTTGCCGTGCTTCACGACGGGGGCGCCGGCGGCCGCCACCACAAAGGCGCTGACGGTGGAGACGTTGAACGACGGGGTCCGCGCTCCTCCCGAGCCGCACAGGTCGATCGGGTGATCGCCCGAGGGAACTCGGAACGGGACGGCCCGGCGTTCGAACTCGCGGACGAATTGAGTGAGTTCGGGCGCGGTGGTCGGTCGAGCGGCCAGCGCGACGAGGACGGCCGTTCGTTCGAGGTCGGACGTCCGGGAGGAAAGGAGCGAGTCGAAAGTGGTCCGTGTCTCAGCTGCGGAAAGGGGACGGGCTTGGAGCAACCGGCCCAGCAGCGAGGCGATCATCGGCGCGCCTCGCGAAGAAAATTCCTCAGGATGGCAGGCCCCGAGCGGGTCAGGTAAGATTCCGGATGGAACTGGACGGACTGAACCGGGCGGTCCCGGTGGCGCAGTCCCATGACGATTCCGCCGTTTCCGCGGGCACAAATCTCGAGACTCGGTGGGACGGACGCAAGGCGGACGATGAGCGAGTGATAGCGCGCGACCCAGGTCGGCGAGGGAACCCCGACGAACAACCCCCGGCCGTCGTGGGTGACCCGCGTCACGTCGCCGTGAACGGGTTCCTGGGCGCGGACCACCGTAGCCCCATAATGTTCCGCGATCAACTGGTGGCCCAAACAGACCCCGAGAAACGGGCGTTCGCGGTCCCATCGGTCCAGCAGCGCCCGGGAGAGGCCGGTCAACCTTCGATCCCCCGGATGACCCGGCCCCGGAGAGAGGACCACGGCATCCGGGTCTTCGCGCAGGGCGTCGCGCAGCGGAACCGTCGAGCGAACGCACCGGACGGTCGCCCCGTCATTGGCGAGCGCCTGCTCGATGTTGTGGACGAACGAATCCTCGTGGTCGACGAGGAGGATCTTCATCGGTCTCCGGCGACGAGGGTCGCCTCCACGTGGGCCAGTTTCGAAAGCGTCTCGTCAAACTCTCGCACCGACTGGGATCGATGGACGATGCCTGCTCCCGCGGCAGTGTAAAGTCGACGGCGGGCCGCGAACCCCGAGCGGATCGCGAGCGCGAAATCGGCGTAATGCCCGGGGCGGAGGAGCGCCACGGTCCCGGCATACGGCCCCCTCCAGGTTCGTTCCTCGCGACGCAGGAGCTGCGTCGCCCGTATCTTCGGTGCCCCGCTCACGGTCCCCGCAGGGAAGGCGGCGCCCAGTGCGTCCCACGGCCCCACTCCGGGACGAAGACGTCCCCCGACGCGACTGATGAGGTGTTCGAGCCGGGCGTAGCGCAACCGACGCTCCTCCCAGACCAGCCGAACGGAGCCCGGACGCGACACCGAACCGAGGTCGTTCCGCGCGAGGTCCACCAGCATTCGGTGCTCGGCGAGCTCCTTCGGGTCATGGGCGAGCGGCAAGCGGCCTCGCCGGGAGGACCCCGTCGGCAGCGTCCCCGCGATCGGGTTCACGTACGCACGCTCTCCTCGAACCTCGACGACCGATTCCGGGGACGCTCCGACGATCTCGCGGTCTCCGAACTTGAGGTAGTAGAAGAACGCGAACCGTTCGGTCGCACGCAGCCGACCCGCCCGGGCGAGCAGGTCGTCCGGCCGGACCCATTCCCGTCGGTGCGACAGCACTACCTGGAACGCCTCTCCGTCCCGAATCCCCGAGACGAGGTGGCGGACGGCCGCTCCAAAACGACGCGGAGGTAACGAGTCCCGCAGCGGTCGGGGGGAACGGGTTCTTCGAGTCGGTCGGTGTCGAGGGATTTCGGTACGGGCGATGCGAGCCTCTCGCACGAACGCGAGCTCTCCCAGCGGGAAGGGCGACCCCGTCGGAAATCGCTCGAGGGCGGGCTCGAACAATCCGACCGCGTCGAAACCGACGTAGCCCATCACTACGGAGCGCGGTCCAGAAAGGCTGCGCTCGGTTTGGCGGGAGATCTCGGCGAGGTCGGTCGTCGGGGTCAAGGTCTCGACCTGATCGGCCCGGTCGAACGACACCGCGACCCCCGAACGGCCGGAACCGTTCGCCGCACGCTCGAAGTATCCGGCCACCTCCCGGTCGGGTGCGGTCGCGGTGAAACGTTCCCAGAGGGTCATCCGGGGGATCTCCCGTGGACGAGCGCTCGGTGCAGCTCTCGCAACACCTCGGGCCCTCGTCCTTCCGGTACCGCGAGGGAGAGCGCCCGCGGTGTCGCGCTGAACCCCTGCGCGCCGGCGACCGCGGCGGACGGGATCCGGTCCAGGTCGTCCAGCACGCCGTCTCCGATGACCGTGACGAGGGCGACTCGGTACGGCCCGTCGAGCATCGCAGCGGCCTCTCGGGTCACGGGAGCGAGCGCCTGGATCGCCGAGAGTACTTGGTGCGGCTCGAGGACGAGGCAGAGGAGGGCGGACGAAGTGTAGAGTTGGACCAGATTGACGCCGGCTTCCGAGAGGCGATGGGAGACCTCCGCCACGATTCCCGGTCTTTGCCGACCTCCGGGTACCCGGAGACGAAGGAGCCGCAGGTGACGCAGCATCGTGAGCGCTCGATTTCGGCGTCCCGCTCGAGCGGGCGCGATCGTTGTCACCACGTCCGGGTCGTCGAGCGAGCGGACGGTGAGCACCATCCCTTCGGCCCGAGCGGGCTCGATCGTGAGCGGATGCAGGACCCGCGCGCCGAACTGGGCGAGTTCCTCCGCTTCCTCGTAAGAGAGTTCGGGAATGGGCCGGGCGTCCGGGACCTCTCTCGGGTCGGCCGAGAGGACCGCGACATGGCGCTTGACCAGTTCGACCCGGGAGGCCCCTAGCAGCGCCCCGATCGCCGAGGCGGCATAGTCCGAACCTCCCCTGCCGAGCGTGGCCACGCGTCCTTCGAGGCTCCGACCGAAGTATCCGGTCACGACGGGAAGGTCCCCCCGCGCGAGAAGTCGTCCGAGACCTCGACGAACCGGGAGGCGAGAGCGGTCGAACAGGATGCAGGAAGCCCCGTAGGCGTTGTCGGTGGTGAGGCCGAGATGGTCCGCCTCGACGGCCACCGCCCGGACCCCGTCGTCCTTGAGCCGGGAGACGAGCCAGTGGACGGACAGTCGTTCTCCCTGGCTTAGGACCCGGTCCGACAGCGCCGGATCGACATGGGGGGTCGCCTCCACGAGGGCGAACAGGCGGCGCAATCGGTCGAGCTGCCGGCGACCCGGGGTCGGAAGACCGGGGTGAGCACGGCGGACTTGCTCGAGTATTTCGCGGTGCCGCTTCTTCGCCCTTGGATGCGCGAGACCCTCGGAAAGAAGGTCGGTGACGCCCTCGCGTGCCGAGACCACGAGGACGAGCGGGGTCCCCGTCTTTCGAAGCGCCCGGACGTCGCGAAGGATCCCGTTCGGGTCGGCCAGGGAGGCGCCCCCGAATTTGAGGACCACCGGCCGGACTCTCGAGCTCAATGCGGTGACCCTCCCTTCCAGGTCAGGAGACCTTTCGCGTGCGCCAGCTCGGCGTTGAGGACCGATGCGCCCGCTCCCCCCCGGACCGCATTGTGCGAAAGGACGAAGAATCGGAGATAGGGCGGGTCCCAACGAACCCGCCCGACCACCGCAGCCATCCCCCGCGCTCGCACCGGGTGCCCGGCCCAGCGGTCCCTGAGCGGCTGGGGCCGGTCGGCCTCGGGCCGAAGCTCGATCGGAGGATAAGGAGCGGTCGCAAGACGGAGTTCGTGGAGCGGGTCGAATGACTTCCAGGCCCCTTCGAGCTCCTCGAGCCGTGGGCGCCGGGCGGCTTCGACCGTCACCGCCTCGAGGTGACCTTCCCGGGTCGCAACCCGCACGCAATGCGCCAGGACCGGGACCTGCGAAGGGATGATCCGACGGGCTCGACGTTGGCCGAGGATGCGAGCCGACTCACGAACGATCTTCTCCTCCTCTTCTCGGATGAAGGGCACCACGTTGTCCGCGATCGACAAGGACGGAACTCCGGGATATCCGGCGCCCGAGAGGGCCTGGTACGTGGCGACGTGGATGCTCTTGGGGGCGAGCAGGCCCCTCACCGGCGCCAGCGCGAGCACCAGACCGATCGTCGAGCAATTGGGGTTGGTGACGAGAAGGGAGCGGGACCGGGGACGGGTCGCACCGAGTTGAAGATGGTCGGCGTTCACCTCGGGAACGAGGAGAGGGACGTGCGTATCCATCCGATGGTCAGCAGCGTTCGAGAAGACTGACACGCCGCGTCGAACGAGTTCGGATTCGAGCGGACCGGCCGTACCGGAAGGAAGCGCCGAAAAGGCGATTCGAATCCCCTCGCGCGACAGCGCGGCGGCGCTTCGTGCGACTATCTTCCGATCCTGAAGTGACGCCGGCGGGGCTTCCGCGAGCTGCCAAACATCCGTCAGTCGCCGCCCCTCCGAACGTTCGGTGGCCACTAGAACGGGCGAACCGAATACCGGGTGCTCGGCCAGCAATCGCGCGAAGTGCTGCCCGATGTAACCGCTGGCACCCAGGATGGCGCAGGAGATCCGCTCGTCCGTCACGGAAGGAACCCTCCGCGAAGCCCCAGGTCCGCGAGGGCGATCGCCCCGACCGACTCCAAGACTACGACCGCCCGGGGAACGATGCACGGGTCGTGGCGGCCGGTGACGCCGAGAGTGGCCGCCGACCCGTCCCGGAGGTTCACGGTGCGCTGAGGTTTCGCGATCGAAGAGGTCGGCTTGACCGCGACTCGGAACACGAGCGGCATGCCCGTGGAGAGTCCACCGAGGATCCCTCCCGAATGGTTGGTCTCAGTTCGAACTTTGCCGTCGACCCAGACGAACGGGTCGTTGTGTTCGCTACCCTTCATCCGAGCAGCGCGGAACCCGGCACCGAATTCGATGGCTTTGACCGCCGGCACGGAGAAAGCGAGGTGGGCGATGGAACTCTCCAGAGAATCGAAGAACGGTTCGCCGACGCCGACGGGAAGGCCTTCGGACCGGACCTCGACGATCCCACCGAGACTGTCGCCGTCCTTTCGGGCTTCGGCGATGGCCGCCTCCATGCGACTCGCCGCCGCGGGGTCGGGGCAGCCGACCTCGTTCGCCTGGGCTCGCAGTCGCAGGTCGCTTACCCGGTCCTCCTCTCGGATCGTCCCGTCGATCGGGCCGATCGATCGGGTGAATCCCACTACGTCGACTGCCCGAGTCGACAGCAGCGTCTTGGCGATCGACCCGGCGATGACGAGCCCCACCGTCATCCGACCGGAAAAGATTCCTCCACCGGAAAGGTCCGCTCCGTCGCCGTAGCGAATCCGGGCCGGATAATCCGCATGCCCCGGGCGAGGCGTGTCCCGCATCCGATCGTACGGTGCCCGACGCACATCCTCGTTGGCCACGTGAGCGCGGAACACCGACCCATCCGACTTCCCCACAGTCACGCCGCTGTCGACCTGGAGGAGGTCTTCTTCCTGCCGTCGAGTTGCGAGGCGGCGGCCGACGGGTCGCCGTCGGTCAAGGTCGGTCTGGATGCGAGACGGGTCGATTGAGGTACCGGCGGGAATCCCCTCGACCTCCACGCCCACCTCGGGTCCATGGCTCGTGCCGAAGAGAGTGATCCGGAACCGATCTCCGAACCGCATCATGATACGTAGCCTCCGTCCGCGATCTCGCGGAGCGCCCTCCAGAATCCCGGATAGGATTTCCGAACCGCCTGGCGTTCTCCGACGATCGAAGGGCCGCTCGCCGCGAGAGCCCCGACGGCCGCACTCATGACGAGGCGGTGATCCGAAAGTCGAGGGAGCTCGACCGCCTTGGGCCGGGACGTGCCGCGAATCGTCAGTCCGCTCGGCCTTTCATCGACCTTGCCCCCGAGACGTCGGGCGAGCTGGGCGGTGGCGGCTTTCCGGTTGGACTCCTTGAGGGCGACGTGTTCGGCCCCCGTAATGCGACTCTCCCCTGGCGTCGTAGCGGCCAGCACTCCCGCGAGGGAGTAGAGGTCGGGCGCGTCGGTGAGGTCGACGCGGAAGGGCCTAGGCCGACCGGCGCTCACTTCGACTCCGCCCTTCGACCTTTCCACATTCGCGCCCGCGGACTCGAGCAGGTCGAGCACGGCTAGGTCCGCTTGGGGCCAGCTTTCGCCTACCCCGTCTACCCGGACCCGACCTCCGCTCACGGAGGCAGCCGCCCAGAGATAGGCCGCCGAGGAAGCGTCTCCCGGGACGAGGAATTGCCTGCCCCTGAAATGCTGGCCGCCAGCGATACGAAAACGTCGTCCGTGGCGGGCCACGCGAATTCCATGATACGCGAGCACCGCAAGCGTTGCTTCCAGGTACGGTCGAGAGACGACCTTTCCGGTAAGTTCGAGGACGGAATTTTCACTCAGGGTGGGCATGGCCAGCAGCAGCGCGGAGGCAAACTGCGAGCTCTCGGACGCGTCGAGCGAGACACTCCCTCCGTGCATGGGACCCCGCACCTCGATAGGAAGCCCTCGGCCCCGGGTATGTCGACAGGTCGCGCCGAGGGTTTTCAAAGCGGCCAGCAGCGGGTCGATCGGGCGCGACGAGAGCCGACCCTCCCCCGAGATCACCGTCGTTCGGTCTTCGAGACCCGCGATCGCGGAAACGAATCGGAGCGTAGTCCCGGATTCGTGGCATTGAATTCGGACCGCGCCCTGCCCGGGCCGTCGGGAAGAAGGGGACAGATGCCAGACCTCGGCTTCCCGGTGGACCGAAGTTCCCAGATGTTGCAGCGCGGAGGCCGTTGCTCGAGTGTCGCCCGAGTCGAGGGGCCGCAGCACTCGAAAAGGGCGGTGCGCTAGGTGCCCCACGACCAACGCCCGGTGCGTGTAGCTCTTCGACGCCGGCGCTCGAAGCCGACCGAAGACCGCCCCGGGCCGAATGCGAACGAAGCTCACGGACCTGTGCCCTCCATCGCTGAAGTTCGAGTGAATGGAACAGTGAATTTTGCCGCGGCGTCCGACGGGAAGGCCCGGACGACGTCGGTGAGCCGATCGCGGGGGGCGATGGCCGCGAGCGTAGGGCCGAGGCCGCTCACCCCGCTCGCGATGGCCCCGTTCATGCGAAGCCGTTCCCGGATTTCTCCGTAGGAGTAGCCCATCGAGCGCTCGACCAGCTCCGAGTTGAGTCGCATCGCCGCGGCCCAGTCCCCCGTAAGCGCCGCGCGGACGGCCCGCTCTCCCGCGGGCCGTTCGGCCGAGAATGTCGCGATGAGATTGGGGGAGGGTGGGTGGCTTTGCGTCGGGACGTAGAGGGCGACGCCCCAGTCCGAGTCGACGGGGGACCTTCGAAGCACGTCGCCGCGCGAGTTCTCCGTGATGACGAACCCCGGATCGAGGCCCGCGAGCGCGTCGTCCAAGGCCCCGGTGGCACTCACTCCGGCTCGGCGCCCGACTTCCGCGGAGTGGAGGCCGATTTCCATTGCGGTAGGATTCCGGTCGGCGGCCCTCGCGACCGCGAGCAGGATGGAGGTGCTGACGGCACTCGAGCTCTTGAGACCCTTTGCAAGCGGAATTTCCGACCGGAGCGAAAGGCGTGCAGTCGCCCCTGGCTGGGGGTAGTAGTGTTCGAGGCCCGAGCGCAGGGATTCTTCCACAACCGACGACCGGACATCGGCCGGAATCTCGAGGGTGGCCGTTCGCAGCGACGGGTCGATCGACAATGTAACCTGGGCTTCGCAGTGAAGTGCGATTCCGACGGCACAACCGACGCCGGTGGGCAGCGCGTTCGTGATTGTGATGGCCGCCGAGGTGCGGGCAATCCCGCTCACGCAATCCCCTCCAGGGCGCTCGAGACCTGAGCGGGAGACGGTTCCTCTCCCCACCAAATCCCGAAGCTCGCCGCTGCTTGGTACACCAAGAGTCGAGTGCCTTCCTCGTACGTTGCTCCCGCTCCGAGGGCCGTGCTTCGGATGACTTGGTTCTCGGGGTCGTATACCCAGTCAAGTACGTGAACCCCGGGGCGCAACCAATCGGACATCTCCGGGAGCGGGGAAGGGGCGGAGGCCTCTCTGCCGACCGGCGTGGCGTGAACAACGAGGCTCGGGGGTGCACTAGCCGAGGTTCGGTTCGCTTCGGCGCCGAACTCCCGGGCGAGAGCCTCCGCCGCCTCCGGTCGGCGGGCTCGTACCAACGCCCTCACGCCGAGCGAGCGGGCGGCCGCCAAAGTGGCTCGCGCGGCTCCGCCGGCTCCGACGACTCCGACCGAAGCTCCATCCCAGCGTCCGGACGCCCGCAGCTCCTCGAGGCGACGCAGGACCGCCACGAGGTCCGTGTTCTCGGCCCCGACCTCGTCGGGCCCAAGCGAGAGAGTGTTCGCGACGCCGCAGGCGCTTGCTCCTGGGTCGACACGTCCCGCCAGCTCCAGGGCGATCTGCTTGAAGGGGTGGGTCACGTTGAGTCCTCGAAAACCAGCTTCGATGAGGGACGGGATGGAGTCGACGAACTCCTGATCGTCCTCAAAGTCGAGGGCGATGTAGAGGCCGACCCGGCCCGCTTCCGCCATCCAACGGGAATGGAGCGCCGGGCTCCGGGAGTGGGCGACGGGGTGTCCGACCACGGCAAACACCGGCGGTGAGCCCTCGGAATGAAGGAAAGGCCGGAGGCGATCGACCGGGATCTGGCTCGGTTCGACGGAAGGTAGACCGACCCTTCCGGTTCCTTCGGGAAGCGAACAGTACACGAACGGGAATCCGAATTTTCTCGACCAGACGCGGAGCAGGGGGCCCGAGGGTCCCGTGGTGAGCGCCACCAACGGCAACTCGCCCGGCGGAGGCAACGCGGGGATGAGCTCTCGAAGGAGTTGGCTCACCGTGGAGGGAACCACCACCTTCCGGACGGCGCCATCGGGAACTGGAGTTCGGAGGAGGTCGCTCCACGTCGCCCCTCGTTCGGGCGTCGTCGAGTGGGTCGATACGATCAGCGCTCGTTCTCCGGGACGAGCGAGTGTCCTGGCGCCGGGCAAGTCGCGGGCGGATTCCACGTCGATCCATCGAAACCGGTGGCTGGCGAAGTCCTTCAGGACCCGGGAACGCGACCCCGGGTCATCGGGTCCCTCACCGCCCTCGGCACGAGACCGTAACGTGGCGAGAAGCGGAATCGGGCTGGGAAAGAGCTCGCTCGCCCGACCGAGTTCCTCGTCCGAGAACCGGTCGAACCGGATCTCAACCAGATCTGCTCCCCCCGCTTTTGCGAGTTCGATCTGCAGGCGTGCGTCGGCGATGGTCCGGGCCGGAAGTGTGACCACGATAGACGGAGGAGGCGGAATCATCGCTCGGTGATCGTCTCCTCGACCGACCGTCCGAGATGGCGGGCCGGCGGCATTTTCACGCTGTGAACGCGTGTTCCCACGGTCAGTTCGGTGATGGGGATCCGGGCATTCTCCGACGAGAGTCGGACCGTTTCCGCTTCTTGCAAGAACACCGTGCGTTTCGTCCCGCTGACCGCAGCGGTGACGACCACGAGGGGACGCCGTTCGATCTTGATCCGTCCGACCCGTACCGAGCGGACCGACGCGCCGGGACGGCTCATCAAAACCGAATCCCCCGGTTGAAGCTCCGCGAGATAGCGCGTGGTCCCGTCGCTCATCAGAACGTAAGAATGCGCGGCTCCGGCGTTGACCCGGAAGGCCCGAGGCCCGCTGAATCGGGAACCGACGGCTTCGCTCGCCACGTGAAAGAGGAATCCGGCCGCGCTTCCGACGAGGAGCCCTTCCTCGGGGTCGAGCAAGGACGTGGTATCGACCAAGACCCGGTCGCCGACTCCGACCGCCGTGACGGAGTCGACCGGAACCAACGCCCATTCGAGGTGCGAAGGAAGCGGCCCGTCCAGGACCGCTTCGAGGTCGTCCACCTCATCGGGGGAGCGAATCTCCACGATGACGCGCGCCGCCCCGTGTTCGAGAGCCCCAAGGGCTCCCGGGACCTCTCGAGATCCGCGGGCGTAAACCCATAGTTCAAATCGACGTCCGCTGACCGCGATCGCGTTCTCGAGCGGGATGACCCGGTCTCCCTTCCACTCGATCGCCAGCACCCCTCCCGCCGGTGCGTTCCGCAAGGCGGTCTCGAGGCCGCCAGGGTCGCCGACGGCGAGGATCGGAATGATCGAAGCTTCACGGTCCCGTACGACCAGCGTTTCGCCCCGGCGAACGAGGAGCTCCTCGCCGGGGCCGGTTTCGAAGCGGTCTTCCTCGGTCAACACAAAATGCGAGAATCCCCGACGTCGGGCGCGTTCCACGATCGCCTTGCGCGTCTCCGGCGAGCCGGCCGACGGAGCGACCGCGACCCGCTCGCGCGACACGACCGACCCCCTACTCCGGACCGTGCAGCAGGGTCGAGATGCGTCGGGCGAGGGGACCGACCGGACGCCGTTGGAACAGGTTCCGGCCGATGCAAATGCCCCCACCTCCCGCGCGGATGCTCTCCTTGACGATGGAGAAGAACTCCTCTTCGTTATCGAGGCGAACGCCGCCACCGATTAGCACGGGAACCGGAGTGGTCCGGCAGAGCTTCGCGAACTCGGAGGCCGACCCGGGGTAGCTCGTCTTCACGATATCCGCGCCGGTATCCGCGGCGGCCCGGGCCGCGTGGCGAAGTTCGTCCGGCGTCCCCCCGTTGGGTTTCTTGACATACGCCATGCACAGCAGCGGCAGCCCGAGCTTCCGACATTGGTCGGCGGCTACGCCCAGGTCTCGGAGCATGTCGGGCTCCTCCGGGATTCCGAAGTTCACCTGGACGCTCAGGAGGTCCGCGCCGAGGCTGATTGCCTCTTCGGCCGTCCCGACGAGGACCTTCTGGTTCGAAGTGTTCCCGAGACTTGTGGACGCCGAAACGTGGATTCCCAGCTGGGTCGTGGGGGCGAGGATGGGCGCGAGCTCGCGCACGGCGCCCTTCGTGACGATCAAGAGGTCCGCGCCCCCGTCCTGAAGTTCCTGAGCGAGGGGGGCGAGTTCTTCGAGGCCGTCGATCGGTCCCATCGAGACAGGATGGTCGAGAGGGACCGAGAAGAGCTTGCGCTGGGGGGTCGGGAACAGTCGCCTCAATCGGATGGTTCTGCCTTCCATGGGTCCTACCTTCGGTTTGTTGTTCTTCGTGCGAGACCCCGAGAAAACGCGGTCCGAGAACGTGCGGGGCACGTTGGGACGGCGCCCTCCCGGCGCCTCCCTATCACCAGAGCCAGGTCACGGCGGCCCGAACCGCGGTTCGCCCGGGAAGGGCTTGGGGGGAGCGGGCTGCCATCGAATGCGACCACCGGTCCGGTGCTATTTAGCCTTCGTCGGGGCCTTTCCGCCGTTCGTCTCCGCGAGCACTCCGTCCACGATGAGCGCGTGGATCGAGAAGCCCCGCAACATCTGCTCCCACATCAATTTTCGAATCGGGGAGGTGGAGGCGAATCCGGCGACGATCTGGCCGATCCATTCGCTGTGCTCCACGTCGGCGGTGACATGCAGCGTGTAGTACTCGAGGTGCTCCTCGTCCACCCCGTAATGCTTCCGGAAGGCCGGAAGGAGGCGGGCACACAGTTCGACGTTCGGAGGCTCGCTCGAGCCCGCCGCCGAGACGTAGAAGGTGTTGACCCGGTTCGTGTAGAGGAAGTCGTCGATCGCGACCATCGTGCTCGGGAGCAGCGGCGCGTTCAGGACGTCCGGCCGTGCCACTCCGAGCCCCTCGCAGAAGCGGAGCCAGAGTTCCGGATGTCCCGGAGCCTTCCCCTTGGGGTCGCCCGCCTCCTCGACGAGCTGGTCGAGGATCATCCGGCGATACGGGTCGTTCGACGCGTCCCAGGAGCAGTTCGCGAACCGCTCGGCCATCGCAATCGGGACCGATGCGAGCCACGGGTAGAATTGCTTCACCCAGGCCTGCACCACAGATCGGGGGACCTCGCCGCGTTCGAGGCGCGAAAAGAATGGGTGGGTCTTGAACGGGTGATTCGCCATCTTATACTTCGTGAGCTCGTCCCGGAACTTCGCGCCCTCGAAGCGGACCCATGGAGCCTCGGTCATCGTCGCGCCGAGCGACCCCCGGTATTTGGTCGCCGAGGTTCCGTTCTGAACCTCCCGGGTTATCGCGACACGACCCGCTTCGAACTCGTGTCTTCGTCGCCGGGCGCTGCTCCGTTGGTTCCCCCGTTCGGACCTCTCGAGGGTCTCCGCGTCCTGGAATCCGCGCGGTACGTCGCCGGCCCGTGGGCCGCCACGTACCTCGGCGAGTTCGGCGCGCGCGTGATCCATGTCGAAGGTCCTCCCTTCGAACCTCCGTACGCCGACCCGACTCGAACGACCCGCCCGCTGCTGGAGGGGAGCACGGCCGAAGAGTCGGTGTCGGAGTCGTGGGTCCAGTACTCCCGGAACAAGCTCTCGGTCGGTCTGGATGTTCGGCGCCCCGAAGGGCGTTCGCTCTTCCTCAAGCTCCTCGAGCAATCGGACATCTGGATTGAATCGTCCCGGCCGGGCACGTACGAAAAATTCGGACTCGCCGACGCGGAGGCTTGGCAAGCGAACCCTCGATTGACCATCGTCCACGTTTCCGGTTACGGAAGAACGGGACGACCCGAACGCGTCGGAGCTCCTTCGTACGACCTCACAGCTCAGGCGTACAGTGGGTTCCTTTCCCTTCAGGGAAACCCTGACCCCGACCCACCGATGCGCTCCGGGACCGCGCTCAACGATACCGTGACCGGCCTCGCGGCGGCCACGGCGGGTCTGATGGGCCACATCCATGCGTCCCGGACCGGGCGAGGGCAATCGGTCGACGTGGCCCAGTACGAAGTGTTCTTTGTGTTGCTCGAGAACCTCGCACTCGACTTTTTCGCCCGCGGGGTCGTCCGAGGTCGGTATGGTTCCGGACATGCTCGACTCCATCCGTACGACGTGCACCGGTCGAAGGACGGATGGGTCATCGTCGCCGCGCCGACCCCCGAAGCCTGGGACCGACTCAAGTCGGTCATCGGGTTCGCGGACGCGACCTTCGACGACCGGGACTATCGGTTGACGCACCGAGAGGTCGTCGACCGCGCCATCGCGGAGTTCTGCGCGTCGCGGACCCGGCAGGACCTCGAACAGATCGGCCGAGATCGCGACGTGGCGATCACCCGCGTCTTCGACATCGCGGACATCGCGAGGGACCCGCACTTCCGGGAGCGAGGCATGTTCGTCGAATGGGACGACCCGGTCGCGGGCCGTGTGAAGGGTGCCGGGGTCGCTCCCCGTTTCTCCGAAACACCGGGAGGCGTCTGGCGGGGCGCGCCCTGGTTGGGACAAGACAACCAGTGGGTTTTTCGAGAGATGCTCGGCCTCTCGAGAGCCGAGATCGAGCAACTGCAAGCTTCCGGCGTCATCGGCGAGCGACCCCCTCGGGCGCCGCCGAACTCAAAACCGCCGTTCTTCGTGAAGGAGGGGCTCTAGGTGCCGACCCTCCCTCCTACGCCGAACGACCCCATCGTCCGGGAGGTCACGGAGTTCTGCGACCGGTTCAACCTGGCCGCCCGTTACCGAGAGCTCGACCGCGACCCCTCGTTTCCGCGCGTGGAATTCCGCGCCATGGGACAAGCCGGTCTTCTGGGATTGCGGACCTCCACCTCCCTCGGCGGCCGCGGGCTCTCGCTCCCTCACGTGGGTGTCGCGCTCTTCCATCTCGCCTACCGGTCGGGGACGGTGTTCGCGAAACTGAGCCTTCAGCCCGAATTCTCCTCCGTCCTGGGGGATCATGGGTCCCCGGAAATGGTAGCGGAGTGGTTCCGGCCTATGGTGCAAGGCGACCGGCTCGTCGGGAACCAGATCACAGAGCCCGGGGCGGGGTCGGATGCCCAAGCGATGTCGCTCTGCGCCACGCCCGATGGAGAGGACTACCTCCTCACGGGAGAGAAGAGCGAAGTCGCCCTCTGCCTCGATCTCGACGCGGCCATCGTTTACGGTCGAGTTCCGGGAGGCGATTCCCGCGGCGGGATCACTGCATTCCTCGTTCCCCAGGACCTTCCGGGGATCACGAGGCGACCTACGTCCGGAGACTTAGGCGAGCGCTGGCAGCGGCGCGGTACGGTTACGTACGACCGAGTACGGCTTCCGGCCCGTTTTCGTCTCGGGGAGGAGGGTAAAGGATTCGAATACCTCCGGGCGGAGCTGACCCAAGAGCGGGCGCTGTTGGCGACCATCTACCTCGGGGCCGCGTTCGCTTCCTGGGAATCCACGGTCGAGTACGTCGGAGAGCGGACCGTCTTCGGAAAACCGCTCGCCCGCCAGGAAGGAGTTTCCTTCCCGCTCGCTCAGGACGCCGGCCGTCTTTCCGCGGACTGGCTGTACGCCCAGGACGCTCTTTCCCGACTGGACTCTGGGACCGGGGCGGCCGCCGAGGCGGCGCTGGCGAAATGGATGGCCGTAGAGGATGGTCTCCGAGCCATCGACCACGCCATCCAGTTCCATGGTGGGCGTGGCTATTCGCAGGACCTTCCCCACGAACAGCGTTGGCGCGACGTACGCAGCGGCGGGATCGCCCACGGTCCGTCGGAAGTGATGCTGGTCGTGGCGGCGCACGAATTGTGGGGACGGACTCGGACCCCGTAGTATCGACCGCGCTCTAGCCCTTCGAGACGGCCGAAGAACGCTCGCGAGTCCGGGCGTGCTTGCGCGCAGCCTCTTTGTCCGGCACGAACTGCTCCGCTTCCGTGGAACCCCCCATGGCGAGGGTGGACGTGAGACCTCCCGAGAGGATCTGGGCGACCTCGTCGAAATACCCGGTGCCCACGAACGATTGGTGCTTCACGGCGGCGTATCCTTCCTCCTCGGCCCGGAACTCGTCTTCCTGGAGTTCGGAGTAGGCGGCCATCCCCGTCTGAGAGTACCCCTTCGCGAGTCGAAACATCGAAAGGTTGAGCGCATGGAAGCCCGCGAGGGTCACGAACTGGAATTTGTAGCCCATACCCCCGATCGTCGATTGGAATTCGGCGATGACGTCAGGGGCCAGCTTCTTGCGCCAATTGAACGATGGGGAGCAATTGTACGCCAACAGCTTTCCCGGGAATTCCCGGTGGATCTCGCGGGCGAAGCGTTCCGCCTCCTCAAGGTCCGGGCCGGCCGTTTCGAACCAGAGCAGGTCCGAATAGGGAGCATAGGCAAGCCCCCGCGCGATGGCCATGTCGAGCCCACCCGTGACCTCGAAAAATCCCTCGGGGGTCCGATTCCCGGTCAAGAAGGGGGCGTCCCGGGGGTCGACGTCGCTCGTCAGGAGCTTTGCCGAGAGGGCGTCCGTCCGGGCGATCACAAGGGTAAAGCTCCTGACGA
>Ga0209415_10001091_pt1 | contig 51540 bp, 52 predicted proteins | sample PeaSoiSIISIP2007_FD_187696 | JGI IMG/M metagenome (GOLD analysis project Ga0209415, IMG submission 187696) | Peat soil microbial communities from Weissenstadt, Germany - SII-SIP-2007 (SPAdes) (version 2) | ecosystem: Environmental > Terrestrial > Soil > Wetlands > Peat | place: Germany... | reverse complement strand
TTCTTTACGCCCCGATGCCGAAAGACGGAGCCACGATGCTCGACTTTAACAAGGCGTTCAACCCTTATTGTTCTGTCAACGACTATGTGATGTGTCCAATACCGCCGCCCGGCACCCGGCTGGACGTGAGCGTCCGTGCTGGCGAGAGGTATGGCGGTCAAGACTAAGCCGAGATGTTATCTGGGCCGGCTGGTTCGGTATCGACAGCGGGCTCAGGGCGCGCAACGAGGCCTGTCAGTGAGCCTGTGCTGCCGCTGCCGCAGGCCGCCAACGAACCGGCCACCAGGCCAAGAAGCGCTAGAGCAGTTAACCGTGCGCATTTTCTTCTCCTTGCCCGTCCATCGTCGCGGGACGGCGTCAACGTGCAACTTGCCCGGACTCTGGCGTGGCGCGTTGCGCCTGGGACAAGCCACGCAATCGAACGACCTTCGACGATTGTCAAACCGTCATGCGGCCCAAATTCTGGCACCGCGCCATGGCGCGGTTCGAGCGCGGGGGATCTTTTTTTGCAGCGATGGCGGCCAAGGCGGCCAGGAACCCAGCAACGGGCTTTCCCCGGCACGCTTTGCGGGATGCCGGCCGGCACGGCGCCCGAGGGGGGTGATGGCGCTTGTCGTCGGCCGCGGATCCAGGGCCCGGAGGTCCAGCGATACGTCAGCAGCACGTCTCATTTTTGCCTGCTTCGGGCTTGTTGCACCCAAGGACAGTTGAGTCCGCACCGCGGCCAGCGCTCGCAAATCCGTGACTTCCGCACCGGTGTCGCTGTTGCAGAAGCCCTAACGTGGTGACGGTTTGGGCTGGCGCGCGCCGGTAACGGGTAGCGGGCCCGACGACGCGTCAAAGCAAGGCAGGAAGTTGCCGCAAGCCAGGCAGAAGGTGCCGAAGGCTCCTGCCCCTTTTTTTTGCTACCTGAGCGAGAAGTCCACCCGGCTCGCAGAGGCCTTGCCTTGCGCGCTCTCCTCTTGCGCCGGCTTGCCGTTGACGATGAAGATGCGCTCCAGCGGGATCTGGCCGTTCTTGACCAGCCAGTCCTGGGCGCCCTGGGCTCGCTGATTGGCCAACGCCGCCAGATCTTCGTCACTGATCTGCGCGTTGGCCATCAGAAGTTTCTCCATTTCTGGCACTGGCAACGATTTCTCGAAGCCAAGCAGGTTGCGCGGCTTGGGAAACTTCTCGCTCTTGTACACGCGCGCCAGCAGGTCCGGATATTCTTCTGGCGCGATCTGCACGTGTTCGAGGTCCGGCGACTGGCCCCGGTCGACCAGGCGCTTGATCTTGAGGGCGCGAACCTTCTGATCGATGCTTGCGCGACGCATTCCCTCGGCGTCGGCGCCGCGCTCCGCCCGGCCCGCAATCTCCAGTTTGAGCCCCGGGCGGTCATGCAAGGCCTTGGCCAGGGTCTTGAGCTTTTCCTCCCCGGCGGGGTTGATGGAGTACAGGCCCGGATCAAAGTCCATCCAGGAGAGCGATTCGCCGCCGCCAAAGAGCGAGCCGATCAGGGCAAAGGGCGCGGTCACCGCCTTGGTGATGAGGTTGACAATCACCTTCAGGATGATGCCGCCCACGGAAAACTGTGGGTCATTGAGCGACCCGCTAATCGGCAGGTTGATGTCGATCACCCCGTCGCGATCGCGCAGCAACGCCACTGCCAGCTGCACCGGCAGATGGGTGGCGTCGGGACCTTCCACCCTCTCGCCGAAAGTCAGCTGGTCAAGGGTCAGGTGATTGTCAGCCTTGAGCTCATGGTCGGCTACATGGTAGTTGACCTCGAATGAGAGCTTGCCCTCTTCAATGCCGTAGCCCACGAATTTCGCGGAGTACGGGGTGAAGGGCGACAGTTCCATGCCCCTGACATTGGCCTTGAGGTCGAGGAACAGGTTGCCCTTGAGCGGGTTGATTTGGCCGACGATGCTAAGGGGTGCCTCGTTGACTTCGCCACGCAAATCCACCGACGCCGTGCTCGACTCGTCCGAAGACAGGCCCGCGATGATGCCCCCCAGATTGGACAGATCGGCGCTGTAATGGGGCTTGATGTAGTTGTCAGTGAACTTCACCGCGCCGCCCTGCAGGGTGATCTTGCCGATCTTGATCGGGGGGACGTTTTGCGCCGCGGCTGGGGATGTGACCGCCGGTGTCTGCGTCTGCTGCTCGGGTGCCGCAGCCCCTGCCGGTGCCACGGCCGTTTGCTTGTCTCCACTACCGGCGATGTTTTGCAGATTGATGCGCCCATCAGGGTTGACGATCACGCGGGCGAAAAAATCGTTTAGGGCGATCTGGTCAATGGACAGCGAAAACGGGTTTAGCTGCGTATTGATGCCGCCGATGAAGAGCGATTTCCAGCGCAGGAAGTCGTCGGCATTGACCTTGTCCACGGTGGCCAGGTCATCGAGCGACAGGCTGCCCTTGTAACCGCCCTTGAGCGTTCCCTTGGAATCGATGTCCAGTAGCAGGGCGCCCCGGGCGGAGACCTGTCCCTTCGACACGAGCAAACTGATCTGCTGGGTGAAGTAGGGCTGCATGGGCAGCACGTCGAGCCTGTGAACCTCCACCGCGAGCGCGGCATGGACGGGATTGACTCCCACCGGCCCCTTGATGCTCAGACGCCCTGACTTGTTCACCGTGGCGGAAAATTCGACCTTCGCCTCCTTGCCCGGCTCGTTGGAGAAATCCTGCAGCGAGAGGGCCATCGGCGCAACGGTGGTGTTCACTGGCTGCGGCAGCGTGCGGTCCTCGATGCGAGCCGATTTTCCAGAGAGGGCGAGTTGACCCATCGTGAAGGTTTTGGTCGGAAGATCTATCGTGGTGCGGTGTGCGGAGAGGTCCAAACCTTCGAGCAAGGCCTTGCGCGAGGCGCCGGATGTGGAATCACGGTACGAGATCTGCGCCCCCTCGATAGAGAACTCGTCGAGCACCAGATGCGGTCCGCCAGCCGGTTGCGCAGTGCCTTGCGCAGGCGGGGGGCTGACCTCCTCGTGCGTGGCCGTATCGGGTGTTGCCGCCGGCGATGCTGCCATGCGCAGCAAATTGAACCGCCACTTAGTGTCCCTGGCCGCATGAACCTCGGGATGGGTCAGGCTGATTTTGCTGGCGTGGAAATCACCGGAAAGCGGATCGCTGTCCTCCAGAGCCAGAGCCAATTCCGGCACGCGGATGGCGGGGGTGCCATCGAGCTCGTCCACCGCCAGAGACTTGAGCACGATGTTGCCCTTGACCGTCAGGGCCGGGCCCTTGTCCGCAGATTCACGAAAGCGCGCCGAAAGATGCAGATCCAGCTTGCCGCCCGATAACTTGAACTGCGGCTCAAACGGTAGGTAGTCCAGGTAGCGAGGCAACGCTATGCCGTCCAAATCAATGTTGAGCGTCGCCTCCGGTTGCGCCTCAAAAGGAAGTGCCCGGCCCTTTAGCCGCAAAGTACTGCCGTCCACAGTGGCGCTGAGCATGGGTTCAACGAAAACGTCGACCTGCGACGGCAAGGAGGAAATATAGGGAATACCGATCTTCAGGTCGGTGACTTTATGAACCTCGCGTCGCGGTCGGTCATCGAACACGACCTCTCCCCCGTCGATCTCGATGTTGTGGACAGCAAAGCGAGCCGGCGCCGCCTGTGGCGAAGCCGGTTGGCCGCGTGCCATTTGGAGCATGTCGTCGAAATTGAAATGATGGGCATCGAGCAAAACGAGATGAACATAGGGCTTGTACAGACGCAGGTGCTGCACTACTGGCGCAAAGCGAAACAGGCTCTGTAGGGAAACGCCGAGCTCGAGCGCGTCGAAGGAAGCAAAGACCGTACTGCCGTCCGGTTCCATGAGCTTGAGGTCATGAACCGTGAGCGAGAGCGTGTAGGGGCTGACGTCAATTTTCTGGATCGTGAGGCGGCGGTGCAGCTTTTCGGTCACCTGCTTTTCGGCCTGCGAGATGATCACTGCCGGGAGCACGAAGTAGCCCAGTGCGCCGAAGAGCAGGATAAAGCAGACGACCCCCAAGCCGATCTTCCTGGCTAGCGACATTCCTGCCGGGGGTTTGCGCTGCGACGTTTTCTCGTCTGTCATTGTGACGTCGGCCTGGGTGCTTTTGCGTAACCGATCAGGCTGAGGGAAACGCCAGTCTGCGCTGCTCCCGCGCCGACTTCGAGGGGCATCGGGTTGTTCCTCTGCCGTTCGTACGGTCAAGAAAATAACAGCGGGCGCAAGAGCAACGCAACCCCAACTCTTTCCCGTCCGCTACTGCTTAATTGTTTTAATGATCCTCGCGTGCCTCTAAAGTACCTTGATTGGCGTCAAGAGCGCTCGGCATGCGCCTGGCTCGGGCGCCGCGTTGGCCATGGAGCAGCCGCGTTTTCCGCGAACGAGAACCGGGCGGCGACAATGCTCAAGGCCTGTCCGTTATGCCATTAGGCGCCGGGGATCTTCGCCGGCTCCAGCAACCGCACTACGTATTGCTGCGAGGGCAAATCGATACGCGCACGGCCCAGTGCTTCGAGGATCTGCACGTTGAGTTCGCCCTCGACCGAACCGAAATCGGGGACCCCGACCCACGGCTTGGCAGTGATCTGGACGGCGGCGCTGCCCAGTGCGGCGACCTGGATCTGCGGTGGCGGATCCGCCAACACCCGGGGATGAGAGCGAACCGTCTCCTGGATGGTCGCCAAAGCACGATGCAGATCGACTCCGTACGCAACACTGACGCTGACCTGGGTTTGGCGGATCCGCCCGTAATTGTGCAGGATGTCCCCGACGATCTTGCGGTTGGGAACCACGACGCACGAGCGGTCGGCATGGCGCAGAACCGTGCTAAAGAGAGAAATCGATTCCACGGTTCCCTCGACGCCGACAATCGCGATCGATTCCCCCACACGGTAGGGCTTGGTGAAGATGATCGTCAGCCCAGCGACGACGTTGCTCAATACCCCCTGCGTGGCGAGGGCCACGCCGGCGCCCGCGACTCCCAGCCCGGCAATGAGCGGGAGCAGCTCTACCCCCAGGTTCTGCAGGGCCACGATGGCGAACAGCGCGAGCACCAGGACGCGCACCGTCCGGACAATCAGCAGGCGCGCCGGCGGCTCGAGTTGTATCCGGTGTAGCCCGCGGTCGCATGCCCTGCCGACCCAGCGCGCCACGATCAGTCCCGCAGCGATGATAAGAAGCGCGACCAGCACCCTGGGGCCAAAGCGCAAGGCCATATCCATCATCGTGGACTGCGCCTGAGTCAGTGTTTTCAATTCACTTTCCATAGCAATTCCTACACCAACCTGGCCCCGAGCCGCGCTCGAAGCTTCGTCGCATCGATGATTATGCCCTGCGCCGCGCCGGCGAGCCCTGGGTGTTTCCAGCTGCGGACATGGGCCTCGGTGGTGGGACGAGATCTTCGCGCGGTGTCGGCGATACTCCTGTATGGTTAGCGGCGTACCGCTTGCCCGTGGCCGCTCGCTAGGATGGAATCGTGCCAAAAAGTGCGATTCACGGCAAAGTAATTTCCACTTGCCGTTTGAGTCGAATTCAGTGATCGCCGGCCGCATCGCGTCGGCTTTGCGCCGACGGGTAATTGCGGCTTGGGTCTACCCGCGTTGATCCCGGTCCAAATTTGCCGTACCGGAATCGGACGCGGCATTCTGCAGTGCACAACCCCGTCTTTGGCGGCAGGCAAGCTCCTGCGCGAGGGGCGCACAATGAAATGACGCCGCGAGTTCATGCTTAACCAATTCGCAGTAGGTTGTCCGATTCCATGGACGGGGCAACTCCAGGACCATCGCGCCGCCTTGACCGCAAGCAAGAAGAGCGACGCTGATAGTCCGATTTGCCTTGTGGGACCGCCAAAGCTGGATCAGCATGCACGAGGGACGGGGCGGCGCCGTGTATGGCGGACCGGGGTCCGGGTCCAATGGTCGGGAGCCGGCCCGCTTATGATCTTCGATGCGTGCGGTTGAACGCGCCCGGCTCGCCGAGGAGTGTGGCAAGTTCTTTTGGCTTCCCAATCCGCTTGGCCGCTGCCGCCGCCGGGAGCGCACGAGCAGACGAAAAGGAGAGATCAAGATGGCCTACAAAATTTACGAGGTGCCGATACCGTTCGCTGTGCAACCTGCCGTAATCGTCGTAACGGCATGGCAGGCATCCATCGCCTGGCGCATCGATTCGTTCTTGCTGGCACCCGGAGCATCCGAGTTCCATCGGTGCGCGCATTTTGAGGTCGGCAAGAAGAGCTTCGAGGAATACAACGCCTTGGTTGGACGCACGGAGCCCAGCTTGACCATTGACGAAAATTTCGCCGAAGCAGAGGCGCTCAGGCAGGCAATGAGCAGGCTTATGGCCGATTTGGAAGGCAAGTACGGGATACCGGGAGTTCGCGACGTCGCGGACCTCAAGCCCGCGCTCTCGGGCCTGAGGGTATTCGTGAGCCTGCTGCAACATGCCGATGGCCGCGCGATGCTCGCCAAGTTGAAGGCTGCGACCGAGGACGTCGAGCTGGGGAACATTCTTGCGCAGTTCAGCGGGCTGCGACCGTTCTCGCGAGGCTCGTCGGGTACGGGTGCCTGAACCAGACCGCGCATATCCTCGTTCATGGGCGCAGCTGGGCACCGATGTCAAGCACGGCCTCGACCAGCGCATCGAAGTCGCTTCTCCTGCTGCGATGATTGGCAATGGCCACGCGCAGGCAATACTGGTTCTTGATGGTGGTGTAGGAGGGCGCTGCGATACCCTGCTCCTGCAATCGAAGCAGGACCTCGCGATTGATGGCATCGAGCGCTGCGCCGTCCAGGCCGCCGGGGTTGTAGCGAAAACAGACGATGTCCAGGCCGATCGGTGCGAGCAGCTCGAGCTTGGCCTGCGCGGCGATCAGGGCGCCCAGGTAATGGGCCTGTTCGACGTTGCGCGCGATCATTCGGCCAAAGCGGTCCAGCCCGTGCTCCTTGATCGACATCCAGACCTTGAGCGCGCGAAACTGGCGCGACAGCTGCAGGCCGTAGTCGCTGAACCACGGGCTCCCGGCGGCCAGGCCGCGGGTGCCGTGCTCCAGATACGCCGGCGTCAGCGAGAAGCTGTTGCGGTGGGCAGCCTCGTCACGCACCAGCACGCAGCCGGCCTCAAACGGCATGTGCATCCATTTGTGCAGGTCCAGTGCTACCGAGTCGGCACGCTCGATGCCGCGCAACCGGTGCCGGACGCTGGCGGCGAGCACTGCCACCGCGCCGATCGCCCCGTCGACATGCAGCCATAGGCCCTCGCGTGCGCACAGGTCGGCCAGCGCATCGAGGTCGTCAATTGCCCCCGTGTTGATCGTGCCGGCGTTGCCGACCGCGCAAATGGGCCGCAGACCCGCCTCGCGGTCCGCATCGAGCATGCGCTGCAGCGTGGCCAGATCGATGGTGTAGTCGTCTTGCACCGGCACGCGGCGCAGGGCCTGGCTGCCGAGGCCGAGCGATTCCAGCGCCTTTTGCACCGAGCTGTGGACTTCCCCGGACGCATACACGGTCAGCGGCCTGGGCGCGGCCGCGACGCCTTGCTTGCGCACGTCCACGCCGGCGCGAGTATTTCTGGCCACCGTCAAGCCGACCAGGTTCGCCATCGATGCGCCACTTACCAGCAAGCCGCTCGCCGTGGCAGGGAAAGCGAGCATTTCCTTGAGCCAGTTGATCACCTGCGCCTCGACCAGGTTGGCCGCGTGACTGCCGCCGCCCATGTTGGGATTCATCACCGCCGCCAGGAATTCCGCGAGCGCGCCCAGTACCGTGCCATTGCCCATGTACCAGGCCCAGAAGCGCGGATGGATGTTGCCCATCGGGTAGGGCAGGACGTCGGTGAAAAACGCCTGATAGGCGGCCTCGGCGCCTTCCGGAGCCCGGGGTGCCGGTCCATCGAAGCGCCGGGCAACTTGCGGCGGCACGCTCTGCCAGACCGGTCGCTCACGGACCGTCTCCAGATAGGTCAGCGCCTCATCGACCATGCGATGCGCCAAGGCGCGCATGGCCGGCCAATCTTGCGGATCGAGCGATTCCGCTTCGTCTTCTGCATCGCTTTGCATCTACCGTTTCCCCGTGCCGAATCGACCGCCACCGCAAGACATGTATCTCACCCCAAACAGGCACGTCTGCGCAACTGGGCAAACCGTCGCTAGCCGGCGAGCCAGCAGTCAGGGCGATGCGTGGGGGAAAGCGGCGGCGGGCCAGATCGCCCGCAAGCCGGGCATGCCGGGGATCAGGCCGGAAGCGCCTAAGTCCCATCGAGCGGGAGGTACCGCAAGAGGCGCACGGGCGCCCGCAAGCAATCCTTCGGCCCCGCTCATCGGTGAACGAGCAGGAGCCAATGAGAAGCCATCGGCCGTGCTTGCTGCCTCAGGAGCCGACGACCGCGTGCACGGGCCGGACTCCGGCGCGCGGCATCGCCCACACTCCCTCGCGGCCCCTCGCCGGCCGCTGCTGCTGACGGGGTTCAGCGGGCCGCAGGGGGCGCTCGCTTTCCCAAGAGGGCAGCGAACCGCGAGCCGCTGCAGTCCCTGACCAACGGGATTGGCTCCCAATCCTGTCCGCGTCTTGTCGACGGCTTGGGTGCTGCAGTGCAACTGGCCCGGGTTGCCCGCGGATCGATGCCCGGTTGCCCGTCTAGCCGCGACGCGACCTGCGCCGTCCGCCGCCGCTGCGGCATCGCCGCGACCATCGCCGCCTCGTATGACATTTGTGTGTCATTTGGCGATCCTAAGCTGGCCGGTTCCGCGCAATCTGTCTGGCACGAGCGCTTCGATTTCCCAATGCGAGAGGTTCGTCTATGAATGTGACCGCTGGTGCGGTAGGGAGCCTTCCAACAGCCGGCGAATCGGTGCGCCCGCATCTGGACAACAAGCCCAGCCTGCTCACGGCTCTCGTGTTCCTGGCGGTACTCGTGGTCGGCGTGGTGTTCACCGGCCATAGCTTGCTCGCCGACATGGACGAGGCCAAGGTCGAAACGGTCGGCACGACCTACGTGCCGTACATTCTGCTGATCATCGCGCTGCTGATCGCATTGGGCTTTGAATTCGTCAACGGCTTTCACGACACGGCCAACGCCGTTGCCACGGTCATCTATACGCACTCGCTGCCGCCGAACTTTGCCGTGCTTTGGTCCGGCTGCTTCAACTTCCTGGGGGTGCTGCTATCGAGTGGCGCGGTGGCGTTCGGGATCATCTCGTTGCTGCCGGTGGAGCTGATCCTGTAGGTCGGCTCCAGCGCCGGCTTTGCGATGGTCTTTGCGCTGCTGCTCGCGGCGATCCTCTGGAATCTGGGCACTTGGTGGCTGGGATTGCCGGCGTCCTCGTCGCACACCATGATCGGTTCGGTGATCGGCGTGGGCATCGCCAACGCGCTGATGCACGGGCGCGATGGCACCAGCGGTGTCGATTGGGCTCAGGCGACCAAGGTCGGCTACTCGCTGCTGATATCGCCGCTGGTCGGCTTTGCCTGCGCGGCGCTGCTGCTGCTGGCGCTGCGTGCGCTGGTCAAGAACAAGGCACTATATGAAGAGCCCAAGGGCCAGACGCCGCCGCCCTGGTGGATCCGCGGGCTGCTGATCTTGACCTGTACCGGGGTTTCCTTCGCCCACGGCTCCAACGACGGGCAAAAGGGCATGGGCCTGATCATGCTGATCCTCGTCGGTACGGTACCGCTGGCGTACGCCCTCAACCGTGCCATGCCCGCCAACCAGACGACGCAGTTCGTCGCCGTGGCCAAAGTGACCCAGCAGTCGCTGGAGCAGCTGGCCCCGGGCCCGGCACCCGAAGATGTCCGCGCGGTGCTCTCGGACTACATTCGCACCAAGGAATATCGGCCCGAGGTGCTCAGCGCCCTGGCCGCGATGGCCGGCACCATCGGGGCCGAGGTCAAGGATTCCGGCGCACTCTCCAAGGTACCGGCGGCCGCCGTCGCCAACGTGCGCAACGACATGTACCTGGCGTCGGAGGCAATACGCAACATCGACCAGAGCGACAAGGTGACCTTGGACGTCGATACGAAAGACAACCTCAAGGCCTTCCGCAAGCAGATCGACGACGCGACCAAGTTCATCCCGGTCTGGGTCAAGATCGCGGTCTCGATCGCGCTCGGGCTGGGCACGATGGTCGGGTGGAAGCGGATCGTGGTCACCGTCGGCGAGAAGATCGGCAAAACCCATCTGACCTACGCCCAGGGCGCGTCGGCCGAACTGGTGGCGATGATGACGATCGGCGCCGCCGACGGTTTCGGCTTGCCGGTCTCCACTACCCACGTGCTCTCATCGGGCGTGGCCGGAACGATGGCGGCGAACCGTTCGGGATTGCAAATGGCGACGATCCGCAATCTCGTCATGGCCTGGGTGCTGACCATGCCCGCGGCGATCATGCTCTCCGGCGGGCTCTACTGGAGTTTCACGCGGCTGCTCTGACGCGCGGCGCCACGGGCCTCCGGTTCGTGACTTGCTCGCGCCAAAGCGAACCGGCGTCCGGCAGGCCGCCTGCGCCTAGACCAGCGCGATCTTGCCGGTGGCGAGGTCGTACACGCCACCGACGATGTCGATTTTCCGGTCGGCGTAAAACTTCTGGATGACGGGCGGCGAATTCTTGAGCCGCGCCACCTGACGTCGCACGTTTTCGATGATCGCCTCGTCGAGCAGGTTGCCCGAGGCGCTCTGCTGCGCGGCGAGTACCGCCGGCTTGATCGCATCGATGAGTTCGGGCAGGTGGCCCGGAAGGACCGCATCGCTCTGCACCACCTTGATCGCGGCGGCGACCGCGCCGCACCCGGTATGGCCGAGCACCACGAGGAGCGGAACCCCCAGCAGCTGCACGCCGTACTCCAGGGAGGCCAGCAGGTCGGGGTTCACACTGTTGCCAGCAACGCGCACAACGAAGAGGTCGCCCGGCCCCTGGTCAAAGGCGAACTCCGGCGCCACGCGCGAATCGGCGCAGCTCAGGATCGCGGCGATGGGATACTGCGCCTGCACGCGGGCGGCCCGACCCGAGGAAAAGTCGCGCTGGTTCGGCATGTTCGCCGCATACCGCGCGTTGCCCTCCATCAGTCGCCCGAGCGCCTCCGCAGGCGAGATCGCGTTCGGCGTTGGTGGCGCGCCGGCCGCCGCAGGTTCGGCGGCGCTGGTCGCACCCGCGCGCCATGCCGCGAGCGCCACGAGCGCGCCCGACCATAGGAAATCGCGGCGCGACACTCCGCCCTCGTGTTGCGCGTTGCCACAGCGTTCGCACATTCGATGTCCTCCTTGCCGGCCCGCGCTGCGTTGCCGGGCGTTGCTTGCTACGGGTCGCCGGCGGTGCCGCTGCACACGATGCGCAGCCAGTCGGCCGCCACCGTGTCCGGTGCGGCGGCGGCGAAGGCCTCTGGCCTTACTTCGTATTGCAAGCGGTCCGTGATGGCGCCGCGCCCAAAATGATCAGCATAGCGGACCGTCTGCGCCAGCATCATCGTCTGCTCGGAACAGTTGAAGTAGAAAAGGCGCCCCTCCGAGGAGGACGGTGGGCTCGAAGGGTCTGCCGATGCCCTGGGCTTGTCGCAGGAACTCATGACCCACATCTTCTTGTAGCTCTCGTGCGACGCGATCGACGAGGTGTCGACGTAGTCGAGGCAGCCTTCGTCGCTCTTGTATTCCAGTGTCCAGGTCGTCGCCGGTTCTTTGCTGGTCTGCGCGATCGCGAGCGCAGCAAAGAACGTCGAAAGCAGGAGGAACAAGAATTTCATCTTTTCGCCAAGGATGGGTTGCCAAGCCGCCAAGTAGAGATCACATTATCAGAAGAAACCGCCCGACGATCCACAGACAATGGCGCTAGTATTGACACTTGACCGCGAGCCACGATGGACGCCGCGCCGCTAACGCCGGTCGTGGCCCTTTTTCAAGTGCTGCCATGGTCGGCGCTGATTTGCGTCGTTCTTTCCTGGACGACCGCCAAGAGAAAGGTGAAGCCGCTCGGATTGCGGTGGGCCCTGCTGCTGCTGCTGATCTGGTTCATCATGTTCGCCATGTTCGTGCTGCTTCAGTATTTTCTTGGCGCGTCGGGCCGCAGCGAGGTGGTATTCATGCTTGTCGGCGCGCCGGTAGGGTACGGTTTTGCGGACCTGTGCGTGCGGCGATTCTGGGAACACACGAGCGGCCAGTGAGCGCTGCGCGCGGATATTAAGCGTTGCACAGCCTTGGCGGTCGGGGCGACGGGGTCCCGAGCGCCGGGGCCCGGCGCCGGGGCGGGTTGCGGCGCGCTGCGTGTCCCATGGCGCTTGGCTCCGAGCAGTACAATCTTGTCCCTTGTACCGCACTGATGCGTGCCTATGGCGCGGGTTGAGTCGATCGAGCAGGACTCTTGGCAGGCCTCTTTTTCGCAATCGCGGCAGGAGGGGGCAACCCGCGTGCTCGAAGAGGGGGGACTGCTGTTCTTGCCGCATCTGGCTTTTGGCGTTGGCAAGACCCAGAAGCGCCTCCTCTCGCTCGACTCGGTCAGCCTCAAGGCCAAGAACGTCAGCTTTGACGTTCGCAATGGCCGCGTGAGCGGCACATCCCTGCAGGGGCCCGACGCGGTCGCGCTGCAGGACATGCTGGAGCGGTTCGCCCGCCAATCGCTTGCCCTGGTTCGGTCCCTGTTGCCGCACTACGCGCCAAGCTTGGAGCAGGCCCGGACCAGCTTTCGGCCGGTGGAAGCCTCCGGCAGGGTCAGCTCCTGGCGCAAGGACGATCGACGGCTGCACGTGGACGCGTTTCCCTCCAGTCCGAATCAGGGCAAGCGGCTGCTGCGCGTGTTCAGCAACATCAATCCCGACGGCAAGGATCGCGTGTGGCACCTCGGGGAAGCGTTCGAGGCGGTCGCGCGGCGTTTTCTTCCGCTGGTCCCTCGTCCATTGCCCGGCTTCCCGCGGCTTTTGTATGCGCTGGGCATCACCAAGAGTCTGCGCTCCGAGTACGACCATATCATGCTGCGGATTCACGACTGCATGAAGGCCGACGAGAAGTACCAGGCCGCGGCGGTTTCGACCCAGCTGCGTCTGCCGCCGGATTCCACGTGGGTTGTGTGCACGGACTGCGTCTCCCATGCCGCCGTTTCCGGCCAGTTCATGATGGAACAGACTTTTCTTCTGCCGGTCGCGGGCATGCTCGACCCGGACCGCTCGCCGTTGCGCGTGCTGGAGCGCATGACGGGCAGGACGCTGACCTGAACCGCGGCGCTCCTGCCTGCCCAGGCCGCTGCCGGTATGCTTTCGCGGTGCCCGTCGTCACGGGCCGCGCAAGGAAACCGCCGCTGCCGGGCCGTCCCGCTTCTCCATGAAAAATGTGAGGTCTTTTTGCCGTGGGCGCGCCTACGATTGACCCCATCGTCATTGGCATTGACCATCAGCAATCGATGCACTCGCCTGGCGGCAACCCTCGGACTCCATCGGGATCGCACTTGTGACCAATACCGGTGTGAACATGCGGGGCGGATCTGGCGCGGCCCGTTGGGTCGCAGTGCGAACACTGGGCCTTCTTGCTCTGGTCGCCGCGGCGCTGGTGTTCACGGTCTGGCGTGCGCCCCTTTGGTTGGACTGGCAGCTCACCCGGCTGCAGTTGCACCTTGCGGGAATCCACGGCCACTCGTTGAACCTTGACGGCCAGAAGCTCCATTACATGGAGGGCGGCACGGGCGAGCCGGTGGTCCTGGTGCACGGGCTCGGCGCCTCGGCACAGATGAACTGGGCCGAACTGATGCCGTACCTGGTCGACAGCGGCCACCATGTCTTCGCCATGGATCTTCTCGGATTCGGTGAGTCGGCCAAGCCCGCAGAGGGCAGCTACTCCATCACGGAACAAGCCAAGCTGGTCGAGGCGTTCCTGGAAAAGAAGCATTTGGAGAAGGTGGCCTTGGCCGGCGAGTCGATGGGCGGCTGGATCGCAGCGATGGTCGCGCTGGACCAGCCCCAGAGAATCCGTCAGCTCATCTTGTTCGACAGCGCCGGCCTGTCGTTCAAGCCAAGCGTAGATCTGGCGCTTTTTACGCCGCACACCAAGGAGCAGGTGGACGCGCTGTTGGCGATCCTGACGCCGCACCCGGTTCCGGTGCCGGACTACGTCAAAGAGGGCTTTATTCGGGACGCCGAGCGAGACGGCTGGGTCATAGAGCGCGCCTTGGCCTCGATGCTGACCGGCGCCGATGTGCTGGACCGCCGGTTCGCGTCCTTGAAGATGCCCCTGTTGATAGTCTGGGGCAAGCAAGATGTGCTCACGCCATTGTCCATTGCCGAGGCGATGCGCCGCGCCGCGCCCCAGTCCGTGCTGGAGGTCTATGACGGCTGTGGGCACATCGCCGTGCAGACCTGTGCCGACCGAATCGCACCGATGACGGTGAACTTCCTGGGTGGTGCGGGGCCCCAGGCCGGCAATAGGATCGAGATTCCGATGTTGTGACCTGGGAATGCGGTGTTGCCCAGGGGCACCCCACGCGCAGGCTTGGCCGGTGGGCCGCTCTAGGCGAGTGCCTAACGAGGCGTGCCATCGATGGAGGAAGCCGTGCCCGTGCTGATCTCGATCAAGCGGTGGCAGAAGCGGATCATCTGGGCATAGTTGGCAAGGCGGATGCGCTCGTTGCTGCCGGGAAAGCGCGCCAGATCCTCGGGAGCGGCGCGTACCGGCGTGAAGCGATAGACCTGGTCGGCGATGTCGGCGTAATGGCGCGAATCGGTAGCTGCGACCATCAGGCCCCGGGGCAACGATGGCACCGGGAAAAACCTCCCGGGTGGTGCGGCGACGCGCCGGTAGGCGGCACGTTCGGTGTTCGATATTCGTGACGGTTCCCAATCTTGCGCTGAGGCGGCAACAGGTACGTCATCGTCGCCGACGATGCCATGGGTTCGGGCGATCGTCTGCTCGGTGCTGTCGCCGGGCAGCAGCCGGAAGTTGACGGTTGCCTCCGGCCGGGCATGGTGTTTTCCCTGCTCGCGGCGTGCACCGTGGTCAGGCCGGTGGCGCTGCGCAGCATTGCGCGACCGGCCGACTGCCGCTGGAGCTGGCCGCGCACGAGGGGCTCGAACCGCCGCAGGTTGGACAGGAATATCCGGTTGACACCCGAGTACTCGGGCGCCAAGGTTTCGAACATCTGCCGCGCAAGGCCGCGGATCTGGGTGGGGATTTGATGGCGCTCGAGCTGCGCTAGCGCCCAACTCATGCTGCCGATGGCGGTGCGCGAAGTTGGCATCGAGGAATGCCCCGGCGCTGCCTCGGCCGTGAGATGGGCCGCCAGGTAGCCCTTTTCGGCCATTCCTAGCAGGGCCACGGGCGCGGCGAAGCCCGTAAGCACGCCCTCGGTCACCGGGAGCCCCTCATCGAGTGCAAAGTCCGGATGCACACGCCGCGCGACTTCAGCAGCGCCGCGATGGCCCGCGTGCCATCCCGGCGGCCCATTTCCGCGTCGTGGCCAAAGGCAAGGTACAGCGTCCGCGCCGGCTGGAAGCCCGGGGCCGCAAGTATTTGGACTGCTTCCATCATCGCAAAGAAATGGCCCTTGGCGTCCCAGGCCCGGCGGCCCCAGACGTAGCCATCGACGATCGCTCCGCTATACGCGTCTGGTTGCGATTCGCTCTCCGTTGCGGGCTCCACGGGTACGACGTGCTAGTGGCCGAGCAGTAGCGCCGGCGCCAGTGCCGGGTCGCTGCCGTGCCACGCGTCGAGTAGGCCGGCTCCGTTGAAGATCTCGCGTTGCAGCAGGCGGCGGGCGTTGGGAAAGCTGCGTGCCAGCAGTTCCTGCAACTGGGCAAACGCGACGGCGCCCGCCTCGTGCGGGTTATCGTAGGAAATTGTCTTGATGCGGACCGCCGCCGCGAGCCGCCGGGTCGCCGCGGTGAGGTCCACGCGCAAGGCGGGCAGAGGCGCGACCGCAATCGGGCGTGACGCTAGCCCGATTGCGTTGCCGGCGAGCACTGCCGCGAGGGCCAAGAGGGCCTGGCCGGCGCAGACGGGCAGGCGGCGCAGCAGCTTGCCTGCGCGAGAATGGCGAATGTCCGACCGGCCGCTGTTGCATCAGAGCAGGGTCCAGGAGCGCAAGGCGCGGCGGCGGTATGGTCGATTGCAGGGACGATCGGGCAAACGCGATCGCGCGGCGCCAACGCCTTGCAATTTACCAGAGTTGGTTTATCTTGTTTATACGGTTTATAACGTTTGAGGGGTGAGCCATGGCCAACAACGCGGTTCCGGGTACTGCAGCAAAGGGCGAAGCAGCCAAGACACCAGATAGCGCTGTCGCGGCAAAGACTGCCGCACCGGTCGAAAAGGCGATGGCAGCACCGGGCCCGGATCCCACCACCAAGGCTGCCGTGATGACTCCTGCCGTAGCTGCGGCAAAACCGGCGCCGATCGCGGCCTCGGGCGCCGTGGCTGCCGCTGTCGCCGAGCCGGCCGTCCCCGCGCCGAAGACCGCGGCCAAGGCGCCGCGCGAGACCGCCAAGAAGAAGCGTGTGCGCCAATCGGCGGTACGGCGGGCCACGAAGGCGCCGAGCAAGGCCGCCAGCAAGCGCGTGCGCAAGGCGGCCGTAAAGCCGGCGGCGAAGGTGCCGAGCAAGGCCGCCAGCAAGCGCGTGCGCAAGTCGAACATAAAGCCGGCGGCGAAGGTGCCGAGCAAGGCCGCCAGCAAGCGTGTGCGCAAGTCGAACATAAAGCCGGCGGCGAAGGCGCCGAGCAAAGCGGCCAGCAAGCCGGTCGGCGCTCGGGTTGCCAGAGCGGCCGAGAAGCCGCACACCCGGGCGGCCAAGAAAAGGCCTGCCCGCAGGGCCACGGGCAAGCCGGCCGCTACGGCGCCGGGCAGGGCTGCCATGGTACCGGTCGGCAGTTCCTCCGCCACCCGTTCGGAGGCGAAGGTGCCCAGCCAGGGCGCCGAGAAGCGTGCCGACAAGCCGCTTGCCGGTCACATGCCCACGAGCAAAGTCAGCAACGATGAGGCGAAGGCACAGAAGAAGGGCAAAACAAAAAAGGCCAAGCTGGTTCGAGATAGCTTCACCATTCCCGAGCGTGAATACGAGCTGTTTGCTGCCTTGAAGAAGCGCTGCCTGGCAAGGGGTCTGGCGGTGAAAAAGAGCGAGGTACTGCGCGCGGCCATCATTGGGTTTGCCGCCCAGAGCGACAGCGCCGTTACCAAAGCCCTGCGCGCCGTGGAGGTACTCAAGACCGGCCGTCCGCCCAAGGCACAGTGGTGAGCTCGACGTCTTCTAGGCATGCGGCCAGGAACGCCCGCCGGCACTCCTGACAGCCACTGTGACCGCAAAGGAGCCGGCTAGGGCGCCGGGCCGAGAGGCCGTAACAGCAGACACGTCGCTCCAGGCCGATAGCCAGGCACGTCGACGCGGGGGCGCAATCGGCCCAAAGGCCGCCGCCGGTGAGGCAAGATGCTGGAAGCCTTTGCCTCTAGAATGAAAACGCAAGATTGCCGTTGCCTCGTCCGGTGCACAATGCTCCCGTGCGGGCCGCGGTGCGGCAATGAACCCGGGCGCATCGACGAGGAACACACCGACTTCTCGAGTTCGCTTTCCTTCCCTGCGTTGCTTTCGTCGAGTCACCGGCAGTCATGCATTTTCGAGGAATTGGTACCGCCACACCGGCAACGCGCTATACCAAGGCGCAGTGCTTGGTCGCATTCCAGAATTCGGACTGGTTTGCGCGGCTCGATACGCGCTCCCACTTGATCGCAAGCAATGTCTTGCAGCGCGACAACGGTATCGAGGCGCGTTGGCTCGCCCTCGATTCGCTCGCCGAAGGCTTCACGATTGACCCCGACACACTGGAGCAACGCTTTCTCGTCCATGCCCCGGCGCTCGCCGCCGCGTCTGCCGAGCGTGCGCTTGCCGATGCGGCCCTCGCGCCAGCGGACATCGGGGCGGTCGTGGTCAGTACCTGTACCGGTTACTTGTGCCCGGGTCTGTCGAGCTACGTAGCGGAGCGCCTGGGCCTGCGCGCCGACGTGCAGGCCTTTGATCTGGTCGGCCAAGGGTGCGCTGCGGCGCTGCCAAACCTTCAGCTCTGCCGCTCGATGCTGGCCTCGGGGGCGTGCGAGCATGTGCTTTCGATTTGCGTCGAGGTGAGCAGCGCGGCCATGTATCTGGACGACGATCCGGGGGTGTTGATCAGCGCGTGCCTCTTTGGCGACGGCGCGGGGGCCGTGATCCTCTCGCGCGAGGCGCCGCCGGCCGGGCGGCGGATCGAATGGATCGACGGGGCGTCGCTGCTGGAGCCGGCCCAACGCAAGGCGCTGATGTTCGAGCGGCGCGAGGGCTTGCTGCGCAACATCCTGACGCGTGCGGTGCCCACCATGGCGGCGGAGTACGCGCACCGGATTCTGGGCACGGTTCTGACGCGCGCCGGACTGCGGGCGGGCGATATCAGCGCATGGATCATGCATCCAGGCGGGCGCGACGTATTGCTCGCGCTCGAGCGGCGCTTCGAGTGCCGCGCCTCGGACTTGCGCTACAGTGCCGCGGTTCTGCGCGAGTTTGGCAATTTGTCGAGCGCATCGGTCTACTTCGTTCTGGCGGCCGCGCTGCGCGACGAGGCGCCGGGCGGCTGGTGGTGGCTCTCGTCGTTCGGCGCCGGGTTCAGTTGCCACGGCGCGCTGCTGCAGGTGCAGTGATGCTGCTTCGGGCCAGGCCCTGCAGCGAACTGGGCCAGGGACGCTTGCATGACCTTACCAAGGATCGTTGCCGACGAGACGCTCGACCATCTAGCGCCGGAGGACCCTGCGGCAGTACGCGCGCGAGGCGACCTGCGGCGCGTCCACCGTGCCATGGCGACGCGTTCGATCCTGCTGCGCGCGCTGCGAGACTGGACGCCGGCGCAAGGGACGAGGGCGCCGCTGCGGGTGCTCGAGCTTGGCGCCGGCGATGGCAGCTTGATGCTCGACGTCGCCCGGGTGCTCGCGCCGCATTGGCCGCCGGTCGAGCTGACCCTGCTCGATCGCCAGGCGCTGGTCAGCCGCGCGACGATGGACGGCTTTGCCGCGCTGGGATGGCGCGCTGTTGCGATCGTCAGCGACGTCCTCGAATGGGCTGCCGGCGGCGGCGCTGCGCCGACCGAAGATGGCGCGGCGCGGCGCTGGGATCTGATCGTCGCCAATTTGTTCTTGCACCATTTTGCCGGCGTGCAGCTCGCCGGCCTGCTCGATGCGGTCGCGGCCAGGACGCAGCGATTTCTCGCCTGCGAGCCGCGCCGCGCCTGGCTCGCACTGGCGGGCAGCCACCTGATCGGCGCGCTCGGCACCAATGCGGTCACGCGTGCGGACGCGGTGCTGAGCGTGCACGCGGGCTTTCGTGGCAGCGAGCTCTCGACGCTGTGGCCCGCGCCGGCCGCCGGCTGGCGGATCCAGGAGTATCCGGCGGGTCTTTTCAGCCACTGCTTTCGCGCAGCGCGGGTCGGGAATGACTGATGCGGACCTGCTTTGATGCGGTCATCGTCGGCGCGGGTCCGGCCGGATCGACGGCCGCGATCCTGCTGGCGCGAGGCGGTTGGTCGGTCGCGTTGATCGAAAAGCACCCCTTTCCTCGTCGCAAGGTCTGCGGCGAATGCATTGCCGCGAGCAACCTGGCGTTGCTCGAGGCCCTGGGCGTCGGGACCGCGCTCGCCAGGGACGCCGGGCCGGCGTTGCACAAAGTCGCGCTGATGGGCGGCGAGCGCCAGATCGTGGCCGATCTGCCGGCAGCGGCTAGCCAGGAGTACCCCTGGGGCAAGGCACTGGGCCGCGCAAGCCTCGATGCCTGGCTGCTCGAGCAGGCGCAATTGGCCGGGGCCCAGGTGCTGCAGCCGTGGTCGGTGCAGGCAATCGACGGTGCGCTCGGGGACTGGAACTTTGTTGTGCAAGCGACCGACTCGCAGCAGTCGCGGACCCTGCGTGCGCCGCTGGGCATTGCTGCGCACGGCTCCTGGGAGTCCTTGCCGGCGTGCCGCCAGAGTCGGCGCCGGGCGCACCGTGCCTCCGACCTGCTCGCCTTCAAAGCCAATTTTCGCAACGCGGCGCTGGCCGATGGCCTGCTCCCCGTGCTTTGCCTGGACGGCGGCTATGGCGGCATGGTGATGGCGGACGCTGGCGTAGCGACGGTCGCTTGCTGCATCCGCCGGGATCGTCTGCTCGCGTTGCGGCGCGCCTCGCCCGGACTGCCGGCGGGCGATGTCATCGAAGCTTGGCTCAAGGACCAGTGCAGCGGCGTAGGGCAGGCGCTGCGCTGCGCTGCGCGCCAGGGGCCATGGCTCGCGGCCGGCCCCATCGATCCCGGGGTCCGACTGCGCGCTGACGACGAGTTGTTGCGCATCGGCAATGCGGCCGGGGAGGCGCACCCGATCCTGGGCGAGGGGATAAGCATGGCGTTGCAGTCGGCCGCGCTCCTATGTGCCAACCTGCTCGACGGCAAGGGACGCGCTGCGGCCTGCAGCAGAGAATGGCAACGCGCGGTCGGGCGTCGATATGCGTCGCAGTGGCGGCGCGAGTTCGTGCCGCGTCTGCGACTGGCCGCCGTCTTTGCGCATTTGGCGATGCGGCCCGCCTGCGCCGCCTTGCTCCTGGCTCTGGCCTCGTCCTGGCCCGGCCTACTGACGCGAGGCGCCGGTTGGGGGGGCAAGGTCCGCTGCGCGGTCGATCCGGCGGCACTCGTAGCTGCAGTGCCAGCTGCGCCGGCGCGATAGCCGCACTTTCAAGCGCGTGGCCATGCGCTTGGAGGATTGGAAAATTCCATCACCCCGTCCTCCAGCCTGCCCAAGCGCAGCAGCAGGATGTCGCGCAGATAGTTCTGGTGCAGCCGCCAAGGCACCATGGACACTTGCTTGGGGAACAGGTGCAGCGATCGCTGGAAATTACCGGAGGAGAAATCGATCCAAGGCTCCTCAGCGATGGCCGTATCGCTTCTGCGCGGGATGCACTGCCGCGCTCCGCGCTTGGTCATGTGGTTCAGGAGCCGGCAGACGTATTCGCAGGTCAGATCGCACTTCAAGGTCCACGAGGCGCTCGTGTACCCCAAGCACGAGGCCAGGTTGGGCACTTTCGCTGTACATCATCCCCGTCGGCTATGGATTTGACCTGCTGCCTCGGCCGAAACGAGTAGCCCAGCGTGTACATATCGGAGTCGGAGCGAACGCCCGGATAGCGAAACAGATCCCAGGTGCCGCCGATTCGGTCGCGTCCCTCGACGACGAGGTAGCTGCGGCCGGGGCAGCGCGTCTGCAGGTGGTAGGCCGCGCCGATGCCTGACAGACCCGCGCCAATGATCAACACGTCGAAGTGCTCGATCGTCATACTGCCGACCCTAGCATAGCGATGGGAGCCGGTTGCCGGGGGCCTTCTGGATCGATGGGGACCGCCCGGCTGCCTTGCTAGCTGCGATCCGGCGCCGTCCACTGGGCGTCGGCGGGCGAGACGGGGATATCCAGCCTGATTCGATCACGTACCGCCGATGGCAGCGATCTGGATCGACGGTTCGTGGCGTCGAAGTTGACGTAGACGATCTCAGCGCTGAGAAGCGCTTCGCCGTCCGACGATGCCTTGACCCGGAAGCAAAGCGTGAAGCTGCTGTTGCCGACCTGGCTGGGCCAGACAGCGACCGAGATCTCGTCGTCCTGGCCCGCAGGCCGCAAGAATTGGAGCGTGGTGCGCACCAGCGACGGGTCACAGCCCTCGGCCAGCAAGGACTTGTAGTCCCAGCCGAGGTGGCGCAAGTACTCGGTCATCGCCACATCCAGGTACTCCAGGTACCGGGCGTGGTAGACGATGCCCTGCTGATCGGTCTCGTGGTAGCGCACGCGAAGCCGGTGTTCGAAGGGAGCGTGGTCCATGGCTGGCGGGTCTTCATCGGCAAGGGTAGTCAACGCGTTGGCGCAATGCGCCTTGCGGCCTCGATCGGCACCGCGCCGGTGAGCCGCGTCCCGCAGGGCGCGAGCCGGACGGCGGATCAGGCCCGATCGGCAAGCGCGTCAGTGCTCTTCGAGCCGCCGGTTCAAGGACTGGCGCGTTTGCTCCAGCGGCGCCGGCAGGCGGTCGTGGAGGCGGTCGAACAGATCGCGATGCGAAGCGAGTTCGCGCCGCCACTCGTCGCGATCAACCGACGTCACCATTGCGTAGGCGCTGCGGTCAAATGGCAGACCGTCCCAGCGCAGATCCTCGAAGCGCGGCGTGATGCCGAACAGGTGCTCGAAGCCGCCGCTGCGGGATTCGATACGGGCAACCATCCACTCGAGCACGCGCATGTTCTCGCCGTAGCCCGGCCAGACGAAGCGACCGCGCGCATCGGTGCGGAACCAGTTGACGCAAAAGATCTTCGGCGCGGGCACGCCGGCACTGGCGAGCCGCTCGCCGAGTTGCAACCAGTGGCTAAAGTAATCGCCCATGTGGTATCCGGCAAAGGGCAGCATCGCGAAAGGGTCGCGCCGCAGCACGCCCTGGGCGCCGGCCTGCGCGGCGGTCGTCTCCGATCCCATCGTCGCCGCCATGTAGACGCCCTCGGTCCAGTTACGCGCCTCGGTGACGAGTGGCACGGTTGTCGAGCGGCGGCCGCCGAAGACGAAGGCGTCAATCGGCACGCCGGCCGGGTCCTCCCAATCGGCGTCGATCGACGGGCATTGGGCCGCGGCGACCGTGAAGCGCGCGTTCGGATGCGCCGCCTTGCGGCCACAGTCCGGCGTCCAGTCCTTGCCTTGCCAGTCGATCGCGTGCGCCGGCGCCGGTCCAAGCCCTTCCCACCAGATGTCGCCCTCATCGGTCAGCGCGACGTTGGTAAAGATCACATTCGAATGGAGCATCGCGATCGCATTGGGATTGGTCCGCACGCCGGTGCCGGGTGCGACTCCAAAAAAGCCGGCCTCCGGGTTGATCGCCCGCAGCCTGCCATCGGGGCCAGGTTTGATCCACGCAATGTCCTCGCCCACCGTCGTGATTTTCCAGCCGGCGAAGGACGAGGGCGGGATGAGCATGGCGAAATTGGTCTTGCCGCAGGCGGAGGGAAACGCCGCCGCGACGTGGTACTTGCGTCCCTGCGGCGACGTGACGCCGAGGATCAGCATGTGTTCGGCAAACCAGCCGATGCCGCCGTTGCTCGCAGCCTCGCGCCCCATGCTCGATGCGATCCTCAGGGCGAGACATTTTTTTCCCAGGAGCGCGTTACCGCCGTAGCCGGAACCAAAGCTCCAGATTTCGCGCGTGGCCGGAAAGTGGGCGATGTACTTGACCGAGTTGCATGGCCAGGAGACGTCCCTTTCTCCGGGCGCCAGCGGGCGACCTACCGAGTGCAAGCAAGGCACGAACACGCCGTGCTCCCCGAGGACCTCCAGCGCCGGGCGCCCGATCCGAGTCATGATGCGCATGCTGGCCACGACGTACGGGCTGTCCGTCAACTCGACGCCGATGTGAGCGATCGGGCTGCCCAGCGGACCCATCGAAAACGGGATCACGAACATGGTTCGGCCGCGCATGCAGCCCGTGAATAGCTCGCGCAGCGTCGTGCGCATCTGCTGCGGCGACATCCAGTTGTTCATCGGCCCGGCGTCGGCTGCGGCCTCGGTGCAGATGAACGTGCGGTCCTCGACCCGCGCGACGTCGTCGGGGTCGGAGCGCGCCAAGAAGGAGTTGGGTCGCAGCGACGGATTGAGGCGCAGCAGCGTTCCAGTCTGCAACATCGTCTCGCATAGCTGGTCGTACTCCTGCTGCGATCCGTCGCACCAGAGGATCCGATCCGGCTGGGCGAGGCGAGCAACCTCGGCGACCCACGCGACCAGCTTGCGGTGTTTGACGAAATGGGGAACTGCTCGATCCTGCTCGTCGAAGACGGCATTCATGGCGTACGGCCCTCCTGCGAATGTCCCGTACGGCAGCCACGCCCGTGTCGGCTCGGCTGCCAGGTGGATTGATCCTCGTGCGGCGCTGCCTGGCGCAGCGCCGCGGCCTGCAAGGTTTACCCGCGAACCGGCATTGGCGCAACGGATACCAAATTAATGCTACGGTAGTGTAAATCCTTGCCTCAATAGTGGTTCGTAATTAGGAAAAATCTGCCCCGCCAATGGGCATGTGGCCCTCCAGCGAAAGATCCATCCGCGCCTGCAGGTCAGCCGCAAGCACGATTCGCCGCTAAAGACCATAAATAGATAAAGGTTATCTGCCGCTGGCGATTGCGGGAAACAAGTTCCCCGAAGGACGCAGACGCAAGCCGCGCACTGGACCAAGAGGGTTGGATCAAGGGGTGGCGCGCGGGCGGCGTGCCGCAGCTGGCGCTCTAACGCCGGGGCGGCGACACGATCCCTGGGCCTATAGTTATACGGCTCGAGGAGCATCATCGATGCCCAAGCTTTCGCTAGCCGCCGTGCCCCAGCAAAAGGGCTCGTCCTACCCGGTGCCGTTTGACAGCAAGGCTGCCGGCCGCATTCGACAGGCGCTCGGCGATGCGGGCGGCGTGACCCAGTTCGGGGTCAATCTCCTGCAACTCCCGCCCGGGGCATGGTCGAGCCAGCGCCACTGGCATTCGGCGGAAGATGAGTTCGTCTATGTCGTCTCGGGTGAACTGGTGCTCATCTCGGATACGGGCGAGCAGACCTTGCGCGCGGGTGATTGCGCTGCGTTCCCCAGGAACAAGCCCGACGGGCACCATCTCGTGAACAGGAGCAATGCGACCGCGGTTTGTCTTGAAATCGGTACGCGGGTGGCAGACGATTTCGCGGTTTATCCGGACATCGACATGGTGTTTGATGCGAGCCTGGGCTACTACGCCCACCGGGACGGCACGCCCTATCCGCCAAAGTGAAATGCGCGGCAAGAAAAAACGCTAGTGGGCACAGCGATTCGTGCAAGCCTCGTGCTTGCCATGCTTGTTTGGGGCTGGTGCCTGGCCTCGAACGCAGGGGGGGGCCCTGACGCTCGGGGTACCGTGATCGGTTTCTCCGATGCGCACTCGCGCGCCCATCTCATACCGGGCAATCCTCGAGGGCTTGGCCTACGCTCTGCGCGAAGCCAAGGAGCGAATCGAGACCAAGAGCAAGGTGGCGATCAGCAACCTGCGCGTTTCGGGCGGCGGACCGCAGTCGGATGTGGCAATGCAGCTCACCGCGGACATCTTCCGGCTCCCCACCGCGAGGCCGCACACATTCGAGACCGCAGGCCTGGGCGCGGCGATTGCGGGCGCCGTAGGCCTGGGCCTGCATCGGGACTTTCCCGCGGCGGTGCGGGCCAAGTCGAGGCTGCGCCGCGTGTCCAAGCCCGATCCCTCTTACACGGGGATGTACGAAGAGCTCTACCGGCAGGTCTATTGCCAGAGGTACGACCGGCTGGGCCCCCTGTATACCAAGCTGTAGAAGATCCTCGCGTAGGTGCGCTAGACCTCCACCTGGGAGCCGATCTGCACCAACTGCTCGGAGGGCATGCGCGAGTAGTCGAACTCTTCTTCGACGCTGTTGGCCAGCCAAAGAAACAGTCTCTTGCGCCAACGCGGGCGGAACAAGTGGGGCCCTTCCACGAAAATGCTGCGCCCGACAAAGAAGGTCAGCCTATCGAGATCGACCTCGGGAAAGCGCTTCATGTGCTGGCGGAAAGCCACGGCGACATCGAGTCGGTCCGTGAATCCGTAATGGAGCACCATTTGCCAAAATCCCTTGCCCAGCGAATGAATGGTGACCCTATGCGGTTCGGCGATATGCGGCGCGTCTTCCTTGGCGATCTGCAATATGACAACGTTCTCTCGCAGAGTCTGGTAGCGGTGGAGCGAACTCGTGAGCGCCAGGGGAACGACGCCGACGCTTGCCGCAAGGTATACCGAGGTTCCGGGCGCCCGTCTTGGCCATTGCGGCTTGATTGCGGCGATGAATGCCTCCAGTGTTTCGTGTCGGCGCTGGCTCAGTTCGTTGACGATGGCGCGGCCCTGCCGCCAGGTGACGAATATGGTGAGGATCGTGACGGCTACACCCAGGGGCAGCCAACCGCCTTCGGGAATCTTGGCTCCGGCGGTCGTGAAGAAGACCAGATCAAACAGCACGAATGGCGCGAATATCAGCGCCGCCAGGGCCGGGCGCCAGCGCCAGACATGACGCGCCACGTAGGAGGCGAGCAAGGTGTCGACGAGCATTGCTCCGGCCTCCGAAAATCCGTAGGCGCCGGCAAGGGCGCCCGAGGAACGAAAGACCAGTACGAGCATCACCACGCTCAGGCACAGGAACAAATTGACCTTGGGCAGGTATACCTGGCCCTGCTCGAGCGTCGAGGTATGGACCACCGAAAAGCGCGGCAAGTAATCCATCTGCATGGCCTGCCGTGCGATCGAGAAAGTGCCGGAAATCACGGCTTGCGAGGCGATCACGGTTGCCGCCGATGCCAACACGATCATGGGCAGCAGCAAGGCCCTTGGCACCATCATGTAAAAGGGGTTGGCGATCGCTGCGGGGTTGGCCAGGATCAGGGCGCCCTGGCCAAAATAATTGATCGCGAGCGCGGGCATCACCAGGCCGTACCAGGCGAGCCGAACGGACTTCAGACCGAAATGCCCCATATCCGTGTACAGGGCCTCGCCCCCGGTGAAAGCCAGGAGCACTGCGCCCAGGATCACGAAGGAGAACCAGCCGTGCCGATAGATCAGCGCCACGGCGAACCTTGGATCGAGCGCCTCGAGGATGACCGGCGCTTCGACGATCGCGCCCAGTCCAAGCAACGCCAGGCAGGTGAACCAACCCACCATGATGGGACCAAAGCTGTTGCCGATCTTGCCGCTGCCAAAGCGCTGCAGGACGAACAGCCCCACCAGGATCGATATGGCGATGGGTATGACGAAACCATGCAGATCCGGGGTGATGACGTTTAGTCCCTCTACGGCGCTCAGCACGGAAATGGCGGGGGTCACCATGCCGTCCCCGAAGAACAAGGCCGCACCGAACATGCCGATCAGCATGATGTGCCAGATCGAGGTGCGATATTCCGATTCGGCCTCGATCTGGTGGCCGTCCCGTTCGCTCTCCGCGGTGCGGCGCGCAGCCCGCAGGCTCAAAGCCAGTAGAGAAAAGACGCCGCCTTCCCCGTGATTGTCGGCCCGCATCACGAGCAAGACGTACTTGACCGAAACGACGACCGTCAGACCCCAGAAGATCAGGGAGACAACCCCGAAGATATTTGCCCGCTCCGGAGCCAGTCCGTGGGCAAAGCACGCCTGCACGGCGTACAGCGGGCTGGTACCAATGTCGCCGAAGACGATTCCGAGCGCTCCGAGTGCCAGCCTTCCTACCTGCCTTCCGCCTTCCGAAGGAGCCGTGCCGGCGTTCATGAGAATCGTTCTTACTGCAAGCGAGGAGATGGCACAGCCAGAGCGCTGTTCGTGGACAGTATCACGGAGAATTTTCCTCCCAGACCGACTGGATCAACCCGCGTGCAAGAAGTCGCACCGCTGGCGGGCGCCTCGACCGCCGTTGGGCCGAACACCAAGGGCATGCCCGCCAAGGGGCGCAGCAGCAGGCGCCCAGCGCCACCCCGTGTGTCACCGGTCGCTTGGCCGCCACCACTGTGGCTGGCTGGGCGCTGCCGCGCCACTGCGCCCTCCAGCGCAAACGCTAGGGATCGACTGCGCTGCGGGCCATTGCACGCGGGGCGAGATTCGGTACGAAGCCCGACGGCGAGCGTGGCCGCCCATGGCGCAGTGGGATCGCGTTATCTCGTTGCCGCTGGCGGTCGATGGAGCGGCAGGCCCGCGCGCGGTTCTGCTCGTCAAGCAAGGCAGGCCATGCTTGGCCCGGCGCCCGGCCTGCGAGCGGACCATTGCTCGCATCGAACACCGCGGGGACCAGCTTGCGGCTCGCCGATGGATTGGCGGGCGCTTGCTGCACCGCTCTGTACGAACATGCCGCTGCGGCACCTGGCGCAGGGCGGTGCGGGCACGCGCTCAGATGCGCGCAAGCGGCGCCTTGCCCGCTGGATGCGCCAGAGACGAACGCGCCGCCGCCGATCGCTGTATAAAGGGACACTCAAGTCGCCCGTTTGCCGCCTGACCACCCATCGGAAGCGCCATGGACAACAAGCAATTCACGATCGAGATGACCCAGGAATTTCATCGCCGCATTGCGGGTACGGTCGAGGCCGTGCAAGCGGGGATATGGAAGGCGGGGGTCCACGAGTTGCTCGGCTACGCGACCGATTTCGGATTCGGCCAGCAGCGGGGCGTGCAGACTCTTGTGCTCAAGACGAGTAGGCGCTCGGCGCACGTGCGCCTGAACTGGGACACCATCCTCGGGGACGCGCCTGCCGATCGACAGCTCGTGGACGAAGCGATAAGAAGCGCGATCATCGAGCTGGGTTGACTGCGCTCGATCCGATCAACGCAAGACGCGAACGCGCCCGGAGCGCCGCGATCGCGCCTCGAGCGGGCGCAGTCGCTACGCGACGTGCGCCTTGACCCAGGCGACGTAGTGGTCCATCCAGTCTTGGAGGAACTTGTGGCTGGCGGGGCCAATGTTGCCGGCGTCGTCGAACAGCCCCTGGGTCGCTTGGATGAATGCCTCTGGTTGGCCCATGGTCGGCACGTCCAGATACGCCAGAACGTTGCGCAAGTGCTGCTGTGCGAGCGACGTGCCGACCGCGCCCACGGAAACACCCAGGACACCGGCAGGCTTGCCGGCCCAGGCACTCTGGCCATAGGGCCGCGAGGCATGGTCGATGGCGTTCTTGAGAACGCCCGGCATCGAGCGGTTGTATTCCGCGGTAACGAACAGCAGGCCCTGCGCAGCCCGGATTTGGCTTTTCAGCCGCCGGACCGATTCGGCCTGGTTGGCGTCATCGTCCTGGTTGTAGAGCGGCAGGTCGCCGATTTGCACCTGTTGAAAGGAGAACTCGGCGGGCGCCAGTTTCACGAGCGCGTTTGCCAGCTTCTGATTGAACGAATCACGACGAAGGCTACCGACGATGACGGCGATCTGATATCGGTTCATGGCAAGCCCCTTCCCTGGACGCTTCCTGGCCACCCCGCAACGCGCGACGCTCCAGGCCCGCGGCAGTGTAGCCTTCCCGAGGCGACGCTGCACGCGGCATGCCCGGGGTGCGGTAGTGCGGCCGCAGCTCGGAGGCCATTGCACCGCAGGCAAGGCGAGAATCCCGCAACGTGAAATCGCCGTGGGTGCGGTCCGGGAATTCGGTCGCCGCAGCGATGCAGGACGCGCGCGGCAGGTCCAACGCGCAGAGGAACCGGAACAGGTCCGGGGCCGGGCGGGCGAAGGCCAAAGCAATGCGGCAGACGCTGGCCGGCGCAGGTCGCCGGCTGGGGCAAAATAGCGTGTAAGGTACATGCCAGTTTGGTGGCGTCCAATTTTTCCCTTTGGTGATTCCGTGCGCAAGGAGACAGGCAATGAGCAAGCGTGATGTGGTGGTGCTGGGCGCGGCCCGCTCGGCAGTTGGCACCTTTGGCGGGGGCTTGGCAGATATCGAACCGAGCGAGCTTGCCGGTACCGTAATGAAGGAGGCGATCAAGCGCTCCGGTGTTGACCCGAAGGCGATCAACTACGTGACCGTAGGCAACACCATTCCCACCGAGGTGCGCTCCGCCTACGTCGCGCGCGTGGCGTCGATCCAAGCCGGACTGCCGATGGAATCGGTGGCGATGGCGGTGAACCGCCTGTGTTCCTCCGGTTTGCAGGGAATCGTCACAACGGCCCAGAACATCTTGCTCGGCGACTGCGACTACGGTGTGGGCGGCGGCGTGGAAGTCATGAGCCGCGGCGGCTACCTGTCGCCGGCCATGCGTACGGGCGCCCGCATGGGGGATACGAAACTGGTCGACATGATGGTGGCAACGCTGACCGATCCGTTCGGCGTCGGACACATGGGTATCACCGCCGAGAATCTGGCCACCAAGTGGGGCATCAGCCGGGAGGAGCAAGACGCGTTCGCCGTCGAATCGCAACGTCGTGCCGCCGCGGCGATCGCCGAAGGACGCTTCAAGTCGCAGATCGTGCCCATCGTCAAGCAGACGAAGAAGGGCGATGTGGTCTTCGACACCGACGAGCACGTCAGAGGGGGCACCACGCTCGAGGCCCTGGCGAAGATGAAGCCAGCCTTCAAGAAGGACGGTTCGGTGACGGCGGGAAATGCCTCGGGCATCAACGATGGTGCGGGTTTCCTGGTGCTTGCCGACGCCACCGTGGCGGCGGCGGCAGGACACAAGCCGATGGCGCGCCTCGTGTCGTACGCGGTCGCCGGCGTGCCAAACGAGATCATGGGGGAAGGGCCGATTCCAGCGTCCAAGCTGGCGCTGAAAAAGAGCGGTCTGGCGCTGGAGCGGATGGACGTGATCGAGAGTAACGAGGCCTTTGCCTCCCAGGCCATCGCCGTGGCGCGCGGCCTGGAGCTGGACCGCAAGAAGACCAACCCGAACGGCGGGGCGATTGCGCTGGGCCACCCGATCGGTGCCTCGGGCGCGGTACTCGCGATCAAGGCGGTGTACGAACTGCACCGCACCGGCGGCCGCTACGCGCTGGTGACGATGTGCATCGGCGGCGGCCAGGGAATCGCCGCGGTATTTGAGCGCATTTGACGGTTCGCGCCCGATAGCGGCGCGAAGGCTATTCGCGGTTTGCACCGCCTGCACGCGCTGGTCTGGATGGACCACGCAACGCGAGCCGCGAATTGCCCGAGCCCTTGCATCGGCCCGGGAGGCTCCAGTATCCGCAGAGGGGTTTGTTATGGCCACTCGTGCCTTGCCGTGCAACGCGGCATGCGCGGCAAGGCACTACGTTTGCACCACGAGCGACGCGGCACTAGCAGCGCCGGAGTAGAGATACCGTCAAAAGGCGATGGCCGCGTTGCAAGGATGCTCCATCGCGTCGGCTCGCACGGGAAGCGGATCCCTTGGCCCGTTCCGGCACCATGACGCTCGAAGACCGAGAAATCGAACGATCCGCGGCGCAAATCGAGCGCAACCGAGGAGGTTCTCCATCGCCTCGATGCCAGGGGGCATAGCCGCGCAACCGCGAATTCCGTTGCCTGGTCTTGGGGCCGTTTCGTGCCTGCGGTAAGTAGTCCGTAACCGTCATATCCGACCCGGCAGCGGGTTCGGGCGGCCCACTCGGTCGGCGCGGTTCAATCACGCGGCAGGCGGTATATGACGAAGTTCTTCGTGTCGGCGGCGATGTCGTAGCCGATCAGCGCCTCGTAGGTCTTGCCGTCGGTGTAGTACTCGCCATGCCCGGCGACCGCCATTGCCTTGAGGTCGGTCGGTCGCTCGCCATCGCTAATGGCGATGTGCACACGCCCCTTGCCGTCAAAGCTGGCAAGGATGCGCTTGGATCTGGATTGCCCCAACGCGTCTTGAATATCCGCGAGATCCTCTTTCTCTTTTCGCATCGCCGAACTCCCTTGGCTTCGCGGGCACAAAGAGTAGTTTAGCGCCGCATGGTCGCACGGCCACATCCCCGATGAACTTTCGGCTGCGTCATTTCGCCGACGAGCAGCGTCGGCCGACCCCGGCCCGCATCGTCGCGTTCGAGGTGGCGGATCATCCGCCGAACGAGCAACTCCTCGCTCTTGGGCGCGAGCACGTCCTCAGGCAAGACCAGATGACCGGGGCGGCGCCGCCGCCCAGCGTCGTCTCCGGTGCCCTTGCGGCCGCTTGCGGCACGGCGCGACGGGCGGGCGCGGAGCGCCACGATTTGCTACTGGCCTGGGTAACGGTCCTCGGGCTAGCGGTTCCAACAGCTCCCAGCGCCGCGGCATAGGCGTCGTGGCGCCGGTCCCACACGAATTCTTTCGCTCTGCGGCCCGCGATCGGCCCAATCGGCTGCCCGTCGAGCAGCCGTTGCGCAACGAGCAGGCAAAGGTGCCAACCGGCGGCAACCTTGGGCACCCATTCCGGGCTCTTGACCGAGTGTCGGAGTGTCAGGCGTGTTCCTGCCGCCCTGGGCGCAAGCTCCCAGGCTAAGAGATCATCGCCCCAGGTGTGCTCTCGAGCAGCTTCGGCGGGTCGGCACGCAGCACCGAGGCCGCAAACCGCTGGGTCCTGCCATCGTCGGTCATTTGCAGTGTCGCGGGGCCAACTGCTGCCAGACTCCGGTCCGGGGTAAAAGGCGCCCACTGGCACAGCTGCGCCGGTTCAGTCAGCGTTGCCCAGACCTCCTGGGGCGCGTGAGGCAGATCGCGAACGAAGACGAGCGTGGAGCGCCCATCGCCGGCAAGGCAGGTAACGTCCGCGAGCGCTCCGGTATCGAAGTCCTTTGGATGCATTGCTTCGCGCTCCCGCGTCCAGGTCGCTCGCAAGGTCGCCTTCGGGAGCCGGCGCCTCACCGGCTGGCGCGTCGCAACGCGGCGGGCAGTGCAATTGTAGGCAGCATCAGTACTCGCCGACAACGATCGGCGCTTCGCTCTCGATGGCGCGCAAGCGTCGTGCGTAGTCGGTGAGCCAGTGTGCCCTTTGCTCGGTGCTTGCCCGTGCCGCGCCGAAATGGATTTGTGGCGTCAGGACGTCGAAACCGACAAACTCCAGTACGCCGCGCTGAACCGGGCGCAGGATCGCCTGGATATCACCGTTGAAGCCACCCTTGCGATAGGCCTCTTCCGGACCACCGGTGGTCAGGCAAAGCAGCGCGCGCTTGCCGCGAAACTTGCCCTTGCCGTAGATGGCGCCATATCCGTAGGTGCGCCCCATGGCCAGCACTCGGTCGACCCAGCCCTTGAGGATTGCGGGCAGCCCAAACCACCAGAGCGGGAACTGCAGGATCAGCAGGTCGCAGGACTCGATCTTGCGAATCTCCGACTCGATCTGCGGTGCGAATCCGGCGTGCTCGGAAGCGTACGTTTCCTCGATCTGCAATTTGAGATACTCGGGATCCTTTATCGTGCGAAAGTTGTGGCGGCCGGACACGGGATCAAAACCCATGCGATACAGGTCGCTGATTGCGAGCGTGTGGCCATTGGCTTGGAGTTCCTGCACGGCGGTGTCGAACAAGGCTCCGGTAAAGCTCCTGGGCTCGGGGTGCGCGAACACGATCAGGACGTTCATGTAGGCGATTCCTCTGCGTTTGCGATGAGCCTACCTTCGCGTCCCAGGAGCAATCGGAGCAGGTGGATTGTTGACTCTCGGGAATCATACGATGATATTTCTGGCGCTTGGTCTGATCCTATTTCTCGGGGTGCACTCGGTCCGGGTCTTCGCCGACGGCTGGCGCGCGGCCCAGCTCGGGCGGCTGGGCGAACGGCGCTGGAAGGGGCTGTACTCGCTCGTGTCGCTTGCGGGATTTGTCCTGATGATCTGGGGATTCGGTCTTGCGCGACGCGATTCGCTCGTCTTGTGGACGCCGCTTCCGGGCATGCGCCACCTGGCCGCCGTCATGACGCTGCTCGCCTTCGTCCTGGTGGTCGCGGCCTATGTGCCGGGGAATCGCATCAAGGCAAGAATCGGCCACCCGATGCTCGCTGGCACCATGATCTGGGCGCTCGCCCACCTGCTGGTAAACGGAACGCTAGCCCATGCCATCTTGTTTGGCGGATTCCTCGCCTGGGCAATGGCCGATTTTGCCGTGGCCCGTCGCCGTGACCGGGTAGCGGGGATTCGCTACCCGGCATTGGGTTTGGGGCGCGACTTGCTGACCGTCGGGGCGGGCGCCGTTGCCTGGATCCTGTTCGCCAGCTTTGGCCATGAATGGCTGATGGGCGTTCGACCGCTTGGCTAATCCCTCATCGTCGGGGCGCACGGTTGGGAGGCGGGCGCATCTTCCCGGCGGCTCTGGGCTGTGCGATAGTCGCTGCAGAGGCAGTATTGCTTCTTCCGGTTCTGCCGTTGCGAGCGCGGGCGCGGGAAGCGAGGCGGCGGCGACTTGTCGAACGCGCCGATCTTGGGTGCCGGCAAGCGCCTCGGGTCGCGCTTGCGCCAGACTTGCCGGGAGTCACTAGATGGCAGCAAAGGCGATCGTCTTCGTCCACGGCATGTACATGACCCCGGCTTGCCGGGAGAAGTGGCGCGCGTACTTCGCGCCCTTGGGCTACCAGTGCGTGGCGCCGGCCTGGCCGGGCCGGGACAGGCCGGTCGCGGTGCTGCGCAAGGAGCATCCGGATTCGGCATTGGGCCGGCTAACGCTGCGCGCGGTGCTTGACCATTTCGAGGGCGAGATACGCGCGCTCCGGGAAAAACCGATCGTCATCGGCCACTCGATGGGGGGCTTGATCGCGCAGCTCTTGTTGCAGCGCGACCTTGCCAGCGCCGCCGTTGCCATCGATTCGGCACCCCCGCAGGGGATCATCACCACGAAGTGGTCGTTTGTGCGCGCCAATTGGCCGCACATCAATCCGCTGGCCTTGAAGGCGCGGCCGATCCAATTGTCGTTTGAACGCTTTCAATATGCATTCGTCAATGGTCTTGCGCCGGACCAGCAGCGCACCGCCTTTGACGCGTACGTGGTGCCCGAGTGGCGGCGCGTGCCGATGGAGTCGCTCACGAAAGTTGGTCACATCGACTTTGCGCGGCCCCATGCGCCCCTGCTGCTGATCGCCGGGTCGGCAGATCACATCATTCCGGCTGCGCTCAACCGGACCATGTACCGCAGGTACCGGCGGGGAGCGTCGATCAAGGATTTCAAGGAGTTCCCCGGGCGCACCCACTTCATCATCGGGCAGGAAGGATGGGAGGAGGTGGCCGGGCACGCCGCGTCCTGGCTCGAGCAAAGGGTGCAGTAGGCCGGTGTTGCTCGATCGGCGGCGGCAGGCCTTGCAGTACGGTGAGGGAGTCCATGAATCCATCGTTCATATTTTGGCCGGCGATCGCCCAGGCGGCGCTGACCTTCGCCGTGGCCGCGCGCATGTATTTCGTGCGTGTGGCCGAGATGCGGGCGCGCCGAGTTCACCCGCAGTCCCTTGCGACCACGCGCGGCGCCGCGATGCACCTGGAAAATGTCGCGGCCGCGGACAACTTCCGCAACCTGTTTGAAGTTCCTGTGCTGTTCTTTGCAATTTGCCCCGCGCTGTACGTCACCCGGAGCGTGACCCCGCTGCAGCTGGTCCTTGCCTGGACCTTTGTCGCACTGCGCTTGGCCCATAGCTTCATCCATGTCACCTATAACCGCGTGATGCACCGCTTTGCGGTCTTTGTCCTCGCGACGACCTGCGTCTTCGCGATGTGGGCGATTTTTGCGGTCGAGTTGCTGCGGGGCAAGTGAAGGCGGCCGCGGGCCCCGGCTTCGGCGCGTTGCCGTCCGTGTTGTGCCTTGGACGGCGCGAAGCTAGCACTGCCGACCGCGAGCCAGCTTGCCAGGCGCCGCACCACCTAGGCTAGACTGCGCGGCCGCCGTGCGCGGGTGGCCACACAAGCAACGAAAAAAGACCTGGTGCCGCGGGAGCGCAATACCGACCGGGGTGGCTCCTCTGGGGCGCACCCGAATCTAGGAGGGGAGAAAATGGCAGTTCTCAAGTCCAGCAGCGACGTGCTCTTCATTTTGCTCGGCGCGGTAATGGTGTTGGCCATGCATGCCGGGTTCGCGTTCCTGGAGTAGGGCACCGTTCGCGCCAAGAACCAGGTCAACGCGCTGGTCAAGATCTTGTGCGATTTTTCCATCTCGACCTTGGCGTACTTCTTCCTTGGCTACGGAATCGCCTACGGAGTGCACTTCCTGTCCGGTGCCGAAGTATTGCAGCAAAAAAATGGCTACGAACTGGTGCGCTTTTTCTTCCTGCTGACCTTCGCCGCCGCGGTTCCCGCAATCGTCTCGGGGGGAATTGCCGAGCGCGCCCGCTTTCATCCGCAGCTGTTCGCGAGCTTCCTGCTGGTCGGATTCGTCTACCCCTTCTTCGAGGGTATCTCCTGGAACCACGGCCTGGGCATCCAGGATTGGCTCAAGGCGAATTTCGGTGTGGAATTCCACGATTTCGCCGGGTCGGTCGTGGTGCATGCGGTGGGCGGATGGATCGCCTTGCCGGCGGTCATCTTGCTGGGAGCGCGACGCGGGCGCTACAGCAGCGAGGGGCTCGTCACCGCGCACCCGCCGTCGTCGATACCGTTTCTTGCGCTCGGTGCTTGGATCCTCCTCCATCGGCTGGTTCGGCTTTAACGTCATGAGCGCACAAACGCTCGACAAGGTATCCGGACTGGTTGCCGTGAATTCGCTCATGGCAATGGTCGGCGGGACTTTGGCGGCCCTGATCGCGGGCCGGAACGACCCGGGATTCGTGCACAATGGGCCCTTGGCCGGCCTGGTGGCAATCTGTGCCGGATCGGACGTGATGCACCCGGTCGGCGCCCTGATCGTCGGCGCAATTGCCGGTGCGCTGTTCGTGTTCTTGTTTACGCTGACGCAAAATCGCTGGCGCATCGACGACGTGCTTGGCGTTTGGCCGCTGCACGGTGTCTGTGGCGCGTGGGGCGGGATCGCCACAGGAATCTTTGGCAGCTCCGCCCTTGGCGGCCTTGGCGGGGTCGACCTGATGGCGCAATTGATCATGACGGGGATCGGGATCGTAGTCGCACTTCTTGGCTCGACACTGGTCTATGGGGCGATACGCAGGTTTGTCGGCCTGCGGCTGAATCCGGAGCAGGAATTCGAAGGTGCGGACCTTGCCATTCACCGGATTCGAGCATCGCCCGACAGCGAAGCAGGCGGATGAGCGCGGCCGGGTGCAAGGGCGCGCAGCAGCTTTGGAAGGACAGCAAGGATTACCAGGGATGCCCGTTCCGCTACTAGATGCCGCCGAGCCGGTGCCGGGCGAGCTGCCGATCCCGCGCTACCTCGAGCAGGTGTATTGGTGGGCCTATGTCCATCCGGGTGCCGTTCAGCTGTTCGAGCGCACCTGGCTCGTCAACCTGATCCTGTTTGGCAACTATGGCCGCCTGCGCGACGCGTGCCTGGCCGAACTGGGCGAGACGGTGCACGGGCGGACCCTGCAGGTTGCCTGCGTCTACGGCGATCTGACGGCGCGCCTGCAGCAGCGGCTCGCGCCGGAGGCGGCGCTCGACGTTATCGATGTCCTACCCATCCAGCTGAGGAATTTGGCCCGCAAGCTGATGCTCGATGAGCGCGTCGCCCTGCTGCAGGGCGACTCCTCGTCGCTGCCTTGTCCGGCCGAGAGCTACGACCAGGTGCTGGTGTTCTTCCTGCTGCACGAGCAGCCGCGGCATGTGCGGCGCGCGACCCTGGCCGAAGCGATGCGGGTCGTGAGGCCGGGCGGGCGAGTTGTCATCGTCGACTACCACCGGCCCAGCGGCTGGCATCCGATGCGACCGCTGCTGCACCTGATATTCCGTCAGCTCGAGCCCTATGCGGCCGACCTGTGGAGGCACGACATCGTCGAGTTTCTGCCAATGCCGCTTCGACCGGCGGCGCTGCGCAAGACGAGCTACTTCGGCGGCCTGTACCAGAAGCTGGTTTTGACCCGTTGATCGCGGCGCCCCGGGGCCCAGCCGCGCTCGCCGTGCCAGGGGCGGGAAGTGATCTACGTCAATACCCACAAAGGCAATTTGCGCGATCTTCTCCACGTGAGGCGTCCTTTCGTCAGCGATGCGCTCACTAGGACCGCTGCTGGACCGTCGACCGCCTTAGCCGCACCGCGGACCGATGGCGCCCGCATGACCCCCATGCACAACGGCTCGGCCGAACCTTCTCCTCCTGCGCACCAACCTGCCGGGATCGGGGATGCCATCGAGTCCTTCGAAATCTTCCCCTGGGCCAGCGATTTCGAGACCGGCATCGCGGTGGTGGACGAACAGCATCGAACGCTGGTTCGCTTGCTCAATTCGCTGGCGCGCAGTATGGCTGTTCCTTCCGACGAGTTGTCGATGGAGGAGGTTCTCCGGGAACTGAGCGAGTACGCCGTATACCACTTCGATACGGAAGAGGGCTTGATGCGGGATTTCTTTGCCGGCGACACGCTGGAGTCCACGCACCAGCAGGCGCACCGGCAATTCGTGCGGGCAATCAGCCGGCTCAAGGAACAGCAATCGAAGAGACCGTTGAACAAGGCGATCGAGGAGATCGTTGCCTTTCTAAGCCGCTGGCTGGTATTTCACATCCTGGATGTGGACAAACGCATGGCCACGGTCGTGCTCGCGCTGCAGGCCGGAAAATCGCTGGAAGAGGCCAAGGCGCAGGCCGATCGCGGGACGCCGGTCGCGGGCAGGGTCCTGATCGATGCTGTTCTTGCCATGTACGAAAAGCTTTCGTCGCGGACCTTCCAGCTCATGAAGGAGATCGTCGAGCGCAAGAACGCGGAGATCCAGCTGCGGCGGGCCGCGACGGCATTCGAATGCGCCCTGGAGGCGATCTTCGCGACCGATGCGCAACGCCTGATCGTCGATGGCAATGCCTCGTTCTGCGAATTTGCCGGTCGTGCGCGCACGGAGTTGATCGGCCAAAAACTCGAAGCGGTGCTGCCAATGCCCGGCCAGGAGAATACCTGGGAGCGGATTTGGCAGTCGGTAACGAGGCAGGGGCTCTGGCGAGGGGAGATTTCGGTCCGCGCGGGCTCCGGCGAACCCAACGAGGGTTGGATGACGCTATCGGCCGTCAGGGATGACGCAGGCAGGGCGACACACTACGTTGGTGTCCTGTCGAACATCACCCAGCTGATCCATCGCCAGCACAAGCTCGAGCGCCTGGCCTTTCACGATGCCTTGACCGGGCTGCCGAACCGCCTTTTTCTCTTGGAGCGCATCCGCCAAGCTATTTCGCAAGCCCGGCGAAATGGCGATCTGCTGGCCGTTTGCTACCTCGATATCGATGGCTTCAAACAGATCAACGACGATCTGGGACACGCCGCGGGAGATCAGCTGCTGCAGGAGGTCGCCATGCGCTGCCAGTCCATCGTGCGCGGCAATGACACCGTGGCCCGACTGGGCGGGGATGAATTCGTCATCCTGCTGGGCGATCTGAAGCAGCCGCAGGATTGCTCTCATCTGCTGGATCGCTTGATCGCCGCGGTCCGGCAGCCGGCAGCGTTGCCCGCCGGCGAGATCGCCATCACGGTCAGCATCGGCGTCACCCTCTTCCCCACGGACAACGCCGAACCGGCGGCGCTGCTCCAGCACGCCGATCTGGCGATGTACCGGGCCAAGCGCGGCGGAAAATCACAGTATCGATACTATTGATTCCTCCGGCACTGGGCCGCGGTCCGGGGCGAGCACGAAGGCCCAAAGCGCGTCAAAATGGCCATCATGTGCGGGCGCTATGACCTTTCGGAAAATCCAGCAGCCATAAGGGCGAAGTTCCACGTACCCGGGGTGCCGGCTTTTTCGCCGAACCCCGATGTGCGGCCAACCCATGCCGCACCGATCGTGCGCTTGAGTCAACAGGCGCAACGCGAATGCACCTTGGCCCGGTGGGGCTTGGTGCCGCACTGGGCCCCCGACCTGAAGTTTGGCGTCAAGTGCTTCAATGCCCGCTGCGAGACGATCGCGACTGCGCCGTCCTTCCGCGCCGCGCTCAAGGCCCGTCGCTGCCTGGTGCCGATGAATGCGTTTTTCGAGTGGTCCGGGCCGGCCGGACACCGGGTCAAGCATCGAATTTCGCCCGTTGCGCAGGATCTGTTTGCGCTTGCTGGGTTGTGGGAGCGGTGGGGCGAGAGCCAAAACTTCGTCGAGACCTACACGATCATCACGTGCACCCCCAACGATGCACTGGCACCGATTCACAACCGCATGCCGGTCATTGTGGATGATGCCAACTACGATGCCTGGCTGCTTGAAGCGCGCTTGGACATCCTGCGGCCGTACGCCGGAGCACTGCTCATCGAGCCTGCGGCGTAGTTTCGATCCCAAGCGTTACGGCAATCGGCCGCGCCTGCTGTTGCAGTGCATCAGCGGCTGGCTGGAAATCGATTTTGATCCACGTCAATTCCAATCCCGGTCGACCGCTGCCGATCCGGTCGCAGTGCGCGTAGTGTAAAAAAATAGGCGTGGGCCGATGCGGGTTGGCTCACGACGGTAACCCAGCCAAAAGGCAGGAGGGGCAAATGGCGAGCTTGCATGTTCCGCGACACACTGTCGAAACCGTCGAAAAGGTCGCAGCCGTCGGGATCGCGGCCGCGGTAGCGGCGCTTGCGGCGATCACCGCGGGGACTTTGGTGTATGCGTGGTTCATCGCCTGAGCGCAGGTGAGGACGGCCCGCTGTTGCGGCGCGGGTCGCGGGCACCCAGCAAAGTAGGCCGTGGGGCTTTGTGCGCCGCGGCGGCTTGTGGCCGTGCCGGTTGGGAACGCTTGCAAGGATCGGCTCGATCGTCGAGCCTACTTCTTTAGGAAACCAAAACGTGGCCCATCTATTTGAGCCCCTCCCGTTGCGTGAGATTGTGCTGAGTAATCGCATCGGCATTCCGCCAATGTGCCAGTACTCGGCGAGCGAGGGAATTGCCGCGGACTGGCATTTCGTGCATTACGGCAGCCGCGCGGTCGGCGGTGCTGCACTGATGATCCTCGAGGCGACCGCGGTGACGCCCGAGGGGCGCATCAGTGCCGGGGATCTGGGCATCTGGGACGAGCGGCATGTCGAGCCTTTGGCGCGAATCGCGCGCTTTGCCAGGGCGCAGGGCTGCGTGGCTGCGGTCCAGTTGGCGCATGCGGGGCGCAAGGCCAGCGTCGCCCTGGGCTGGCATTCGCAGCGCGCGTTGACCAAGAACGAGGGAGGGTGGGCGGTTGTCGCGCCCTCGCGCATTCCCTTTGGCGAAGGCTATGCGATGCCGACGGAGCTTGACGAGGCCGGCATCGGTCGGGTGATCGCGCAGTTCGCCGCCGGCGCACGCCGCGCCCTTGCGGGCGGCTTCCAGGCGGTGGAGATTCACGCAGCGCACGGCTACCTGCTACACCAGTTCCTGTCGCCGCTGTCGAATCAGCGTCGAGACGCCTATGGCGGCAGCTTCGAGAACCGCACGCGTATGGTGCGGGAGGTGGTTGCCGCGGTCCGGAGCGAATGGCCGCAGCGGCTTCCCTTGCTGGTGCGCCTTTCGGCTACCGATTGGGTCGAGGGCGGCTGGAGCGCGGACGAAACCGTCGAGCTGTGCCGCGTGCTGAAGAAGATGGGCGTCGACCTCGTGGATGTTTCGTCGGCCGGACTTGTGCCGAACGCATCCGTCCCCGCCGGTCCGGGCTTTCAGACCGAGTTCGCCGCTCGCGTGCGCCGCGAAGCGGGTGTTGCCACCGCCGCGGTCGGCCTGATCACATCGCCGGTACAGGCCGATCACATCGTTCGCACCGGGCAGGCCGACATGGTGCTGCTTGGGCGCGAAATCCTGCGCAACCCCTACTGGCCCCTGGCGGCGGCGCAGGCCCTGGGGCAAGCCGTGGCGTGGCCGCACCAGTACCTGCGTGCCGCGCCCGCCGGTTCGACGGGGCGCCAGCAGGCCCTGTAATCTACCTCCTCGAAGACAAAAAACCGTGGATCCGGTCCCGCGGCGACGTGCGCGCGATGGACCGATGGAGTCACGATCGAGGAGATGCACATGGATGATTCCGACCTTGGCCGCAATGCCGCCAATCATGCGCCGCTGACACCACTGATCTTTCTTGACCGGGCGGCCGACCTCTACCCGCAGCACGTCGCCATCGTGCATGGCGATCTGCGCCAGAGCTGGGGCCAGACGCGCGAGCGCTGCCGCCGCCTTGCCTCGGGCCTGCTGCGGCGTGGCTTGGCACGCGGTGACGTGGTGGCGGCAATGCTGCCCAATGTGCCGGCGATGGTCGAAGCGCATTTCGGGGTTCCTCTGGCCGGCCTGGTACTCAATACCTTGAATACCCGGCTCGATGCCGAAGCCCTGGCGTACATGCTGGTCTACGGCGGCGCCAAGGCGGTACTGGTGGATCCCGAGTTTTCCACAGTCATGCGCCGTGCAGTGGACCTTGCCGTACGGGAGGGCTTGCCGGCGCCGCTGGTCGTCGACGTTGCGGACCCGCAGTTCGGTCTGTCCTGCGAGCCGGCGGGCGATGTGCCGTACGAGGCCCTGCTGGCGCAGGCGGATCCGAGCCAGACGATGCCCGGCGTCAACGACGAGTGGGATGCCATCGCCCTGAACTACACCTCCGGCACGACCGGCAAGCCCAAGGGCGTGGTGTATTCGCACCGCGGGGCCTACGTGAACGCGGTTTCCAACGTCCTTGAGTGGGACATGGGCAAGCACCCGGTGTACCTGTGGACCTTGCCGATGTTCCATTGCAACGGCTGGTGCTTCCCGTGGACGGTGGCGGCGCGAGCCGGGGTGAACGTGTGCCTGCGCAAAGTCGATGCCAAGATGATCTTTGATCTCATCCGCGACGAGCGCATCACCCACTACTGTGGGGCACCCATCGTGCATAGCCTGCTCGTCAACGCCCCGGCACCGATGAAGGCGGGCATTGCGCACCAGGTACGCGCGATGGTGGCCGGCGCTGCGCCTCCCGCGGCGCTGATCGAGGGCCTGGAGGGCATGGGATTTGACCTCACGCACGTATACGGACTCACCGAGGTCTACGGGCCAGCCACCGTGTGTGCCAAACAGGCGGCCTGGGAGGATCTGCCGGTTTCGGAACGAGCACGCTTGAACGCCCGCCAGGGCGTGCGCTACCACCTGCAAGACGGAGCGACCGTGCGCGACCCTGACACGCTGGCGCCCGTTCCCGCTGACGGCCAGACCATGGGCGAGGTGATGTTTCGCGGCAACATCATGATGAAGGGATACCTCGGGAATCCGCAGGCGACGGCCGAGGCCTTTGCCGGCGGTTGGTTCCATACCGGGGACCTAGCCGTGGTGGACCCGGACGGCTACATCAAGATCAAGGACCGCAGCAAGGACATCATCATCTCCGGTGGCGAGAACATCTCCAGCATCGAGGTCGAGGACGTGCTGTATCGGCATCCCGCGGTGATGGTGGCCGCAGTGGTCGCGCTGCCCGATCCCAAGTGGGGCGAGACGCCCTGCGCTTTCGTTGAACTCAAGGCGGGCGCGACGGCAAGCAGCGAGGACATCATTGCCTTTTGCAAGGAGCACCTGGCCGGTTTCAAGGTGCCGCGCAGAGTCGTCTTCGGCGAGGTGCCCAAGACCGCCACCGGCAAGATCCAGAAATACGCCCTGCGCGAGCAGGCGCGTTCGCGTGATGCCATCGATGCGGATGCGACGGCCGGTGGGCCAAGGTCGCGGTAAGCGGCGCGGCCCGATCGCGGCAAGCCTTACCCGCCCGAGCGGGCCGGATCCGGTACCCGCGACGGACCGTGGGCCTGGTCCGCGGGCGCTTGCAAGAGTTCGGCGATGTTCCCGGCAACGAGGCGGGCCCAGTGCCGGTATTGTCCCGGGCCCGGATGGTAACCGTCGGCTGCCAGGTCCTGTTGCGCACCCGTCCAACCAAGCGACACGTAGCGCAGGTGCGGCTGGCTCGCGACCCAGGCACGCAGCTGCGCATCTAGCCGCTTGGCGTACTCACCCAGATACCAGCGCAGGGGATACGGTATCAAGGAGAATTCGTGCATCGGCGGGAGCCCGCTGATGACCCCGAACCGCACACCTGCGCGTGCCCGCAGTGCATCGAATAGCAATTGGTAATCGCCGAGGAACCGCTGCGATGCTGTTTGCGAAGTGACGTCATTGACGCCAAGCGCCGTAATCGCGATCTCGGCTGGCCGAATATCGTGCGTGCCGAGCATCGCGAGCGCCTGGGCCGTGTCTACGCCGGACTTGGCCACAAGACGCCATTCGACCGATCGCCCCGTGCGCCGGCTCAGCAGCACGGCGCACTGGGACGCCAGGGCGTGGTCTTGATGCGCCACGCCGACCCCCACGGCGGAGGAATCGCCGACAAACAACAGTCGAACCGGCGGCGCGTGCCCCGGTGCCAAGACTGCGCCGTACCGGTCGCCGGCCGGTTCGGGCAAGCGCAGCGCCGAGCGGCGTACCCTTGCGGCCTGGGCCAAGAGCACGGGACCCAGGGCGTATTTGTAGAAGCCCAGCACGGCAATTACGGCGAGCGCACGTCTGCGCGCTGGGCAGGCACGTGCATCATGGTGTCTTGCTCATGGCCGACAGTGCGGCGATGACCTCCGCGTCTTCGATCTGGTGGAAATCGCGGTAATGCATTCCGACCGCGTAGAACGGCTCGGGCTGGGCAAGACATACCACCTGGTCAACCTGCCGGCGCAGCGCTTGGATTGTTTCGCGCGGCGCCACCGGCACGGCGAGCACGATCGCCGCGGGATTGCGCCGGCGCAGCGCCTGGAGGGCTGCGCGCATCGAGGTCCCGGTCGCAATTCCGTCATCGACCACGATTGCCGTGCGTCCCTGCACCGAAAGCGGCAATCGCTCTCCCAGGTACGCTCTTCGGCGGCGCTCGATCTCCTGCAACTGCACCTTTGCCTCGGCGTCGATATAGGCCTGATCGACCCCTGCTGCCTGTCGCGTTTCCTCGTCGACCACCAGTTCGGGTTGCTGGCCGTCGACGATTGCCGCGACGGCGAGTTCAGGCTGCCACGGGACACCGATCTTGCGCACGAGCAGAAGATCGAGCGGGGCGTTGAGTTCCCGCGCCACGGCAACGGCCACTGGTACGCCGCCGCGGGGCAGCGCCAAGACCAACGGCGCGGGCAGATCGAGTTTCGCGAGTTGGCTTGCCAGCGCGCGACCGGCTTCGGTTCGGTCCGAGAACAGCACCATCATTGCCTCTGCGCCGGCGGTAGGTGAACGATAAACCAATCGGCCGCGAGTTTTGCCACGATCTCGAGCGCGCCGGGCTCCTCGAAAAGATGCGTGGCGCCGGGTACGACCTGCAGTTCCTTCTCGCAGCGCAGCGCTTGCAACGCACCGCGGTTCAAGCGCAACACGTCGGCATCCGCGCCGCCGACGATCAGCAGCGTTGGGGCCCGGACGCGCGCAAGGTGCTCCAAGGCCAGATCGGGACGCCCGCCGCGTGATACCACGGCCCCGACGCGATTTGGCCGCATCGCGGCGGCCATCAGGGCAGCCGCCGCGCCGGTGCTGGCACCGAAGAGGCCAACGCGCAGACGAGCCAGCTCGCCCTCGTGATCGATCCAGTCCAGCGCTTCGCACAGACGCGAGGCCAGCACCGGGATGTCGAAGACCGCGGCGCGATCGGCGGCCTCGGCTTCGCTTAGCAAGTCAAAGAGCAGCGTACCAAGGGCGTTGTCCTGCAACGCCGCGGCGACAAGGCGATTGCGCGGACTCAGCCGGCTGCTGCCGCTTCCATGGGCGAAGACCACTAGCGCCCGCGATCCGGGCGCGACACAAAGCTCGCCAGGCAATCCGAGGCGCCCTATCCGTACCTGTTGGGACGGTCTCACCGCTGTTCTCGCACGATCGGCTTGCACACCATCAACGCGCTGCTGCCGCCTCGCATTCCGAGTTGCTAACAAAACACCAATATAGATTATTCTGCTAGCGGGCTGCGCCGTGATCTTATGCTGGGTCAACAGCACGAGATAATCGTCGGCAATAATTGCAACCGGCGTCGCGGCTGGCCGCAAGCCGGGTGGGCGGCGATGCGCCAGCCGGCCGGAGCACCGCATCCGCGGGACCGAGAAAAACATGAAGCCCTTGACCACAGAGCAGCTTGCACGCCGCGCCAACCTGAGCGGGATCGGCTTCGAGACCACCGACCAGATCGAACCGGTCGAGGGCATGATCGGGCAGGAGCGCGCGCTGGACGCGCTTCGCCTGGGCAGCGGCATCCGCGCTGCCGGTTTTAACCTGTTTGTCATCGGGCCACCGGAGGTCGGTCTGGAGCGGGCCGTGCGCACGCTCGTGGGGCAACAGGCGGCCGCGATGGCGGTGCCGTCGGACTGGGCGTACGTTCATAACTTCTCGACGCCCCGGTGTCCGCGGGTACTGCAACTGCCCCCAGGGTGCGCCCCCAAACTCAAGAAGGCGATCGGGGATCTGATCGCCGACCTGGGGGTGGCGCTGCCGGCGGCGTTCGATGGGCAGGACTACGAGGCCCGGCGCAGCGCGCTGGACGCCGAGTTTCGCAAGAAGCAGGACGAGGCATTTTCGACCTTGGCGCAGGAGGCCGCGGCCTCCAGTGCGACGATCGTGCGAACCCCGGTTGGTTTTGCCGTGGCTCCGCTACGAGAGGGGCAAGTACTCAAGCCGGACGAATTCAATGCGCTCGACGAGGGCGAGCGCGATCGCATACACGAGATCCTGCAGGGCCTGGAGAGAAAACTCGAGCGGGTCCTTGCCGCCATCCCTGGCTGGGACAAGGAGCGCCGCGAGGGGATCCGTCGCCTGGACCGTGAAACGGCCCGCAGCGCAGTCAAGCACACGATCGAGGACACCAAGAACGCCTTCCCGGACTTGCCGCAGGTGCTCGAGCACATCGATCTGCTCGAAACGCACTTGGTCGACAACGCGGGGGCGTTCACCGCCGCCGCGGCCGCCGAGGATAGCGAGCGCAAGTCCGTCATCCGCCAAGCGGGAAACTTCGAGCTCTTCGAGATCAATGTGTTTGTCACCAGCGCCGGGCAGCCCAGCGGTGCTCCGCTGGTCGAGGAGTTGCATCCGACGCTGGGCAACCTGGTCGGCCGCATCGAGCACCAGTGGCAAGAGGGCGTTCTGAGCACGGACTTTCGGCAAATAAAGGCGGGAGCACTGCACCGGGCAAACGGTGGCTACCTGGTGCTGGACGCGCGCAGCCTGCTCATCGAGCCCTTTAGTTACCTGGCGCTCAAGCGCGCACTCAAGACCCACCTCATCAAGATCGACAGCATCGACCAGATGATCGGCTTGATCAGCACCCAGTCGCTCGAGCCGGAGCCAATTCCGCTGGAGGTCAAGGTGATTCTGATCGGCGATCGCATGCTCTACTACCTGCTTTGGGCCTTCGATCCGGAACTGGCGACCCATTTCAAGGTGCTCGCCGATTTCGATGAAGCCCTGGATCGCGGCGCGGGGGCGGAGCGGAACTTCGTAGGACTCATCGCCTCGCTTTTGCGCCGCGAGCGTTTCCAGGCGCTCGATCGCGGTGCGGCCGAATGTGTCATCGAACATGCGGCGCGCGTGGCCGAGGATGCGGGAAAACTGACGCTGCAGGTCGACCGGATTCGGGACCTGCTGGCGGAGGCCGACTATTGGGCCAGCGAGGCCGGAAGCACGGTGACGACCCGGGCCAGCGTGGAGCGCGCCATCCGGGAAAAGGACCGCCGTGCGAGCCGCGTGCGGGACCGGCTCATGGAGTCGACCCTCAAGGGGGTTGCCTTGATCGCGACGCAGGGCAGCGATGTCGGTCAGGTCAATGGACTGAGCGTGCTGGGGCTCGGGGACTTCACCTTCGGCCGGCCGACACGGATTACGGCGCGCGTGCACCCGGGAACGGGAAGGGTGCTTGACATCGAGCGCGAGGTCGAACTCGGCGGGCCGATCCACTCCAAAGGGGTCTTGATTCTGGCGGGGTTCCTCGCCGGCCGGTATGCGCTGGACGCCCCGATTTCGATGCAGGCGAGCCTGGTGTTCGAACAGTCCTACGGCGGAGTCGAAGGGGACAGCGCTTCCTCGGCCGAGTTATACGCGCTGCTGTCGGCCCTCGCGCAGGTGCCGTTGCGCCAGGACCTGGCGGTGACCGGTTCGGTCAATCAATACGGACAGGTGCAGGCGATCGGTGGCGTCAACGAGAAGATCGAGGGATTCTTCGATCTGTGCCGGGAACGCGGCCTCACCGGTACCCAAGGCGTGCTGATTCCCGCGTCCAACGTGCAGCATCTGATGCTGCGTGCCGAAGTGATCGAAGCTTGCGATCAGGGGCGCTTTGCCGTCTTCCCGGTTGCGAATATCGACCAGGGTGTGGAGCTGCTCACGGGCATCGAGGCCGGGGAGCGCGGGGCCGCCGGCGAGTTTGCGCCCGAAAGCGTCAACGCAAGGGTCGAGGTGCGGCTGCGCGCCTTTGCCAAGGCCCGTCGGAGGCAGGCCGCCGACGCGGCCGAGGCGGGGAAATGACATGTCGGGCATGAGGCCCGCGGGGCTGCGGCGATTGGTTCTGGCGTTTCCGCCGGCGGCGGTTCCGCAGCATGCGATCGATTCGGCCGCGCAGCTGGCGCGGCTCATGCGCGCCAGCCTGCTGGGGCTGTTCGTCGAAGACTCGGACTTGTTCGTCGCGGCGCAGCTGCCATTCATGCGCGAACTCGATGTGCAGCTGCGCGCCTGGCGACCCTTGTCGCACCAGCGCCTGCTCGAGGACTATGCCGCCAGCGCGGCCGCGCTGCGTCGGCAACTGTTGCAAAGTGCCGCGCAGTCGGGCGTGCCGGCGAAGTTTGCCGTCTTTCGCGGTGATCCGGGAACCACGGTCGTGTCGCGCGCGCTGCCGACGGATTTCGTGGCCTTGTTCGAATCGGTGACGACCTGGCCGGGGCGGCCCCCCAGCCAGGCCGCCGGCACTGTTTTCGTGCCTCGCGCCGCGCGCCCCAGGCGGGGCCCCGTAGTCGTCGTCTGCGGCGCCGCGGAGGACTTGGCGGTCGAGGTCGCCACGGAAATTGCGGCTGACGCTGGCGTAGAAAGGATCCTGGTCGATGCCGCGCAGGATCGCAGCAGCGCGTTTTGGTCGGGTCGCAGCGCGGTGCGCGGCTTCCCCCTGGCGGCGCCGCGGACGGTGCCGACGAGTGCGGAACATTTCCTGCCTTCGGGTCTGCCGCCGGCAAGCCTGGTCGTACTGACCCGCGCGACCTTGGCGCAGCACGAGGCGCGGCTCCTATCGATCGCGGCGGCGCGGCCAGAGCCCTGGCTTGTGCTCGAGCAGCGCTAGCGGCCGCAAGTCGCACGCCCGAGGTGACCGGTCCGGTTTGCGGCCGGCCAGCCATTGGCGCAACTGCCGCAGGGTCCTGGTGTTCAAGGCGTCGCGGTTTTCCAGCCAGCCGCGCCGCGCCTGTCCAATGCCAAAGCGCAGGTTGTCGAAATCCGATGGGCAGTGCGAATCGGAGTTGATGGCAATGGGCACGCCGGCGTCCCGGGCGACGCGGCATTAGGTGTCGAGCAGATCGAGCCTTTCGGGATGCGCGTTGGGCTCCCGTGCGACCCGGCGCTGCGCACAGCTGCGAATGACGGCTGCCCTGTCGACGTCGTACGGTTCACGCTCGTCGATCCAGCGGCCCAGCGGGTGGGTGAGCCCGTCCAGGTGCGGTTGCTCCAGGGCCCGCAGGATGCGTTCGGTCTGGCGCTCGCGCGGCAGGGCAAAACTCGAATGAACCGCAGCGACAACCAGGTCGAGCGGCGCCAGCACCTCGGCCGGCAAGTCGAGCGAGCCATCGGCGAGGATGTCGACCTCAAACCCGCAAAGTATGGCGACGGGCGGCTGCTCGCCTTGGATGCGGGTGATCTCGGCGCGCTGGCGCGCGAGCCGCTGTGCGTCCAGGCCGTGGGCGACGGCCAAGCGGCGGCTGTGGTCGTAGATGGCGATGTATCGCAAGCCGCGCTGTGGCGCCGCGCGCGCCATCTCGCCGATCGTGGCCGAGCCGTCGCTCCGGTCAGAATGCACGTGCAAGTCGCCCGCCAGATCGGCGAGCTCGATGAGCGCCGGCAAGCGGCCCTCGCGGGCGGCTTCGATCTCGCCCCGGTCCTCGCGCAGCTCTGGCGCGATCCAGGGCAGGCCGAGCGTTCGGTACGCCGACTGCTCCGTTTCTCCGGCAAGACGTTGCTGGCCATGGAACAGGCCGTATTCGTTGCGTTTCCAGCCGCGCGCGATTGCCAGATTGCTCAGCGCGATGTTGTGCGCCTTGGAACCGGTGAATTACAGCAGTGCGGCGCCGGCGCCGGCGCTGGGCCTGGACACCACGCGCAAGTGCGCCTGAATGCCGCTCGGGAGCACGCTCGAGGCGCGTGCGCCTCCGACCCCGATTCGCTGCCTGACTCCCGGGAATTGCGCGAAATGGGCACCCACGGCCTTGCCGTTCTCGGCGACTGCGAGCTGGTCGATGTCGCCAACCATATCGCGGGCGCGCCGCAGGCTTCCGGCAATCATGACCTCGTGCACTTTTGGTGCGGCACGCGGCAATTGGGCAAAACCCTGCGCCCAGGCGCTGGCGTCGGCGAGCCGGCAGCGCCGGATCTTGGAGAGCTGGTTCTCGATTGCCTCGATGAGGCGCTGCTGGCTCCGCGCGCCGAAGCCGCCGACCGTGCGGACGCGGTTGTCCCTGGCGGCGCGCAGCAGCTGCGGCAAGGTCTGCACGTGCAACTCCTGGTAGAGCGCGCGCGCCTTCTTGGGGCCCAGACCGGGAAGTTGCAGCAAGTCCACGACCGACAGCGGGATTTGGCGCCGCAGCTACTCGAGCATGACGCTGTGACCGGTGCGCACGATTTGCTGGAGCTTGGCGGAGAGATCAGCGCCGATGCCGGGCTATTTCGGCAGCGGCTTGCTTGCCGCGACCAGGGCGCCTAGATCGGTTTGGATCCCAGCGACCGCGCGGACCGCATTGCGATAGGCACGGATGCGAAACGGATTTGCATCCTCCAGCCAGAGCAGGTCCGCAATTTGCGTGAAGGCCGCTGCAATAGCCTGGTTGGCGGTTGCGCTTGTCCACGCTCCTTGGCCAAGGCGCCGCGATGCAGGGCGGCATGCGGCAGCGGCCGATACCGGCCGGCTATTCGCCGGCCGCGTCGTCCGCCGACGGGCCTTCGGATCCCGCCGGGCGATTGGCGATCACGCAGTCCGTCGTGAGGATCAAGCCCGCGACCGACGCCGCGTTTTGCAGAGCGAGGCGGGTGACCTTGGTCGGATCGATCACTCCCATTTCGAACAAGTCTCCGTACTCTGCGGTGCTCGCATTGAATCCGAGGCTGCCGCTGCCCGCGCGCACGGCCTCGAGCACGCGTGCCGGCTCGATGCCGGCATTGGAGACGATCTGGCGCAGCGGTTCCTCGAGCGCGCGTTGCACAATGCGAATTCCCGAGCCCTGTCCCAGGGTGGCTTGCCGCAGGTCCTTTAGCACGCTCCCCGCGCGGATCAGCGCAACACCGCCGCCCGGGCCGATTCCCTCCTCGACCGCAGCGCGGGTGGCATGCAGCGCATCTTCGACCCGGGACTTCTTTTCCTTCATCTCGAGTTCGGTCGACGCGCCGACCTTGATGAGAGCCACGCCACCGGTGAGCTTGGCAATGCGCTCCTCGAGCTGTTCCCGATCGTAGGTGCTCGTGGCGACGTCACGCTGCGTGCGCAAGGCGGCAACGCGCTGCTCGATGCGGGACCGATCGCCGCCACCGCCGATGAGCGTGGTGTGATCGTTGTCGATTTCGACGCGGCGGGCTCGTCCCAAATCCTCGATCCGCGCCGTCTCGAGCTTTTGGCCGGTGTCTTCGGAGATTACCGTGGCACCGGTCACGGTGGCGATATCCTGCAGCAGCGCCTTGCGGCGATCCCCGAAGCCCGGCGCCTTCACCGCACAGGTCCTCAAGGTGCCGCGAACGGCGTTTACGACCAGGGTCGCAAACGCCTCGCCCGTGACATCTTCGGCCACGATCAAGATCGGCTGGTTTTGCTTGGTGACCTCCTCGAGCAGGGGCAGCATTTCCTGGATCGAGGAAATTGGTTTCTCGTACAGCAATACGAGCGCATCCTCGAGGATCACGCGCTGCTTTTCCGCTTCGTTTATGAAATACGGGGACAGGTAGCCACGATCGAACTGCAAGCCCTCGACGACCTCGAGTTCGTTGGACATGCCGCGTCCATCCTCGGCCTTGATCACGCCGCC
>Ga0209415_10001090_pt1 | contig 51570 bp, 50 predicted proteins | sample PeaSoiSIISIP2007_FD_187696 | JGI IMG/M metagenome (GOLD analysis project Ga0209415, IMG submission 187696) | Peat soil microbial communities from Weissenstadt, Germany - SII-SIP-2007 (SPAdes) (version 2) | ecosystem: Environmental > Terrestrial > Soil > Wetlands > Peat | place: Germany... | reverse complement strand
CGCGTTGCCAGCGCGCGCCGGATGGCGGTATCGCGATCGGCTTCGGCGGCGGCAACGTCAGCGTCACGCTTGATGCGCGCCACGTCAGGCCGGCCCATGTTGGTGATGTATTCGTTCTTGTCTCGCACTTCCTTAATGGTGAACGAGATCACCTCCAGTCCCATTTTGCTAATGTCGTCCGCGCAGGTCGAGCGCATGCGGTCGGAAACCATCTCCGGCTGCTTGACGATTTCTTCCACCGTGAGCTGCCCGATGATGCCGCGAAGGTGCCCTTCCATGACCAGCCGGATCAGGCCTTCGCGCTCCTGTGGCGTCTTAGTCAAGAATTGCTCCGACGCTGTGAGGATGGATTCCGTATCGGACTTCACCTTGATCTGCGCCACGGCCTCGACCGTCACCGCTACGCCTTGCTTGGTGTACAAGTCCTGCTGCGGCGCAACGTCAAACGACATCAGTTCCAGCGAAAGACCACGGCAATTTTCAATCATCGGAAAAATGATCGTGCCATGTCCCTTCACCACGCGGGTGCCGCGGAAGCCGTATACCACCAGGGCCTCATGCGGCCCAGCTTTGCGGTAGAGCCTTGCCAACATGCTCATGAGGAGCATGACGGCCAGAACCATCAGCCCCACAATGATCCAAACCTCGATTGCCATGCCGAACATATCGCCTCCTATACAACTCGGATAAACTCTCAACGGGCAAACTGCTTGATCGCATCCAAATCACGAATGATCCGTTCCGGCTCGCCGTGGCCCAGGTACACATCGCCCGTACTAGTCCGAATGTGCACCACTTTGTTTCCCCAGACGTAGGCCCTCGATCGGCCAATGCCCCGAATGCCATAGCCACGCAGCACATTCCAGGGTTCGATCGTGTAGTCGCGAATCTGTGTCGCAGGAATCGACCGTAAACGGAAGCCAAGGGTGCGAATTTCGATCCCCTCTCGGCTAAAACGGTACTGAAAGCCGTTCCACGCGAAAGCGGCGCAGGCGGCAAGCACCAGTGCTACGGGCAAAGCGGCCCAGCGCACACCCGAATCCGGGCGGTTCGCGAAAATCGCCGGCGCAATCAGCGGAATCATCAGAATGAATCCGAGGATCAACGACGCATGTCTCTCTTCCGCGATCAGTGGAGCGTCCGGCAACCGCTTTCCTCGCCTCGCGCCCAGATAAATTGCAATCAGGACGATGACGACCGGCACCAGAAGAAAAGGGCCGACAATCGAGATCGGCCGGCCAGTCAGGTTGTAGTGAATAATGCTGCGGTTGCCCTGGAAAATGACTGCGACGACGACCGCGAAGAGTCCAAGAATCGCCCAGGAACCTGCGTCCGACACCTGCTGCATCTGCAAAACATAGGAGATGACCGTAAGGATCACTAAGAACAAAATGGTGATCCCGAGGCCGAACGTCAGAGCCTGCTCGCGCGTCATCCAGCCGTTGGGTTGACCGGCAGCGTTGAAATGAGTGGCCATGCGGGCCGGCAGACGATCCCATACCAACCAGTACTGCAGCGCTGTCAGGGGAAGCGTTAGCCATGCCAGCCAAACCAACACTTGATAAGGTCTTTTGTTCATCGCCGTTTCTTTCAGGTCTCGCGAGCTTTCGCTCGGCCCGCACGGGCTAGCCTGCGCTGAACGAAGCCGAAGGCGCGCCCCTACACCGTTCTCGTTGCTGCGCAAAGAACGCCGGCTCGGGATGACAAATCAAACCGAGCCACTACACCTACTTTGTTTCTTCGCCTGCCATCTCCGTCCACAAGCGGACGTACGCAATTCCCTTCTCGTAGCGAGTCACAACCACCTCAGTTCCCTTTGCGATTGCGCCACCGTTTTCTGCGCGCGCTCCGCAAGTGCGGCGCGTGCCCGCTTGCGAATAGATCAGTTCTCCGGTTCCCGTCTCTCGAATGGGCATAGAGATACGGCCGAGCACTCCGACCATGTCGTAGTCTTCCGGATCAAGGTTCTCTTCCTCCGACATCAGCACACGACTCAAGAACAGATAAATAATTCCCGCCCCGCTCACGCCGCTCAGCAGCGCGATGCCCAGGCCAACCACAAACCATAGCGAGGAAAAGCGGCTCAGCAGGTAGCCGACGCCGCCAAACCACGCGAGGAAAGCGGCGAGGGAAACCGGATTCAGCAACGGAGCCTCGACTCTGCCCGAGCCGACTTTGCCTCCGGCATGGCTGACATGGACGTGCGGCCCGGCGTGGACGTGTCCGCCGCCGAGCGCGTGCGGGAGATGCCAGCGAAAACCGCCCAGCAAAAACGACAGCACGCTGAAAATGAATCCGAGCGCAAAACATGCGAGGTAAAAGTTTGCCCACGTCATTGCGCGCACCTCCCTCCGGCCGGGCCGCGTGCGGCTGTCCGCGCCGCTTCCGGCTTCAGTGCTTCGAGCAACCGGTCAGCCAGCCCGGGTGTATCTAGAATCGCGCCCAACAGCAGAAAACATCGCCGCGTATCTTTTTCTCTGGCTGCTTTGATCAGGACCTCGCTCACCTGGGGATCGCTGGCGAAACGCTCCGAGCCTTGCAACAGCCAGACATCGAGCTTCCCTTCCGTGGTGCGCAGGTCGGAGACCAGTTCGGTGTGATAGCCCTCGGGATCGTCCACCAAAAAGCCGGGATGCACCTTGAAGAACTTGGCCAGCAAGGCGCGGGTGGATTGCGTCATGTGCGGGCGGCTTCCGTTTTCGATCTGCGAGATATAGGACTGGCTGATGGTCTTGCGTTGTTCTTTCTTGACGGCGCGGATGAGTTCCTGTTGAGTCATCGGACGGCCTAAATCGCGCAGCGAGCCTTCGACTTCGCGGAGGTAGCGGATTTTCTCGCCCAGTTTCATATCACGTATCGAGATATTTATATTGCAATATGTGATTCATGTCAAGAACTGGATCTAGCGTGTTTGCAGAGGCTTGGGGAGGATGCCGCAGATTTACAGACCGGGTGTCCCATCTTTGCGCGTTCTGGGCGCAAAGGTGGGACTGGGATTCGCGCCCTCGGGCGGGCAGATCCATCGCTCGAAATACAACTTGGGTTGAAGGGTCACAATATTCTGCAACTCTCAGTGGATGACTTACAATCCGGCTTCAATCCGCGAGCGAGGATCGAGATAATCGCGCAGGGCGTCGCCGATGAAATTGAACGACAGGACAGCCAGCATGACGGCGGCGGCGGGAAACAGGACAAGGTGAGGCGCGTCGAACAGGTGAGCGCGGCCGTCATTGAGCATCGTTCCCCAGCTTGCGGTCGGCGGCGGAACGCCGAGACCGAGAAAGCTCATGGTGGCCTCGGCCAGGATCGCGCCAGCCATCCCGATGGCGGCCTGTACAATCACGGGCTGAATGATGTTGGGCAGGATGTGGCGGACGATCACGCGCAGATCGCTGGCGCCGAGGGCGCGGGCCGCCTCCACGAACTCACGCTCGCGTGCGGCCAGAACCTGTGCCCGGACCAGGCGGGCGTATCCGACCCAGCCCCCGAGGGAGAGGGCCAGCACTAGATTGAAAATTCCCGGGCCGCGAAAAGCCACAAAAGCAATGGCCAACAGGATTCCAGGGAACGAGAGGAACGCATTCATGACGACGACGTTGACAAAGCGATCGAGGCGGCCGCCGTAGTAGCCGGCGATGGATCCGACAATCAGGCCGAGAGTTAGCGAGGTCGCGACAACGCAACTGCCGACCAGCATGGAAATGCGCGAACCGTAGATCAGGCGGGAGAGGATGTCGCGACCGAGTTCGTCGGTGCCGCACCAGTGAGCGGACGAGGGCCCAGCAAGACGCGTGGGCAGATTGATCGCGGCAGGATCTTGTGGCGCGATCCAGGGAGCGAACAAGGCGAAGACGACGAAAATGGCAACCAACACGGCTCCGGCGGCTGCCAAGGGATTGTGGCGCGCGGCACGGGGGAGCGAGATGGAAGCCGTGGACATAGCTTGAGACCCTAGGTCAATCACCGCGATCAGCGAACGAAAGCTTTCCCGCGTTCTTCTTCCTCAGGGCTTTGAAGCGCTTCAGCGCGACGATCTCCGGAGCGCAACATGGGCGGCTTCGGTCCTGGATTTCACTCCGAGCACTTTTTTTGCCTCGTCTGCCAGGTGCGTATCCAACCGGATTGAGGTCGTTACAGCCATATGTCCATACCTCGATTTCTAATATATACGGTCGTTTGCCAACTTTCTGTACGTTTTGTGGTACACTTGTATCGGAACGTTGGAGCGATGGCTGCCGAAAAAACGCATCGGAAGATCAATCTCATCTTCTTCCGCAATCAAGAAAACGCGAACCACGCCCGAGGATGATTTGGCGCTGGCGCGAAAACGTCGGAGGGAGCTGGAACAATGAGTAAGAAGAATCTGGGATCGAGCATTGACGGCTTCTTGAAGAAGGAAGACATTTTCGCGGAGGCGCAGGCGCAAGCCATCAAGGAGGTCGTAGCCTGGCAACTGGCCAAGGCCATGAAGAAGAAAAAGATTTCCAAAGCGCGCATGGCGGTCTTACTGAAGACGAGCCGTTCCCAGGTGGATCGCATTCTCGATCCAAAACGCGACATCACGCTGTCGAGCCTGCAGCGCGCAGCGGCTTTAGTGGGGCAGCGGGTGGTGATTGAGTTGGTTTGACGGTTGGAGAGACTGGCAGCATGGTATCCTTATCGACAAAGGCCGCTATGAGTACCGCCAAACAGGATGTTGAGTCGCTGTTGAACCGGCTGCCGGACAACGTCTCGGTCGAAGATATTCAGTACCACCTCTACGTTCTTGACAAAGTCCGGCGCGGACTGGAGGATGCCCGCGTTAACGGCACTCTCTCGCAAGAGGAAGTGGAGAGTCGCTTCAGCAAATGGCTCACCGAATAGCCTGGTCGAAACGGGCCGTCCAGGATCTCGATTCCCTCACAAACTACATTGCCGCCGGTTCGCCCGCATACGCTGGCGTTGTTCTCAAGAACATTGTGAATCAGACGAAGATTCTGACGCGCTTTCCGCGCGCAGGCCGTAAAGTCCCTGAATTCGACGATGAAAACGTACGTGAGCTTGTCGTCTACAGCTACCGGATTATTTACCGATTGCAAGATGACGAGGCGTTGATCGTCGCAGTGATCCACGGGAAACGGATTTTGCAGTAAGCGGGAAAGCGGGTTGCGCCTGACTCGAAGCGCGGACTACCGTTCCCAGGTGGATCCGCATTCTCGATCCGAAACGCGACATCACGTTGTCGAGCCTGCAGCGGGCAGCGGCTTTAGTGGGGCAGCGGGTGGTGATTGAGTTGGTTTGACAAGTTGGCGGACTGCCAGCGTGGTATCCTTACCGCCAAGGCCCGTTATGAGCACCGCATTCCTCCCTGATACTCCCGCACGTTGAGGACCAAGCCTACTGTCTTATCCTCGGATTCGCCACCGAGTACAGCAAATCGGTGAGGAAATTCACGGCGACGTAAGTCAAGCCAATGGCGAGAATGCATCCCTGCACCAGATAGTAATCGCGGTTGCCGATGGCTTGAATCGTTAAGCGGCCAATTCCCGGCCAGGAAAAAATCGTCTCCGTCACGATGGCCCCGGCCAGCAGCGCTCCAAACTGCAAGCCCAGCACCGTGATGACTGGGATCATCGCGTTGCGCAGGGCATGGCGATACACAACCGTGCGCTCCGGCAAGCCCTTAGCGCGAGCGGTGCGGATGTAATCCTGGCCGAGTTCTTCCAGCATCGAAGTCCGCACCATGCGGGTGAGGATCGCGGCTAGCGCTCCGCCCATGGTGATGGCCGGCAGCACCAGATGCGCAAGCGTTCCCGAGCCTGATACCGGCAGCCATCCCAACTTGATGGCGAAAAGCAAGATTAGGATGGGGCCGAGGGCGAAATTTGGAAACGACAATCCAAACAAGCTGACCACACTGAGCAGACGGTCGTCCCAGCGGTTGCGCCTTTGCGCCGAGCGTACGCCGGCGGGAATCGAGAGCGCCACGGCCACGAGCAAAGCGGCCAGAGTCAACTGCAGGGTGTACGGATATCGCTGTGCGATCAGGCTGCCGACATTCTGGTTGAAGCGCAGGGACGGGCCCAGATCGCCGTGCAGCACGCCCCTCCAATAATGAAGATATTGCTGGCTCAGCGGGACATCGAGTCCATACGCGTGGCGGGCGGCTTGCACATCGGTGGCGGGCGCGCCCTCGCCGAGCATCTGCAGAATGGGATCGCCGGGGACCAAGTGAATCAGCAGGAACACCAACGAGACCACAAGCCAAACCACCGGCAGCGTGTACAGCACGCGAAGGGAGAGGTAGCGGAGCATTTGTAATTGGTAATTTGTGATGTGGTAATTTGAGGATCGCACATCACGGCGAACCAATTACCAAATTACCCAATTGCAAATTACCAAATCGGTTCAGTCTCCCGCCTTGCCTACGGCTTTGGGCTGGAGCTTTTCAATCTGCACTTTGGCGATGCGGTGACCCTCCATTTCCTCGACAGTAAAGCGATGGCCTTCGTGGTCGAAGGCGTCGCCGACACGAGGAATCTTTTGCAGCCGGGCGAGCACAAATCCCGCCAAAGTTTCGAAGCCGGCATCTCGGGGCAGAGAGAGCTGATACTGCGATTCCAGGTCACGAATGCCGAACGAGCCTTCGAGTGCCAGCGCCAGCTTCCCCTCAAAAACCGGCTGCTCGGGCGGAGGCACGTCGAACTCGTCTTCGATCTCGCCCACCAGTTGTTCGAGAATATCTTCCACCGTGATCACGCCCGCAGTCGAGCCGAACTCGTCCACTACCACCGCCAGGTGCCGCTTGTGATCCTTGAACTCCTCCAGCATTTCCGTGAGCACCTTGGTTTCGGGAACCACCAGCACATCATGCATGATCTGGCTGACCTTCATGGCGGAGACGCGCGCCGCGATGGGCTGCCCCGGATTGGCAGTAAGCCTCATGCGCATCCAACGCATCACATCCTTCGAATAGAGCACGCCAATAATGTGTTCGGGGCCGCGTTGCGGATCATACACAGGGATACGGGAATGCTGCTCCTCGACCACGCGGGATAGGGCCTCGTCGAGGGTGAGGTTGCCAGGCAGGGAAAAGATATCGGGTCGCGGCACCATGACCTCGCGCACCGTGATGCTCTCCAATTCCAGGGCGTGGTGAATCATTTCCTCTTGGAACAGCGGGATTTGTCCGAACTGACGGCTGGCGGTGACAATCAACTTGAGTTCGTCCGGTGAATGTATGGGACCCCGGCGAAGTTTGCGCGACCCGAACAGACGCAAAACCGAGCCTGCAGCCTTGCTCATCCCGAAGATAAAGGGGCGAGTCAAAGTGAGGAAAACATCCATGGGAGCCGCGACTGCCAGTGCCACCTGCTCGCCACGCTCCAAGGCCAGGGATTTCGGCACCAGTTCGCCCAAGATCACGTGCAGGCAGGTGATCAGGACGAATGCGATGCCGATCGCGATTGCATGGGCGTAGACGTTCGCATGTGGAACCTGGCCGACAAAGGCCTCCACCATATGGGCCAAGAGCGGCTCGCCAACCCAGCCCAGGGTGAGGCTCACTACGGTGATTCCCAATTGAACGCCGTTAACCACCTCATCCAGATTGCGGTGCAGCTTCTGGACGATGCGGGCGCCGAGACGGCGGGATTCGATGAGTTGCTGGATGCGGGTCTCGCGTATGCTTACCAGGGCGAATTCGGCGGCGGCAAAGAAAGCGTTCGCTGCGACCAGGAGCAGGATCAGAAATACCCGCAGCAACACAAAGGCAATCATGGATGGGCAATTCTAACATTCCAAAGGAAGTACCGCATTCCCAAGAGGAGCAAGGAGTTGTAGAATGGACTGCAGTCTGGGAGCTGTGTCTCCGCGATTGCCTCTGGGTGTAATCCCGGGAACCTCCAGAAGTTCAAGAGCAAGATTTCCTGCTTCCATTTCCGGTCGGGCTCGGTCTAATGCAATGAGCAGCTAGGTGTGGCTCGCAACCTGTCAAAAGGATACGAGTAATCTGAGGAACAAAACAGGGACGGTTCTCGTAACAAAGTTTGAGGGTAGAATGCAATCAGCGCGAGGAGGCGAACGTGAACGGCAATAATAACGGTAAGAAAAAGCGGCGCAAACGCATTATTATTGGCAGCATCGTGGTAGGCGTTCTCCTGGTCTTTGCGGGCGCCCTCTACGCTTTTACTCGCGGCGGCACCAAGATCGATCCCTCAAAGCTGGCCAAAGTCGAAAAAGGCGATCTGGCGAAGAGCGTGGTCGCTACCGGCAAAGTCACTCCTATCACCAAGGTCGAGGTCAAGTCCAAGGCCAGCGGCATCGTGAAGAAGCTTTTCGTCGATTATGGCGACAACGTGAAGAAAGGCCAACTGCTGGCGCAGTTGGACAAAATAGAAATCGAAGCCGAGGTGGATCAGTCTCGGGCGGCGTTGCAAGCAGCCCAAGCCAATCTGGCAAGTTCCGAAGCCGACTACGAGCGATCCAAGGTGGATGCCGAAGGACCCGACGTGCCTTTGCTCAAGCGCGCTTACGACCGTGCTCTGGGAATGGCGAAGGATGGCGTGGTCTCCGAGTCCGCTTTGGACGACGCCGACAAAAACTACAAAATGGCTCTGAACAAGCAAAACGTTGCCAAAGCGCAATGCACGGTGCTGAAGGCAAAGATCGCGCAGTCGCAAGCCGAAATGGCCCGCGACTCGGCCAATCTGAAGCAACTCGAAGAACAGCTCAGCTACACCGATATCATTTCTCCCATCGACGGAGTCGTGCTCTCGCGCGATGTGGAAATGGGGGACGCGGTCAGCTCGATCCTGGTGCTCGGTTCTTCAGCCACTCTGATCATGACGCTGGGCGACACTAGCGAGGTTTACGTCAAGGGAAAAGTAGATGAGAGCGACATCGGCAAGGTCTATCTCGGACAGCCGGCGCGGATCAAAGTGGAATCTTTCAAGGACAAGACCTTCAACGGAAAAGTGACGAAGATCTCGCCCATGGGGGTGGAGAAGGATAACGTAACCACCTTCGAAGTACGCGTCTCCATCAACAACCCCGGCGGCGAATTGAAAGCCGAGATGACCGCCAACGCGGAAATCATCCTGGAAGAGCACAAGAGTGTGCTGCAGATTCCGGAAGGCGCGATCATCTACGACAAGGACAAGAAAGCGTCCGTGGACATCCCTGATCCGAAAGCCAAGGATGGGATGAAGAAACTCGCAGTCAATATCGGTATCTCCAACGGCGCCAAGACCGAAGTTCTCACCGGCTTGAAGGAAGGCGACCAGGTGGTGCTGCAGTAAGCGGCATCTCCAGACCCGCAACCAGGCTTGGATTCAAGGGCACAGGTCGGACCTGTGCCCTTTGAGTTCTAGCTACCACTCGTAATCCTAAAGTTGTATTCTCTTCTCCAAGACTTCTAGGAGCCTTAAAATCTTGTCATTCCGAGGAGCCCAGCGACGAGGAATCTGCAGTTTTGTTTGGATTGTGAAGACCTGCAGATCGCTCGCTCCGCTCGGGATGACAACAAGATAGGGTTTGTCAACACGATCCTAGAGTCCCCATCCCATGAACCTGCGCGAGATCGTGCGCCAGACATTGACCACGTTCCGGGCGCACAAGATGCGCAGCGTGCTCACTATGTTCGGAATCATCTGGGGAATCGCCTCCGTCATTCTGCTGGTTGGGCTGGGCAGGGGCTTCAGCAGGGACGCGAAACTGCGCATGCAGGCCCTGGGCAAGGACCTGGTCATTCTCTGGGCCGGGCGGACCAGTTCTCAAGTCGGAGGCTTGGCGGCTGGGCGCGAGATCGTCCTCACCGTGGATGACGCACGCTTGATCCGGGATGAATGCTACCTGGTGAAGAGTGTAAGCCCGGAGTTGCAGCGTACAATTCCAGAAGTCAGCCAGTTCAACTCCGCCAACCGTGTGGTGAGGGGAGTCTGGCCGTCCTTCCAGGATTTCCGCTCTTTGACCATCGCGGAAGGCCGGCGGCTCAGCGAGCAGGACGAATCCGATGGCCGCCGCGTGGTCGTGCTGGGCTCGGCCGCGCGACAGCAACTCTTCAGCGGCCAGCCCGCGGTTGGGGCGATGCTTTCCATCAAAGGCGTGCCCTACACCGTGATTGGTGTGCTCGCCTACAAGAAACAAGGCGCCAGCTACAACGGAGTCGACAACGATAGCCTGTTCGCACCCTATTCCGCCGCGGCCCGCGACTTTCCCAAGCCTGAAAAACCAGGCATTGTGCGCGGGTATCTTGATGACATCGCGTTGCAGGTAGGAGATCCCGAACACCACGACGAGGCCATCCAGCAGGTTCGCCGTACGCTGGGCCGGACGCACCATTTTGAGGAAACCGACAAAGATGCGGTCTTCGTCTGGGACACCATAAGAGTGGTCGAACTGTTCCAAAGGATCTTTCGTGTGGTTACGATCTTCTTTGGCTGTGTTGCGATTATGACGCTCTGCCTGGGCGGGATCGGTGTGATGAATATCATGCTGGTCTCGGTGACGGAACGTACCCGGGAAATTGGCGTACGAAAGGCTCTGGGTGCGACTCGTCGCGACATCCTGCGCCAGTTTTTCGCCGAATCCGCCATTCTCACCTTAGTCAGTGGAGTATTGGGGCTGGCCTGCGGCGTGGGCCTGTGCCTGGCCATGGCGGCTGTTCCCCTGCCCGATTTTGTTCCTCATCCTATCGTGTCTGGCGCATCCATTGTGGTGTCCGTTCTCACCCTTTCGGCCATTACGGTGACGGCTGGGATGTATCCGGCACAACGGGCCGCGGAGATGACGCCCGTAGAGTCGCTGCGGTATGAGTGAAAACCGTCGGCCGGTCATCTCTTGGCCTCAGCTTTCCGATTTTCCAAATTCCGAACAAACTTAATTTTTCTGCAGCGTTTCCAGGATTCTTGTGCAAGAATGCCCTGTTTACAAGAGTGCTCTCATTCGAGCTCCATAGACGAGCTTGAGCGAGAAAGACCGTTCCCTTGGCGCACGCATCCGTAAATCCGGTTCCGGTCTCGGCCGAGCCACGGCTGCTTCCGCAACTCGCGCCATCGGGCGAACCGGAACCGCGCACCGCGGTTGGCTCCTTCCAACCGATGTTCCTGAAGGAGCTGATTTCACAAAGCCGGCAGGCCCTTGTGCGCAACCGTCTGCGCTCGGTGCTAACCATGCTGGGTATCGCTTGGGGACTGGCCTCCGCCGTGATCCTGCTGGCGTACGGCCAGGGGCTAAGCAGAAGTTTCCTGCACGCATTTCTGGGCATGGGCAACAACATTATCCTGATGTGGCAAGGGCAGACCAGTATGCAGGCAGGTGGTCAGCGGGCCGGCAAGAAGATCAGCTTCCAATACGAGGACGTTCAAGCAATTCGGGACGAAGTGCCCATCGTGCGCGGGGTCAGTGGCGAACTGGATCGAAATCTGCCCTTCAAAGTGGGTACCCGCGTGGTCACCTTCAATGTGCGCGCCATCGACCTGCCTTATGGGCCGATGCGCAGCCTCGATGTAGAGGATGGACGCTACTTTAACGAGAGCGATTTCACCGAGCATCGCCGGGTCGTGATCCTCGGATCGCAAGCAAATAAGCGTGTCTTCCAGGGCGCGCCTTCGGTGGGGCAGAGCGTCGAAGTAGGCGGTCTGCAGTTCGAGGTCATCGGAGTTCTGCGGAACAAGGTCCAGGACAGCTCCTATTCAGGCCCCGACAACCAAAACGGATTCGTCCCTTTCCCGCTTTTTCGCGATCTCCAGGATCTGCGCGATCCGGAGTTCATCGTTTTCCAACCTACGGCAACCGAACTGAGCAAGAAGGCGCTGGCAGCGGTGCGGGGAGTGATTGCCCGGCGCCATCACTTCGATCCGCGAGACGAGAAGGCAACGCCGGTATGGGACACGGTTGAAGACCAGGTTATTCTCCGTTCCTTCTCCCTTGGTCTGCAAGCGCTGCTCGGCCTGATTGGCGCGATCACCTTGGCAGTGGGCGGCGTGGGAGTGATGAACATCATGCTGGTTTCTGTGACCGAGCGTACCCGCGAGATCGGGCTGCGCAAGGCGCTGGGAGCCCGGCGGCGCCACGTGCTCCTGCAGTTCCTGCTGGAAGCGCTGGTCCTGACTTTTGCCGGAGGAGTGGTCGGAACCGCCGTAGCCGTCTTCCTCACCTGGGTGATCCCACCCATGCCTCTCTACAGCCAGTCCTTTCACACCGCCAATCATGAAGGCGATATCTTCCTGCACGCTTCGTTCCTGGTGATGGCCATTTCGTTTGCGATTCTTTCGATCGTCGGGGTCGTCTCAGGATTCTTTCCGGCTCTGAAGGCTTCGCGCCTGGATCCAGTGGAAGCTTTGCGGTACGAATAGCCATTTTCCGACACTGGCTTGAATTACCTCCGTACCTTGACTCTCTTGATCGCGGCAAGTTACTTTCGAGTTACTTGGTAAACTCCTTTGCGGCGAGGAAGAACTTGGCAAACCGGCCTATTGTCACTCTGACCACCGATTTCGGACTCAACGATCACTTCGTGGGCAACATCCGGGGTGTAATCCTGGGGATTGTTCCGGAAGCGGAGATCGTGGACATCTGCCATGCCGTGCAGGCTTTTGATGTGCTGGACGGCGCCATCACCATCGCTCAGGCCTATTCCTACTTTCCGACTGGCACCGTCCACATGGTGATCGTGGATCCAGGGGTGGGGACAGCCAGACGGCCGATCCTGCTGTCCACGGAACGGCACACCTTTGTGGCGCCGGACAACGGCGTACTCTCCCTGATCTACGCCCGCGAAGAGCGCGTTCATGTGCGTCACATCACCGCGGAACACTATTTTCTGCAGCCGGTGAGCAATACTTTTCATGCTCGAGATATTTTCGCTCCGGTAGCCGCTTACCTTGCCAAGGGCGTGGAGCCGGGTAAGTTTGGCGAGGACATCAGCGATTTCGTGCGCTTCAATGCGCCCAAACCCAAGCCGGTTGACGAGAAAACGCTGCGCGGTGTGGTGCTCAAGGTGGACCGCTTTGGCAACCTGGTCACCAACATCACGCCGCAAGATGTTCCCGCGCTGTTCCAACCTGCGCCACCGCCATTCAAGATTGTGGCAGGCAAGTGCCAGATCACCGAAATTCACGGCAATTATGCCGAGGGCGCACCCAACGAAGTTTTTGGGATTCTGGGCAGCATGGGCTACCTGGAGATTGCCGCCAATCGCGCTGCCGCCGCCCAGATCGTCGGCGCTGGCAAGGGTAGCGAAGTGAACGTGATTCTGGAAGGCGCGGCGGCCGCTGGCAACGGGCAGTAAGAGCGCCAACCGGCATGGCAGTCACGGTTAATTTTGCTCCCTTCACTCCTGCTTTTCCCGACGATTTCTGAGCCTCCCGCCGTAAGTTTTCCACCAATGCCCTTGACCTTTGTCCACTGTGAAGCGTACAGTTGCGCCCATCCGAAAAAGTTTGTTTTTGCGTGGCGACTTGAATCGGTGTTTCCGGCCCTCCCCGGCCAGGCAAGACCGAGTGAGTGAGTCAAGCTGGACGAAACCGGCGAAGGGCTGGTCCGCCGGATCATTTTCAATTTCTATATCTGGAAACTAAGGAGGATTGTCATGCGCAAAACCGCAGTAGTTTTCCTCGCCGTTTTTGTGACCTGTACGGCGCTGCTGGCGTTGGGACAGGATAAGACGGTGAATGTGGGATGGGTTTACTCGAATATGATCAAACCTGGAATGACCAAGCAGTTCGAAGAAGGCCGTAAGCGCCACATGGAGTGGCACCGCAAGCAGAACGACACCTGGAGGTGGGAGATGTGGGAGGTGATGACCGGAGAGCATATTGGCACGTACCTCTCGGTCACCTTCGGTCACAGCTACGCCGATCTCGACACCTGGGAGCAAAAGCTGGGAGCAGCCGACACTGCCGACGGCGAAGTAAACATGGCGCCCTATGTGGCCGGCGGAGGCGCCAGCATCTGGATGTTTATGAAAAGCGCGAGCCGCCCCCTGCCCGACAACCAAATTTCCAAAATGGCGGAAGTCAGCCATTTTATGCTGAAGCCGGGCAAAGAAGCGGACTTTGAAGATGCCATCAAGAAGACCAACGACGCCATCAACAAAGCCAACTGGCCTCCCCACTACGCCTGGTTCTCGTTGGTGGATGGAGGAGAACAGCCACACTATGTGCTGGTCTTCTACATGAACGGCTGGGCGGATTTGGCGGAGCCGGACCCGTCCTTCGATGCAATGATGGAGAAAACGGTGGGCAAGCACGACGCTGACGCGCTCAGCCACGTGTTTGACACCAGCATCCAGAAGGAATGGACCGAAACCATTCGCTTCCGGCCGGAACTGAGCTATATCCCGGGAAAGTAAGCACAGCCGGATGGCCCACTCATTCGCGCCGTTTGCGAATGAGTGGGGCTACGATGCTTTTCGGCTTGGCGATGAAACCTCCTGTCGAGTAGCGTCCCACGATGTCCACTTTGTCGTTGATCCCGTCACCCCTGGTGTTGTCGCCCTTGGGATCGTCGTATTCGTAGTACTTGTCTCCCGTAAAGAAAGTTAGGTGTGCAGTGAGCCCGTCGTCGAAATAGGTTCCGACAATTTCACCCGCGTTGTTGGGGGTGTGGATGACCGTCCCGAGCGGACCTGCCTTCGGGTCGGAAAAACTCGCCCAGTGCTTCCCTTTATCCTTGGTGTAGGCCGAGACGAAGCCAGACGAACCCGCTCCGGTGGCCGTGATTAGACCGCGGTTGTTGATTCCCCAAGCCACAGTACTGCTGGTGGACGGCACGTCCAGAGTGGTGAGCTTCGTGCCAGCAAGCAAGAATCCGTGCTGTGCACCCGATGAATCGATGTAGTAGCCCACCACCTCATCTTTGTCATTCACCCCGTTGGCTTCAACCGCCGTCGCTCCGGGAATGCTAATATCTGCGAACTTACCCTTGGAGTAAGTGAAGCCGATGTAAGCGCCCGACGTGCTCTGACACCAGCCGGCCGCTTTGTTCTTGTTGTTGAGACCGAAGAAAGCGACGCCGACACTGGGGGACGTTGAACAATCACTCCTATCCGCTGTGACCAGCTTCTTACCTTCGAGCAGCATACCGTGTTGAGCCCCGGAGCTGTCGATGTAATCCCCGGCGATTACGCCGCTGTTGTTGATCGCATAGGTGTCTGTCTGAGATGCTCCGGGCGCGGCCACGTCCGTGAAACCAAGGGTTGCGCCCGTATCGCAATCACACTCCCTGGCTCGATGCTCATAGCAGAAGCCGCCGGCGGCCTCGCACTTCGATCCTTTGCTTACGCATCCTGTCCCGGACACCCACTTCGAACATAGAGGCGACTGTTTCAAGGGGCCTGCGTCCGAGCAATTTTGCGAGGCGGACGCAATCGTCCAGCCCACCACAAAGAAAATTTCAAGCCTTAACCGCATTGTGTTCCTCAAATGCGTCGATATGGCAAAGCTCTCTGCTGCAGGCATTCCGGTGGCCCGTTCGGATTAAATTGAGTTCGCCCGGGGAAGGAGTGTTGAATTCTGGCCCGCCTTCCTGCCTGAACTCGCGTTCCCCAATGGGCACTTTATAGGCCAGGCTCTCGCAAGCGAATAAATGTTGAGCTGATGATTCAGTGAATCTGAACGGCTGAAAGGCGTTCTGGATGTCAAGACAATTTCATAAATACCTCCGACGAACGGCAAACATTATACCCCCGCTGGCAAGGTTTTCTGTGGATTAGCCTGCTCGTTGGGCAACACTAGGCAGTCAATTTACGAAACCAGGCGCACTCATTGACCCTGGACCGGGGGTGCATCGCCATCCCGTCGTATTCCCACCCCTCCGGGCGTTGGCGCCTTCGGCAACGCTCCTAGACTGATCCGGTTTCGTAACGCGCATTTTGTTCCATTGATGGCTATGGTTCGATCAGCCGAATCGGACTTTTCCCCCGCTTGTCAAGTCCACCTTCTTAGGCGTTGCAACTTGCCACATCGAGCCCGGCACCGCCCGCTAACCCACACAGAATCAACGGTTTCCCATTTTGGGATGTTCCACGTGGAACACTCCGCGCATTTCTCCTAATGTTCCACGTGGAACACTTTGAGGGTTGGGGCCCGCATCGGCGCGAACACCCGCGCCTACATTGGAACCTCAATAGAGTCTCCCTAGGAACTCTTCGCCCTGGGATGGGCGTAGCGTTCCATTTCCGCAGTCCACTTCAGAAAGCGCCAGAGATTTTTGCGCTCCCGCCAGGTGAACTCCCAGAATTCCAGCAGGCCAATTTGCTGCATCTTCACGCCACAGTAGGTTTCGATTCGCCACAGCAGGTAGGGACTGCGCCACGGAGTGAGGTGGTGTCCGCGGGTCGCGTTCCACAGAAAGCGAAGAATGTAGGGCACGGTAAGAGCATCATAACCACAGAGGGCACAGAGTGCACAGGGAAAAACAGAACAACATTAACCACAGAGGGCGCGGAGTACGCAAGGGAAGACGGGCGGGGTGCGCGAATCAGCCTTGTGCCTTAGAATTTGGGATCACATGGCGAACGGCAATTCCCAGCAGCGAGCCGAAGACCACTACTATGCCGCCCTGGACCTGGTTTCGGAGGGCGAGCAGGAGCGTGCTTTGGCCGAATATCAGAAGTCGCTGGATGCCGATCCCACTTTTACCGAGGCCATGCACGGAATGGCTCGGGCGCTGCAGGACCTCAACCGCTTAGACGAAGCCATCGCAGTGGCGAAACGCATCGCGGAACTCGATCCGGACGATGTGCTGGCGCACACGAGCCTTTCTGTTCTCTACCAGAAGAAAGGGATGATTCCGGAAGCGGAGGCCGAAGGCAATAAGGCCAGAGTGCTGGGATGGAAACAGCAGTTGAAGAAGAAGTAGTCAGGAGTCAGGAGTCAGGAGTCGGGAGTCTGGAGTCGGGGCGATAGTCAGGCTACTGACTCCTGACTCCTGACTCCTGACTACTGACTCCTAGAGTTCATACTTCTTCATCAAATGGCGGAAGGAGCGGTAGGAAATCTTGAGCAGATCGGCGGCACGGGTTTGCACCCCATTGCACTGGGCCAGCGCCGTGAGCAGCAGGGATTTTTCGATGTCGGCAACATACTTTTCCATGTCTACGCCGTCCGGCAATACGGTTCCATGGGCAGAGATTCCGTTAGCGCCCGCCGCGGCCGCCCGCGCTTTCGCCCGTTCCATGGGAATTTCAACCCGGAGTTCCTGCCCCGTTTCCATAGCCACGGCGCGCTCGATGGTATTTTCCAGCTGGCGAACATTGCCCGGCCACTCATAGACGCACAACGCTTCCAGGGAATGCGCGTTGACTTGCAGGATGCTCTTCCCTGCCCCCGGCGCGTACTTTTTCAGAAAATGATTCACCAGAAGCGGAATGTCCTCGCGGCGTTCGCGCAAGGGCGGCACGGAAACCGGAATTACGCTGAGCCGGTAATAGAGGTCCTCGCGAAACGTATTTTCCGCCACCTGCTTATCCAGATCGCGGTTGGTCGCGGCGATGACGCGCACGTCGATGGGAATTTCATTGGTGCCTCCCACCGGACGCACATAGCGCTCCTGCAACACCCGTAGCAGTTTGACCTGCATGGTCAAACTCATTTCGCTGATCTCGTCGAGAAAAATGGTTCCCTGATCCGCCACTTCGAACAGGCCGCGCTTGTTCTGATTGGCTCCGGTAAACGCGCCTTTCACGTAGCCGAATAATTCGCTCTCCAACAGAGTTTCCGGAAAAGCGCCGCAATTAATGGAAACGAAGGGTTCGGTGGCCCGAGGTGAGCACACGTGCACCGCCCGGGCTACCAATTCCTTGCCGGTGCCGCTTTCCCCGTAAATCAGCACGGTGCTTTGCGTGGAGGCCACAGTCCGGATGGTCTGCTTCAGTTTCTCCATCGCGGAGCTCACGCCGACGATGTTGTCCAGCGAGTTGCGGGTGGCGGCATCACGTTTGAAGGCAAAATTCTGGCGGCTCAGCGCCATTTTCTCCAGCGCGCGGTTGATGGCCAGCTTGATCTCATCCACCAGGCCTGGCGACTTGCGGATGTAGTCGGTGGCTCCGCCCGCCTTGACGGCCTGCACGGCGGCCTCGTAGTCGTCCACGGCTGTAATCAAAATCACCGCCGAGTCGGGAGAGACCTGGTGCGCATGGCGGAGCACCTCGATACCGTCGGTGCGAGGCATTTTAATGTCGGTCACGATCACGTCGTACAGAGCGCCATCGAGCTTGCGCTTGGCCGCCTCGCCCGAGTTCACAGTCTCAACCTTATGCCCATCACGGCGCAAAGCGATATCCAGCATTTCGCAGATGGAGCGCTCGTCATCGCAAACCAGAATGTTACCCATGCGCTCCTTTCCCCGCCGCGGCCGCGGCGAGAGCCGGCATTGCGCCCGACGGCGGCAAATGGGATTGACCCATTGAGTCCTGTCGCCCGGCGGGTAAACTTTCCGCCGTAGCCAGGCGCCGCAGCCGCAGCACGAAGACGCTGCCCTGGCCCGGCTTGGAGCGCGCCCAAACCTTGCCCTCGTGGGCTTGCACGATCTGGTAAACGATGGCCAACCCCAGCCCGGTTCCTCCTTCAAATTGCGACTGGAAAGGCTCGAAAACCTTCTCGATGAGCTGTTGGCTCATGCCCGGCCCGGTATCGGCGAAGTTGATCTGCCAATCGCTGCCGGATGCTTCCACCGAGACCGTGAGAGTTCCTCCGGAACTCATGGCGCGCACGGCGTTCTCGCAAAAATTCCAGAAAACCTGTTTGATCTTGTCGCCGTCGGCCAGGGTCCAGGCTTCCTTCACGCTGTATTTTCGTTCCACCTGAATGCCTGTGTTTTGTGCCGCCAGGCGGTGTTCCAGGAGGGTGAAAGTATCTTCCAGGAGCCGCACCAGATCGATTTTCGCGAACTGATATTGACGGCTACGAGAGTAGGCCAGGAAATCCGTAATGATGCCATTCAGCCGCTCCGATTCCCGAGTGACGATCTGCAGAAGTTGCCGGTGCTCCTCACTCAAATCGGGAATGCCAGCGAGCATGCTGACCGATCCGGCGATGGAGGTCAGCGGGTTGCGAATCTCGTGTGCGATGGCCGCGGCCAGCCGCCCCACGGCAGCCAGACGATCCTGCATGCGGACCTCCCGCTCCAGCCGCCGGATTTCGGTGAGATCATCGAAGGTGTAAACGTAGCCCAGCGCCCCACGCCCCGGAACGACCAGCGCGGAGACTAGAACGCGGAAGGCTTTGCGGTAACCGTTGGGCCCAACCCAGCGCACTTCGCCGTGAGCCCGTTCTGAATCGACGTGCGGCAGGGGGTCAAGGAAAAGCTGATTTACCGGCTGGTTCAGCAACTCCTCCTCTGAACGCTCCAGCAGTTTCTGCGCCGCAGTATTGACCAGCGTGATGTGCCCGTCCAGGCCGGTGGTGATGAGGCCGCCGCTGATGGACTGAACGATGTTCTCGTGCAGTGCCTGCAGGCTCTCCAGCGCCCCGCTGGTGTGCTTCAGTTTTACGTCCACCTGCCGCAACTTGGCCGCCAAGACCCCGGCGAGATAAGCCACTGCCAGGTAGCCGAACAGGTTGACGAAAATGATGGCCTGCAGGGCCTTGACCTCGGGATGGGTCATCGAATACGACGGAATGATTCCAAAATAGGTTAGCTCCAGAACCGTGCCGTATAGGATGAAAGCCAAGGCGGCCGTCAGGTACGCCCAGGCTCTGGGCAGAAGAATACTGGCCACAATGATGACCAGCGGGTAGAGGAAATTGAGGGAACTGTCCACGCCGCCCGTGGCATAGATGACCAAGCTGACCAGCGCCAGATCGCTGAGCACCTGCAGCAGTGCCTGGATGCGGTACTCCTGCCAGAAAGAAAGCAGCAGGATGTAGAAGATGGAGATTGTGTACCACAGCAGGATAGCGTTGACGAACAGCCGCAGCGGGAATGGAGAGGGAGTCAGCCGCGCAATGGCCAACTCAATGCCCAACAGAAAGGTCAAAATGATGATGCGCACCTTGACCAGCCAGGCCAGCCACAGCCGCTCATCGAACATGGATTGCATTGTGTTCCTAGTAGCTGGTAGCGAGTAGCTAGCAGCTAGTAGTTAGTTTGGTCGCATACGAATGCGCGGAATCCATTCCTAGCTACTCGCTACCAACTACTAGCTGCCGTCTTATCCCGCCAGTTTGGCGATCATCGAGAACAACGGCATATACAGCGAAATGACGATGCCGCCAACGGCGATACCCAAGATGCCGATGATGATGGGTTCCAGCATCGCCAGCATGTCCTTAGTCGCGGTGTCCACTTCATCTTCGTAGAAATCGGCGATCTTCTGCAGCATGGCATCCATGGCGCCCGTGGCTTCGCCAACCCCGATCATCTGCGTCACCATGGCGGGAAAAACTCCGGATTCGCGGAGCGGATCGACGATGGTGCGGCCCTCTTCGATGGCCTTACGCACTCTCATGAGAGCTTCTTCCAGCACCGCATTGCCCGAGGTTCTGGCGGTAATGCTGAGACCTTCGAGAATGGGCACGCCTGAAGTGATGAGCGTACCGAGAGTCCGGGTAAAGCGCGCGACCGCGATCTTGCGCAGCAGGATGCCGATCACCGGCATCTTCAACATGAAGTAATCCAGGTAGTAGCGCCCCTTGGGATTCTTGCGGACCTGTTTAATCGCAAAAACCATGCCGCCACCGCCGACGATAAAAAACCACCAGAACTGGCCGACAAATGCGCTCAGTCCGATGACCACGCGGGTGGGCAACGGCAGTGCCACGCCCAAGCCGGCAAACAGGTTGGCAAAAATTGGCACCACCCATTTCAGCAGCGCGGCTACGATCAAGCCGGCCAAAGTGATGACCGAAACCGGATAAACCAGCGCGGACTTCACCGCCCCGCGCAGTTTCACCGCCTTTTCAACGTACACGGCCAGGCGCTGCAGAATGATGTCCAGAATACCTCCGGTCTCGCCCGCCTCAATCATGTTGGTGGACAGATCGTCGAAGATCTTGGGATACTGCCGCATGGCGTTGGCCAGAGTGGAGCCACCTTCGACGGTAGTTCGGACGCCGGTGAGCGTCTTCTGGAACGCCTGGTTCTCCTGGTTCGCCGCTAGAATTTCGAGACACTGCACGAGCGGCAGACCGGCGTCGATCATGACGGAGAACTGGCGGAAGAAAACCGCGATCTCCTTGACTTTGACTTTGCCGGAGCCGAACGTCGGCATGACAAATTCTTTGCCTTTTTCCCGAATAGCCCCGGCGGTAATGCGCTCCTTGCGCAATTGCGCCGACAACGCTTGCTTGTTGGCTGCGACCCGTTCCCCGCTTACTTTCTCGCCGCTTTCGCTTTTCCCCGAAAATGTAAAGACTGGCATGGTAGACCTCTCCTCGCAACGCTACGTTCCCCCGTCGCGCCTGCTCGTTCACGCTCCGGGTTACTGCTTTCATCGATGTGCTTGCCCGGACCAGGACCAGAGATCATCCTCGCCCGTTTACCGCTTGCCGGGTGCTGCGCCCTTGGCCATGGCAGAAGCCGGGTTTTTGTTCAGCAGACCCGCGCCCCGGTTGATCATTTCCTGCAGTTCATCCTGATTGCTGGAGCGCAACATCGCCATCTCCAGCGTGATCTGCTTCTGGAAGTAAGCCGTGGCCAGCGCCTGGTTGAAGGTCTGCATGCCAAACTTGTCCTGCCCGGATTGCATGGCGGAATAGATCTGATGAATCTTGTCCTCGCGCACCAGGTTACGGACGGCCGCATTGGGCACCAGAATCTCCATGCACATGACCCGGCCTTTGCCATCCGACTTGGGCAGCAGGCTCTGACACATGATGCCTTCGAGCACCAGCGACAATTGCGCCCGAATCTGGGGCTGCTGGTGAGCCGGAAAGACATCGATAATTCGGTTAATGGTCGACGACGCCGAGTTGGTGTGCAACGTGCCGAAGGTGAGGTGTCCGGTTTCGGCGATGCGCAGCGCTGATTCGATGGTTTCCAGATCGCGCATTTCGCCGATCAGCACCACATCGGGATCTTCGCGGAGCGCGGCCCGGAGGGCGTCGGAAAAACTCTTGGTATCAGCATGCAGCTCGCGCTGGTTGACTACGCAATTCTTGTTCATGTGCACGAATTCGATCGGGTCCTCGATGGTGAGGATATGATCGTGCCGCTCGGTGTTGATCTTGTCGATCATGGCGGCGAGCGTGGTGGATTTGCCCGAACCGGTGGGCCCAGTGACCAGCACTAAACCGCGAGGCTTGTCGCACATCTTGCTCACGACTGCGGGAAGTCCCAACTGGTTGAAAGACTTGATCTCGAAAGGAATCAACCGGAAGACGGCCGAAGTCGCGCCGCGCTGATTGAAAGTGTTCGCGCGAAACCGTGCCAGGCCCTTCAATCCGAAAGAGAAGTCCAGTTCCAGGTTCTCTTCAAAGCGATGCTTCTGCGAATCGGTCATGACGCTGTACGCCAGTTGCTTAGTCTCCGCCGGCGTCATCTGCGGAAGATCCAGCGGCACAAGGTGTCCGTGCACGCGAATTTGCGGCGGTGAATTGGTCGTGAGGTGAAGGTCGCTTCCCCCCATCTCCAACATTCTTTTCAACAGATCGCTTAATGCGAGCGACATCTTATCTTCCCTTTCCTGCTGCGTAAGATCTTAAGATCCCTAGTGAATCGTCTCCCGAGCTACTTCCTCCAGCGTGGTCATGCCTGCGGCAACTTTGATCAGCCCGCTGCGGCGCAGCGTGATCATGCCCTGCTCGATGGCTTTCTTCTTGAGTTCCACGGCAGAGGCACCCACCAGCACCAGTTCCCTGATTTCGTCATCCACTTCCATGACTTCGTACAAACCGCATCGACCTTTGTAGCCGGTGTTACTGCAGACGCCACAACCCTTTCCTTTCTGAATCTTTACGGTCTTAGCTTCTTCCGGCGTGAACCCTTCTTCGATCAGCGTCTGATAAGGAACGTCCACCGTCTGCGTGCATTCCTTGCATACGCGGCGGACCAAGCGCTGGGCGCAAATCAGGTGCACGGAGGTCGCGACCAGAAAGGGCTCAATGCCCATGTTCATCAGCCGGGTGATCGTCTCGGGGGCACCGTTCGTGTGCAGCGTGGAGAGCACCAGGTGTCCGGTGAGGGCTGCTTTGATCGCGATTTCTGCAGTTTCAAAGTCGCGGATTTCACCCACCAGGATGATGTTCGGGTCCTGGCGCAAGAAGGCGCGCAATGAGGCCGCGAAGTTCAACCCAATCTGCTCCTTCATCTGCACCTGGTTGACTCCGGCCAACTGAAACTCGACCGGATCTTCCGCCGTCATGATGTTGGTATCGGGAGTATTCAGGCGCGCGATCGAGGAGTACAGGGTGTTGGTTTTGCCCGAACCCGTCGGCCCGGTCACGAGCACCATGCCATAAGGCTTCAGAATGGCTTTTTCGAACTTGACCAGCGACTCCGACTCGAAACCCAGCTTGGTCATGTCCAGGCGCAGGTTCTCTTTGTCCAGCAAGCGCAAGACGATTTTTTCTCCCCAAAGGGTAGGCAGGGTACTGACGCGGAAGTCGAGTTGCTTCTTGCGCCCGCCGATGTTCATCTTCAGCATGATTCGGCCGTCTTGCGGCAACCGTTTTTCGCTGATGTCCAGCTTGGACATGATCTTCAGGCGTGAAGTGATGGCGTCCTTCAACTTGAGCGGCGGCGTCATAATCGACTGCAGCACACCGTCAATACGGAAACGTACGCGGAACTCCTTCTCGTAGGGCTCCATGTGAATGTCGCTGGCGCCGCGCTTCACTGCGTCGGTCAGCACCAGGTTGACCAGCTTGACGATGGGAGCTTCATCGGCCGCCCTCTCCAGATCGGCCAACCCCAGTTCCTGCTGCTCCGATTGCAGTTCGACGTCGGCCTCATCCATCTCCGTCATCGACTGCATGACTTGCTCGAGATCTTCTTCCTTGGTGGAACCGTACGCTTTGTCGATGCCCTCGAGAATCGAGCTTTCCGAGGCCACCACCGGCTCGATGTTGAAGCCGGTCATGAACTTGATGTCGTCCATGGCGAACACGTTGGTCGGGTCCACCATGGCAATCGTCAATGAAGCGCCTACCCGGCTCAGGGGCAGGATCTGGTAACGCTTTGCAGTTTCAAACGGAATCAACTTGACGACGGAAGGATCAATTTCGAAATAGGAAAGGTTGATGGCGGGAACGCCGTACTGCCGGGAGAGAAAGTTCGTGACATCCTCGTCGCTCAAAAAGCCGAGCTTCACCAAGGCAGCGCCCAGGCGGCAGTTCGTCTCTTTCTGGACCTTCGTCGCTTGTTCCAACTGCTCTGGGGTGATGACCTTCTCTTTGACGAGAAGGTTACCCAGCCGTTGAGACATACTTCGATTCTCCTAATCTGAGCGGCAACGGGATACGGATCGACTTCGCTTTGCCCGCGCGAGGTCGCTGCTTGTAGGGGGAAAAATGGCAGCGGATCGCGTTGACATAAATTGTCAACGCAAAGGCATTACTGCGCGAGTAACTTTGGTGCTTGGTCTGGGTAACGTGCCATTCGTAACCTGTGGATGCAGGGTTGATCGAGGAGGTGAAGATTTACGATGCTCGGTCCTGCGGGCGGCGCAGCATGAGCACGCGCCAGAAGCGCCGGTTGGATCGTCTTTCAGATTTTTCATACACTCAAAGCCAGCACTCAGAGCCAGACCTCCGTGAGAGCCGCTTCAAAAGAAGAACAATTGCGTGCGTATTACCGCACTCTGTACACCGCCTGGGGACGCCAGCACTGGTGGCCGGCGCGCACCCGCTTTGAAGTCATTGTGGGCGCGTATCTCACGCAAAATACATCCTGGAAGAACGTTGAGATTGCGCTTCGCCGGCTACGTGCTGCCGGTGTGCTGAGTCTCAGAGGAATTCGCGCGGTACGGCTGGCGGAATTGGAGAACTTGATCCGCCCTGCAGGCTATTTTCGGCAGAAGGCGGCTCGGTTAAAGAGATTCGTGGCATTTGTGGATCGAGAATATGGCGGCTCGCTCAATCGTATGTTTGCGCAACCTACCAAGACAGTCCGGCAGGAATTACTGACACTGCACGGCGTCGGTCCGGAAACCGCAGACTCCATCCTGCTCTACGCCGGGCAGCATCCCGTTTTCGTCGTGGACGCCTACACCCGTCGCATCCTCGAGCGGCATGAAATTCTTCCTGCCAGCGCGAAGTACGAGGAGATCCGCGAACTGTTCGAGCGGGCATTGTCCCATTCGCCAGGCACTGACGGCCAGGCGATCGCAGCGGTCCGCACCAAGCGGAAATCGGATGGCTTTCGGCCGACCGCCCATCCGCCTTCTCGGATGAGCCTTGCAAAACGTTCGCCTTTGGCTCAGGTTTACAACGACATGCATGGATTGATTGTCGGAGTAGGAAAACACTATTGTTTGAAGGCGTCGCCTCGATGCGAGCAATGCCCGCTGCGGAAATTTCTGCCCCAGGTCAGTTCACCGCTACTCAAGAAGACAGCAGATTCCTCGTCGCTCTGCTCCTCGGAATGACAATACTTAACGAAGGTCTGATCAGGGTGAATTTCAAGCCGCCTCCGCACGGGCGGGACGCCCGCGCCTACATTGATACTTCGCGCGGGCGCAACAGACTCATTCCGGGTGCCCCATCCGCTTATAATTGAGCCGTAACGCCTGCCTATTCGCGAGCCGCGGATTTGCTGGCGGGCCAAAGACGTGTCTGCCCCCAATCCAATTCGGCCGACTCCAAAACCTTCCAGCCGGAAGAAAGTGATCATTCCGGTGGCCGCGGGCATCGTGTTGCTTTTTGGAATCCTGCTGTCGCTCACTTCCTTCGATCTTCCGCCAGCTCTGAGTCCCAATACCAACCAGCAACTGCTTTTTTTCGCTTCTCTTTCCGCGTTGACTTTTCTTCTTTTCGTCGCGCTGACCTTTGTCCTGGTACGCAATCTGCTGAAGCTGTTTGCCGAACGAAGGCTGGGTGTTCTGGGATCCAAGTTTCGCACGCGCCTGGTGGTGGCGAGCCTGTTGCTTTCTTTTCTCCCGGTAATCGGCATGTTTTTCTTCGCCTACGTGCTGATGAATCGCTCCATCGACAAATGGTTCTCCACTCCAGTGGAAGAGGTGCGCCGGGACACCGCTACCATGGCATCGCTGCTGGGCAGTTATGCCGCGCAGAATACCAGAGCCGAAGCCGAGTCGATTGCTGCCTCCCCCGAGACGCAACGTGCCTTTTCCGGCCACAGCTTTTCCGCAGTGGTAAACGAATTCCGCCGGCATGAGTCGACGCTTCAGGGCGGCTTCGCCCTGGCGATCGAAAACGGCGATGCGGAGGCTAGCTTCAATGCTCCAGCAGCCTGGCCTTTGTTGAAAGCCAAACTTCCGCTGGAGCGAGGGAATGCGGAAACCCCGCATCGTTTCACCTGGGAACAGACGGACTACGTCCTGGGAACCGCGCCGGTGGGCGATCACGGCCTGATCCTGGTAGCCATGCCGTTGCCCAAGAAGTTCTCCGAGACGGTAAAGCAGGTGGAAGCCAGTCAGCAGCGTTACCTGGACCTTGCCCATCAGCGCCGGTTGGTGCGCCGCACTTACATGGAGGTCCTGCTCTTACTCACCGTGGTGGTGCTTTTTGCTGCCACCTGGTTCGCTCTGTTTCTCTCCAAACTGGTCACGCGTCCGGTGGTCGCGCTGGCCGAAGCGACTCAGGAGATTTCCCGCGGACGGCTCGATTATCGGGTGGAAGTCCGGGCCGCCGATGAAATCGGCGATCTGGTCCAGTCATTCAACCGCATGGCGGAGGAACTGGAATCCAGCCGGCGCCAGATTGAAGCTTCCAGCCGCGAACTCAGCGCCGCCAATGTTGCCCTGGAGCAGCGCCGCCGCCACATCGAAACCATTCTGGAGAGCATTCCCAATGGTGTGCTTTCCCTCAATGCGGACCGCCGCGTCACTCATGTTAACAACGCCTTGCTGCGCTTGTTCCATCCCATGGGCAGCGAGTCGGGGACTCCGAAGGTACTGATCGGAGCATCGCTGAGCGATGTCTTCGCCCCAGATGTTCTGGAGGATCTTGAGCCGCTGCTGCGCCGTGCTGATCGCATGGACACAACTACGACCCAGATGGAAATGATGGTCCAGCGCGTCACGCTCAATGTTGCCATCACTGTGGCCAGACTCAAGCACGAGAGCCAAAGCCTGGGATATGTGCTCGTATTCGAGGATCTATCGGATTTGCTCAAAGCGCAGAAACAGGCTGCGTGGCGTGAAGTGGCGCGGCGCGTGGCCCATGAAATCAAGAACCCGCTCACCCCGATTGCGCTTTCTGCTGAGCGCATTCGCCGGCACCTGCAGCGCGGCAGTCCTCCTGATGCAGCCTCGTTGCGGGTTCTGCACGGCTGTGCTGAAACCATCGCCCAGTCGGTGGAAACAGTGCGCACTTTGGTGGACGAGTTTTCGACCTTGGCCCGCTTCCCCACCGCCCAGCCGCAGCCTGCCAACATCAACTTCATCGTGGAAAACGCCTTGGCCATGTTTGATGGACGCCTGGACAACATTCATGTCCGTACTTCCCTGGCGCCCGATTTGCCCAACGTTATGGCGGATCCAGAGGCCATGAAGCGGGCGCTGGCCAACCTGGTGGACAACGCTGCCGAAGCCGTGCAGGATGCCGTCTTCCGTGAGATTCAGATCTCCACCGCATTGCTGGTCAGCCGCGACGCAGTCGAGATCACGGTCGCCGATACCGGCCAGGGCGTCACTCGAGAATTGAAGGAGCGGCTGTTTCTGCCCTACTTCTCCACCAAGAAACGCGGAACCGGGCTGGGGCTGGCGATCGTGAGCCGCATCGTCGAGGATCATCACGGTTCCATTCGCGTGGAAGAAAATCAGCCGGTCGGCGCCAAGTTTGTGGTTGAACTGCCGGTGGTTCCTGAGTCGGTCGCGACATCCGCCAGCAATCTGCATGCATAACATTCTCATAGTGGATGACGAACCCAGTATTCGCCAGTCGCTTAAGGGCGTCTTGGAAGATGAAGGATTCAAGCCTTCCCTTGCGGAAAGCGGCGAGGCTTGCCTGGAAGTTTTGCGCAAGAGCGCCTTCGACGTGGTTCTGCTGGATGTGTGGCTGCCGGGAATTGACGGCCTGGAGACTCTGGGAAGGATCCGCGACCTGGAGAACGCTCCCGAGGTCATTATGATCTCCGGGCACGGCACCATCGAAACCGCGGTTCGCGCCACCAAATTGGGTGCCTATGATTTTCTCGAAAAGCCGCTTTCCATCGACAAGACCCTCATTCTGATCAAGAACGCGATCGATGCCAAGCGTTTGCGGGAGGAGAATCGCGACCTCAAGAAGCAACTGATCCCCAAGAGCGTAATTGTGGGCGACAGTATTCCGATGAAGGCGCTGCGGCAGCAAATCCAGATCATGGCGCCGACCAACGGCCGCGTGCTTATTTTTGGCGAGTCGGGCACCGGTAAGGAGTTGGTGGCCCACGCCATTCACGCCCAGAGCTTGCGCAAGGATGAAATGTTCGTCGAAGTGAATTGCGCCGCCATTCCCGAAGATATGATCGAAAGCGAACTTTTTGGTCACCGTAAAGGATCATTTCCCGGGGCAACCGGAGACAAGGAAGGAACCTTCCAGAGAGCCCATGGGGGCACCTTGTTTCTCGATGAGATCGGCGATATGAGCCTGAAGACGCAATCTAAGGTCTTGCGAACTCTCGACGAGCAGCGCTTCGTTCCCGTGGGAAGCGATGAGCCGATCACTGTGGACGCCCGGGTAATCGCTTCCACCAATAAAGACTTGGAAGAAGAAATCTCCAGAGGAAACTTTCGTGAGGATCTGTTCTACCGGCTGAATGTGATTCCGTTTTCGGTGCCGCCGCTGCGCGAGCGCAAGGAAGACGTTCCGCTCCTGGCACGGCATTTTCTGAAAGAGTTTTCTGCCACCTATGGCCGGCGCACGCGCGAAATCACAGACGATGCCATCGACACGCTGATGCGCTATTCCTGGCCGGGCAATGTCCGGGAACTGCGCAATGTGATCGAGCGCATTGTCATCATGAACCCGACCACCGTCCGCTTCGAGCGCAAGCATCTGCCGCCGCTGGTTCATCGCGATGGCATCCGCCGCGCTGCCGGCGGCGAATTCTCGACCTTGCACCAAGCCCGAGCGGCCTACGAACGAGACTACATCCTGAAGAAGTTGGATGAGAATCACGGAAACGTGAGCCGCACCGCGGAAGTCCTCGGCCTGGAACGCAGCCATCTCTACCGCAAAATGAAGACGCTGGGAGTCGCTGCCAAGGAATAAGCATCTCTGCCGTCGGCATTGCGCCACCGGGGAGGGGCTCAGTTTGATTTGTCATCCCGAGCAAGCGTTCTTTGCGCAGCGAGGGATCTGGGCGAGCCGCGCGAAGGGTCGCGTTCTTTGCGACCCAACAATCGCGCGCTTGGCTCGCCTCCATATGGAACTGAGCCACTACCCTCCCCCATTAGCGCTTGATCATGCGAATCTCGGTTCCGTTGTTCAGGAACTTCACATCGTCCATTAATTGGTTGATCAGATAGATGCCGCGGCCGCGGCTGGAGTAGATATTTTCACCATGCACGGGGCTGGGGATGGCGGCGGGATCGAAGCCATTGCCGGGATCGCGGACCACAATCAGCAGGCTTCGGTTCTCATCACAGGCCACATCGCACTCAATGACCTTCGAGGGATCCGACTTGGCCCCGTGTACCACAGCATTAGCCAGCGCTTCTGACAGTGCCAATTCGACCGCGTGCTCTTTGTCCGCAGCGCAGTCCGTCTCTCGGACGGCCCCCATGACCTGCTGCACCACCGAATCCACTGCATGCTTGTCAGCTGCGAGCGTGAGCTTGAGCTTCCAAATCACCTTATCGGATTCGAAGTCGAAGGTCGGCACGGAATTCGTGGATCAGGCCGTTTCAGCCGGGTTAGACTTCGGCTGTGTTTGTTTGATGCTACAGGCGCAGTGCGCGCGCTGGCAAGGTGAAACCATCTGCACAGGACTGCGTCCATTACGTCTTTCCGGGACCGGCCAGTGGCGCTAACTGCCGCCGCCAGTCCAGTTCCTCGATAAAAGCGTGCGACTCGCGCCAGGCCGGACTCACCTTGACAAACAGCTCCAGAAACACCCGCGTGCCGACCATCTTTTCAATCTGCAGCCGCGCGGCAGTGCCGATTTTCTTCAGCATCTGACCTTGCTTGCCGATCAGAATTCGCTTCTGCCCTTCCCGCTCGCAGTAGATCGCGGCCGCGATGCGCGTCAGCTTCAACCCTTCCTCGAACTGCTCGACCACCACGGTGGTCGCATACGGCAGTTCTTCACTCGTCTCCAGCAGCACCTGTTCGCGGACGATCTCCGCTACCATGAAGCGCATGGGCTGGTCGGTTATCTGATCCTCAGGAAAGTAGCGCGGGCCCTCCGGCAGATTTTCGATCACCTTCTCCAACAGCAGATCCAAGCCTTCGCGTTTGCGGGCCGAGAGGGGAATGATTTCCTTGAAATAGTAAAGTTTGTGGTATTCGTCGATGATGGGCAGCAGTTTGTCTTTCTGATTGCGTAACAGGTCGATCTTGTTCAGTAACAGGAAGACAGGCGTCCCCGATTTCTTGGCCATCCCAAGCACGAACTCGTCGCTCTGGCCGAATTTCCGGGTTACGTCCACAATCAGCAGGAGCAGGTCGCAGCCTTCCAGCGCCTCGCGCACCTCCGCCATCATCTTGCGGCCCAGCGAACTGTCCGGCTTATGCACGCCCGGCGTGTCAATGAGCACAACCTGTCCGCCTGGCTTTGCCTTTTGCTTGGGGACTTGCACGATTCCCAGGATGCGGTTCCGCGTGGTCTGCGGCTTCGGACTGACGATGGCCAGCTTTTCCCCTACCAGCGCGTTCAGCAGCGTGGACTTGCCGGCGTTGGGCCGGCCGAGAATGCAGACGAATCCGGAATGGAAAGACATGGGGAAATTGGTAAATTCCAATTTGTAATTTAGTAATTTGTCTTGGCAGCAGCTCTTCAATTACCAATTACAAATTACAAAATTACCAATCTACATCAGCCGCATCTGTTTGGGCTGAGCCACCGAGATTCGCACGCGCTCGACTCGCCGCTCCGTCGACTCCAGCACTTCGAAGCGCAGCCCGTCTTCTTCAATCACTTCGCCCTTCTGTGGAATCCGGCCGGCCATCTCGCTCACTAATCCGGCCACCGTAGCCGACTCTTTGCCTTCAGGACGCATGCCAAACAACTCGTCCAGCCGGTCAACGTCCATGTTTCCGGGCACAATATACGATTGATCGCTTTCACGGACGACGTCAGCTTTGTCGTGTTCGTCGCTAATCTCGCCGACAATTTCTTCGACCAGGTCCTCAATCGTGACCAGTCCCGCGACTCCGCCGTACTCGTCCACCACGATCGCCATGCGGATGTTGTTCTTTTGCATTTCGCGCAAAAGATCGCTTCCCAGCTTGCTCTCGGGCACAAAGTACACGTCCTTACGCATCAGTGTGTCCACAGTGCGGGTGTGGGCCTCAGTGTCCGGCACCTGCAGCACGTCTTGCGCATAGACGATCCCTTTGATGTTGTGGATTGTGCCCTCGAACACGGGCACACGGGAGAATGGCTTGTCGCGCAACAACTCCACAAACTGCTCGACCGTGGTGTTGGTGGGCACGGCGACGATTTCCGGCCGCGGTTTCATGGCTTCGCGCACCGTCTTTTCCCCAAATTCCACCACCGACTGGATCAGGTCGCGGTTGCTTTCATCCAGGATGCCTTCCTCTTCGCCCGCCTCGATCAGCGCGTCCACCGCTTCCGACTGGCTTTCCGGTTGCTCTTCGGAATGTTCTTTGGTCAACGAGGTTACCGACTGCAAGAATCCCAGCACCAGAGTTACCGGCAAAACCAGATAGATGAGAATTCGCAAGAACAGCGCCCATCGCACGAGCCATTGGCCCTTGGTCCGCGAGAACAGCAGGAACGGCAGGAAACGATTGCAAATGATCACGGTTAGAATCAGGCTCAATGTAGCTTGGAGAATCTCGTAGATGGTCCATGACCGGTCGCGGAATACAGTGAAGCCCACCAGAAGGGCAATTGCCGCCATAGTCATCTGCGCGAGCACGGCCATCGAAAGTGAGGCTCGGGTGCGGCTTACATGCAGCCTGGGCTCCACGTCCTTTTCGAAAGCATCGATGTTGTCCTGAAACTCGCGGGAAAGAAATTTGCCAATCTCGGTGTAAAGCCGGTCCACGTAGGAGACCAGAGTCAGCAGCCCCGGCAGCAAGAGCAGCACGATTGCGATGGCAAAGTTCATTTCGATGTCCGTATCGCGCGAGCGCCGCCGCGCGCGGCCTGACCGTTGGCTTTCCTGATCGTTCTTGTCTGCCTGTTTTGCGGAGTCTTTGCGTTCCTTTCGGTCAAGAGCTTTGCGCGGTCTCTCGTAGGTTGCGCAGTCCGCTCAATCAATCCCGCCGGCAATCCGAGCGACACGCGCAGGCGTTCTTCTCTTCGCGCCATCTCTCCTTGATCGTGCTGATGGTCGTAGCCGGCGAGGTGAAGCACGCCATGCAACGTCAGAATCTTGATCTCCTCCGCCACGGTGTGCCCCAACCGCCGTGCATTCTGTCCCGCGATTTCAGCCGAGATGGCTACTTCCCCTACCAGGCCATTCATGAGCCCAGGCATTGCCGGAAACGATAGCACGTCCGTGGGCTTGTTGTTTCCCCGGAAACGCTGATTCAGCCGCTGCAACTCGCGGCTGTTCGTGACCAGCACATTGACCGCTCCCCGCAAATGCGCGGCACGGCTAGCCCGGCCCACAAATCTCGTCAGGGCAACCTGGTTCAGCCCCGCTACTCGTTTCCGCAAAATAACCAAGCTTGTCTCCCACGGTCTTCGTTCCTTACGACCGTTGTTGGCGACCTCCGAGGTTTTCCCGACTGCGGCGCCGCAAAAAGCAAACAGGAGGGCTACAGTGAAACGCCCTCCCGCCCAAGTCTACGATCCTATTCTTTGCTCTGTGCCTCTGCGGACGATACAGAATTCTTTTGTGGCAGCGTGGCGTCCGCTCCATTCGTCTTGCCATTTACACTGTTCCGAGTCTCGATCAACGACATCTGCTCTTCCGCAATCTTTGCCTTGTGCTCATCGTACGCGCGGATAATACGCTGCACTAGATGGTGCCGCACCACGTCGCTTTCATCGAAATAGACGAACATCAGCCCTTCGACACTCTTTAGAATGTCCACCGCTTCGAGCAACCCGCTGCGGCGCGCGTTGGGAAGATCAATCTGGGTCACGTCGCCGGTGATCACTGCCTTGGAGTTGAATCCGAGACGCGTCACGAACATCTTCATCTGCTCCGAGGTGGTGTTCTGCGCCTCGTCCAGAATCACGAACGAATCGTTCAAGGTGCGTCCGCGCATAAATGCAATGGGCGCGATCTCGATCACGTTCTTCTCCAGATAGCGATCGACTTTCTCCGGCTCCAGCATGTCGTAGAGCGCGTCGTAGAGCGGCCGCAGGTACGGGTCGATCTTGTCCTGCAACGTTCCCGGAAGGAATCCCAGGCGTTCCCCGGCTTCCACCGCCGGACGCGCCAGAATGATCCGGTTCACTCGTTTGGCCAGCAGCGCGGAAATGGCCATAGCCACAGCCAGGTAGGTCTTCCCTGTGCCAGCCGGGCCGATGCCAAATACCATGTCGTGCTTTTCGATGGCTTCCAGATATCGCCGCTGGTTCAAGCTCTTAGGCTGCACCGTTCGCCGTCCAAAGGAGCGCTGCTTCCCGGCTTCGGCCAGCCCTCGCAGTGAGGCCTTGGGATCGGCCATCAGCACGCGCAACATGCTGTTCAGGTCGCCATTGTTGAAGCTGTGTCCGGAGCGCTGCAGGTGGTCGTAATCGGCGAAGACTTGCTCGGCGCGGGCAACGTCGCGGGCCGCTCCTTCCAGTTCAATCGAGTCGGATCGCAGGTCAATGTTGATGTTCAGGCCGTTTTCCAGCACATGCAGGTTTTCGTCCCTGGTGCCGAACAGGGTCTCAATGTGCGGAGTTATCTCGATGCTCTTCTTCATTCGGTTTTTGCGATCCTCGTGGGGAAACGGCCACTCTCGGCCATCCGGCGCGACGGCAGTTGGTTTGGACGGAAGAAACATCGTCCGATTGCGCACAAAGAATTCTTCTGCCTGGAGGTGGAACCCGCCGAGATGCTCGCTCCCGAGGTGCAAGCAACTACCATTGAGGATAGGGTACGCCGTGCCTTGGATGGGAGTCAATGCCAGGCGGTTGAAAACCCGCGGTGCGGGCCAGATGGCTTCGCATGGCAGGCGTCGGCCATGGTGCTAGCTTTCGATGCCTGCGGGGAGTCGCGGATCGGTCTCCACGCCAGTTTTACGGGACCATATCCATTTGACCAGCCGCGACTTACTACCGTAGAATAGGTCGTTCGGTACCCACCGGAACATCTAGAACAATCAAGAGAAACGAAGGTAAACGAGCTTACATGGCAAATCATTTTTCGGCGCTGAAACGCGCCCGTCAGACCTCGAAGCGTACTGTCCGCAACCGCGCCAACACTTCGCGCCTGCGCACGGCGCTGCGCCAACTGCGCGAATCGCTGGCCAAAGGCGACAAGACGACGGCCGAGCAAGTTTTCCGGCAGACCGTCTCCGCCCTCGACAAGGCGGTGCAGAAGGGCGTGATTCACAACAATACCGCATCCCGCTACAAGTCGAGGCTCAGCGCCCGCCTGCACGCCGTGAAATAAGTCGCTCTCGGCTTTCAGCTTTCAGCTCTCAGTAAAAGGCAGACTTCCGGTCTGACGATTCTGTCTTCCGACGTCACAGCCTCCTGGTATGTACGTCACAGCCTGAGGGTTGGCCTGAGTGGTACCTTCGCTCAGACCAATCCGGATGGCGACGTCAGCTCAATCCGCTCCAGTTTCGCAGCAAGCTCGTTTTGCGGAAGAAGTGCGCCACACGCGCTTTGCCATGCGTCTTTCCCTGCTCTTCGGCGTGGTGATGCTGATCGGCAAAGGCACTGCCTACTTTCTTACTGGTTCGACTGCCATCCTCTCGGACGCCGCCGAGTCTGTGGTTCACGTCATCGCCGTTAGTTTCGCGGCATACGCCCTCTGGCTAAGCACTCGCCCTGCGAACCAACGTTTTCTGTATGGCTATGAACGCATCACCTTTTTCTCCGCCGGTTTCGAGGGTGCCATGATCATTGTGGCCGCGATCGCGATTCTCTATGCGGCCATCCACAAATGGGTAGCCGGGTTGCAACTCGAGCACCTTGGTTTGGGCACTGTGTTCGTGCTTGCGGCAGCCTTCGTGAACGCGGCGCTGGGCTGGTATCTGATTCGCACCGGCCGGCGCAACAATTCGCTGATCCTTGAGGCCGACGGCAAACACGTGCTCACGGATAGCTGGACGAGCTTCGGCGTCGTGGCCGGCTTGGGTCTGGTAATGCTGACCGGATGGAAGCCGTTCGATCCCATCTGCGCCATCGTACTGGGGCTGAATATTCTTTGGTCGGGTGGTCACCTGGTCTGGAGGTCGGCTCGCGGGCTGCTTGATTACTCCGATCCCCTCTTGGGGCGCGATTTGGGGCAGAAGCTGGATGCGCTCTGCTCCGAACTCGGGCTCCAATATCATGGCGTGCGCTTCCGGACTACTGGCTATCGCCTGATGGTCGAGCTGCATCTTCTATTCCCCTACAACTCTCCGGTGGGACAAGCCCATCACCGTGCGACACAACTGGAAGAGCGACTGCCTGGGATTCTGGGCGTTCCGACCGAAGTGCTGACCCATCTGGAAGCTCTGGAAGATCACGGCGACGTGCATCACGACGAGCATTACACTGGCCGGCCGGAGTAGTCGCTTCTTGCGCTTCGACAAAACGACGGCCTACAACACCACGTCGAAATATTCTTTGAGAGCGGCCTGCCGTTCCTGGTCCGTGGCCAAGAACCATTCCTCCCGGGTTCCATTTTGAGTGATGATCAGTTTGCCGTCCGCTAACGTGATTCGCCCTTCCGGGGTAGCCCTGCTGCACACACTTCTCCGAGTGAACGGCGACTCGGGCGAGGTCTGGTGGTAATGACACATGGGAGCAAAGTCGCCGAGACGTCGCGGGATCAGAGTAAAGGAATATTGCCGCTTCCAACTTCCATCGGGCTCTGTTCTCTCCACGTGCAGTGAGCCGTGCTCCTCGATGATGCGATAGCTCCGGCCGTCCTGCGGTTGCTCGCGGCCTGGCTTCAGAAGAAGTGGTTCGAGAAAGCAATCGCCGAAGCCGACATCGGCCAGCCAGGGATCGTCGAGATCAATTCTTAACGTGAGGTGATCGAACTCGGGACTCTGGCTGCCATCGTCGCGGGGGACGCGGGCGGAAAGCAGCGTGACTGTGAATCCGAGCTCACGCAGCAGCACCGCAAATGCCCCGTTTAGCTCGTAGCAGAAACCGCCGCGCCTGCCCTCGACGATCTTGCGGATGAAAGTGTTTTCATCGCAGATGATCGTTCGGCCGAGAGCGATGTCGAGATTCTCGAAGGGAACGGCGAAGAGGTGGGCGCGATGAAGATTATGTAATGTTTCCAGCGTCGGTTCTGCCGGGGCGGTGTAGCCGATGCGGTCGAGATAGGCGGGAAGATTCACGATTAAACGTCGAGAAAGGAAGGTTACATGATGCGGTCGTGCTTCGCGAGGTTATGCTTCGCGCAAAGGATCTTCGGAAAGAGTACTACGGAAATCTGAATGGCCAAATGCTAATTGCTAAATGCTACCCGCTCTCTTCAAACCGGCAACTCCTCCTGCGACCAGCCCGGCACGTCGGCAGTCGGCTCGGCCGTCAGATCCAGCACCAGCTTTTCCAGCACCAGCCGTTTGCTCGGAGGATTCGAGCGCAACGCCAGATCCGTCTTCGCGACCAGTCGAATCGCCCGCGTCAGTTCGCGTTTCGACTTGTAGCGGCGGGCTTGCCTGATGATGTCGTCGGCGGCAAACGGAGGCACGCGGAAGCCTTGCCACAACGCCGCCCAGAGCATCCTCTGATCGCGGACGTTGCGCTCGAGGATCACCAGCATCTGGCGAAAGGTCTTGGCCAGCATATAGAGGTGTCCGATTGCGGCTTCATCGCCTTCCCCAGTGGTCAGAATCGCGTCCAGCATTTCCAGCGCCCGAACTCGATCTTTCGCTGAAATTGCATCGGTCAGCTCATACAACGATCGTTGCTTGGCCGCAAGCACCATCGTTTCCACATCGCCCAGCGTGATGCGTTTCTTCTCGCCGACGTAGAGAATCAGCTTCTCCAGTTCGTTGGAAACCATCATCATGTCGTTGCCCAGCGCGTCCACCAGCTCTCGAGCGGCGTCGGCATCAATCTTTATCTCTCGGGTTGCGCAATATTCGCCGATCCAGCGCACGGCCTCGCTTTCTTCTACCCGGGCCAGTTCGACAATCACGCAGTACTGGCCCAGGGTTTCGCGAATCCGCTCGTAGCGGTCTTTGTCGGTCATGTCCATGCGGCGCGCGTCAGCCGGAATGCTGATGTGATCGGCGACGAAGATCAGCACCGCGTCGGGGTTGGGATTTTTGCAGTACTCTTCGATGGCAGCCAGCTTCTCTTCGTTCGAACCTCGCCCAAACAGATTCTTCACGCCCCGGATGAAAAAGACTTGAAACGGAGCCATCAATGAGGGCGTACGCGCGCGGTCCAGGATTTCCGCCAGATCGGTTTCGGCCAGATCAAATTCGAAGAGACTGAAGTCGCGCAAATCGGCAGGGACCAAGTGCTCGATGATGGCTTCGCGGCAGCGTTTGCGGAAAAATACCTCATCGCCTACAAACACGTAGGCCGGGCGCAGCTTGCGCGCCTGCACCTCCGATACAAAGCGGTCGGCCTGGGCAAAAGCTCGCATCAGTTTTCCTGGCATTCGCAAACACTACAGATCCCTCGCGATGCTCGGGATGACGACAAGAATATTTCTTGCCACATCGAGTTCATCACTGATTTGACGCGCTTCATTCAGAACCCCTCTAGCATATTCGAAACCAGGGTTTGGGCAAAATCGCGCGATAGCCGTTGAAATGCCGGCGAGTCTTCCTCGAAGAAGCTGTTGAGGTCGCGCGAGACTTCGTACTGCTCGCGAAATAGATACGATGGATTCTGGTAGAGAACTTTGCCCTGCTTATCGACCAGGGCTACTTTCATGGAGATCGCGACCATCACGCTGGCTGCGCGTCCGGTCTGCGAATCATAGGTCAACGGTGTCGTGTACGTGGAAAGTACGGTGCCGTGCAACGTCGCATCCGCATCGCTGTTGACTTGATTGAGGACATGGTAATGGGTGCGCGTGACCAACTCCCTCACCACTGCAGACGTCAGCATCTGCTCGATCTTGAATGTCTGAGTTTCGTTCACGAAGGCGGGGACCGCAATGGTGCGGACATTGTCAGGAATGGTTACCGCGTGTCCCGCAGTGCGGTAGCCGCAACCGGCGCCGAAAGCAGAGACTAGGATGGCCAGCCCAATAACCGGAAAATAGACTGCCCACTTCAGACCCGCGGGCAAGAGAGCCCGCGCCACCGGCCTCATTGGATTTTGCCCCGGGGGCGGGTCGCAGCAATGGTTTCCGCACATTCCACGGCGGTCAATGCGGCAATCCGCAGATTGTCGGAGGCGGCCCACAGCCAGAATCCGCTGGTCTGGTTCGCGTCCGGAACGACGGAGACCTGAACATCGCCCTGCCCTGCCGCGCTTACGTTAGTCGGAGAATCTTCGGCCCCAGGCGTGACATGCATGTGGTCCCCGGTCAGGGCCTGCGAAATGCTCTCGGTATCGGCCACCTGCCCGATTTCCACGTGAATAGCAAAGGCATGCCCGTGGAAGATGGGAGCCTGCACCAGCAGCAGGGATGGGATAGGCGCACCTTGCCCGGCAATCCGCCGGTAATGTTTCAGGACCCGCTCCTCTACCGTGGCCAGCGCGGGTACGGATTTCTCGCCATAGCGGGACACCATGTTGAAAGCCACCTGAGTATCGAAAATATTCTTCGGCAACTGCTGGAACGAAAGCAGGTTCACCGTCTGCTCGTGGAGTTCGTCCATGCCTTTCTGTCCATGCTCAGAAGCGGGCTCAAATACCATGGCGACGGCCCGCTTTACCTCTGCCGCTTTCTGCACACGCAACAGCAGCAGCGCGAGCACAACAGCGGCGGGATGCGCAACAACCGCCGGTCCGGGCTGCAATTCCGGGATTAACGGCTGACCTAGTTGCCGCTCGATCCAGGGTGCGCGCACCTGGGCACCCGGCTCATCTTCCAGCCCGTAGGAAAGATCGACGATGGCGCTGCCCGCGTCGCGCGCTGTTTTCCAGTTCCTGCGGGTGCATTCCGGATCGGAAGCGAAGAACGTAAAGTCTATCTTCTGGAATTGCTCGGTGCGGACGTTCTGGATGAACGAGACTTCGTCTCCCACCGTCTCCAGCTGCCCCAGCAACTCATCGTCGTCCAACAGCTTGATGTCTAGCGAGGGAAAATTGCGGTCGTTGAGTACCTCCGCAACTTCCTTCCCTTTGAGGGTGCCCGCGCCGACAATGGCGAGACGATAGAGGTTGCTTCCGCGCTCGGGCCCGGCTTGCGAGACAGCAGCGGATTTGACATTGGAAGTCACGAGGTTTGCGACACCTCCTTGTACGCCGGAGGAGGTGGGTTCCGCTTGCGCCGGAAAACCCACTGCAAACGCCAAAACACACCCGAGGCCATATAAGTGAGCGCGAGGATGAACAGCACCCATTGGGAGAAGAACCAAATCGCGGCGAACAACAGGCCGAACAGGATAATCAGCCGGAATGGCTGCCGCGAGCGGAAATCAATATCCTTAAAGCTGTAGAAGCGCCACGTGCTCACCATGAGATAGGCGGCCGTTGCGATGGTAAGCATCCACACGATACAGATCCCCACCGAGGCAATCGGGTCACCACCGGAAAAATGCACCACCGCCGCAATCACCCCTGCTCCCGCCGGGATTGGCATGCCGACAAAATATTTCTTGCCTGGGCGCCCTGGATTCAAAGGCTGCGGATTGGTCGTAATATTGAATCGTGCCAGCCGGCTTGCGCCCGCCATCAGGAAAAGAAAGCTGGCGATGGCGCCCAACTGAATCAATTTGCCAGTCAACTCAGAAGATCCCATGAAAACGGGCAATTGGCGAAAACCCCACATCCAAGCCAGCATCGCCGGAGCAACTCCGAAGGTGATAACGTCCGCCAGTGAGTCCAGTTCCCGGCCGAAGGCGCTGCTGGTGTGAGTCATGCGTGCAATTCGTCCGTCCAAGCCGTCGCACACGAATGCGATGCCGATCGCCTTGGCCGCGAAATCAAAATGCCAGGGCTCGACAACAGTGGCGTGGGTGACCTGCAAAATCGCGTAATAGCCGAGCGCGATATTCGCGGTAGTGAAGAGCGAAGGCAGAATGTACATGCCTTTGCGCAGCCGTCGCGGAGGCTGGTCTTCCACGCGCCGCTTCGGAGTCTCCTCAGTTTCCGGTCCCATTACCGTGCTCCCTGTCTCGTTTTGGTGGCCCCGCTCTCGCCAAGGGACTCCAGTTCGGGTTGCAACAATGCGAGCACGCTGGACCCACCTTTCACCCGCTCCCCCACTTTGACCTGAAGGCTGGCGGAACTGTCAACAAAAACATCCACGCGGGACCCAAATTTGATCAGGCCTACGCGCTCTCCGCGTTGTACCCGGTCACCCACCTGCTTGGTGAATACGATGCGGCGCGCTAGAAGCCCCGCGATCTGCTTGAAGACGACGCTCTGGCCTTCACCTACAACGGTAACCACGTTCTGCTCATTCTGCTCGGCCGAGGCGCAGTTCATCGCGTTGAGGAACTTTCCCCTTCGATACCTTACCTCTCGAATTACCCCACCAATCGGGGAGCGATTCACATGCACATCAAAAACGTTCAAGAATATGCTGATCCGGGTATGCGGGACTTCCTCGAGCATTATCCGGGAGACGTCGGTGACCTTACCATCGGCCGGAGACACAAGCGCTGCAGGCGCGGTTGGAATCACCCGGTCTGGATCACGGAAGAACCACAAAACAAACGCCGCCAGGATCAGGGTGGGGAAGGCCCAAAGCGGTCGGGCGAGCCACGCGATCAACGCGCCAGCGCCAAGAAGAGGAAACGCGTAATAGTAAGCGTCACGAACCATTTTGGGAGGCTACGAGGATTATAGTGCAGGGCTCTGAAGAAAGTAGCGAGTAGCTGGGGGATAGTAGTCGGGCGCTACCCACTAGCTCCTAGCGACCAGCTACCAACCCCTGCTACTATCTCCTAAGTGCAAACAAAAAAGGCGCTTACACGCGCCTTGTGCGAGGAACATTACCCCCTCTACGGTGCAACCGCAGGTGGTTGGAGCTTGCTTAGGCTACCTGGTGCTGAAGCTGTTGCCGGTAGTGCCGCTCAATACCTTCCATCTGATCCTTGAGGCGGAGCTTCAGCTTCTTTAATCGCACTTCTTCTAATTTTTCGTCGTCGGTCAGATAGCGTTTTTGGGTAAGTGAATCAAGACGTTGTTCGTATTGCGTGTGCTCCGTCGCCAGCTTGCGGAACTCGTCGTGATTGGCGATGAGCTGGTCTCTAGAATTTAACATCCAGCAGACCTCCTAACCGGGTTTTGACTGTTAAAAGTTACCACACCTCCTTGGGCGGCTTCAATGCAAAATTTCATAGAACTTCTCCTGAATTTTCAGCGGGTTGGAGCGATCTGCACCATCGCCAGTGCAATTTCACGGGAGGTCGATTCGATAGCCGATGGCATCTTCGTCGGGCTCGCGATAGTAGAGCTTGCGACGCCCGCTCTCCGTAAATGCGCATTTCTCGTACAGATCCCGTGCTGCCAGATTGGATTCCCGCACTTCAAGAAAAATGGCCTTTGCACCTCCACTGCGCGCCATCTCAAGAAACTCGCCCAGAAGCCTTGTCCCCAGTCCGCGGCGTCGCGCCGGGCCGGTGACCGCGATGTTCTCGATTTCCCATTCCTGATCCAGCACGCGGGCGATGACGAACCCGCGCACGCTGGTTCCTTCCTCCAGAACCAGCGCCACACGGGATGGCCCTTCGCTGGAGAACGCGGCTTGATACTGCGCGAGCGACCAGTGCGCGGCGCTGGCAGCATCCTTCTCCAGCGCCAGGAGGGCGGGAATGTCAGCGGCCATGGCAGAACGGATTCTCAAGTGTCGCGCCGGCGTCTCGCCGGCTTTTATCGTGGTCAAGCTAACTGCTAAAAGCCAACGGCTAACGGCCGCCTTTCGCGAAAATCTCTGCGTCCGAGCGCCGGATGTAGTTCGCTTCCAATTGCTCAGGCAAGACCGTTTGCCCGGATAAGATTTTCTTCCATCCGAGCCGCGCGATAGCGTCGCTGCGCGGACGTTCAATCTCCTCCACTCGCAGTCCTGCTGACCGGGCTGCTTCCGCGACGGCGTGGTCAGGTGTGAGGGTGAGGCGGGTATCGGCAGCGGCGAGAAACTCTGCCAGGGTCAGCAGTCGTTCGCCGAAGGCCGTTGTTCCCTTTCTCGCGTCATACTCACCGGCATAAATTTCGCCGCGTCCCGCATCCAACGCCGCCAGCACCTTCGCCTCTCCATGCGCGGCCGCCACCGCTTGGAGCAGTGAGACTGCCGCGACAGGCTGGCACAAGACTTCCGCCAGAGCCTTGATTGCTGCCAGGCCCACTCGCAGCCCCGTGAATGACCCGGGGCCGGAAGCCACGGCGAATGCCGCAAGATCGCGCTTGCTGAATCCGTGCGCGGCAAGCAATGCAGCGATCTGCGGCACCAGTTGTGCCGAGAACGTTCCGCCCGCGAGGGGGACGACCTCGATGATCCTGCACTCGTCCGCCAGGCCACACTCCGCGAGTGCGATGCTGCCGTGTTTCCCGGAAGTGTCGGTGGCGAGCAGAAGCATAATGAAGTACTGCGACAAGAACAGGTCCCTCGACTCACCTCGGCGCACCAGTGCGTCAAGGATCGCTCGGGATGACGGCGCTCAAGATTTCCGGAATGACACCATCCGTGTAGATCCGTGAAAATCCGTGGCGACTCAATGCGCTTCCACAAGCTCCAGCAGCACCCCACCCGTACTCGACGGATGCACAAACACGTACCGATGACCGCCGGCTCCGAGCTTGATTTCGTTCGAGACCAGCCGCACGCCGTCATTTTTCAGACGTTCGACGACCGCCGTCAAATCCGGGACTCGCAGCGACACATGGTGCAAGCCTTCGCCGCGTTTGGCAATGAACTTGGCAATGGCCGAGTTCTCCGACGTGGGCTCCAGCAGCTCCAAGCGGCTCTCGCCGACCGGGACCATTGCCAGACGCACCTGCTCGGCCTCGACTACTTCTTCCGGCGAGACGCTCAGCCCCAGCTTCTGGTAGATGCTCTTGGCTGCCGCCAGCGACTTCACCGCGATTCCGAGATGATCAATTGTGAACATCGCACTCTTCCCTTCTTCCTTGTCATCCCGAGCGAAGCTGGACGGTTCGTTCGCGAACCGTCTTGCGTAGTCGAGGGATTTGCTTTGACCGATCCCGAGCCCAGCCTGCCAGACCTGTTTCGGGACGGCACAGCAGATTCCTCGACTCCGCTCGCAATGACAACTATAAGAATGCCGGGAGATCCGCGCCGCCAGGCGGACGTCGGCGTCCGCTCCTACGTGGTCTTTCCCAACTTGCCGACAATCTCCTCCACCAGCGTATACGGGTCGCGCTTGTGCACGGCGACCTCCGCGGCATAGCGCGTGATGCTGCCGTCTCCCATATGCTCGTGCGCTTTATCCAGCAGCGCATCGCGCAGCATCTCGATGAGCCGCTCGCGCCAGTTCTCAATACTGTGCTGGAGAACCAGATTTTCCGTGTGCAGATACGCCTCGTATTCCGCAATCGCCGCGGCCAAGTCCGTGATCCCGGTGCCCTCGCTGGCTACCGTCTTCACGATCGGCGGTGTCCAATTGTCGCTGCGCACGGCCAGCGATTGCAGGGCTCGAATCTCCCGCTCCACCCGTTCGGCGCCTTCGCGGTCGCTTTTGTTGATCACAAAAACGTCGGCAATTTCCATGATGCCCGCCTTGATGCTCTGCACGTCGTCGCCCATGCCCGGCACAAGGATCACGACCGTGATATCCGCCAGGCGCACGATGTCTACCTCATCCTGGCCCACGCCGACGGTTTCGATCATGATCAGGTCGCGCCCGGAGGCATCGAGCACCGTGGCCACGTCAGCCGTGGTTCGTGCCAGCCCGCCCAGAGAGCCGCGTGTAGCCATGCTACGAATGTAAATCCCCGGGTCGGAAAAATGATCCTGCATGCGGATACGGTCGCCCAGGATCGCACCGCCCGTGTAGGGGCTAGTGGGATCGACGGCGATGATTCCGACTGTGCGATTCTGCTGGCGATAGTGCTTGGCCAGTTGATCGACCAGCGTGCTTTTGCCCGCGCCGGGCGCGCCGGTCAGGCCGAGAATCCGTGCGCGGCCAGTTTGCGGGAATAACGTTTTTAGCAGTTCCGACCATCCTGGGCTGCGGTTCTCGACGGTGCTGATGGCCCGCGCCAAAGTTCGCGTGTCGCCGGTGCGCAGGCGATCAATCCATTGTTGGAAGTCGTGGTTCAACCGACTAGTGTAGAACACGAATGGTTGCGCGAAAATAGTGAATGAATTGAAGCGCCTAGACACGAGGCATGGCACCTGATTCCGCGAACGAAGATCATAATATACTCGTACTATCTTCATATTTGCATCTTAATATGGTATGATTGATTTTCCCGAAGGTAGAAGCCATGCCCAGAACACGAAGCCGGAGCAAAGCCCGGAAAACGTTTTCGCTGTCTCGTGAAACGGTGCGGTACCTCGAGTCGCTGCGCAAGGAGAAGAAGAAGGATTCAATGTCCTCTGTGCTGGAAGATGTTATCCGACAGCAGCAGCAAAGCAAAGAGATGGAGCGCATCTCGGCATCGGTGACCCGTTACTACGATTCTCTCAGTCCCGAAGAGGTCGCCGAAGATCGCGCCTGGGGCGACTTTGCCGCAACCCAGTTTCCCAGCGAGGACTAGCCATGAAACGAACCCCTTTGCGTGGGGAAATCTGGTATGTCAAGCTTCCCACCGATCCGCCGGAAAAAGCCGCGAGGCCCGTGATTATTGTTTCTCTAGACGCCAGGAACCGTCACCTCGGCGCTAGCACAGTTCTAGTCGCGCCCTTGACCGGTTCTGTGGAAAAGAATTTCGAGACCCACATCCCACTCTCGCCAGGGGAAACCGGCCTTCATGCTTCCAGTATCCGGTGTGAAGATCTGACTGTCGTGAAAAAGGAGTTCCTCGTCGAACCGAAATTCCCGCTTCGCACTCTGAGCAACACACGCGTATGCCAGATCGCCGACAAAGTGCGCATCGCCATGGGCTGCCCGGAAGAGTAGTGCATACTCATCGTCACTCGGACGTCAGGCTCGGAGGGGAGCGCCACCTGGACCAATCTTCAAGAGGCGACGCGCAATCGAGCCAAGAAGCGGATACTCGGCCCACTCCCCACGGCTGGCTTTGATTCCGTAAACAATGGCAATCACAAGCATCAAAACGAACATGCCGATGAAACCGAACCAGATTAACGGAAACATAAGGAAGATTGCCAAAGGTGATGCCGCGCTGTTGCCGCCACTCGAATGGGCAACGAACAGGACCATGGTGACAAACCACAGAACCACCAAACTTCCCATCAAAATCAAGTATGAAATTTGCAGAAAAAGAGCCTGCAAAGCGTGGAAAGACACAAATCGGGAGTCGCGTTTAATCAGGAAGATGATCAGCGGGCCGAGCCACCAAAAAAAAGCCTGGAGGACGTGCGCCAACATTGCCATCGTCCGTTCTTCCTGGGTGGGTTCCACTGAGTTGAGCGGTGCAGCGTTTCCCATACAGAGGAGAAACCTACCACAAAGCTGGAGCGGTGGAAACGAGAAAGTCGTTTCTCGTCGGCTGCTTTTGCCAAAGTGCCGAGCTTTGCTCGGCCTCGACCCTTCGACTTCCCCCTCGACTTCGCTCGGGGCTACGGCAAAGCAGGGCAGGCTCGCGAGGGCGCCCGTCCCCACACAGTCTGTGGCAATCTGAAAGCTGACGGCTGAGAGCTGACAGCTAATCCTTCAGCAACTGCCGGGCGATCACCAGCCGCTGAACCTCACTCGTTCCCTCGCCGATTGTGCACAGCTTCACATCGCGATAAAACTTTTCCGCTGGATAGTCTTTGATGAACCCGTAGCCGCCGTGAATCTGCACGCCTTCATTAGCGCAGCGAACCGCCACTTCGCTGGCGTATAACTTCGCCATGGAGGACTCGAGCGTGGTCTTCAGTCCCGCGTCTTTCATGGACGCCGCCCGAAACGTCAGCAGCTTGGCGGCCTCGATCTCGGTCGCCATGTCGGCCAGCTTCCACTGGATCGCCTGAAACTCGCTGATGGCTTTGCCGAACTGCTTGCGCTGTTTGGAGTAATTGAGCGCCGCTTCGTACGCGCCCTCGGCCATGCCCAACGATAGCGCCGCAATCGAGATCCGCCCGCCATCGAGCACGTGCATGGCATCGATAAACCCATCGTCTTCCTTACCCAAGAGATTCTCTGCGGGAATGACGCAGTCTTCGAAGATCAGCTCAGCCGTGTCACTTGCCCGCAATCCCAGCTTGTTTTCCTTTTTTCCCGGACGGAAGCCCTTAGCACCCTTGTCCACGATAAATGCCGACAGCCCATGCGTGTGCGCGGTGCGGTCGGTCACGGCGATCACCACCAGCACATCGGCGTAGTGCCCGTTGGTGCAGAATGTCTTGGTGCCGTTCAGCACCCAACTGTTTCCCTTGCGCACTGCCGTCATACGCGCGCTGCCCGCGTCTGACCCGGCCGACGGTTCGGTTAGTCCCCAGGCGCCGATGTACTCGCCAGTTGCCAGCTTGCTGACGTATTTCTTCTTCTGCTCTTCGGTGCCGGCGAGAAAAATATGGTTGGTGCACAGCGAGGTGTGTGCCGCGACGATGATGCCCACCGAGCCGTCCACGCGAGAGAGTTCTTCGATCGCGGTGACGTACTCGATGTAGCCCATTGCCGCCCCGCCGTACTCGTGCGGGAAGATGCTGCCGAGCAAGCCCAGCTTGCCCAGTTCCTTGATCGTGGCCAGGGGAAATTCCCCCGCCTCATCCCATCTCATGACGTTGGCAGCGATCTCGCGCTCGGCAAACTCGCGCACACTCTTCTTCAGATGCAGTTGTTCTTCGTTCAATAGGAAATCCAAGTGTCCTCCGGTCAGGCAGCCGTCTCGCCGCGCCCCAATTCGCACGCAGTTCCGCTGCGAAACATTTGATTAAAGCACAACAAAGCAGGGAGTGAAAGTTACTGCGTGTGGGAAAAAACAAAATCGCGGAAAGGGGCACTTTTACTGGCCTTGCGAGCGTTCCTGCGCCAGAAACCAACCGACCGATTGGTCGCGAGCGGAGGTCGTTTCAGGCGGATTTCTTATCCCCCGCTCCGAGAATCTTGGGCGCCATCCACAACGGCGCTACGAACACATGGGCAGGATTGGTAAGGAATGCGGGCGCTGCTCCATGACGAAAAACACCTGGCGACAGCCGCCCCGGCAGTTCCCGCTCACGGTGAACTCATCGCGTTCGGGGTTAAACTGTCGCTTCCGCCACCGAGATAAATCGCTCGAACACTTCATTGGAGAGGAGCCGGCCGCGATCTGTAAGCCGAATCACATCTTCTTGCCGCTGCATCAAGCCCGAATTCAGGAAGTCAGCAATGGGCTGGGAAAAACCGTGAATCGCGTCGGGGCCAAACTCCGCCGAGACTTGATGCAAGTCCACGCCGCACGTCAGCCGTAGGCCCAGGAAGAACCTTTCCTCTAATGCCGCCGCACGTGAGACCGAAGCGCGCTTTAGAGAACCGCCGGCAACGTAATCTTCGAGCGAATCTGGAGTCGAAAAACGCACCGCCTCGACCTCTGTGCCACAGCGGCTAAAGCCTTGCTCCTGGCTGTTCCATTTCTGGTTCGCCTCCAGCATGGAATGCGCATCCACGCCGAAGCCCAGATAGGGCTGGCGAATCCAATATTTCAAATTATGGCGCGATTCGTAGCCGCTCCGGGCGAAGTTCGAGATCTCATACTGTCGAACTCCCGCCGCATTCAGCATTTCGCAGGCCATGAGGTACAAATCCGTCGTGAGATCTTCGTCGGGAGCAAAATGGGCATGATATCTTGCCCCGCCCGCAATCAGTTCGCGGCCGAGGCGGGAATCCTGGTCCACTTCGAGCATGTAGACGCTGGCGTGCGGTGCCTGGCTGGCAATAATCTGTTCCAGCGAAGTCTTCCAGCTCTCGGCAGTCTGATGCGGCAACCCGGCGATGAGATCGATATTGATGTTCGCAATTCCGGCAACACGCAGGCGGGCAATGTCATCCAGCACCGTCGTCCGATTGTGCAGGCGCCCGACCGACGCTGCCTCCTGGTCCACGAACGACTGCACTCCCAGGCTGATACGGTTCACGCCACAGTTTTGCAAGCTCTCAAGGACTTGCGAGCTCAGCGTGCCGGGAGCGCATTCCACGGTGACTTCAGCGCTTGGGCGCACATTGAAATTTTGCGAAATGGTGACAAACAGCCGCTTCAACTGGGTTATATCGAGTATGGTGGGAGTTCCTCCGCCCAGGTAAAGCGAATCGACCGCACGCTCGAAGCATCCGCCCATTTGTTCCGCCGTCGCAGAAGCGTGCTCGATGTCTTCGCAGACGCGATCCACGTAGCGCTGGAATACGGCGCGGGAAAAGACATCCGACGCAAAATTGCAATAGCTGCACTTAGTACGGCAGAACGGCACCGAGATGTACAAGCCCAGGGGCATTGTGCAACGATTATCCCACTTTGCGGGAACAGGGTGAGTAAATCTGGCATTTGAATTAGATTCCGAGAGGCGGGATTTCCTGGTACAACGCAGATGTTGTAGAGTTGCACGGACTGTTTCGGCTCCGCTGGCCTTCGCAAGCGAAAGCAACGGTTGCGCTTTGGATCCAAAGATATTAAGAGTTGCGGAGGTTTTGCATCTCAACCAAATTGTCATTCCGAGCGCAGCGAGGAATCTGCAGTTGCTCGAAATGACAATGTGTTTGCTGCATCGCTTGACAACATCATGCAATTCTCAGTAGGACCAGGACAAAGACGCTAGGAAAATATGCTTCCGCGCGTAGTCATCACCGGAATCGGCGTAGTCAGTCCGAACGGCATCGGCAAAGAGGCCTTCTGCCATGCTGTTCTCGCCGGCAAATCCGGGGTGAAGCGCATTTCGCGCTTTGATCCATCCGCGCTGCCGGTGCACATTGCCGGCGAAATTCCCGAGTTTGACGAACTCGCCTGGGTGGACGCTCGCGAGCGCAAGCACGTTTCCCGCGTTGTGCCGTTGGCCCTGGCCGCCTCAACCGAAGCCATCCGGGACGCTGCTCTCGAGCCTGCGGCACTGTCCATGCAAGAAAAGCGCGAGATCGGCGTGATCCTGGGCACGGGCGGCGGCGCGCAAGAATTCTCCGAAGAGCAGTACCGGCTCTGGCATTCCGGTCACGTGAAGCAAGTCAGCCTGTTCTGCATTCCCAGCGGCACCATGGGTACGATTCCCAGCGAAATCAGCATGCGTTTCGGCTTTCGCGGCTACAGTCATGTGGTCACCGCGGGCTGCACGTCCTCGACCGATGCGATTGGTTACGCGTACCAACATATCCAAGCCGGAGTGCAGCCGATGTTTCTGGTGGGCGGCGTGGACGCACCGATCACGCCCGGTATCATCAAGGGCTACACCATGCTGCGCGCGCTCACTCAATCGTGGAACCATGCACCCGAGCGCGCCTCGCGCCCATTTTCTGCAGACCGCGATGGTTTTGTGCTCGCCGAAGGCTCCTGGATGTTTATCCTTGAAAACTACGAGCACGCCCGCACCCGCGCGGTCCGCATCTACGCTGAAATCGCGGGGTACGCGTCCACCTGCGAGGCATTTCACCGCGTCCGCATGAGTGACTCGCCGGAAGAACCCGCACGTGCGATTACTTTGGCGCTGGAAGAGTCCGCCATTGGGCCGCAAGACGTCCACTACGTGAACCTGCATGGGACTTCCACCGAAATGAACGACCGGGTGGAGACACGGGCTCTAAAGCTTGCCCTCGGCAAACATGCAGAGCGAATTCCAATGTCCGGGCTGAAGTCGCAGATCGGGCACGCGCAGGGCGCTTGCGGCTCGGCTGGTTTGGCTGCGACGCTGATCGCGATGGAACACGGAACGATTCCGCCCACGATCAATCTTGATCAGCCCGATCCCGAGTGCGACCTGGATTACGTTCCCGACGTCGGACGCCAAGCTCAGATCGAACATGCCATCTGCAACTGCGTAGGATTTGGGTCAAAGAACTCGGCGCTGGTGCTGCGAAAGATCGCATAGGCATGACCCAACCCCTTCTTTGTCATTCCGAGGAGCGAAGCGACGAGGAATCTGGGTTACGTCGGCCACGATCAAAACCTAGATCCCTCGCTCTGCTCGGGATGACAGATGCTTGTGGTTTTCCGACATAAGCCGCACACCCGGATCCCAAAACCTTTTTCATCTTCTCCGCTTCCCGCCCCATCTATTTAGGGTATCTTTAGACGTTAGTCCATGGCGTCCCACCAGGAAGAAGAAGTCTTAGGTAAAGCGTACGACAGCCGGCTGATGAAGCGGCTGCTCAGGTACCTGCGCCCCTATAAGTGGCAGGTGGCGATAGCCCTCGGCTCGATCGTGCTCAAGGCCGGCGCCGACGTGCTCGGACCCTACCTCACAAAGATCGCCATTGACCGATATTTGGTGAGAGTTCCGGGGCTGCGTTCTCCGTTTGATTCCTTCCTCAGCAGCCAGCCTCTGGTGGGCATTGCCCAGATCGCGGCGATCTATGTTGGGCTGCTGGTGTTCAGCTTTCTGCTCGAGTACCTGCAGACTTACTTCATGCAGTGGACCGGACAGAAGGCAATGTTCGATATGCGCGCCCAGATTTTCCGCCACCTGCAGCGAATGCATATTGGCTTCTACGACAAGAATCCCGTGGGCCGCCTGGTCACTCGCGTCACGACCGATGTGGACGCGGTCAACGAAATGTTCACTTCGGGCGTGGTTTCTATCTTCGAAGATATCTTCGTGCTGGCCGGCATTGTAGCCATCATGCTGCGCATGAACTGGAAACTTGGCCTGATCACGTTTGCCGTGTTGCCCCTGATCGGTATTGCCACCAAGATTTTCCGCGACAAGGTGCGTGATTCCTATCGCCGCATACGCACGGCCATCGCCCGGATCAACGCTTATCTGCAGGAGCACGTGAGCGGCATGGTCGTGCTTCAACTCTTCAATCGGGAGCAACGAGCTTTTGACAAGTTTTCCGAAGTGAACGCCGTCCACATGGACGCGTTCAAAGACGCGATCATGGCGCATGCTGTTTATTACCCGGTGGTGGAAATTCTTTC
>Ga0209415_10001088_pt1 | contig 51622 bp, 49 predicted proteins | sample PeaSoiSIISIP2007_FD_187696 | JGI IMG/M metagenome (GOLD analysis project Ga0209415, IMG submission 187696) | Peat soil microbial communities from Weissenstadt, Germany - SII-SIP-2007 (SPAdes) (version 2) | ecosystem: Environmental > Terrestrial > Soil > Wetlands > Peat | place: Germany... | reverse complement strand
TCGGCATCAAACGCGATCTGCCCGAGGCACATCTCGTTCCAGTGGCCGACTTCGTGAAGGACGACGTTCGCATATTCGGCGCCAAGAAACGCATCGCCGGGTTGAGGCTCACGGCCACGGATATGGACTGGTCCCACGGGAGCGGACCCGAGGTGACGGGTCCCGCTGAAGCGCTGGTGATGATGATGGCTGGGCGTGTGGCTGCACTCGATGATCTCTCGGGCGAAGGAACGGCTGCCTTGGTCGCCCGGCGTTAGCAGAGCGCCGGCAGGGCAAAGGGCAAGCTTTGGTCAGCGACCTTGTCGTGGAAGGGCGCGACACGGTCCACGCCCGTATGGCAGCGCAGAAGGCGATCTCATCGAGAGGCGGCGGGTTGGATCCGGCCATGGCCTCGGGGAGATCCTCAATTGGCTTGGTGAAATGGCCCGGCGGATGATCATGTCCGGGGAGTCCGGATTCTCGACGGGTCAGGAGACGACGTCCGGCTCAGCGAGGAGCGAAGGTTCATGCGCAGATCGCGGTTCGCCTCGGTCTCTCGCGGCGGGCCTGAGCTTCATCGCTGGACTTGGAAACCGCCATCAGAAGTCCACGAAATGGGTGAAGGGCCGGGTATCAGGTTCGAGAGCGGTGCGGAGCACTGCCCATTGGTGCAAGTCATCGGCTGGCGACACCGATTCGAGTGTCCAGTCGCGATTGGCCAGGAAGAACGACGCAGCCCGAGCGATCGCCGGGAGCTGGTAGTCGTCGATGAAGATGACTCCAGCTGGTCGAACGAGGTGTCCGAGGTAGAAGAGGTCGACGAACACACACTCGAAGTGGTGATTCCCATCGACAAAGGCGAGGTCGAAGCCCTGGTTCCCAGCGAGTAGTCGGGGAAGCACGATCTGGGACGCTTCGGCGTGATACTCGATGAGGTCGGAGACTCCCGCCTCATCGAGGAATTGGAGCCCCAGGTTGGCGAATCTCGTCGCCTGATACGGATCCATGACCACGTGAGCCTGAGTGTCGTGTCCCACGACGACGAGACCCTCGCAAACGAACAGGGTCGAAATCCCGTATCCCAGCCCGATTTCGATCGTCCGGCCCGCCGATTCGCGCACGACCCAGTCCCTCAGGCTTGCGCCCTCGTCGGCGCTGACTGCAATTGGGGAGAGTATGTGTTCCGAGCCGTCAGACTTGGCCGTAGCGATTCCGCTTCGAGTGACTCGCTCGATCACCTCGCGGATCCGCTGCTGGTCAAACACAACAGCTCCGCGGGCAGAAGGGGCGGGACTCGGTCTTCCCGTGGCCGTCGCCGGCCGATCGTCCGCGTATCCGGCCGAAGGCACTCCCGGTCCTCGTCCCCGTAAGAGCCAACTCTCAGAGAAGCTGGAGCGTCAATGCTTGTGTGGCGAACAGTTTGGGGTTGCCCTTTGACTTCTTTGTCGTCGCCTGCACTGTGAATGCGTAGGTGGTTGCTGTGTCCTGTGCCCTGGGCGTCCCCGAGAGGAGTCCGTTCGACTTCAGCTTGAGGCCTTCGGGCAGGGTTCCCGAGCCGGTAACGATCTTCCACTTGTACGGGGTGGCTCCTCCGGTGGCCGCGAGTTGGACGCTGTAGCCAACCCCCCGTGTCGCGTTGGGCAGTGAGGTGGTGGTGATGTGAAACGCTGGTGGAGGGAGCCCTGCAGGTCCGTCGAACGCGTGGATGCGGTTGGTCGACGCCGCCAGAAGGAGTCCATCGGCGACCGATGGTGTTGCAAAGTGGTTGGCCTCCGAACCGAGAGCGAAGGTCTGGGACGCGTCTCCCGTCGAGGTGTCGAGTCCCGACAGTTGCCCGTTGCCCGGGTTTATCGTCCAGACGAGACCTCCGGCCACGATGGGCGGCCCACCCGATCCCGTGGAGGTCTGCCATACCGATGTGATGGTGGGTGGGCTCCCCGGTGCGACCTGCGTCTTCACCACCCCACCCTCACAAGGGGTATACACGATGTCGCCGACAACCGCGCTGCCGCCGTCGACGTCGGCTCCGCAGTACGAGCCGGCCGACGCGAGTTGCCCACCCACCCCACCGAGCGAGGCATTCGACATGACGTAGGCGGTTTGCGATTTCCCGGCCTGAAAGACGAGGCCGCTGCCCAGAAGAACCGGTGAGGAGGAGCCCAGGTCCAGATCAGATCCGTTGTCGGTATACCACGACGACGGTGCAAAGAACTGCTGCTCAACCAGGGCGGAATTCAGTTCGATGACGCCATCGCTGTTGTCGTAGGTGTCGCTCGATGTGCTGAAGGCGCTGTTGCCTGTCGCAACCCAGATGTTGCCCGAGGTGTCCACGATCGGCGCTGCTCCGCCCATCCACACCGCGCCCTGACTGTCGCCCGGCGCCGAGGCGACCTCGAAGCTCTGCTCCGTACCGCCACCCTCGGGTACGGAGACGACCCAGCCGTGGTAATTCCCGCAGTCGCCGGCGTTGCCACCGAAGCCCGCCACCACGTTGCCATCGTCGAGAGTGAGACCCGTCCGCTGAAGCTGCGCGAGCTGGTCCGAACCGGGCAGCGAGATGGCCTGGTGCAGAAGGACCGCACCCGTGGCGAGATCGAGACCCACGAGATAGTGCTGGGCGGACGAGCCTGCCAACTCGTCCGAGACGGCGAACACCTCACTGCGCGTGGGATCGATGACGGGGGTGCCGGTGATGCCGACAACAGGTGAGATGTCGCCGCATGGGAGGTGCCGCGAAGGCACGGCCGTTCCCACGTGGGTAGACCAGGTCACAGCACCAGTGTCAGGGTTCAATGCGTAGACGGTGTCGTTCTCCGTGGCCACCACCACACGTCCGGCTTCTACGAGTGGCTCGCCGAAGATACGCCCGTCGAGTGCAGCTGACGTCCACGCCACGCTGGCTGGTGTGAGATCGGTTCCCGACGTGTCGACGCCACTACCTAGGGGGTCGTGATGGTAGACGGGCCAGTCCGAGCCGAAGGCGTCGAGCGGATGGGGTTGGACCGCACCGACGACGTGATCCGGGATCGTCAGCACCACCCCCGCCGCGACCAGGATGCCGATACCAGCCAGAGCCCGGAAACCTCGTCTCATTGGACAGACCCTACGCCGAGCCTCGGGGGTCTGTCGCCTGAACCTGGCGTCCTGGACGTACCCGCAACCGCCGACGGGCACGCCAGCCCATCGGCCCCGGAAGAGGCCGATCGCGGACCCTGCTCGCGGCATCCCCAGTGCCCCGTTGTCGAGCACCAACCGATCGCCGCCAAGGGAGTCGCGTGCTGTGCGCGGTACCTCCTCCGGGTCGGCGTACACCTGTCCGATGGCGCGCATGGCCATGGTGAACACGGGATTCGAGTCGAGGTAGTGACGGATCACAAGCAGTGCTTGATGGAGGGTCAGCCGCGAGCCGAAACCCATGCCTCATCGTCGATGCCGAGCGCGTCCGCAAAGCGTCCTCGTCCGACGCCATCGGACACGGTCCATGCCACCGCGTCCGATGGGAGTACGACGGCCGGTCCCACCCGAGATCGCATCCACGTCCCCCCATCAGGAACGGGACCCGAACGGTAGCTACGCTGAGCAGTTGGTTCACTACGATAGGTGGTATCACTCGGGACAACCAGGTGGTCTCTCGCTTTCACATGTCCGTTCTGGGACGACAGGATGGACGTCGCGGTGTCGCGGCGTGACCGCGGTCGCCCGGCGCACACTGTGGTGACGCTCGGTCGGGCGGCCCGCGCCACAACGGGTCGGCACGTGCCCATCCGTCGCCACGTCGGCGACGGCGGCAGGCACCCCGCTTCTCTTTGGCCGCCAGTTGAGCGCATCGCGAGGCGCGGGTGGGGGCCACCATTGGGCTGATGTTGCCCTCATAATCCCGGCCCTCTCTGCCGATAAAGGCCGTAGAAGCTGCACGTCGTCGGCCGAGGAGTCCTGCCATGGAAACGACGAGGCAAATCGGATCGTCCGGGGAGCATGACCCAGGTCCCGCCGGTTTCCCCGAGCACGCGCAAGCGGAAACGAGACGCTCCGCAACCATCCTTGTTGTCGACGACGAAGATGCCGTGCGTGAATCGACGGCCGCCATCTTGCGTCTCGAGGGGTTCCACGTCATCGAAGCCGCCGATGGCGCAGCCGCCACGTGGACGCTGGCAAGCGAGGAGGTCGACGTGCTCCTCCTCGACCTGCACCTCCGGCGGCAAGATGGCACCTCCGTGCTGGAGGCGCTGGAGAAGTCATCAACCGTGGTGATCTTCTCCGCTTTCGGGTACTTCGAGGAATCCGACATTCGCAGAGCATTCGGGCCGGTTGTCTTCGATTGTCTCCGCAAACCAGTACCCCCCGAGCGTCTGGTGGAGGTTCTCTCTGCCGCCGCCGCCCACGCCCGGAGCCAGGGCCACCAACCACGAGTGAGCCCCATCGCCCCACGGATGGCTCTGCGGCTCGCCATGGCCGGCCTGGCGCGCATGGAGCCTCAGACGGAAGGCGACGAGCCGGCCGTCGGACCTCACCCACCGTTGGAAGGCTGATCCACCAGACGACCGGGTGGACTGTGTTCCCACCCCTCGTGCTCAGGTAGACGATTCGTACACCGTGCCGCATCCGAGCACCCCGCCGGGACCACCGTCGGAGCAGGTGGTTGACGTCCCCCCTGATCGGGTGGTGCCGAATATCTCCCGCCCGGGCCCTGCGACAACCCCCGACAATTGCGGTTCGGCTCCGTCCGGCGGCCCGGTGAAGCGGTAGACCACCCGGAACATGTAGTCCGAACCGACCGGCCGCAGCTCGTACACCGTTCCACAGCCGATGCCTGAGCAACCGACTCCAGCGATGTCCGCAGTGCCGATCAGATCACCGTTCGCGGTTCTCAGCAACGGGGACTGGGGAAGGACGCCGGCGCTGTCGTCGGTGAAACGATGCAGCACCTCCTCCTGGTAACCCCCGCCGGACGGGGTGAGCGAGAAGACCGTCCCGTAGCTTCCGACTCCGCCACCATATTCAGTGGTGCCGTAGATCACACCGGTGTGATCGTCCACGGTGAGTACGGCATAGGGGTTGGTACCGTCGGTCCCGCCCTGGAAGTCGTACAGGTCGCTGTAGACGTCGCCGGTCCTCTTCAGTTGGAGGCGGAAGACCGTGCCGTCGGGGTTCACCTCGCTGAATCCGTAGAGCGTGCCGTAGAGGGTGCCGTCGCTGGCCTTGGTGAGACCGGCCTGGGGCTGACCGGCATCGCCCGCGAAGCTGTGCAGGACCTGCTCGCTGTATCCGGTGGGGGATGGTGCCACGCTGTAGACCACCCCCTGGCCGAATGTACCGCCGAACTGAGTCACCCCGAAGATGTCGCCACCGACCCCCAAGACCGGCGTGCCGATCGGTTCCTGACCGTCGGTCATGCCCGTGAAGTCGTAGAGGACCTTCTCGGTGTACCCGTTTCCTCTCGGCACCAGCTCGAAGACGGTGCCGGCGTTGTGGGACCCCCCGATGGAGGTGGCGCCGAAAAGGGTCCGATGAGCGCCGACGACGACGTTGCCGGCTGGCTTGGCCCCGTTCGAACCGTGGAAGCTGAACAGGATCCGCTCCGTGTAGCCGGAGCCCGCCGGTGTGAGCGAGAAGACACATCCCCCTCCGAAACGCCCACCGAAGACCGTCGTGCCGTACAGGACCCCGTCGGAGCCGACAGTGACCCCGGACAGCGGGCCGGCCCCGTTCGGACCGGCGAAGCTGTAGAGCACCTTCTCGGGACGTGCGGGCGTCGACGCCATCGCTGGAATCAGCACGACGTTGAGCACCATCACCACGATGGTCGAAGCTAAGGCCACATGGATCAGTCGGCCCTGACGTGTTCGGCCCATCGGCGCGTCCCGTCTCTTGACTCCGGATCAGGCTAGCGCGGCCTGTCCCGCCTGAAGAGGGGTTGATCGACCGCAACCGCGCTGACTCGGAATGACGCGCGTTCGGCACCCCATCCGGACGGCGCCGTCCCGGTCGGGATGGCCGGCGACATCACGAGTGGAGCCTCCAGTAGTAATAGAGCATATGGTCGTCATGGTAGGTGTGTCCGTAGTCCACTCCGGAGATCGGTCGCTCCAGATCGTCTCTCTCTGTGTCAAGAGGCCGCCAGGCGGGGTCACGCACGAAGAGGCGCAATGGTGGATCGACCACGTGACGCAGCCACTGTGGATGCTCCCGGAGCATCTCCTGGCACTCGAGGAGCGGGCGATTCGCCCCGCCGGCGGTCGGGAATCGCAGCTGGGCGAGATCGTCGGTCCAACCGCAAATGGGACAGACGTCATAGGAACCGGGGCCCTTGTCGAAGACGAGGTATCCGCAACATGGACAGGGAAAGGGCGGGTCCACGGGTGCACCGTAGCGGCCTCATGAGTCGGGTTCCCAGGATTCCCCATCGTGTCGGGGGATGGGGTGCCACGGGCTCGCACGCGTCCACCGCCTGACTTTCGTGCAGCGAGACGGTCACCCTCTGCTCAATCAGACATCCGGCGTCGATATTCCCGACGAATGAACCGGGGGGCGAAACGTAGATATACGCTCTGGAGCTCGCTCGAAAGCGAGAAGAAGCTCCCCACGATCTCACCCGTGCACGTCGGAGAACCGCACATGCACGTCGAAAGAGCTTCATCGTCGAACGCGTTGAGGCGGTAATCGACGGTGATCTCCTCTCCCGCGGTGATCTGCCGCCACGCGAAGACTTTGACTCCCTGTCGCATGGCAGACGGCTCACATGAGTGATTCAGATAGCAGCCGGGAGGCAGGAGGATGGCGGAGCGCCCGAAGTCGAGTTCACAGAGGTGACGTCGCTCGTCCTCTGAGAGCAGGGGCACATCGGCGATCTCGACAACGCGACCGTGGCGTCTCCGAAAGATGAACTCGCCTTCTGAGAAGCCACGACGGGCGAATACGCCCAGGCCCTTCGCGCCTGCTGGACGAACGACAATATCTGCGATCACAGCCTCGCCTGCTTGAGCTCCATCGAATCTCGACCTGCACTCACGAAAATTTGCCGGCACCGACGTCGTACGTGTGCCATGGTTCGCCGTCCGGCCTTCAGGCCTGTGTCTAGTGTGACCGACCGGACGGTCAGGTGTTCGATCCGGGCACTTCGGACTGCGGACGCCGTATCGGCGTCACCAACGCCTCCATCTCTCGGGTGTCAGAGGCTCCCGGTCAGATGTGGATGGGCCGAGGTTCTCTGGGTAGAGTCGTGGAATCCCAGAGGAAGGACCGCAACGATGAACCGATCCCGGGCTCGGCGCACCGTCGCTCTGAAGCAGATCTGATCTCATGGACCGGGAGGCGATCGCCGCGGCGGCAGAGCGATTTGAACGAGCGTGGGCGATCGCGGTGAAAGACCGAGCGGAACATGTGGCTCCCACCGAGGCCGACATGGTCGAGGTCCACGAGGCAGCGCTGAACCTGGTTGGAGTGACCTCGACGCACACTCTGCAGCAAGCGCTTCAAGTGCTGCGCGACCACCACTCCTGACCTCCACCCCGTCGCCCGGGCAGCCTCCCGACGGCGTGGACGATCCCTGGGAGCTGTCGGGGGACGTCTTCGGGAACAGGAGCCGACCCGCACGACGAGTGACTCTGCGGGACTCACCTTCCGCATCGTGGATGCAGGCGGATGACCATCGTCACCGGCGCGATGATTTAGGCTCGGGACCAGTGGACGTCTTGGTGGTGATGGGGACTGACGCTGTGCCTGACCAGCTCATCGAGCGCGCTCGCCACATCGTGCGCGTCGACGAGAACGCACTCGGACCGTCCACCGTGGCCGAGATACGCGCCCGGATTCCGAGGGACATCGGTGTCGTCGGTCGCGACGGGGCTCCCGAGGTGTTGGCAGCCGCTGTGGCTCTCCACTCGGCCGGCCTACCGGTGACCTGCTATGCCGATCATCCCGGGGGAGTTGTGCCGACAGGTGTGAGGTTGCTCCCCCTGTCGGATAAAGGTCCGGTGATGGAGGTGTCCCACTCCCTCCTCGACCTCGTCGGTAACACCCCGCTGGTTCGACTGGATCGTGTCGGCCGCGATCTGTCGTGCCATCTGCTCGCCAAGCTCGAATTCCTCAATCCCGGCGGGAGTGTGAAGGATCGCCCGGCTCTGGCCATGATCGAGGCTGCCGAACGTGCCGGACAACTCCATCCCGGCGGGACGATCGTGGAGCCGACGTCGGGTAATACGGGGGTGGGGCTGGCGATCGTGGCTGCGCGTAAGGGTTATCACTGTGTCTTCGTCATGCCGGACAAGATCGCGTCAGAGAAGATCGACTTGCTGCGCGCCTACGGAGCCGAAGTGGTGGTCTGTCCGACCACGGTGGCTCCTGAGCACCCTGATTCCTACTACTCGGTGTCGGATCGGTTGGTCCGGGAGATTGCCGGTGCCTTCAAGCCAAATCAGTATGGGAATCAGGAAAACCCCCGGGCCCATGAAGCTTCGACCGGCCCTGAGATATGGCGTCAGACCGCCGGACGGATTTCGCACTTCGTGGCTGGGATCGGGACCGGTGGCACCATCACGGGGGTCGGCCGTTACCTCAAGTCTCAGAATCCCGGCGTCCAGATCGTGGGTGCCGATCCGGAGGGGTCTGTGTATTCCGGTGGCAGTGGACGGCCCTACCTGGTCGAAGGCATCGGCGAGGACTTCTGGCCCGACACGTACGATCCCTCTGTCGTCGACACCGTGGTCATGGTGAGCGACCGTGACTCGTTTCTGACCGCGCGTCGCGTCACCCGGGAGGAGGGCATCCTGGTGGGTGGCTCGACGGGCACGGCTGTCTGGGCCGCCCTTCAGGTGGCGCGACCCTTGGGTCCCGACGATGTCGTCGTCGTCCTCATTCCCGATTCAGGCCGCGGCTACCTCTCGAAGCTCTACAACGACGGATGGATGGCCGACTTCGGCTTCTTGCGCTCCGGTGGTCAATCGGTTGGTGAAGTGATCGCCAACAAAGGCGGGGATCTCCCACCGCTCATTCACGTCCATCCTGATGATTCCGTTCGTGACGTCATCGCCATCCTGCGCGAATTCGGGGTGTCGCAGGTACCCGTGCTGAAGGTCGAGCCACCGGTGGTGGCGGCCGAAGTCCTCGGATCCGTGCAGGATCGCGACCTCCTCGAGGCGGCATTTCAGGACCACGAGCTGCTCGACCGGCCGGTGAGCGAAGTCACCGGTCCTCCACTCCCCACGATCGGCGTCGGTGAGCCGGTGGAAATGGCCGTCACCCGCATGGAGAGGTTCGGCGCCGTCCTCGTCTTCGACGCCGGACACCCCGTCGGGATCCTTACCCGGTCGGACGTCCTGGGTGCCCTCGTCGGGCGCTCCGCGACCTGACGATAGGTGACGGCCCGAATCGCCATGGACCCGCCCTCCCCCCGATACGGATTCGAGACCCGCGCCATCCACTCCGGCCAGGATCCCGACCCCGTGACCGGTTCGGTTGTCCCCGCCGTTCACTTGGCGACGACCTACCGCCAGCGAGCAGTCGGCGCCGACCAGAGATACGAGTACGCGCGCTCGGGGAATCCCAACCGCTCCTCACTCGAGGAGCAGATGGCCGCCATGGAGGACGCCTCGTACGCCTACGCGTTCGCCAGCGGTCTCGCCGCAGAGGACGCCCTGCTCCGGGCTCTCGTCTCGCCGGGCGATCACATGATTCTCCCCCTCGACGCCTACGGGGGAACGTTTCGGCTGGTCGACCGTGTCTACAAGCCCGCCGGGGTCCACTACTCGACGACCGACATCAATGACGGCACCTCTCTCGACGCCGTCTGGCGCGATGAGACCCGGCTGGTATGGGTCGAGACGCCGAGCAATCCCTCGCTCGCCATCATCGACATCGCCGCCGCCGCGGCCGACGTCCATGCCCGAGGCGCCGTCCTCGTCGTCGACAACACGTTCGCCACCCCCTATCTCCAGAATCCCTTGGCTCTGGGCGCGGACGTCGTCGTGCACTCGACGACGAAGTACATCGGAGGACATTCCGACGCCCTCGGCGGCCTGGTGGCGCTGAACGATTCCGAGATCGCCGGGCGCATCGCCTTCCTGCAGAACGCCACCGGCGCGGTACCGGGGCCGTGGGACGCCTATCTGATCCAACGCGGAGCGAAGACCCTCGCGGTGCGCATGGATCGGCACTGTGCCAACGCACGAGCTGTGGCCGAGTTCCTGGATTCCCACGTCCTCGTGACCACGACCCTGTATCCCGGATTGTCGACGCATCCCGGCCATGGTGTCGCGGCGCGGCAGATGCGGGGGTTCGGGGGGATCGTCTCGTTCCTGCACGCGGGCGGTGAGTCCGACGCGGTGGCCATGGTGGCGCGCACGCGGATCTTCACGCTGGCGGAGTCACTGGGGGCGGTGGAGTCCCTTATCGAACACCCGGGTCGGATGACCCATGCCGTCCTGGCCGGTTCATCGTTGGCGGTCGATCCGCGGCTGGTTCGCTTGTCCGTCGGGATCGAGAACGTCGACGACCTTCTCGAGGATCTCGATCGCGCCCTTCGGGACTGACGCCGCAGGTCCTCCCGCACTCGGACTCACCACCGGCACCGCGTGTGCCAGACGTGGTCACGGTGGACCAGTCCGGGGACCACGATGACCGACGTCGACTCCGGGGCGGGGGAGAGGCAGCGGGTTGCTGCCCCGGAGAGGGGCATTCCGGGTCAGCGCCCGCCGGCCGGCGTGTCACCCCTGCGCTCGTCGGGAAAGAGGAGCGTCGCCACCGACCACCGTACTCCGGCCGGGGGCATAAAGTCAAGTAAATCCATAGGTTAACTAGGTGTAAGGCACCGCGATCGGGTCGGATTCCGCGAGATGGCGACTAGGACGTCGTGGGGGAGGGCGCCGTGTCCGGGGAGACACAGCCCGGGGGCGGCGAGGACGCGCCCTGCTGGCCGGGCATGAGAACTGTGCCGGCGCAGCCGAAGTCCGAGAATGTCGTTTCGCCCGTCTGGCTCGACCCGTCGGAGAACGACGCGGTGGCAACGGTCTGACGGATGAATCCGGCGGCGTCGATGGAGATCTTGACGGTCGTGCCGGTGTAGCCCTGCTGCTTGAGGACGCCGAGAGCGTCTTGAATGGCCGTCGCCTCGGCCGTGTTCGCCCCGGTCACCGTCGCCTCCTGGTCGGGAGACAGTGTGACCTGGTACACGGTGACCGGGGAACCGTCCACTGTGCCCGTCCCGATCTGATCGGCATTCGTGATCGCGTTCTCGTCCAGCTCCAGATAACCGGTGGGATTGGCGAGGACCATCATGTCCGAGGCACCCTGCCGGGCGCCGAGGGTGCTCTCGACCAGACTCGAGAATCCCGGTAGCGATGAGCCCGGACCGGAATCGGTCGATCCCGGGGCGAGGCCGTAGTCCCCCCCACCCAACTCCCATATGTCCGTGCCGTCGTCGCGGAGCGTGATCTGGCCGAATCCAGGTACCTCGGTGCCCACCACCATGGCGAACGGATTGGTGTCGACCGTCCCTTGTCCCGAGATCGCCAGCCCTGGACCTGCTCCGATGCTCGCCGGACATATCCAGCCGGTTCCGCCCGCAACGGTGCCGATGCCAGGCGAGGGACCGGGTCCCGGGGTCGTCCGCTCCGCAATGGTGGTCGGCGTACCCACGACCGAGGAAGCGGGCCCGGTCGAGGAGTTCGCTCCGCTCTGGTAGCACGGCGCCGTCGTCGTCGTCGTGGGGGTGGTCGGGCTCGTGGGTGGCTGTTGCGAGAAGGTGATGTCGAAGCTACCGGACGCGATCGTGGTGTCGAGAGCGGCGATGACGCGGTGCCGGGCGAGCCCGCCGGCCTTCGGGGACGTGGTGGACCGGGCGGAGGAGACGGCCAGGATCACGGGCACCGCCACCGCCAGGAAGACGACCACCGACGCGACGCGCGCCACGATGCGCTGGCGCGGTGGACGCAGGCCGTGGCGTCGGTTGCGGATCTCCTCGAAGGTGACCGGATCGATCCCCCCCTGAATGAGTGAGTGGATGTCTTCCGACAGATCAGCCATGATCGACTACCTCCAGGGCGGCGCGGAGCTTGGACAAGCCCCTTTCCAAATGGGTATGGACGGTGGACGGCGCGATGCCTGTGAGGTCGGACACCTCACGGGTGGTCCAGTGGAAACCGTGGACCAGAACGACGGCGATGCGCTGCCTTTCGGGGAGTTCGGCCAGGAGCCGGATCAGCGATGGCTCGTAGAGGGAATCGGTGTGTTCCGGTCGTTCGAACAGCACGGGGACCCGGCGACGACGGGCGCTGCTCTGACCGACACGATAGAGATATCCCGCGGGATTGGTCATGCTCCGCACCCTCGGCCAGTGCTCCCATGCATACGCCAGGGCGTCCGCTGTCGCCTCGCGTCCTCTGTCCCAGCCGAGCGACGCCACCAGCGCTCGGTGGAGCCGCGGCTCGGCTGTGACCACGAAGGCCCGAAAGCCGACCTCATCAGCCTCGTTCATCTCGCTCCTGTCGACGCCCCCCATCTTGAGAGAGCAACGAGACCTTCGGATCTGCTACACGCCCCGGAACATTTCCGGGGAGGGGCCCCCTGAGTGGAGGTCAGACGGCGGCGACGAACATCTGCTGGGTGATCCCCGGTCCGAGTGCCACCGTGCCCCCGTCGATCTCCAGGGTCACCGTCCCGTCCGGTGCACGGGAGCGCACCAGGGCCGATCGACCGGGGATGCACCCGTGCGTACCGAGGTACTCGAGCGAGGCCATGTCCAGCTCGACCTCCTCGGTGATCCTCTCGAGCCGGACCCGTCCTCCTGGTTCGATGTCGGCCAGGCACACCTGGGACCCCGGATCGTCGACGCGATCGGCCCCGGGGATCGGATTGCCGTGCGGGCAGGTGGACGGGTTGCCGAGGAGCTCGACCAGATGGGTCTCGACCTCGTCCGAGATGACGTGCTCCCAGCGTCCAGCCTCGAGATGGGCCTTGTGCCACGGGAGCCCGATGACATCGACGAGCAGCCGTTCCGCCAGCCGGTGCTTGCGGATCACGCTGTCGGCCAGGGTGCGGCCCCGCTCGGTCAGTTCGATCACCCGACCACTCCGGCTCACGTACCCGTCGTCGGTGAGGCGCTCGAGCATCTCGGACACCGACGGAGCCGTCCGGCCCATCCTCTGGGCGATCCGTGCCTGGATGACCGGGGTTCCCTCTTCTGTCAAAGAATGGATGGTCTCGAGGTACTCCTCGACCGGGGGGTGAAAGCCATCGGTCACGGGGCCATCTTACCGATCGGCCCTCTCGGGACCATAGGGCGCCCGCATCCCGTTTCCGCTCAGTCCCGAACCTCGATCTGACGGTCGGCTTGACCCCAAATCTTCGGGCACCCTAATATTCGGGGGACACAGATCCACGCCGGCGCGGGGAAGGCGCAGGCACGCCCGGAGCGGAGCGCACGCATGAGGACAGCCACCGGAAAAGGCTTCTTCGTAGCGTGTGCGACGGTCATCGGTGCCTCTGTCTTGGCCGGCTGCGGGGGCGGCCCGGCAACAACCGTGCCGTCGATCACGCTCTACAACGGTCAGCACGTGCAGACCACCGAGGAGCTGGTGGTCGCCTTCGAGAAGCGCACCGGCATCCACGTCAACATCCGGAGCGACGATGAGGACGTCTTCGCCAATCAGATCGTCCAGGAGGGCGCCGGATCCCCGGCCGACGTCTACTACACGGAGAACTCACCGCCCCTCGAGTACCTCCAGGAGCGGGGCCTGCTGGCACCGGTCGGGCCCTCGATCCTCGACCAGGTGCCGTCAGCGTACGACTCGCCCCGGGGGGACTGGGTCGGGGTCACGGCCCGGGTGAGCGTCCTCGTCTACAACACCAACCTGGTCAAGGCGGGCAACCTTCCCACCTCGGTCATGCAGCTGGCCCAGCCTCAGTGGCGCGGCAAGCTGGGGTTGGCGCCCGGAGAGACGGACTTTCAGCCGATCGTCACCTCGATCGTGAAGGCACGAGGGAGGACCGCCGCCCTGGCCTGGCTCCAGGCGGTGAAGGTCAACGCCGCCAGCCACCTCTACCCCGACAACGAGACCCTCACGGACATGGTGAACCGGGGCCAGGTGGCCATCGGGATCATCGACCACTACTACTGGTACCGGGAGCGGTACGACGTCGGTGTCGCTGGTCTGCACTCGGCCCTGGCCTACTTCACCCCCGGTGACCCCGGCTACGTCCTCGACGTCTCCGGCGCCGCTGTCCTGAAGTCGAGCCGGCACAAACAGCAGGCCCAGCGTTTCCTCGCGTTCATCGTGAGCCACCAGGGCCAGGAGATCATCGCCCACAGCCAGAGCTATGAATACCCGCTCGGGTCGGGAGTGTCCACTGCCCAAGACCTCCGCCCTTTCGACACGCTCCGGCCGTCCCCCGTCACCGTCGCCGAGCTGGGTGACGGCTCGTCGGCGCTGGCGCTCATCCAGCAGGTCCAACTCCTGTGACGCCAGGCGACGCCTGGGCTGGCGCGGATACCTCCTGGACAATCGAGCCGGGCGTGTCGATCTGGCTCGACCCTCGATGTCGGCCCGGGGCCGGCGGGCGTCGGGGGTGACCGGGTGACCGCCGTGACCGTGCGTACCCCCGACGCCCCGCACGTCCCGGCCGTTCGCCGCCGCCGCCCCCGTGTTCTCGTGGCCGGCAGCGCACTCGTGGCCGCCATATTGGTCCTGCCCCTGGTCTTCCTGCTGCTCCAGGCACGGCAAGTCGGTTGGGGTCAGCTGTCAGCGTTGCTGTTTCGACACCTCACGGCCACCTTGTTGTGGAACACCGCCCGTCTGTGCGTGGTCGTCACCGCCGCGTCGGCGATCATCGGAACAGCTGCGGCGTGGTTCACCGAGAGGACGGATCTCCCGTGGCGGCGGGTCTGGGTTGTGCTCGTCGTCGTCCCTGTGGCGATCCCGGACTTCGTCGTGAGCTTCGGCTGGGTCTCGATCTTCCCGTCGCTCCACGGTTTCATCGGAGCGACGCTGGTCATGACGCTGGCCGTCTATCCGCTCGTCTATCTTCCGGTGGCCGCCAGCTTCCGCGGGGCGGATCCCGGTCAGGAGGAGGTGGCTCGCAGCCTCGGGCTGCGACGGGCCCGGACCTTTTGGAAGATCACCCTGGCTCAGGCCCGACCGGCCGTGCTGGGCGGCTGCCTGCTGGTGGCATTGGCGCTCCTGGCGGAGTACGGGGCCTTCGAGATCCTGCGCTACCAGACGTTCACGACGGAGATCTTCACCGAGTCGCAGGTGGGTTTCGACATCCCCGCCGCATGCGGACTGTCCCTCGTGCTCGTTCTCCTCGGTCTCGTCCTCCTGACCGCCGACGGGTACGGACGCGGCCGGGCGCGCACGAGCCGGTCGGGCCCTCAGGCGGCGCGTGTCCGTCCCCCGCACGGGCTGGGTCGTGCCACGGTGCCCGTGCTCGCCGGCTTCGCCCTCCTGGCGGTCCTGGCCCTCGGCGTGCCCATCGGGGCCCTCGCCTACTGGCTCTTCCTGGGAGGTCGCACGACGCTTCCTGCGGCTGCCTCACTGTCATCGGCCGCGTGGCACAGCGCCGGCTACAGCGCCGCCGCCGCCGCACTGGCCACCGCGGCGGCATTGCCCGTGGCCCTGCTGTCGGTTCGCCATCCGGGGCGGACCACGATGATGCTCGAGCGCAGCACATTCCTGGTGCTGGCCCTGCCCGGTGTGGTCATCGCCCTCGCCCTCGTGTTCTTCGCCGAGCGCTATGCCCGGTTCCTCTACCAGAGCAGTCCCCTGCTCATCGTGGCCTACGCCATCTTGTTCTTCCCCCTGGCCCTCGTGGCCGTGCGGGCGTCGGTGGCGCAGGCGCCCGTCGGCCTCGAGGAGATGGCCCGGGCCCTCGGATGCGGCTGGTGGACCGTGTTGTGGCGCGTCACGTTCCGCCTCGTGGCACCAGGCCTGGCGGCTGCCTTCTGCCTCGTCTTCCTCTCGGCGGTGACCGAACTGACCTCGACCTTGATCCTCATCCCGACCGGAGCCCAGACGCTGGCCACCCAGTTCTGGGCCTATACGCAGAACCTGTCGTACGCATCGGCTGCGCCCTACGCCACACTGATGGTGCTCATCGCCGTCATCCCCAGCTACCTCCTCGGGCGATGGTTCAACCGGCTACCGTCCGAGACGACACGACCGACATGACCCGACTTGTTGTCACTGACCTCCACAAGGCCTTCGGGAACCAGTCTGTCCTCACGGGGATCGACCTCACCGTGCCCGAGGGGTCGTTGACGGCGATCCTGGGGCCGTCGGGAAGCGGGAAGACCACGTTGCTGCGGGTTCTGGCCGGATTCGAGCGGTCCGATCGTGGGGTGATCACCCTGGGGGACCGCGTGGTGGAGGACGGTCGCCACTATGTGCCGCCCGAGGAGCGCGGCATCGGGTACGTCCCCCAGGAGGGCGCCCTGTTTCCTCACCTGACGGTGGAGAGGAACATCGCCTTCGGACTGTCGCGCCAGGAGCGTCGGGACGGGCGGATCTCCCGCCTGGCAGACATGGTCGGACTGGCCGCCATGACCCACCGCTATCCCCATCAGCTGTCGGGAGGACAGCAGCAACGCGTGGCGCTGGCACGCGCGCTGGCCATCGAGCCGGAGGTCGTCCTTCTGGATGAGCCCTTCTCCTCCCTCGACGCCGGACTGCGCGCCACTGTCCGGGCCGACGTCCACAGAGTCCTCCGTGAAGCGGGGACCACCGCCCTGTTGGTCACCCACGACCAGGACGAGGCCCTGTCCACGGCCGACCTCGTGGCCGTCATCCGCCACGGTCGCATCGGGCAGACCGGCACGCCCCAGGAGCTCTACGATCACCCGGTCGATCCGGCCATGGCCGAATTCCTGGGCGACGCCAATCTGATCACCGGATCGATGGACAGCGCGGTGGCGTCGACCCCCCTCGGGACGTTTCCGCTGCGTCCGGGCTCGACCCCCGTGGCCGGGCCCACGACGGCGGTGGTCATGGTCCGGCCCGAACAGATCGAGATCTGGCCCGGTCGCGGCGTGCAGGGACTGGCGGCTCGGGTCGTCGAGTCACAATTCCATGGCCACGACACCGTCATGCGCGTGCTGCCCGACCCGTCGTCCGGTATCGGACCCATCGTCGCCCGGACCGACGGGGGTCTGGCCCTGGCTCCGGGCATCGAGGTAACGGTGACGGCCCGAGGGCCGGTACTGGCGTGGCCCGACGATTCCGGTGCGCAGGACCTCACCCCAACGGATTGGCGGCCCGACCGAGGACCCCGGTCCGCCGACGGCGCACCGATCGGCTAGAGACCCGAGGGGATCGTCTCCACGGTGGCGCCGGCCGGGATCGAGAAATCGCTGGCCGGAGGTGACGACGAGTAGCTGGTGAGCGCGAAGGATCCGCCGTTGGAGCTGGCGTATGCGAGGACCCCTTGGCCGGTGACGCAGTACTTCACCGAATTGCCGGATGAGCTCAGGTTGGCGCAGGTGGTGTCCTGGCCGGCGTAGGTCCCCGACGAGAACGACACGTTGTAACCGGCGGCATGCGCGGCCGCCTCGGTCTGAGCCGCCTTCAGGCCGGCCAGAATGGTGGCCGGGCTGAAGACCGCCGTGAGGGCGGCCAGGGGGTTCGTGGTCCCCGTGGACACACATGTGATGGTGCCGCTGTTGGAGCAGTAGTAGCTCGTCGTCCCCGTGTCGATCACGCTGCCGCTCTTCGTCGAGAAGAGGGACTTCGGAGGACTCTGTTCGATCGTGACGGTCTGGGTGGATGAGGCATTGGTGATCGTGTAGACAGCCTTGAAGGTCTTCTTTTCTGCCGCCTGGACCGACGAGGACAGTGACTCGAGCTTGTTCAGCGCCGACGTGCCCGAACCCGTCCCACCGGTCGTCGCCGTCGTTCCGGGGGGCGAGGTCGTCGCCGTCGTCCCCGAATTGGGCGAGCTGCTGCACGCGGCGAGAGCCGCTCCGAGGAGCACGAGGCCGACGATGACCGTGGCGCCACGCGAGGCGCGCATGATGGAGGACGACGTCGTGGTCATGGGATGTGCTCCTGCTCTCTCCGGTCCGTCTTCGGACACGATTGATCAGAAGTGTACGACCGATGTCTGCTCCGGAGCGGGATGGTGAGCGTGCCCGGGGAACACGGTGGAGACGTTCCCGCCCCGCAGCCTCCACCCGGGTTGCTGTCCTGTTACCGTGAGAGTTGACGCTCCGACGGCGGGGGAGAGCATGCCGTATGTGGTCGACACCATCGAGGTTGATCCCGTGAGCCTCGCGTCGTATCTGGAGGCCGTGGAGCAGCTCGGGGTCCCGGTGATGACCGCTGCAGGAGCATCGTTTGTGTCCTGCGCCAGCACGTCGGCCGACATTGGCGAGAGGGTCGACGTCCAGACGGTATGGGCGTTCGCCGACCACTCGGAGTGGAACGTCATCCGCCGGAATGTCGTTCTCGATCCCCGCTGGTACGAATACGCCGGCCGGGTGGCGGCGTTGCGCAAAGGCGGAACCCGCCGCTTCTACTACCGCGCCGACTTCTCGCCCCCGTGATCGGGCGCCGTCCTCCGGGCGCCTGCCCGCCACCGGTCGGGGGCGTACGGGGGACGTGTCGTGCTCCGGCGTCTTGAGCTCTACTCCATTCGGACCGGCGCGCCGCGGCGACGGGTCAAAGCGCTGGAGACGGCGTGCGCCCGTTGCGGGCGGTTCATCCCCGAGGTTCTCCACTCCCGGGTGGGGTGGAACCTTTCGGATGCTCCGGTGCAACTGGTCTGGGAGCACGCCTTCGTCTCCGCCGATGCGTACCAGAAGTACATGGTGCACCCCTACCATGCCGGCGTTCTGGACCGTTACCTGCTCCACGACTCTCCCGAACGGGTGGTGATCGATAACGACCTCGACGCCGGCCTGGTCGGGTACGAGTGCGACGGTCCCGTCTTCGACATGTCCACCGGAGTCAGGAGGCTCGTTCTCCTGCGCGTCGACCGCCGGGCCACACCCACGGCGATCAGCCGGCTCACCGAGACGCTCTCTCAGGGGCCGACGGACGACGACCGGATGAAGCTGTCGGTTGTCGGTGCCAACACCCTGGGCGCCGCGTGGTTCGACGGGGTGACGCCCGTGGCCGGACGGCCCCGGTGGACCCATGTATGGGAGCAGGGTTTCCTCGATCCCGACGGTCTCGAGGCCTACCGGGACGGCCCCTCGGTCCTGGCCGGCGCCGAGCGACGGGGGTGGGAGGGTTGGATGAACGGCATCGTCGTGGGAGCCGTCAGCCTCCACTACCCGATCGACGGGGTCGCGCCGTGACGGCCCGGGGTGTCAGGGCGTCCAGGAGAAGGCGAGCGAGATCGTGCGCGGCAGGTCGAAGGTGATGGAGAAGCTCGACGCGTTGAGTGCGCTGGCCACCGCCGCCGCCGCATCCTTGAACGCCTCGATGATGTTCCCGAACTTCTGAGGGACGCACCGCAGCAGGGCCACCGCGCGTTTCAGGACCTCGCCGAACGTGGCCAGGGCGCCCATCGCCTTGTGTGGATTCTTCTTGGCCTTCCGGCCCCAGCGCCGCAGCGCCCGGACCCCGTCGTTCGGGTCGCGCACGAGGGCCTGTGCCAACTTGTTGATGGCGGTGTCCGAGCTACCGGCCGCCACCACCGAGCCTTCGGCTGTTTTCAGGATGCGGCTCAGAGAATCGGCGCTCATGCCGGGTTGACTCCGTCCGGTGGTGGTCTTCTCGGTACTCCGACCCGTCGCGTTCGGCCGTCCCGTCCGGGGCCGGGGCGTGGCCTCGAGGAGTTCCACGGGATCGACCGCGACGTAGCGATCGAAGGCTTTCTGGAACTCACCCATTCTGTCGTTGCCCCCCGTTGCCGCGCTGTCGACGCGCTGGCGGTATTCACTGCATCGGCCGAAGCTTCATTTTAGCCACTCTCCGCGTCAACTCCCAGGTGCCACTTCACCTCGCCCGGAGAACCTCCACCCCGGGGTCCGGCCACCCCCCCCCGGAGCCGGCCGGGGCGGACCCCTTCGGTCATCTGGGTGACGGGCCGTCGTCGTGTGCTAGGGATTCACGCGTGTCGCGGGGCGCCGGCCAGCAGCGAGGGGACCGCCGCTGGCCGGCCGGTCTGGTCGAGACCGTGCGTGGCTCGGTGAGCGGGCACACGACGGCCGACGGTCGCGAGGGCCGGGCCAAGGCCCGCATCCTCGACGGACTCGACAGCCTCGCCCGACCCTTCGACGAGGAGGCCGATCGCGTGCACGTGACCGGATCAGCTGTCGTCGTCGGGCGGCGCGGGACGGTCCTGCACCTGCACAAACGTCTGCACCGCTGGATGCAGCCCGGTGGTCACATCGACCCGCCGGAGGCACCGTGGGACGCCGCCCACCGTGAATCGGAGGAGGAGACGGGCCTCGTGCTCAGGCATCCGGACGAGGGTCCGCGTCTCATCCACGTCGATGTCCACGACGCAGCCGAGGGCCACACGCACCTGGATCTCCGGTACCTGCTCCTGGCGCCCGACGAGGATCCGTCGCCGCCGCCGGGGGAGAGCCCCGAGGCCCGGTGGTATCCATGGGACGAGGCCGTCGCTGTCGCCGACGCCGCCCTGGTCGGGGCGCTCGAGATGGCCCAACGTCAGCCCGAGGTGCTCGCCATCGTTGGCCGCGATGGCGACGGGCCTGGGTGCGGGCCATGATCGGGATGCGGGCGAGACCGGGGAGGATCGATGACGAGCGAGCAGTCAGGTGACGCCGCCGAGCCCCTCCGCGACGTCTTCGCTCGCCTGCTCGACGTCCAGGACCATGACACCGCCCTCGACCAGCTCCGCCACCGCAGATCCTCGCTGCCCGAACAGGCGGAGCTGGCCGCTGTCGAGAGTCGGCTGGCCGCGCTCGAGACCCGTGCCGCCGAAGTCCAGGTCGGGCGGGACGAGCTCGGCGCCCGCCAAGCGGCCCTGGAGGGGCAGATCGAGGTGTCGCGATCTCGCCGGTCGGAGCTCGAACGACGGATGTACGGGGGCCAGGTCTCGGCGGCGCGCGACCTCCAGGCCATGGACGACGAGGTCAAGCACCTGAACCGGCATATCGCCGAGCTCGAGGACCGTGAGATCGAGATCATGGAGGCTCTCGAACCGATCGACGGCGAGCTCCGGACCACCGAGGCGGACCGTACCGCCCTCCGTGATGACAGGGACCGTCTTCGGCGGGCCGTGGCCGAGGCCGAGGAGAAGATCGACGCCGATCTCGCATCCCGGGCCGAGGCGCGGGAGGAGGCCGCCACCACCGTCCCCGCCGACCTGCTGGCGCGCTACGAGCGGCTGCGTACGACGCAGGGGGGGACGGGAGCGGCACGTCTGGTGGGGGGATCGTGCAGCGGGTGCCATCTCGCGCTTCCGGCCATGGAGGTGGACCGCATCCGCAAGGCTCCACCCGACGAAGTGATCACGTGTGACCAATGCGGTCGTATCCTGGTCCGGTGACGGAGCCGACGTGCTCATCCTGGTCCGTCACGGCGAGTCGGCGGCCAATGCCGCCGGCGCGCTCTCCGGGAGGGCGGAGTCACCCCTCACCGAGAACGGCCGCTCCCAGGTGGCGAGCCTGTCGGCGCTGGTGGAAGGGGCCAGCCGACTGATCAGCAGTCCGCTCGGCCGTGCCCGGGAGACGGCCGGGACCCTCGGACTCGGCCTACCGATCGATGTCGACGAACGGTGGACCGAGATCGATTACGGAGAGCTCGAGGGGGTGTCGCTCACCGCCGTCCCGCCCGATGTCTGGCGCCGGTGGCGCTCCGATCCGAGCTTTCGCCCCCCCGGCGGTGAGACCGTGGCCGAGGTCGGGATGAGGGTGCGCGACGCCTGCGACGAGCTCTTTTCCCGCCCCGGATCGGGGGCGCGGGCCGACGGCGATGTCGTTGTGGTGAGCCACGTGTCTCCCATCAAGGCGGCCGTGGCCTGGGCGCTCGGTGCCGGTGACGACGTCGCCTGGCGACTCCATCTCTCCACGGCGTCGCTCACCCGAGTGGCGTGGGGCGTCGACGGTCCCGTCCTTCACTCGTTCAACGACACGACCCGGACCTGACCGACCCGCCGCCTCCCCACTCACCGGGCTGGGTTCCGGCGGACGAAGTCGATGACGGCATTGGCCAGAGCCGGACCACTGTCCTCCTGGAGGAAGTGACCGGCACCGGCGATCGTGGGGTGCCGCTGGTCCCGGGTCCCCGGCACCTCGGAGAGGAACAGTGCATCGGCGCCCCGGGTGATGGGATCGGCGTCGCTGAAGGCACAGAGAAATGGCCTCGCGAACGTCCTCAGCACCTCCCACGCCCGGCGGTTGGCGTCGGCGGCGGGATCGTCGGGTCGCGTGGGCACGAGCACGGGGAACTGACGCGCCCCCTCCTTGTAGGTCTCGTCCGGGAAGGGGGCGTCGTAGGCGGCGATGACGTCGTCGGGCGGCGACGAGGTGCACCCGCCTGCCACGATCCGGCCCACGGGCAGCTCGGGAACCTCTTGCGAGAAGCGTTGCCAGGCCAGGAAGGCCTCGCCCATGTCCATATCGCCGGTGGGCAGGCCGGTGTTGGCCGCCACCACTCGTCGGACACGATCGGCGTGCTCGGCCACGAGACGCAGCCCGATCAGGCCGCCCCAGTCCTGGCCCACCACGGTCACGCCCGACAGGTCGAGCTCGTCGAACAACGCCGCTCGCAGCCATTCGACGTGCCGGGCATAGGTGTACTCCCCCCGGTCGGCCGGCTTGTCCGAACGCCCGAAGCCGACGAGGTCGGGGGCGACGGCGCGGAACCCCGCTCCCGTGAGGAGGGGGATCATCTTCCGGTAGAGGTAGCTCCACGACGGCTCTCCATGCAGAAGCAGGATCGTCTCCTCCGCGTCGGCGGGGCCCTCGTCGACGAAGTGGACCCGGAGCCTCCCGTCGCCGTCGCCGGCGGGAACCTCGAGGTAGTGCGGGGAGAAGTCGTAGCCGGGAAGGCCCGAGAACCTCTCGTCGGGAGTGCGTAGGACCTTCATGGAGACCTCCGGGTGGGGTGGGCGGCCGGCATGGCGTGGACGCCGTCGGTGATCAGGTGTCGAGGTAGAGGAAACCGGACGCCTCGTCCCGGAATGTGATTCCGGCCGCCCGCAGGGCGTCGCCCCAGTCGCCGTTGATCTCGGGATCGTTCTCTTCCATTCCGTGGTCGGCCACCAGGCAGAAGGCGGTCCGGTCGAAGACCCCGGCGGCCTCGACCGCACCCAGCAGCTCACCCACGCGCGCATCGGTGTCGCGCACGGCGGCTTTGGCCACCTCGGAGTGGGGACCGCCTTCGTGAAAGGCGGAATCGGTGAGCGAGAAGCTCACCCAGGTGAACACCGGTGGCGGGTAATCGATCCCCAGGTGGCTCCCACCCCAGATGGCGGTCGCCTGGCGCAACGACACGGCGTCGGCGAAGGTGCCCCACCGGTAGTCCTCGCTGGCCTCGGCGAACCTCTCGGTGGTGAAGGGCGGCAGAACGTTGAGATCGGGGAGCAGATCGTCGGTCCGTCCCTGACGGAACAGATCGAACGTCGAGTAGTCGGCCCCGACGTCGGCCGGCTCGTTCACGGACACGGTGACGGCGTCGGGACGCCGGCGCTTGATGGCCTGGTGGATCGTCTCCACCCCCGGAGCCAGCCATTTCATCGCCTCCTGCCAGGTGGCGGGGGACTCGGTCACCACCTGCTGACCGAGTGCCCTGTCGTACCAGGCGTTATGGAGGACACCGTGGTGGCCGGGGTGGCAGCCGGTGAGCAGGCTGGTGTGGTTGGCCAGCGTCACGGTGGGCAACGACGCCATGGCGCCGTGTCGGAAGGCCGTCCCCTGTGCGACCAGGCGGGCGACGTTGGGCGCGTCACCGGTAGCCGCCATGTGGTAAAGGCGATTGGGGTTGCATCCGTCGAGCAGGATGGCGACGGCGTGATCCGGCGGCGACACGGTCGTGTCGATCAGGTCGACGAGGGCATCGCCGTCCTGGCAGGCGAGGTAGGCGTCGGTGCGCGGCGTGCCGGCGGAGGCGAGGGCCCCCGGACGGACGCCGTGGTCGGGCCCGACACCGAGCAGGGCGAGCAGGGTCGGGGCCACGTCGATCAACCGGCAGTGGCGGTCGACCAGACCGAGTCGTCTGACCCCCGCTCCGGCCAGGATGAACGGAGCGCGGGCCTGGACCACGCCGAGAGAGCCGTGCTCGCCCCGGTGCTCCTGCTGGTGATGGGCAGCGGTGTGCAGGACGCAGAGATCCGGCGCGCACGGGTGGTCGAAGATCTGGGCCACGTGCTCCCAGGCGAACGGGTAGCTGTTGGCGTTCCGATCGGGGTGGGCGGCCTCGAGCTCGGCCTCCAGCGGGGCGAAGCGCGTGGGGTCCTGGTCGGCCAGGGGATGGCGACCCTCGACGGCGTCGACGTCGAATGCCCACCCGTCCGCCGTGGTCCGTCGTCGGAAGCGGACGGCGCCGTCGACGCTGCGTGCCTCGTAGACGTCGGGAGCAGGTGACGTCAGGACCATCTCGACGATGTTCTGCAGGTGGGGGTCGACGAGGACGGCGACAGCCGCCTCACGCCGATCGCCCACGGGACCACGGTCAGCACCCGACGCGGTGCCTGATGCGCCGGGGGTGGACACATCTCGGGACATCCCGGGAATGGTAGGCGGGGTCTCTGCGGCGTGCCGTGCCGGCGGGCTTCCCGGGCACTTTCGCTTGGCCTGTCCTCCTCATGCCGTAGTGTCCCCGCACGTGCGTGCCGTGGTCTGCCGGGAGCTCGGTCCCCTCGACAATGTCGTGGTCGAGGAACGCCCCAGTCCGGTCCCCGGCCCAGGTCAGGTCGTGGTCGACATGCGAGCCACGGGGGTGAACTACGTCGACGGCTTGATCTGCCAGGGTCGGTACCAGATGAAACCCGTCACCCCGTACGTTCCCGGCGGCGAACTGGCCGGCGTCGTCTCCGCTGTGGCCGATGACGTGGGCCGCGTCCGGGTCGGCGACCGGGTCATGGCCATGACGGGGTTCGGCGCATTCGCCGAACAGGTGCTCGTCGCCAGCGGGTCGCTCGAGCTCATTCCCGCCGACCTCGGGTTCGGCCAGGCCGCCGCCTTCGTCCAGAGCTACAGCACGGCGTGGTTCACGATGACACGGCGGACCTCGGTGCAAGACGGTGAGTGGGTACTCGTCCTCGGGGCCGGCGGTGGTATCGGGCTGGCGTCGGTGGACGTGGCCGTGGCCCTCGGGGCCAAGGTCATCGCGGCGGCCTCCACCAGCGAGAAATTGGACAAGGCCCGGTCCATGGGAGCCGCCGCCACCATCAATTACGAGGACGTCGACCTGAAGACGACGGCCCGGGAGATCTCGGGCGGCGGCGTCGACGTCGTCATCGACCCGGTGGGGGGCCGCCACAGCGAGCCGGCCCTGCGGGCCACCCGGCGCTTCGGCCGGCTCTGTGTCATCGGCTTCGCTTCCGGTCCGATCGCGACCGTTCCGCTCAACCAGGTCCTGCTCAACAACCGGACCGTGACGGGTGTCGACTGGGGAGCATGGGCCATGGGCGACCCCGGAGGCAATCGGGAACTGCTGGGAGAATTGGTGGACCTGGTCGAGACAGGCCGCCTCCATCCGACCGTTCCCCAGGAACGACCCCTCGAGGAGGCGGTGGCCGTGATGTCGGGGCTTCTCGACCGGTCGATCGCGGGCAAGGTCGTGCTCGTCCCCTGAGGGACCGAACCAGGGCGAGGCCGCCGACGGACGGTCGAGACCTATGTGGGGTCGAACATCGAGCGGAAGGAGTGGAGCTTTCCGTCCGAGTGGCGCCGGTGCTCCTCGAAGATGCGCTCGTAGCCGGTGTGTTCGATCTTCCACTCGCCGTCGACCTTCACGTACCGATCGTCGTAGAGAAGGGTTCCGACGATCTCGAAGTCCATGGCCCGTACCACCACCCTGTCCTCGAGGTACCACGTCCCCCTCGCCGTCGACTTACTCGTCAGCTCGATCTCGGGATGGTGTCCATTGTGCATGGTCACGATGTCGCCACCACCGAGCGACTCCTCGAGGAATGAGACGATCGCTTCCCGACCCTGATACGAGAGCTCACCCGATTGATACGACGTCGTAGCGTCGTCGGTCAGCAGCTCGCCGAGCTCGATGAAGCGCTTCGTGTCGAGCAAACGGAAATAGCGGTACTTCAGCTGGCGGATGGCTTCGATCTCCTCGAGATCCACGTGCCGAGTGTACAGACGCCGGAGCCGACAGACGAGCGTGAGCACGGTGAACGGTGACGCCGACGACGCATGGGAATGCATCTCGACGAGAGGGAAGACGTTGCCACGGCGTTGGTCTGCGGTTGATAGGCGGGGCGTAGCATGCGGTCCATGAGGCAACGGATCGTGGTGGTGGGAATCGCAATTGTCGCCCTCATCGGCGGCACAGGAGGGGCGGTCGCGGCTTTCGGGGGCGGATCCCCGGCCCCGACCCGCACCCCCCACCTTTCCAAGCCGTCGGCGTCGGTTCCGCAGCCGGCCACAGCGGCGGTGACCTCTGCCACTACGGCACCGCCGACCACGGCACCGCCGACGGCGATTCCGCCTGTGCCCGCGCCCGCCGTCGCGACGACCGTCGCTCCGAAGGTCGCCGCCCCCGCCCCACCGGTGGCCCGGGCGACGACGACCACGCTGGCACCGGCCATCGGGGCTCCCGCCGGGTCCCGTTTCGGACCGACGGGCCTGCCCACCCCGTAGTCCGGCAGTTCATCGCCGGGTGCCGGGTCGCGACGACCGCGGCACCGGAGCGGTGCCCCACTGGTACGTCTCCTTGTGGATCCGCAGGTAGATGTACGTCTCGGTCGCCTGCACGCCGTCGATATTGCGGATCTTCTCGTTGAGCAGCTCGAGAAGGTGCTCGTCGTCTTCGACGACGACCTCGAGAAGCATGTCGAGCGCCCCGGCTGTAAGGACCACGTACTCGACTTCGTGCATGTCCGCCACTGCGTCGGCCACGCGTCTCGTGTCACCCTCCACCTTGAGCCCGATCATGGCCTGACGGTTGAAGCCCAGGACCCGAGGGTCGGTGACGGCGACGATCTGCATGACCCCGGAGTCGATGAGCCTCTGGACCCGCTGCCGGACGGCCGCCTCGGAGAGGCCGACGACCGGAGCGATTTGTGTGTAGGGCTTGCGTCCGTCCTTCTGCAACTGTTCGATGATCCGCCGGTCGATCTCGTCGAGGACCATGGGCTCGTGGGCGGTCATCGTCGTACCGGGCGGTCCGGGGACGTGCGAACCTTGGCGTCACGACCACCGCACCGCTCGCTCCGGACTACGAATCGACGCCCTACTGGTGGGGCGGGGTCGACCCCGCCCCGTCGTCGAACACCGCTTTCGCGCCGGAAGCCGATGTCGTCGTCATCGGCGGCGGCTACACCGGCCTGTCGGCGGCGTGGGAGCTGGCGCGGCGGCGGCGCCATGTCGTGGTCGTCGACCGCGACGACATCGGCCGTGGGGCGAGTGCCCGTAACGGTGGCATGGTCCATCCGGGAGGCAAGCACGACCTGGCGACCATGCTCGCCATGGCCCGGGGTCGGGAGATGTGGGACGACACCGTGGCCGCCTTCGAGGCGGTGGAGGCACTCGTGGTTGAGCTGGGTATCGACTGTGACTGGCGTCGCAGCGGACACCTCGAACTGGCCGGGCACCCCCGGCACGTCGCCCATCTCCGATCGGTGGCCGCCGCCTACTCGTCCATCGGGGAGGAGGCCCGGTTCGTAACGTCGGACGACCTCAGGGCCGAGATCGGTTCGACGCGCTTCGCCGGCGGGCTTCTGGTGACGCGCAGCGGGTCTGTGCATCCGGCCAAGTTGGTCGAGGCTTTGGCCCGGGCCGCCCTGGGCGCCGGAGCGATGCTGCACGGTCATGTCGATGCCCGGCGGGTGTCGCGTCACGGAGCCGGGTACCTGGTCGAGACGTCGCGGGGAACGATCCGGGCGGGTGAGGTGGTGGTCGCCACCGACGGCACGACGCGGAGTCGGCCGGTGCCCTGGCTGGGGCGACGCATCCTCGGGATCGGGAGCTTCATGCTCGCCACCGAGCCGGTTGACGCCGAGCTCTCGGCGTCGGTGAGCCCCGCCGGTCGGATGTTCTTCGACACCAAGAACTTCCTCAACTACTGGCGCTTGGCGCCTGACGGCAGCCGCGTCCTCTTCGGGGGACGGACGTCGTTCGCTGCCACCACGGTCGAAGAGGCCCGCGACCGTCTCTACCGTGCCATGCTGGCCACGCACCCTCAGCTGGCCGGAGTACGGGTGGCCCGGTCCTGGGGTGGGCTCGTCGGGCTCACCTCCGACCGCCTTCCCCACGTGGGCCGGCATCCGGACACGGGTGTGGTGTACGCGCTGGGCTATTGCGGCACGGGGGTGGCGCTGTCCATCCATTTCGGTCGGGCCATCGGACGGTGGCTGTGCGACGACGGGGAGCTTCCGGCCTTCGCCGCCCGCCGCTGGCCGATCGTCCCGCCCCCCGCCCGCGTGCCGTGGCTGCTGCCCGTGGCGGGATGGTGGTATCAGGCTCGCGACGTGCTCGGTCTCTGACAGCCCACGGAGGGGAGCGCCGCCGTCCGCGCACACGTCGACGGTCCGCTCAACCGGCGACGGCGATGCAGAATGCGCCGAACACCTCGACGAAGCGGTCGATATGGCTGTCGTCGTGCTGGACCGACAGGGTCCACTGCTCCTCGTTGCCGGGAGTCAGGAAGATGCCGCGGTTGACCATCCAGGCCCACGAGGCGTCGAAGAGATCGGCGTTGGTTTCGAGGAAGCTCCGGTAATCCACGAGCGGTTCGGGGCGGTACGACACGCAACCCTTGCAGCCGAGGTCGATGACGTGGGCGGGGATGTTCGAGGCCGTGATGGCCCGCTGGCACCCGTCGGCCAGGCGCGATCCGATCCTCTTGAAGTGTTCGTAGGCGTCCGGTGTGAGGACCTCGGTCAGAGCCGCCAAGCCGGCCGCCGCCACCAGGGGGTTGCCGTTGAACGTCCCCTGTTGGGCCACGCCGTCGCCGATGGTGTCCATGAGCGCGGCCCTCCCTCCGAACGCTCCGCCGGGCGTCCCTCCGGCGATCGACTTGGCGAAGCAGGCCAGGTCGGGCTGGACGCCGAATCGCTCGATGGCGCCGCCGGCGGCGATCGTGGCCCCGCACTTGACCTCGTCGAAGATGAGGACGACTCCGTATCTCGTGCACAGGTCGCGTAGCCCTTCGAGGTAGCCGGGCCGAGGGAGGACGATGCCGATATTCATCATCACGGGCTCGATGATGAAGCAGGCCAGCTCGTGACCCCGTTCGGCGAACAGCCTCTCAGCCGCCGGCAGGTCGTTGAAGGCGACGGCCAGCGTCCACTCGCCCATCGCCGCCGGAATCCCCCTCGAGGCGGGCAGCTCGGCGGTCCGGGCACCTTCGGCATTGGTCGCCACGAGATCCATCCCCGGCGTGACCGAGAACATCACGGCGTCATGATGGCCGTGGTACGAGCCCTCGATCTTGCAGATCACGTCCCTCCCGGTGGCAGCGCGCGCCACCCGGATCGCATCCATGGTGGCTTCGGTACCCGAGTTCGTGAAACGGACGCGTTCGAGGCGGAACCGACGGGCCAGCTCTTCGGCCAGCGCCACGGTCGTCTCCGTCGTCACGGCGAAATGGGTACCCGTCCGCGCCGCCCTCTCGATGGCTGCCACCACCGTCGGATGGGCGTGGCCCACGGCCATGGCCCCGAAGCCGTTGTGGAAGTCGTAGTAGGACCGACCGTCGACGTCCCACACCTCGGCCCCTTGGCCGCGCGCCAGGTAGATGGGATAGGGATCGGCCGCCTGGAACGACGAGGCCACGCCGAGGGGCATCGTGGCCCGGGCCCGTTCGAACAGTGCGCGCGAGGCCGGGGTGTTCTCGGCCAGTACGGCCATCTCCGCCGCGAAGAGCTCGCGGGCCCTGGCGGTGAGCCGTTGCGCGTCGGTCTCTGTTCCGGCCACCTGCTGCCTCATCTCCTCACCACGTGACCACGACGTGCTCGGGCTCGCACGTGGGCTTCCTCAGCCATCCTGACGTGCCCGGTGTACGTTTCGCAACCGAATCGGTGGTCCGGTTCCTCTTTCAGCAACGAAATTGCTTGTCAGGTCGAGAATCTTCTGCGAATATGCTCGCAACGCGGGCCGGGGGCTTCAAGGGAAGAGGGGGCCGATGACGATCACGACGGGGGAGGTCGGCGTTTCCTCGGTACCGGAGGACGCCGCCGGTAAGGGTCTGAAGGTGGGAGCGCTCGGGATGATCTCGAGCCTTGTGATCGGGGTGGCTTCGACCGCCCCTGCCTACAGCCTGGCGGCGACCCTCGGCTTCGTCGCCGTCTACGTGGGTGTTTCCTCGCCAGCCGTCATGCTGCTGGCGTTCGCGCCCATGCTCTTCATCGCCGCCGCCTACTACTACCTGAACCGGGCCGACCCCGACTGTGGGACCACTTTCACGTGGGTGACCCGGGCCATCGGTCCCAAGACGGGATGGATGGCGGGTTGGGGCATCCTCGTCACGGATCTGGTGGTCATGCCCAACCTGGCCTCGATCGCCGGCGTCTACACCTTCCACCTATTCGGCGCCCACGGGATCGCCAACAACAGCTCCGGTTTCTGGGTGACCTTCGTCGGGGTGGTCTGGATCGTCGTCATGACGGCGATCTGTTACATCGGCATCGAGTTGTCGGCCCGGACCCAGGTTGGCCTGCTCGGCGCTGAGATCATCATCCTCTTTCTCTTCGCTGTCATCGCTCTGGCTCGGGTGTACAGCGGCGGCATCGCCCATAGCATCCACCCGTCATTCCAGTGGCTGAACCCATTCAAGATCCATCCCGTCGGCGCGCTGTCAGCGGGCATGCTCCTCGCTGTCTTCATCTACTGGGGATGGGATACGGCCGTCACAGTGAACGAGGAGGCGAAGGATTCGAGGCGGACACCGGGCCGTGCCGCCCTCTGGTCGACCTTGGTTCTCCTCGCCATCTATGTCATCGTGTCGATCGCCGCCCAGTCCTTCCATGGCGTCGGCTTCATGACGAACAGCAACAACGTCGGGGACGTCTTGAACGCGCTCGGGACCGCGGTACTCGGATCACCATGGAACAAGCTGCTCATTATCGCCGTGCTCACGTCGGCCTCGGCATCGACCCAGACGACCATCCTGCCTGCCGCACGCTCCTCGCTGTCCATGGCCGTGCACAAGGCGCTGCCCAAGCGCTTCGCCGACATCCACCCCAAGTACCTGTCACCGGGGTTCTCGACGATCCTGTTCGGGGCCGTGTCGGTTGTGTGGTACGTGGCGCTCACCTTGATCAGCCCCGACGACGTACTGGCCAACTCCATCCTGGCCCTCGGCTTCGGTATCGCCTTCTACTACGGACTGACGGGATTCGCCTGCGTCTTCTACTACCGGCGCCATATCTTCAAGGGATTCAAGAATTTCGTCTTCATCGGGCTCGCTCCTTTCCTCGGCGCCGTCATGCTGACGGTTCTCTTCGTGATCGCTATCTTCTATTACTCGGATCCGGTGAACTCGAACTCAGGGAGCCAGGCGTGGTTCCCCTTCATCCATTTCAATTTCACGTTCCTCCACCAACACTTCTACGTGAAGAAGGGCCTTGGTCCGCCGCTCGTTCTCGGGGTGGGCCTCCTGCTCATCGGTCTCCCGATCATGTTGATCTGGCGGATCCGGCATCCCGCCTTCTTCCAGCGTGACCGAGAAGTGGCCGAGACCGTCGACTCGCCGGCCCCGCCGCTGACTCCCGGCGTCATCCCGGTGACCGACTGATGGCCGGCAACATCGTTCTCGGCTACGACGGCTCCGACGGGTCCAAGGCAGCGCTGGCCGTCGCCGTCACCGTGGCCCGCGCCTTCGACGCCCCGTTGAGCATCGTCTTCGGCTACGAGCCGAACCCCATGGGTGGCGAGACCGCCGACTACAAGAGCAAGCTCGAGAGGATCGGCGACGAGATGATCGGTGCCGCGGTGGCCGGTGCCAAGGCACTCGACCCGGCCGTGGTCGTCGAGTCTCTGGTGGTGCCCCTGCGGCCGGTGGAGTCCCTCCTCGAGGCGGCCCTCGAACGCGAGGCACGCGTCATCGTCGTCGGTGGGACCGGCGAGCGCCCCCTCGTGGGGGCCATCCTCGGCTCCGTGCCGCACAAGCTCCTCTACCGGTCGCCGGTCCCGGTCCTCGTCGTCCCGGCCGGCGAGGAGTGACGCCGGGTCCTCACGGGGTGCGCACGGCGTGCTCGTTGCCGGCGTCCCCGTAGGCGTCGTCCATGGCGTCGGGGCGATCCACCCGCAGCAATGCCACCGCCGTGCCGTCGGCCCCGGCCAGAACCACCGCCGGCCCTTCGGGTGTGCCCACGGGCCCGACGATGCGCGTCCAGCCGCCGGCGAGTAGCGCATCGGTGGCCCCGTCGAGATCCGTGACCGCGTAGACGGGAAGAAGCGATCCGGGCGGGCGATGGTCGGCGACGAGGACGACCGGGGCGGTACCGAGGTCCACCGCGGCCACGTCGGCCCCGAATGCCTGGAACCGCCAACGCAGGCGCGCGCCGGGTACCGTCAACCATGCGGCCACGTCCCGTTCGGTGTCGGTCGATCCGACGTAGAGAAAGCGCAGCTCCACTCCCGTAGTTCATCACGGCACCGGTAGCATCGGGCACGCGTCCGTTTCTCCGGGGCGTGTCCTCCCGTACAGGAAGTGAGAACACAGTGGCTCAGATCGATGCTCCCAAGCCTGTGGCTCAGAAGCGGAGACTGGTCACCGAGGTGCCGGGGCCGCGCTCGCGCGCACTCCACGCCCGCCGGGCGGCGGCGGTGGCTCAGGGCGTGAGCACAGCCTTCCCGGTGTACATCGAATCCGGGTCGGGAGCCCTTCTCGTCGACGTCGACGGGAACACCCTCATCGATCTGGGCTCGGGGATCGCTGTTACGGGAGTGGGGCACGCGGCCGAGACGGTCGTCGGTGCCGTGCGGGACCAGGTGGGTCGCTTCACCCACACCTGCTTCATGGTGACGCCCTATGAGGGCTACGTTGCCGTCTGCGAGGAGCTCAACGCGCTCACACCGGGTGACGGGGCCAAGGTCTCGGCCCTGTTCAATTCGGGAGCGGAAGCCGTCGAGAACGCGGTCAAGATCGCCCGCAATGTCACGGGCCGCCAAGCTGTCGTCGTCTTCGATCATGCGTACCACGGGCGTACCAACCTGACCATGGCCCTCACGGCGAAGGACATGCCGTACAAGCACCGGTTCGGCCCGTTCGCCCCCGAGGTCTACCGGGTGCCGGTGTCGTACCCGTTTCGCGATCCCGACACCATGACGGGCCAGGACGCGGCCGACCGGGCCACGACGCTCATCGAGACACAGGTCGGTGCCGACAACGTCGCCTGCGTGCTGATCGAGCCCATCCAGGGCGAGGGCGGGTTCATCGTGCCCGCCCCCGGGTTCCTCGAAGCGGTGGCCTCGTGGTGTGCCGGGCACGGCGTCCTGTTCGTGGCCGACGAGATCCAGACGGGCTTCTGCCGAACGGGGGACTGGTTCGCCTGCCAGCACCACGGTGTGGTGCCCGATCTGGTGACGACGGCCAAGGGCATTGCCGGAGGGATGCCTCTCGCGGCGGTGACCGGGCGCGCCGAGATCATGAACGCGGTGCACGTGGGCGGCCTCGGCGGCACCTACGGGGGCAATCCCGTGGCCTGCAGTGCCGCGCTGGCCGCCATCGCCCTCATGCGCGACCGTGACCTGGCCGGCGCCGCCCGACGCATCGGTGACGTCGTCCTCGACCGGCTACGGGCCCTCGAGACCGACCACGCCGCCATCGGCGACGTCCGCGGCCGGGGTGCCATGGTGGCGCTCGAGTTCGTGCGACCGGGAACGACGACGCCCGACCCCGAGGTGACGGGGTCCATCGCCCGGGCCTGTCACGCCGCCGGCGTGGTCGTGCTCACGTGCGGGACCTACGGCAATGTCATCCGCCTGCTTCCGCCCCTGGTGATCGACGAGGACGTGCTGGTCGAGGGCCTCGACGTCCTGGGCGGAGCCGTCGAGGCGACGCTCGGAGCCCGGTAGCCGTCGTCGCCGTCGCCACCTCCTTGTTCGAGGTGCCGCTGGCGTGTTCGAGGTGGCGCTGACGGAGCTGGTACGGGACCCGGTGCGGTCGCGCTCTCGACCGTCGTTCGTGCCGCCGGTGACGGGCTCGGCGGGCGCGTCCGGCGACCGCATCCACATCGTCCGCCTGGATCGAGGACCACGGCGCGTCGACGAGGTCGCCTGAGGCGCCGATGGGCGGCGGGGCACAGCCGGTGAGAGGAGCCGTGCCGCTACCTTTACGGCCATGGCCATGAAAGGGACCGCCGCCGTCCGACGCGCCTACATCGAGCACTTCACCGGGCGTGGACACAGTGTCATCCCCGGTGCCAGTCTCGTCCCGCGCGAGGACCCGACCACCTTGTTCACCGGCTCGGGGATGCAGCCGCTCATCCCCTATCTCTTGGGCCAGGCCCACCCCGCCGGCACCCGCCTGGTGGACTCCCAGCCCTGTCTGCGGGCCGAGGACATCGACGAGGTGGGCGACACCCGTCACACGACCTTCTTCGAGATGCTCGGCAACTGGAGCCTCGGCTCGTACTTCAAGGCCGAACAGCTCCCGTGGTTCTTCGCCTTCCTCACCGGGATCCTCGGTCTCGATCCGGCCCGGCTGTACGTGACCGTCTTCTCGGGCTCACCCGAGTGGGGGATCCCGCGCGACGACGAGTCGGCCCGGATCTGGACGGAGCTCTTCTCGGGCGCGGGGGTGGCGGCACCCACGCGCGAGCTGGGCAGCTCCGAGAGGGCGGCCGCCGTCGGCACGGGCGGGGCCCGGATCACCTTCTACGACGAGAGCAACTGCTGGTGGAGTCGCGTGGGTCGGCCCGAGGCCATGCCGCCGGGCGAGCCGGGAGGTCCCGATTCCGAGGCCTTCTACCTCTTCGACCAGGTCGACCACGACCCCGCCTTCGGCAACGAGTGCCATCCCCACTGCGACTGCGGCCGTTACATCGAGATCGGGAACTCGGTGTTCATGCAGTATCGGCGAACCGAGACGGGTTTCGAAGAGCTGGCCCAGCGCAACGTGGACTTCGGCGGGGGGCTCGAGCGCCTGACGATGGCGGCGCTCGACTCGCCCGATGTCTTCCGCATCGACCTGCTGTGGCCTCTCGTCGAACATGTGGAGGAGCTCGCCGGGGCCGGCTACGCCGACGGCAGCGGCGCTCTTCGGATCATCGCCGACCACGCGCGGGCCCTCGTGTTCCTGGCCGCGGACGGCGTCGTCCCGTCGAACACCGCCCAGGGCTACGTGATGCGTCGATTCGCACGCCGGGCCCTGCGCCAGGGTCACGCCCTCGGGATCGGGGACGATCTGCTCGGGCCGCTCGTGGCCCCTGTCCTCGCCGCCTACGGCGACGCCTATCCCGAACTGTCACAACGCGAGGCCGAGATCGTCGGGGTCCTCTCCCACGAGGAGGTCCTCTTCCGCCGCAGCCTGTCGCGTGGTGTGCGCGAGTTCGCCAAGATCGCGGGGTCGAGGTTGACCGGGGACGCGGTGTTCACGCTGTTCGACACCTACGGCTTCCCCCCGGAGCTCAGCCTGGAGGAGGCGGTGACGGCGGGGACGCCGGTCGATCCGTCGTGGCGGTCACGCTACGACCACCTGATGGACGGTCAGCGCGCACGATCGAAGACGGCGGCCCAGGGGCTGTTCAAAGGCGGTCTCGCCGACCAGTCCGAGGCGACGACGCAGCTCCACACCGCCACGCACCTGCTCTACAAGGCCCTCCGTTTGGTTCTCGGTGATCATGTCGTGCAGCGAGGGAGCAACGTGACGGCCGACCGGCTGCGCTTCGACTTCTCCCACCCGACCCCGATGACACCGGAGGAGCGCGACGAGGTCGAGCGGATCGTCAATGCCGCCATCGACCGGGACTGGCCGATGAGTTTCCGCGAGATCCCCACACAGGAGGCGTTCGCCGAAGGCGCCCTGGGTGCCTTCGGGGACAAGTACGGCGCCACCGTCAAGGTGTACACGGCCGGCGATCCGTCCGGTGAGTGGTACAGCAAGGAGATCTGCGGCGGGCCCCACGTCGACCACACGGGGGTCCTCGGGCGTCTGCGGATCACGAAGGAGCAGTCGTCGAGCGCCGGCGTCCGCCGGATCCGAGCCGTCCTGGAGGACCCTGCCCGGTGAGCGCCGGCGTCAGCCTGGGTCCTGCGGCCGGGGTCCTTGGGTAACCTCGGCGCACGCCGCCGGGGAGGTCACCATGAAACGAGCACTGATCACGGGCATCACCGGTCAGGACGGTCGCCACCTGGCCGAGTTCCTGGTGGGCCGGGGCTACGGGGTCTACGGCTTGCTGCGCGGGCAGTCGAACCCGAAGGCGGCGATGGTCCAGGAGGAGGTGCCCGAGCTCGAGTTGCTCGGTGGGGATCTCCAGGACCTCTCCTCGCTCATCGCCGCCCTCGAGCAGGTGCAACCCGACGAGGTCTACAACCTCGGGGCCATCAGCTTCGTGCCCCTGTCCTTCCGCCAGCCGGAGCTCACGGCCGACATCACCGGCACCGGCGTCCTGCGTATCCTCGAAGCCGTCCGGATGGTGGGCGGGACCCGGGACAACCCGATCCGCTTCTACCAGGCGTCCTCGTCGGAGATGTTCGGCAAGGTCCGCGAGACCCCGCAGACCGAGACGACGCCCTTCCACCCCCGGTCCCCGTACGGGACGGCCAAGGTGTTCGGGTACTACACGACGCTCAACTACCGCGAGTCCTACGGGATGCACGCGTCGAACGGGATCCTCTTCAACCACGGGGGGCCGCGGCGCGGTATCGAATTCGTGGAGCGCAAGGTCAGCAACGGAGTGGCCCGGATCAAGCTCGGACTCCAGGATTCGATCACCCTCGGCAATCTGGACTCGTCGCGGGACTGGGGCTATGCCGGGGACTACGTCGAGGCCATGTGGAGGATGCTCCAGCAGGACGAGCCGGGCGACTACGTCATCTCCTCGGGTCGGACCCACACCATCCGCGACCTCCTGGCCGAGGCCTTCAGGGCCATCGGGGTCGACGACTGGGCGCCCTACGTCCGCACCGACGAGCGCTTCCTCCGGCCGGCCGAGGTCGATCTCCTGGTGGGCGACGCCGGCAAGGCCCGGGACGCGCTGCAGTGGGAGCCCAAAGTCGATTTCCCCACCCTCGTGAGGATGATGGTCGACCACGACCTGCGCCTGGAGGAGGCGCGCTGACGGTGGTGCGGGGACGGGTCTGACTCGTCGCTCAAGTCTGATCCCCGCGGTGTCGAAGGCTTGGAGGACGGCCAGGAGGGCAGATGGTCTCTTCCAGCAGGACCCAGGACATCCTCGCGCTCGGTGTCGGTACCAAGGTCTGTGTCCGGGACCAGTTCCTCGGCGACTGGAGCAGCGGGTTCGAGGTGGTGGAGGTCCTCCACGACGGCTACCGGATTGAGCGACTCTCCGACGGTCTGGCCTTTCCCGACGTCTTCCCCGCCGACGCCGTCCGTCTCGAGCGGCGCCACGACCCCGACCGGGGGATAGCCGGATCGTATCTCGACAGAGGACCCTGAACGCGCTCGCCCCGGAGACGCGCCGGCGGTGCCGTCGGTGGGTCCTGCTGGAACCATCTGCCTCCCCAACGGCAGCGCTACATATCGCCGTCACGCTAGGCACCGGCTCCCTCCAGGGGTAGATTCCGACCGTGGCCTTTCGCCGGCGAGCATGGTCAACAGCACTGGTCACGATGATCAGCGTTACGGCCGTGACGCTTCTCGCTGCGCAACCGGTCGCCGCCAAGAACCTCACGTGGTCGGTGTCGGCCGTCACTCCCGTCCCCTCGTTCGGGCCCGGGGCCCAGATCGCGGGGACGTCGTGCGCGTCGACGACGCTCTGCGTGGCTGTCACCTACAACGGTGACGTCCTCACCTCCACCAACCCGAACGGCGGGCCGTCGTCGTGGACGGTGGTCGACGTCGACGGATCGATCCCCATCGACGCCGTGTCGTGTCCTTCGCCCAACCTGTGCGTGGCCGTCGACCAGGGTGGCAACGTCCTCACCACGCAGAACCCGGCCGGCGGTGGCACCACGTGGACGGCGGCCGACGTCGGGTGGGTGGGTTCGTCGGTCTCGTGCGTCTCGCCCACGTTCTGCGTCGCCGGTGACTACTCCGGCGACGTGGAGACGTCGACCGATCCCACCGGAGGCCAGTCGGCGTGGACGGGCGTGCACATCGATCCGAGACCGATCTACTCCATGTCGTGTCCGGAGACCACACTGTGCGTGGCCGGCGACGACAACGGGGACGTCCTCGTCTCGTCGGACCCGGCCGACCAGGTGTGGACGACGGACCACATCGACGCCACCGATCCGGTCATGTCGATGTCCTGCACGTCGGCCCCGGTGTGCGTGGGCACGGATCTCAACGGCGACGTGCTGACCACGGACGACCCCACCGCCGGCGCCGGCGCCTGGCTCGTCACCCAGGTCGACACGTCGTCGGGCACCGGACTGCAGATGTACTCGGCCAGCTGCACGGCCGCACCGTTGTGCGTGGTCGGGGACGTCTTCGGCAACGTCCTGACGTCGACCGACGTCGGCAGCGGCTCGGGCACCTGGACGGCGTCCTCCGTGGCCCCGGCCCCCGTCACCGCCTTGACCTGCCTGTCGGCCGGCTTGTGCGTGGGTGGGGACGCGGCGGGGAACCTCATCTCCTCGACCAGTCCCACCGGCGGCTCCTCGGACTGGTCGACGGTGCCCGGACTCGACGTCACCCATCCGATCAACGCCATGTCGTGCCCGTCGCCGAAATTGTGCGTGGCCGTCGACTCCGTGGGCGACGTCGTCACCTCCACCCATCCGACCGGTGGCCCCTCGGCGTGGACGGTGCGCGAGATCGACGGGGGCATAGGAGAGCAGTTCCCGCTGCTCGGGGTGTCCTGCCCGACGACCAAGCTGTGCGTGGCGGTGGACGACATCGGTCACGTCCTCACGTCGACGAAGCCCACCAATCCCAACGTGGCCTGGACGAACGTGAGCGCCACCGGGGGGCCGCAGTACACGCTCACCGCCGTCTCCTGTCCCACGGTGACGTTGTGCGTGGTGGGTGACGGCAACGGTGACGTCTCGGTGTCGACCGACCCGACCGGTCCCGAAACGGCGTGGTCCCTCTCCCCCTTCGTCGACCCGGGCGGGTTCGTCGCCTCGGTGTCGTGCGCCACGGCGGCGCTCTGTGCCATCGTCGACTCCCGCGGCGAGGTCCTCACCAGCACCGACCCCACCACCGGCGCCGGTTCGTGGACCGTCACCGCCGGCGTCGACGTGCACCCCCTCGACTCCATCTCGTGCCCCACGGTGAAACTGTGCGTGGCCACCGACGACCACGGCGGAGTGGTCACGTCGACCAACCCGACCGGGGGGCTCGGGACATGGAGCACGGTCCAGGTCGACGGGACCAACCGTCTCTACACCGTCTCCTGCGCCTCGACGCACCTCTGCGCCGCCGGAGACGACCGTGGTGACGTCGTCACGGCCAAGCACCCCACGGCCGGTGCGTCGGCCTGGACGGTGGCGACGGTGGACCCCGGCCGCTGGATGCTGGGAATGTCCTGTCCCTCCACCGCTCTCTGTGCGGGAACCGACAACGCCTACGATGTCGTCGTGGGACGGCGGTGACGGGGCCGTAGCGGTCATCGGGATCCCGACACGGACCACACCCCCGGATCCGGCGTGGTAGAAGGGTTGCCGGTGCAACGCATCGGCTACGACGAGTTCGGACTCTTCCACGAGAACGCAGCCGAGTACGGCCTCGCTTTCGACGGGCCACCCACCGTCCGGCGCGTCTCGGTCGACATCGGCGACGGCCGCCGGTTGAGCGCGTTGGTGTGGAAGGACGCCGAACCCGAACTGGTTCTCCTCCACGGCGGCGCCCAGAACGCCCACACCTGGGACACCGTGGCCATGGCCCTCGACCGGCCGCTGGTGGCCATCGACCTGCCCGGCCACGGCCACTCCGACGGTCCCCGGGCCGGTCCCGAAGGGCAGCTGAACGCCCGGGGCAACGCCGTGGACGTGGCCGCCGCCGTCCGCCGGCTCGCCCCCGCGGCCGACGCCGTGGTGGGCATGTCGCTCGGCGGTCTCACCACCATCGCGCTCACCGCCGAGGCTCCCGAGCTCGTCCGCAAGGTCGTCCTGGTCGACGTGGTGCCGGGGATCACCGGGGCGCGGGCCAAGCACATCACCGACTTCGTGAACGGCCCTCCCAGCTTCGCCAGCCTCGACGAGCTCCTGGACCTGACCGTCCGCTTCAACCCCACCCGTTCCCTCTCGTCGCTCCGCCGGGGCATCCTCCACAACGCCGAGCAGCGCGACGACGGCAGCTGGGTCTGGCGGTGGGCCCGCCACCGGCCCCATGACCAGGCGGCGGCCGAGGCCGGGGGTGGGGGGGACGAGGGCATGTACGGCGGGCTCTGGGAATCGCTGTCGGCCATCGGGGTCCCGCTCCTCCTGGCCCGGGGCATGCGGTCCGACTCCGTCCTGGGCGACGAGGACGAGGAGGAATTACGCCGCCGGCTGCCCTCGGCCCGGGTCGTCCACTTCCCGGAGGCCGGTCACAGCATCCAGGGGGACATGCCCCTCGAGCTCGCCGCCCTCATCGAGGATTTCGTCTTCGGGAGCTGAAGGTCGGCGCCGGGGCACGACGGCATCGCCATCAGTGGCTCGGCACCGCCGGTCGATCGGGGTTCTCGGCGTCCGCCACCACCGGGGCCGCCCCGTCCGCCGCCGCCGACGCCGGCGCCGTCGCGTCGGCCGGGGCCGACGACGCCTTCACCACGGCCCGCAACTCGTCGCCGTCGATCGTCTCGCGTTCGAGGAGGAGGGCGATCACCGAGTCGAGGGCGCGGCGGTTCCCGGTGAGCAGCGCCGTGGCCCGTTGCTCGGCCTCGACGAGGAGCCGGCTCACCTCCTCGTCCACGACCTGCTGGGTTCCTTCGGAGTACTGCCGGCTCTGGAACTGCTGCTGCGCGTCGAGGTAGCCGGGCCCCTCGGAGCTGTAGCCGACCGGCCCCAGCCGGGGGGAGAGTCCCCAGTCCCGGACCATGTGGATGGCCAGACCGGTGGCGCCGGCCAGGTCGTTGGACGCCCCGGTGGACGCCTCCCCGAGGACCAGGATCTCCGACGCCCGCCCGCCCAGGCGGACGTCCAGCGAGGCGAGGAGATAGCTCTCGGAATAGAGGTGCTTCTCGTCCGCCGGGAGCTGCTCGGTCACGCCCAGGGCCCGTCCGGCGGGGAGGATCGTGATCTTGGCCACGGGGTCGGCGTGCTCGGAGAGAAGGGCGACGAGGGCGTGGCCCGCCTCGTGGACGGCCACCGACCGCTTCTCGTCGGGCAGGAGCGCGTTGGACGCCTCGCGGCGACCGAGGAGGATCCGGTCGCGGGCCTCGTCGAGGTCGTGCGCGGTGATCACGTCGCGGTCGTGGCGGACGGCCACGATGGCCGACTCGTTCAGCAGGTTGGCCAGGTCGGCCCCCGAGAACCCCGGTGTGCCGCGCGAGACGGCGTCGAAGTCGACGTCCGGTCCCATCTTCTTGTCGCGGGCGTGGACGGCCAGGATGGCCGTCCGCTCGGCCTGGTTGGGGAGGGGGATCTCGACCTGCCGGTCGAAGCGGCCCGGACGCAGGAGGGCGGGGTCGAGGACCTCGGGACGGTTGGTGGCGGCCATGATCACCACACCGGTCGAGGGGTCGAAGCCGTCCATCTCGGACAGGAGCTGGTTGAGGGTCTGCTCCCGCTCGTCGTTGGAGACGATCGACCCGCCCCGGCGCTGGCCGATGGCGTCGATCTCGTCGATGAAGACGATCGAGGGGGCCCGTTTGCGGGCGTCTTCGAACAGGTCGCGCACCCGCTTCGCCCCCACCCCCACGAACATCTCGACGAAGCTCGAACCGGTGAGGGCCAGGAAGGGGACCTCCGCCTCACCGGCCACGGCCCGTGCCATCAGTGTCTTGCCACTGCCCGGCGGCCCCACCATGAGCACCCCCCGCGGACCGACGGCACCAGCCTTGGTGTAGCGCTCGGGACGCTTCAGGAAGTCGACGACCTCGGCCACCTCCCGTTTGGCCCCCTCGTACCCGGCCACGTCGGCGAACCGGGTGACGGGCCGGTCCTCGTCGTAGAGCTTGGCCTTCGACCCCCCGATGCCCATGATCCCGCCCTGGAGCTGGCGGCGGGTGCTCCGGCCGATCCAGACGAAGATCCCGATGAAGATCAGGAGGGGAAGGAAGGTCTCGACGACACCGAGCAGGGTGGACGACGATCCCACCCCGGTGACGGCGACGCCCCCCGCCTTCAGGACGGGGGCCAGCTGTGTGTCGGTCAGCGCCGTCGGGATCTGGGACGTGTAGTCGTCGCCACCCTTGAGCGTCCCGGTGACCCCGCCGGTGGGATTGATGGAGGCGGTCTTCACCTTGTGCGCCTTCACGTCGGACACGAACTGGGTGTAGGTCAGGGTCTTCGTCGGCGTCGTCTTCACCGACGGGCCGAACAGCAGCAGCAGGGTGAGGGCGACGCCCACCAGCAGCAGCCACGACCGCCACTTGGGTGGCGGCGGCGGTGCCGGTGCCGGCGGCCGGTCCGGGCCGGGACCGGGCTTGGCCGAGTTGGTCGGGTGTCGGCTCGAGATCGAGATGGCCCGGCCTCCCTTACGCCCGACCGGCGGCGGACAGCGCCGCGATCTCGCCGGGGGAGAGCTCGATCCCGGCGGCGGCCACGTTCTCCTCGAGATGGCCCACCGTCCCCGTCCCCGGGATGGGGACGATGACGGGCGACCGGGCCAGGAGCCAGGCCAGCACCACCTGTCTCGGGGTGCACCCGTGGGTCTTGGCGATCTCGGCCGCCGTCCCGTCGTGCTCGATGTCCAGGATCGGCGCCCACGGGAGGAAGACCATCCGTTCCTGCTCGCACAGGTCGACCATCGACTCCGACGTCCGGTCGGCGACGTTGTACCGGTTCTGGACCGAGACGACGGGGGTGAGCCGCTGGGCCCGGTGGAGCTCCGTCTCGGTGACGTTGCACACCCCGATGTGCCGGATCTTCCCTTCTTCTTTGAGCGCCACGACGGCTCCGATGGACTCCTCCAGCGGGACCTTCGGGTCGGGCCGGTGGAACTGGTAGAGGGGGATCTGGTCGATCTTCAACCGGGCCAGGCTCCCCTCGCACGCCGCTCTCAGGTGCTCGGGGCGGCCGTCCATGGGCCACTGGTTGGGTCCGGTCCGCACCAGGCCGCCCTTGGTGGCGATGACGAGGTCGTCGGGATAGGGGTGGAGCGCCTCGGCGATCAGGGTCTCGCTCACCTCGGGCCCGTAGGAGTCGGCCGTGTCGATGAAATTGACCCCGAGCTCGACCACCCGTCGCAGCACGGCCCTGGCCTCGTCGCGGTCGGGCGGGTCGCCCCAGATCCCGGGACCCGTGATCCGCATGGCTCCGTAGCCGAGTCGGTTGACGGTGAGGTCCCCCCCGACGTCGATGGTCCCGGCCCGGCCCGCCCCGTCCGATCCACCCGTGCTCATCGGTGCTCTCCCTTCGTCTCTCTGGGGAGGACCCTACGCGGAGAGGGCCACGTCCGGTGCCGCGGCGTCGCCCCTGGCCGACGCAGCCGACGCGGCCGACGCGGCCGATCGGGCCGGCCCGGTCGCCGACCGTCCGGCCAGGTGGTCGGAGAACAGGTGGCCCAGAGCGCGGTAGAGGGCGTCGTTCGGGCTCGTCCGCCGCCAGGCCAGTCCGATCGTCCGGCTGGGCGCCGGGGGGGCGAAGGGCCGGGTGGTGAGCCCCGTCCCCGGGCGGGCCTCGAGGGCCACCGCGCTCTCGGGCAGGAGGGTCACCCCCAGTCCGGTGGCCACCATCTGGCACAGCGTCGGCATCCCCGTCGCCTGCATCTCGGCCGTCCGGGTCCCCACCAGCCGGCACACCGACAGAGCCTGGTCGCGCAGGCAGTGGCCCTCCTCGAGGAGGATGACGGGGAGGTCGGCCAGCACTCCCAGGGGGACCGGCCCCGTCCCGGCCAGGGGGTGGCCCTCGGGCAGGGCGAGGACGAAGGGGTCGTCGGCCAGGGGGACCTGGACGAGGTCGTCGGCCGTGACCGGGAGGGCCACCAGCGCGAGATCGAGGCCCCCGTCGCGCAGCTTCCGGAGGATCTCCACCGTCTTCAATTCGTGGAGGTGGAGCTCGACCTCCCGGTGGGCGGCGGTGAGGACGGGGAGCAACCGGGGCAGGAGGTACGGGGCCATGGTGGGGATCACGCCCAGGGCGAGCGGTCCCCGCAGCTGGGCCGGATCGAGCCGGGCCGCCCCCACCAGGTCGTCCATGTCCCGGAGCACCCCCCGGGCCCGTTCGATCACGTCCGCCCCCACCGACGTGGGCAGGACCCGCCGGTTGGCCCGCTCGAAGAGGGTGACCCCGAGGCGCCGTTCGAGCTCGCCGATCTGGGCGCTCAGGGCGGGCTGGCTCACGAAGCAGGCCTCGGCCGCCTTCCCGAAGTGCCGGTGGTCGTCCACCGCCACCAGGTAGCCCAACTGCCGCAGGGTGGGTCTGTCCATAAGGACATCTTATCGTTTTCATCAGATGATTCTCATGGACTTATGGGTGGGAGGGGACCACGCTGGAGGACATGACCGAGACGACCCTCACCACCGAGTCCGGGGCCCCCGTGGCCGACAACCAGCGCTCCCAGACGGCCGGCCCCGCCGGACCCGTCCTCCTCCAGGACCAGCACCTCATCGAGAAGCTGGCCCGGTTCAACCGCGAGCGCATCCCCGAACGAATCGTCCACGCCCGGGGGTCGGGTGCCTACGGGACCTTCGAGGTCACCGCCGACGTCACCGCCTACACGAGAGCCCGGTTCCTCTCGGCTCCGGACAAGCGCACCGAGACCTTCGTCCGCTTCTCCACCGTGGCCGGCTCGAAGGGCGCCCCCGAAGCCGTCCGCGACCCGCGCGGCTTCGCCGTCAAGTTCTACACGGAGGACGGGAACTACGACCTCACGGGCAACAACACACCGATCTTCTTCATCCGCGACCCGCTCAAGTTCCCCGACTTCATCCACTCGCAGAAGCCCGACCCCTTCACCAACCGCCAGGAGCCGGACAACGTCTGGGACTTCTTCTCGCTCTCACCCGAGGCCACCCACATGTTCACCTGGCTGTTCGGCGACCGGGGCATCCCCGCCTCGTACCGTCACATGAACGGCTACGGATCTCACACCTACCAGTGGGTGAACGCCACCGGCGCCCGCTTCTGGGTCAAGTACCACTTCATCACCGACCAGGGCGTCCGCTGTCTCACCGACGCCGAGGCGGCCGAGCTGGCGGGGCGGAACCCCGAGTCCCACAACGACGACCTCGTCTCCGCCATCGAGACGGGGAACCTCCCCTCGTGGACGCTCAAGGTCCAGATCATGCCCGAGGCGGACGCCGCCACCTACCCGATCAACCCCTTCGACCTCACCAAGGTCTGGCCCCACGGGGACTACCCCCTCGTCGAGGTGGGCCGGCTGACCCTCGACCGGAACGCCGACAATTACTTCGCCGAGGTCGAGCAGGCCGCCTTCGACCCGGGCAACTTCGTCCCCGGTATCGGGCCGAGCCCCGACAAGATGCTCCAGGGACGCCTCTTCGCCTACGGCGACGCCCACCGCTACCGGCTGGGGATCAACCACACCCGGCTCCCCGTGAACGCCCCCCGTGCCACCGCGGTGGCCAACTACGGCCGCGACGGCTCCGTGCGCTTCGACGACAACGGCGGGCGGGCCAAGAACTACGAGCCCAACAGCTTCGGCGGTCCCGTCCAGAGCGGTGAGCCCCTCTCCGCCGGGCTCGCCTCCGCGGCGACGTCGGGGACCTACCCCTGGGACGACCGCCAGGGCGACGACTTCGGTCAGGCCGCGGTGCTCTACCGGATGATCCCCGAGGACGCCAAGAGGCGTCTGGTCGACGCCATCGCCGACGGGCTCTCCCCGGTCTCGAAGGACGCCATCATCGAGCGATCGATCGCCTACTTCCGCGCCGCCGATCCCGACTACGGCGCCCGGGTGGAGCAGGCCGTGAAGGCGCGGCGCGCCTAGCCCCCGTCCCGACCGGCCCCGGCCCGACCGGCCCCGCCCCGACCGGCCCCGTCCCGACCGTCGGGGTCAGCCCTCCTGCTCGGTGGGCCGGATCAGCAGCTCGTTGACGGCGACGTGCCGGGGTCGGGTGACGATGTAGGTGACGGCGTCGGCGATGTCCTCGGCCTGCATCCGCTCCACGCCGGCGAACCGGGTCCGCATGGTCTCGAGGACCTCCGGGCGGTTGTGGCCGGCCAGTTCCGTCGCCACCGCCCCCGGCTCGACCAGGGAGACCCGCACGTGGCGCCCGGTCACCTCCTGGCGGAGGGCCTCGCTGAAGGCGCCCACCCCGTGCTTGGTCAGGTTGTAGACACCGCTGCCGCTGCGGGCCACCCGGCCGGCCACCGAGCTGATGTTCACCATGTCGGCCACCCGGCGGGGGCTGTCCTCGGCGGCGGCGAGGAGATGGGGCAGCGCCGCGTGGGCGCAGTAGAGGAGCCCCAGGACGTTGAGCTCGACCATCCGCCGCCACTCCGACAGGGGCGCGTCGACGGCCGGACCGAGGAGCATCACCCCGGCGTTGTTGACCAGGGTGTCGAGACGGCCGAGCTCGGCCACCGTGCGGTCGACGGCCTCCTTGGCCTGCTCCTCGTCGGTGACGTCGGACCGGAGGACGAGAACGGTGGAACCGTCCTCCCGGAGGCCGGCGGCCAGCGCGTCGAGCCGGTCACGGCGCCGGGCCGCCACCGCCACCGCCGCGCCCTGTCGCGCCAGGAGGGCCGCCGTGGCCGCGCCGATCCCGCTCGACGCTCCGGTCACGAGCGCCACTGTGCCGTCGAGCCTCTCTGTCATGGGTCGTCTCCCTGTCCGGGCGCCGTCGGCGGTGCGGCCATCGCCGGATGACGGTCGGTCACCTCGTCCGCCTCAGTCTTGCCCACCGACGCCCCCGTCGATCCCGTCCCACCGGAGAGGAGATGAGGACGAAGGACCCTGGCCGAGACCGGTGGATCGGCCGCACGCTTGTCCCATGTCGCTCGCAGCCGCCGTCCTCGTCCTGGTCCTCGTCTCCGTCGTCGCCCTCACCGTCGCGCTGCGACGACGGGGGTACTCGGTCGGGGGCGAGACGGTGGTCCGGTGCCGGGGAGGACACCTCTTCACCACGATCTGGATCCCGGGTGGTTCCCTCAAGTCCATCCGCCTGGGATGGATGCGGTTCCAGCATTGTCCGGTCGGTGACCACTGGACCCTCGTCAGTCCGGTGAGGGACGAGGACCTGACCGACGAGGAGAGGCGGTCGGCCGCCGACCACCACGACGTGCGCGTCCCCTGAGGACCGCTAGACGAGGATCTCGCCGCTCACGATGAGGGGGGAGAGGGGGACCGGCGCGGCGTCGGCCCCGTAGTCGGGATCGACGCAGAGGATGTGCCCGCCGTCGGGCCAGCTGAAATCGCTGTGGCGGCGCGTGCGGTCGGCCGCGGCGCGCGTCGTCGTCCGCCGGGGCAGACCCGGGGCCCAGGTGTCGCTCGACCAGCGCCGGGGACTGGCGTGGCCGTGGACCTGGCTGAAGGGGAGCGGCTCCATGTCCCAGGATCCGAGCAGCTCGCGCGGTGACGCCCAGGCCACCCCGACGGGGAGCCGCGGCTTCACCCCGAGCATCTCCCCGGCGGCGAAGGCGAGGTCGGGGTCCGCCGTCAGCTCCTTGTTCAGGCTGGCGGCGGCCAGGTCGGGGGAACCGGGCCGTCCGATGGCCACCCACTTCTGCCGGGTCAACCCGGCGTGGGTGACGAGAACGGGGCCGTACTCCACGGTGTCGAGGCCGACGGCCAGCCGGGCCCGGTCGGTCTCCACCCACCGGCGGAGCTCGGCCCGGAGGCCGCCGTCGAGGACCTCGTGCCAGAAGGCGGGACCCCCGAGGCCCTCCTGGGCCTCGTGGTTCCCGAGGAGCTGGATCCACTGGGTGGGGGAGCCGGCCAGCATCCGGTCGGCCAGTGTCACCGCGCCGGCGCTGTCCGGACCCTTGTGGATCAGGTCCCCCACCTGGATGATGACCATGTCGTCGGGGACGGTCCCGGCGGACGTGTCGGCGCCCAGCTCCTGGAGACACCGTCGCAACATCCAGGCATGGCCCCCGACGTCGCCGATGACGGCGATGCGGTGGGGCGGTCGGAGCGACGGCACACCCGAAGCGTACGGCCCCCTCCCGGGCCAGGCCCGGGGCCGGTCCCCGACGACGCCGAGGGTGTGGTGCTCCCGGCCCCGTCCCGTAGTCTCCGATCGTGCTGGCGGTCGATCTCCTTCCGATCTTCACGGGCATCATCGGCGTGGCGGGGGGTGTGCTGGCGGCGATCGTCTCAGGAGTCGTGGCCCGACGCGAAGGTCGTGACACCCGCGCCCACGAACGAGAGGTCCTCTTGTGGCGCAGCAGGGCCGACGCATACCTTCTCGGACTCGAATATGCGGCGCGCCTCCACAACTGGGCATGGAAGATCAAGAACGCGGCCCTGCAGGCAGATGGTGTCCTGGGCGACATGCCCGAACCCCCAGAGGACCCCTGGTCGACCGACGGGTGGCACAGAGCGCACGCCGGGCTGCGCGCCTTCGCCACTGACGAGGTGTCGGAGGCATTCGCCGAGCTCGAGGTGACGAGGCAGGCACTGGGCCGGTTCCTCTTCCTCAACCCGGACGAGACGGTGACGGAGGACGAGGTTGCCGGCCGGTACGAGGATCTCCGCGGCGCCTTCCGCGCCGCCCGCACGCGCATCGCGGCCGAGCTCCAGCACTCCCACCGGGCGGTGACGCGTTGCCTCCCTCGAGGGGCCGGAGCGGTGGCCGCCGTCAGGGCAGGAGCAGAACCGTCAGGCGCCGCGAGGTGACGGCCAGGCCGAGGGTCCCCATCACGGCGAGATAGGCGGCGTGGCCGAGGATGGGCCAGGTGAGCAACCCCGCGTCGAGACCGCGGATCATGGCCACCCCCTGGTAGAGCGGCGTGCACCGGACGACGACCTGGAGCCAGGCCGGGTAGACGGTCAGGGGGTAGAAGGTGGCCGAGAAGAGGAAGAGGGGGATGATGGCCAGGGAGACCTTGTCGAAGTCCTGCCAGCTGCGCATGTACGAGGTGGCCGCCATCCCCACACCGGCGAAGGCGAAGCTGACGAGGATGGCCGCCGGGTAGCAGAGGACGGCCCACGGGGTGAGGACGTAGCCGAACCCGGTCATGGCCAGGAGGAAGGCGAGCGAGTAGATCGACCCGCGCATGAGGGCCCAGGTCAGCTCGCCCCGGGCGATGTCGGTGGGGGCCAGGGGAGTGGAGAGCATGGCGTCGTAGGTCTTGGCGATCTTCAGCTTGAAGAAGATGTTGAAGGTCGAGTCGAAGACGGCGCCGTTCATGGCCGACGAGGCCAGGAGCCCCGGTGCCACGTAGGCCGTGTAGGCGACGGTGTGGCCACCGAGCGGGAGCCGGCCGACCAGCGTGCTCAAGCCGATACCGATGGAGAGCAGATAGAAGAAGGGCTCGAAGAAGCCGGAGACGAAGAAGATCCAGCCGCGCCGGTAGACGAGGATGTTGCGCTCCACGATCCGCCGGCCCCGGCGACCGGCGAGGAGGACCGACGGTGTGATCCGCAGCGCCAGCGCGGCGGTGGCACGGACGTCGGGAGGCGCGGCGGTGTCGCTCACGGGGGTTCCGCTCATCTCGGGTCGCTCACGTGACCAGCCTGCGGGCGAAGGTCCTGCGGGCCAGGGTGAAGCCGAGCGCGGTCAGGGCCACCAGATAGGTCAGGTGGGCCAGATCCGGACCGAGGGCGAGGCGTCCGAGGGTGAGGGCCCGGCAGAGGGCGACCCCGTGGTAGAGGGGCGTGGCCTCGGCCACCGCCTGGAGCCATCCCGGGAGCTGGGTGACGGGGAAGAAGGTTCCCGAGAAGAGGAAGAGGGGGATGAGTCCGAAGCGGTAGAGGGCGGAGAAGCCGGCGTCGTTGTTCTGGGTGGCGGCGAAGGCGGCGATGGGCGCGGCGAAGGCCATGCCGGTGAGGATGCCGGCGGGGACGGCCAGGACGGCGTCGGGGGAGTGGACGGTCCCGAAGGCGGCCATGATCCCCAGGTAGATGGCGGTCACGGCCGACAGCCGGAGGGCGATCCAGGCCAGGTGGCCGATGAGGACGTCGGCCACCCCGAGCGGCGTGGCCAGCATGGCGAAGTAGGTCCGGATCCACTTGATGGCCCCCATGACCGGATACATGGCCTCGTTGCCGCCCACCTGCATGGCGGTGGCGGCCATGAGACCGGGGGCGAGGAAGTCGATGTAGGTCACCCCGTCGACGGTGTGGGCGTGGTGGTTCACGAGGGAGCCGAGCCCCACCCCCATGGCCGAGAGGTAGAGGACGGGGTAGAGGAAGCTGGTGGTGAGCGAGCCCCGCCAGGTCCGCTTGTACTGGTACATCCAGTAGCGAAGGGCCCGGGCCCAGGGCGGCGCGGCGACGCGCCGGCGCCGGTCGGCGTCCCCGGTCGGCGGTGTCGGCACCGGGGCGCGGAGGTCGGCGGGAAGGGTCACTCGACCAGTGTCCGGCCCGTCAACCGGAGGAAGACGTCCTCCAGGGTGGAGCGACGGACGAGGGAGGCGTCGGGGTGGACGCCCTTGGCGTGGACCTCGTCGAGGGTGGTGTCGCCGTCGTCGGTGTAGAGGAGGAGTCGGTCGGGGAGGACCTCCATCCGCTCGACCAGCCCGTCGAGCCGGAGGGCGACGTCGTCGTAGGCGCCGGGACCGAACCGGAGCTCGACGACCTCGCGGGTCGAGAACCGGGCGATGAGGGAAAGGGGGGTGTCCTCGGCCGCGAACCGGCCGCGGTCCATGACGGCCAGGCGGTCGCAGAGTTGTTCGGCCTCGTCCATGTAGTGGGTGGTGATGACGAGGGTGACGCCCTGGAGCTTGAGGCGGTAGAGGCGGTCCCAGAGGAGGTGGCGCGCCTGGGGGTCGAGTCCGGTGGTCGGCTCGTCGAGGATGAGGAGCTCGGGTTCCGAGACGAGGGCCCGGGCGATGGTCAGGCGGCGCTTCATCCCGCCCGAGAGGGGTTCGACCTTGTCGTGGGCCCGGTCCGAGAGCTGGGAGAACTCGAGGAGCCCTTCGGCCCGTTGGCGGATGACCTTCCGGGGGAGGTCGAAGTAGCGGCCGTAGATCATGAGGTTGTCGAGGACGGTGAGCTCGAGATCGAGGGTGTCCTCCTGGGGGACGAGCCCGATACGGCCGCGGATGCGGGCCCCGTCGGTGGCCGGGTCCATGCCGAGGACGCGGAGGATGCCGTCGGTCACCGGCGACATGCAGGCGATCATCCGCATCGTCGAGGTCTTGCCGGCGCCGTTCGGACCGAGCAGTCCGTAGGATTCGCCCCGTCCGATCTCGAAGTCGATCTCGTCGACGGCCACGAAGGTCCCGAACCGCTTCACCAGGCCGCGCGCCGACACCATCGGCTCGCCGTGGCCGTGGCCG